>Ga0070698_100007632_pt1 | contig 11705 bp, 9 predicted proteins | sample KBSK1502metaG_FD_65477 | JGI IMG/M metagenome (GOLD analysis project Ga0070698, IMG submission 65477) | Corn, switchgrass and miscanthus rhizosphere microbial communities from Kellogg Biological Station, Michigan, USA - KBS K1-50-2 metaG | ecosystem: Host-associated > Plants > Roots >...
CTGGGATCGATCCCGCGGAAAGCTCAAGGCGGAGGTCGTCTATCCGCGCTCGACGATCCTCTCCGAGCACACGCTCGTGCGCGTCGACCGTAACGTGTCGCGCAAGGAACGCGACTTAGTCGACGCCTTCGAGCGTTTCCTTTGGAGCGAGGACGCGCAGAAGATCTTTGTCCGGTACGGTTTTCGCAGCGTGCAGGAGCCGCTCAACACGAGCTTTGCCCGAATCGAAGATCCCTTCCGGATCTCGGACCTGGGAGGATGGAGGCGCGCCAAGAAGGAGATCGTGGACGGAATCTGGAAGCGACAGGTGCTCGCGGAGCTGAAGAGATGAGCCGCCGGGATCTCGGACGAGGCTCGAGCTTCCTGCCGGTCAGCCTACTGCTGCTGGTCCTGCTCCCGCTTCTGCTGATGCCGCTGGCGGCGGTCTTCGTCTTCGCTGGAAAGGGCGGGCCGGACGCCTTCTGGTCCGCGATTCGCGCGCCCGAAGCGCAGTTCGCGTTGCGCTTCTCCCTGCTCATCGCCTTCGCGACCACGGCGGTCAACGCGGTCCTGGGAACTTTGGCCGCCTATGTCCTTTCGAAGTACCGCTTCTGGGGAGACCGAACCTTGAACGTCGTCGTGAACCTGCCGGTCGCGATCCCGACGGTCGTGGTCGGGACCTCGCTCCTGCTGCTCTGGGGACCGATCGGGCTTCTCGGCAAGATCATTGATCCTCTCGGCCTGCAGCCAATGTTCCGCCCCGCCGGAGTCCTCCTCGCGCATCTCTTCGTGACGTTTCCCTACATGCTCGGCGCGGTCAAGCCCGTTCTGGACGAGCTGGAGGCGACCTATGAGGAAGCCGCTTACACAATCGGAGCGACGCCGTGGACCACCTTCCGACTGGTGCTATTGCCCGCCCTGCGCGGCGGCCTCATCACGGGCGCGCTGCTCACGTTTGCCCACTCGCTGGGAGAGTTCGGAGCGACGGTGATGGTCTCGGGCAACCTGAGGTTGAGGACTCAGACGGCCCCGCTCTACATCTTCGCGCAGTTCGAGGCGGGCAACATCGCCAACGCGAACGCCATCGCGGCGGTGCTGGCAACCCTCTCCTTCGCGATTTTCTTCACGCTCTTTCTCTTCGCTTCTCGTTCGAAGCGCGAAACGGCGGATTAGAGATGTCGATCGTCGTCGAGGGACTCACCAAGCGCTTCGGAGGCCGCTCCGTCGTGGACCACGTCTCGCTCGAGATCGCGGACGGAGAGCTCTTCGTGCTCCTGGGCTCCTCCGGCAGCGGCAAGAGCACGGTCCTGCGGATGGTCGCGGGCCTGGCCTCCTCCGACGAGGGACGCATCCTGCTGGTGGGTCGGGACGTGACGGACCTGCCGCCGCAGCGACGCGGGGTCGGCCTCGTCTTCCAGAACTACTCGGTCTTCCAGCACATGACCGTCGCCGAGAACATCTCATTCGGCTTGAGGATCCGCGGCGTCCGCCGCAGGGAACGCCGCCGCAAGAGCGAGGAGCTGCTGGATCTGGTCGGGCTGGGAGGTTTGGGGAACCGCTACGCACGGCAGCTTTCCGGAGGTCAGCAGCAGAGGGTCGCCCTGGCGCGGGCGCTTGCCTATGAGCCGAAGGTTCTCCTGCTGGACGAGCCATTCGGAGCGCTCGACGTGAAGATTCGTTCACAGGTGCGGCGAAGCTTCCGAGCGATCCAGCAGCGGCTGAAAGTCACGACCATCCTCGTGACTCACGATCAGGAAGAAGCCTTCGAGATGGCGGACCGCATCGGCGTCATCGAGCGCGGCCGCCTGGTCGAGGTCGGTCTCCCCGAGCACCTCTATTCGAGCCCTACTTCTCTCACGACCGCGACGTTTCTCGGGGCCGGCACGGTCCTCGTGGGCCGCTGCCGCGACGGCCAGGCAGAGTTCGGCTCGTTGCGCCTTCCGGTGCCCGAAGAAGTCCCTCACGGGGAGGGAGCTCCAGTGCGTGTGTTGATCCGCCCGGAGCAGGTCCGTCTCCGCGGGAATTCTCCCGACGACTTACCGACTCTCGGGCGCGGGCGAGTCATCGAATCGAATTTCGTCGGGGCGCTTCGCCGCGTTCGGCTGCGAGCGGAGCGCCTCCCCCGCACGCGCCAGGTCTCTCCGCCGCTTCCTTTCGGTGAGGAGGGCCTGCTCGTCGAGGCTGCCTTGAGCGCCGACCTTCCCGTTCCGGAGGAAGCCTGGATCGGGTTGAGCGGGTGGCGCATCCTGAAGCAGCCCCGGCCGCGCCTTCTCGTCGCCGATCCGATCCGCGGCAAGAAGCCGCCGGTGGAGACGGCCCGCCGCCTGGCGGCCGCGATCGACGGAAACCTGATCGTGCTGGGTGTGGTCGGGCCGACGAAGCCTCCCGACCCGCTGCGACTGGTCCTGCAGTCGCGCTTCGAGGCGGAGGCGGCCGACGTGCGGGTCCGGTCCGGCAACCCCGCCGAGCAGCTGCGCGATGAACAGGCGGAAGGCTTCTACGATCTGGTCGTGATCGGCGAGCCGGGCCGAAAAGCCATCAAGAGCGGCGTGTTGCAGCGCCTGCTGGCGCAAATATCGACGCCGACGCTCGTGGGGGCCCTGCGAAAGGATCGCGTCGAGCGCGTGCTCATCTGCACCGCGGTCGGCGAGCCGGGAAAGAGCGACGTGCGCGTCGGCGGTTGGCTGGCAGGACGCCTGGGAGCACGCGTCACGCTCCTCCACGTCTCGCGAGGGCCCGGTCCACCCCCACGTTGGATCAGCGTCCATCTCGAGCAAGGCATCAAGACTCTCTCCGCCTTTGACGTCACGGCGGAGGCGCGCGTGCGTGACGCTTCGTCTCCACTGGCCGGAATACGGGAGGAGGCGCGCGAAGGAGACTACGACCTGATCGTCATCGGCGGCCACGGCCCTCGCTCGCGCCTGATCGCCGCTCGCGACGACGTGACGCTTCGAGTTCTCGAACAGGCGGACCGGCCGGTCCTCGTCGTCCCGGCGGAAAGCGGGTGACGTGTCACAACATCTTCTGGAGCTCGGCGGCGACAACCCTCGGGTGCTTCGCCAGAACTTCCCTCAGCCGAGCGTCGTTGGCCTGTGCCTCCAGATTCCTCATCTGATAGGAGTAGGCGAACTCGCAGGTCGCGAGCAGCAGATATTTTCGAAAAGCGGACACCGGCGTCAGGGAATTGTTCACCCGCTGGACGAGACGCACGAACCAGAGCCGAAGATCTCTCTCGATGACGTTCGCGTCGCGTTTACCCACTCGGTAGTGAATCAACGCCATCTGAATGAGCGGCCGGGTCTCGCTGAAGACCCGTTCGATCTCCGCCTCGCTGTTGGCGGGTACGTCCTGATGTTTCGCGTTCAAGTTGACGAAAGAAGAGTAGGGCCATCGGCTTCTGCTGTCAACGAACTCAATCTGTTAGCGGCCCTTTGACGGTAGCCGCAATCAGTCTTCAATCCTCAATCCTCAGTCCTCAGTCCTCAGTCCTTAGTCCTCAGTCGGACGACGCCGACGTCGATGAAAAGGAGCCATGGTTTCGTATATCTACACACCAGGAATGGCCGTCGCAACCAGCGGTGGGGGCCGTGGTGGGGTGCGAGCCGCAGCCCTGGCGGCAGCCATCTTTCTGCTCCTCACCATTCTTCTTACCTGGCCGGCCGCTTTCAGGCTCTCAGACGGCATCACAGACAACTTGGATGGCGAGCTGAATGCCTGGATCTTGAATTGGGACTACCACCAGCTGCTCACGGATCCAGGGCACCTGTTCGACGCCAATATCTTTTACCCGGCGCGATATGCCCTCGCGTTTTCCGAAAACCTCCTCGGAGTAGCCATTCTTGGATTCCCGCTCTTGATGCTCGGGATGTCGTACATCCACGTGTACAACATTCTCCTGCTGCTGGGGTTTTTCTCTTCCGGGTTCGCCGGCTGGGCGCTCGCCCGTGAAATTACCGGAGATGCCTCTGCTTCCCTGGTAGCAGGCGTGCTTTACGCCTTTGTTCCCTGGCGGTTCGCCCAGATTTCTCACTTCCAGTTCCAGTGGGGAGCGTTTCTCGCTCTGGCGCTCCTCTTTCTCCTACGCTGCCTCCGCGATACATCGCGGCGCGATCTAATCCTCTACGGGTCATTTCTTCTCTGGAACGCGCTAGCTAACCTGCATTACGCCCTTTTCTCTGTTCTTCTGGTGTTGATCGTGCTCCTCGAAGATGCAGCGCGGTCCGGGTTGCGCAATCGACTCCCTCTGTACCGGCGCGTCGTACTCGTCTCACTTATCGCCGCTGTATTATTCTTGCCGATCGCTCTGACCTATCAAAAAGCCGCCACGCTTCACGGTCTCAGAAGGACTCTTGAAGAAGCGAGCTCCTATTCCGCCCGGCCAAAGGATTTTCTCGACGCTGGCGGAGGCAATTGGCTATATGGCGGTCTTGCGAGGGGATTGCGGGATCGCCGGGAAGCCTTTTTCCCGGGACTGACTGCTTTGCTCCTCGGAGCTTTTGGAGCGGCCTCGGGGGGCTACCTCTTCCGACGGGTGAGGAGACTGGGCCTGCTGCTGGCCGGGATCGGAATCCTCCTCGCGCTCGGCACCAACACTCCGGTCTACCCCGCCCTGCACCGGATTTCTGGCCCTCTGCTTCAGGCCATCCGCGTGCCGGCCCGGGCCATCGTTTTATTTCATCTCGGACTCGGGATCCTGGCAGCTGTCGGACTCTCTGCTCTCCGGGTTCGAGTGGGCCGGCCCGTGGTTCGTTTCGCGATCGCAGCCGGCCTCCTCGGATTGGTCACGATCGAGTGCTCGTCGTTTCCGCTATTCGTGTTCTGGGCCGACGCGCGTCCCGCGCCCGTCTATCGTTGGATTGCCTCCGCACCGTTCAGCGGCGCCGTTATCGAAATGCCATTTGGTCTCGACCACGACATCGAATACGTATACCGATCACCCCTACACTTCCGTCCGCTGGTCAACGGTTACTCCGGCTTTTTCCCAAAGGAATACGACGCCCTGAATGCCCTCTTCGAGAAGCGACCGATCCCGACACAGGTGTGGCAAGAGGTGACACGGCTCGGAGCCAAGGTCGTCGTCTATCACACCGACCTTCTGACCGACGCGCGCGAAGTGGCCTATGCTCGTCTGCTGCGCTCCGGCGTGACCTCCGCGTTGCTAGTTCCGATAAGGACTTTCGACCACTCGGGCAGAAAGGACTTCGTGTTCACCGTCGGGACGCCGCCGCCGAGTCTAGCTTCGCCCGACCAACTCGACTCCGCCAGGAAAGAGTTCGACAGATACCTCTCGACCGCGGACGCCCAACAGGCTCGCCCATTCGGTTGGATAGACTTCCCGACCGACGGTCAGGCTGTGTCCCCCGGCGACGCGGGATTGGGGTGGGCACTCGCCCGCAGTGGCGTCTCGGCGCTGCGGCTTGCGACTGACCAAGGGCAAGGCGGCCAAGTTGACTACGGAGTTCCTCACCCGGGTGTTCCCAAGGCCTATCCTGGGTTTTCGAACAGCGATCGCGCGGGTTTCACATTTCATATTCCCTCGCTCCCGCCTGGCGCTCATCCGCTGTATCTGACGCTTGTTAGCAGCGACGGCGCTGAAGCGGTAATCGTCCGGTGGATTCGAGTTCGTCGGCCGCCGCGCTGAGGCAGTCTCCTGATGTCAACCCCGAGAGCCCCTTGCTGCGCCGACCCGGTCACAGTCCGGGTCGCGGCGCGCGTAGTCTCCCGAAGTAACCGAGGGAGGAGGCGCGCGCCGCGGGAGCGGAGCGCTGCGCGAGGGACCAGGCCCGCGGTCGAGCCCCTTTGGGCGAGCTGCGGGCCGGTGCGCCGGACGGCGCAGGTCCCTGGCGCGGTGCGTAGCGACGGTGTGGTGGGAGGTGCAGGGATCGAACCTGCGACATTCTGCGTGTAAAACAGACGCTCTACCGCTGAGCTAACCTCCCGGGAAAGAAGTGACGAGTGACGAGTGGCAAGTGACAAGCCGTAGGGCCGCCGGTCACTCGTCACTCGTCACTTGTCACTCTTACACTCTTATTCTCCCAACGTTCTCGATATCCGCCACAGGCATGGGGCGTGCCAGGAGGAAGCCCTGGCCGAAGGGGACGCCGAGCGTCTGAAGGATCTTCAGCTCTTCGCGCGTTTCGATCCCTTCCGCGATGACCTTCGTGTTCATCTTGCGGGCGAAGGAGAGCAACGCTTCGAGGAGGTCCTGCTTGCTCGATCGGCGGTCGATGCCGCGCACGAAGACGTTGTCGAACTTCAGGTAGTCCGGCTCGATCTCGGCCAGCGATGTCAGATTCGAGTAGCCGGTTCCGACGTCGTCCACGGCGATGCGGAAGTGCTGCTGCCGAAAACGAGAGAGCACCTCTCGAAAGAGCCCTTCATAGACGGCATACGTCCGTTCCGTGATCTCGAGCACGATGCGATCCGGGGAAAGCCCGCAGGAGGCGACCTGATCGATGAAGGCCGGGCCCAGAAACTCCGGATCCGAAGCCGCCGCCGGGGAAAGATTCAGGAAAATCTGGCGATTCGGGGGGGAAGACGCCGCGGCTTCGAGGGATCGCTGGCGGCAAACCCGCTCGAGCGGCACGAGCAGCTCCGTCCTCTCGGCGAGCGAAAAGAGGGTCTCCCCGCTTTCGAACTCGCTTCCCCGCGGGCCGCGCGAGAGCGCTTCCATTCCGATCATCTCGCCGGTCGCGAGGTCGAAGACGGGCTGAAAAACCGGCGAGATGTCGCGGCGCGCGATCGCGTCCTGCAGAAGCTCTCCTCCGCGGATTTCTGCTCGCACCGTCTTTCGAGTGACCTGATCGCGCGCGTCCTGGATGCCGCGGTAGATCAGGCGCTCGACGCGGAACTTCGTGTCGTAGCTGATTCGCCCGGCGCCCACGAAGGAGCGGAAGCGCCCGGACAGATCGGCGCGCTCGGCGAGATATCCGCGGATCAACTGATCGAGCTCCGAGGCTTTCTGCTCCAGCGCCCCGGGCTGGTCGAGCAGGGCCGACCCGGGCTCGACCATCAGGATGATCTCGTCCGAGCGTACGTAGGGAAGGCAGAAGTTGCCCCGCGGAACGATGCCGTCCACCTGGAAACCTTTGAGCCGACGAACGAAGTCGAGCAGCATGTCGTCGTAGGCTTCCCATCCCCAGACCTGCTCGACACGCCCTTCGGACCCGGGCCGGAAGATCAGGACCGCGAGCGACGAGCGATTCAGCAGCTCTTTGCCCAGATCCTCCGTGAGTGTCGCGATCGTGGGCAATCCCGTGTCCCGGTCATAGAGACGAGTTCGCTCCTTCTGCCACTTCCCTCGGAGGGTGACAAATTCGCTCTCCCGTCCTTTGATGCTCACGAGTTAAACCCGCCAAAGGATAGCACTTCGTCCGTGCCTCGCCTCCCCGCTTCCCTACCGACGACCGATACTACTCTGCGAAGCAGCGCTTCGCTGCGAAGCACGAGCTACCGACTACCGACTGCTCCAGTCAGACCGCCTGAGCCTTGAGGTTCGCGATCGCGTCGTCGGTCCCGAGCACGATCAAGACATCCCGCGGCTGCAACCGGTCTTCCGGTCCCGGCACGAAGCGCCGTTGACTCCCATCGCGAGCCTGTCGCTTGACCGCGAGCACCGAAACGCCGAAGCGGTTGCGCAGCCCGGACTCGGCGACGGTCTTTCCTTCGAGCGACCGGGGAACCGGTAGCTCGACCAATCGGTGCTTCTCGGGCAGCTCGAAGTAATCCATCTCTTCGTTGCCTTCGCCGATCGTGCGGACCCGAGCGAGCAGCCGGTTGTGCTGGAGGACCTCGCGGTCGAATGCGCCCAGGAGATCGCGCCTCGTGACGATGCCGAGGAAACGCCGGGTCTCCGGCGATTCGACAACGGGCAACTGGCCGAGGTCGCGGAACCAGAGCTTCTCGTTCACGCTGGTCAAGGGCTCGGACGGCGTGACGAAGGGGATCTCCGAGACGAGATCTTCCGCGATGACAACCGAGCTCAGATCCTGCTCGTGGAGGATGTCCTTGACGTCGTGGAGATCGATGACGCCGAGGAGCCTTCCCTCCTCGTCTCCCACGTAGAGATAGAGCGCGCGGTTCTGCAGGAAGGCCTTCAGGATCTCCGGCAGCGGAGTCGTGCGGGGGATCAATTTGACGTCCTCTCGCATGATGTCGGAAACACGCAGCGACGAGAGCATCGTGGCCTCGGGCGTCTTCTCCCAGACGATGCCCGCGGAGCGCAGGCTCTGGATGTAGATCGAATCTTCCTGGAAGGCGCGCGCCGACACGACCGCGAGCACGGAAACGATCATCATGGGCAGCAGCACGGCGGTGTTCTGCGTCAGCTCGAAGATCATGATCATCGCGAGAAGCGGCGCTCGCGTGATCCCCGCCATCAAACCGCCCATGCCAAGGAGGGCATATCCCCCGACCGGCGCGTCGAAACCGGGAAACGCGACGTGCACGATCTGCGCGACGGCGCCTCCCAGACAGGCCCCGACGAGAAGCGTCGGCGTGAAGACTCCTCCGACGCCGCCGGATCCGATCGTCGCCGAGGTTGCCAGTATCTTGCCCACGAAAAGCATGACCAGAAAGAGCAGAGTCGGGTTCCCTCGCAGGATCCGGTTGTTCGCCTCGAAGCCGTTTCCCCAGACCTCCGGCAGAAAGATTCCGAGCACGCCCACGATCGCGCCGCCGATCGCCATCGTCGCCGGCAGCGACAGCTTCGTCGACGCGAAGAGCCGCTTCGCCTCCTTCAAGGCCCAGGCGAAAAGAGCCGAGCATGGCCCTGCCGCCAGCCCGATCACGGCGAAGGCCGCCAGCTCGAACGCCGATCGCAGCGAGAAGGGAGCGACGTGGTAGACCGGCTCGTCGCCGAGGAGAAAACGCACGACGATCGTGGAGGTGACGGCCGAGACCACTGCCGGGCCGAAGAGCGTCATCGAGAAAGAGCCGACCACGACCTCGAGCACGAAGAGAGTCGCGGCGATCGGGGTGTTGTAGGCCCCGGCGATGCCGGCGGCCATTCCGCACGCGGTCAGAATCCGCACGCGTTCGGGCGAAAGCTTCAGCCGGCGCGAGAGTGAAGACGCGAGCGCCGCGCCGATCTGGACGATCGGGCCCTCACGCCCTTCGGACCCTCCGGTCGAGATGACCGCGACTGAGGAGAGGACGCGGCCGATCGAAGGCCTCACACGCACCGGACGCCGCGCGAGCGTGACCGATTCGATCATCTGAGAGATCCCGCTCGGCCCCTTCTCCGTGATCAACCACTGCGCCAAAAAACCGCCCACGAGGCCTCCCACCGTCGGAACGAAGACGCGTAAGAGCGGAGGGAGCGACTCCGCACCCTTCACGACGTCCTCCGCGTCCATCCAGACGTGCGTCAGGCGGGCAGTCGTCCAGCGGAAGAGCACTGCCCCGATGGCTCCCAGCGCGCCGGCCAACGCCGCGAGGAGGAGAAACTGAGTATTTGGATCTCGCCAGAAAAATCGGCCGAATCGAGAGGGGTGGGAAGGCTCTGCAGGTTCCGGCGAGCTCATTCTTCGTCGTCGCCGCGTCCGGACTGGCCCTCGTCCGCGTCCTCGTCACCGCCGAAAAAGAAGGCGTGCGCGCAGACGCGGCCGCAGAAGACGGAGCCCGCCATGCGGACGACGCAGTCGCTGCAGACGAGTTTGTGGCAGGTGAGGCAGCGCGGAAGACCGTACGAAAAAGACTGCTTGCAGGCGCCGCAGATGTCCGCAATGCCGGGCATGCTCTGAGTATAGAGGCACCGGGCGAGAGCGAGGGGGTGAGGGGGTGAGTGGGAGAAGACGCGAGGACGCCAGGACGCGGGGACTCGGGGACGCGGGGAAGAGTGAGAGGGCGAAAGGGTGTCATGTCAGAACTGATATAACCTTAAAAGGTATCGTCTACGTGGGTCGCCATTCGCCCTTCGCCGTCTGCCCTGCAGCGTGCTAGCATCTGCGGTCCTTCCGCTAGGGCGGTGTAGCTCAGTTGGTCAGAGCAAGCGGCTCATATCCGCTGTGTCCGGGGTTCAAATCCCTGCACCGCCACCAAATTTCCTAGCGAAGTCGGAGCTTTTTCGCTGGCGTTGACAGTTGCGTTGACAGTTCGATCGGGGAACGGAGCGACGTTCTTACCAACCGCAACGCGCGTCTTGGCGTACGCGCTCGCGCGACGAAGCGCCTCCGCCTTGTCGTCCATCGAGGTGATGTCGTAGCGGCGGAACATCGAGTCTGAGGGGTGGCCGGTGACGCGCATCGCGATCGACTGCGGGACACCGCCGCGGATCATGTTGCGCGCAGCTGTGCGCCGGAAGCTGTGGAAGAAGAGGCCCGGCGGGAGGCCCGCATCCTTGCGCGCCTCGCGGAATTGGGCGACGGGCCGAGGAGTCGACGGCGGATTGCTACGGCACGACGTGAATCAGACCGGTCATCCTGTCGTGGCCGATGCCGCAGCTCGAGTCCGTGCAGAGGAACGAGAAATCGCCGACGGTGTTCGGCGTGATGGCCTGCGTAAAGCTGTCCCCCGGGGCGAGAACGCCGCCGCTGAGCCCGAGCGGGGCGATTCCAGAAAAATAGTGGGGAGCGGTGTTCAAGGGTGCATCGTTGAAGACTCGAACCGCGTAGGTCTGCCCTCGGTTCAGGGTGGCGACGGATCCCCCATCTGACTGGCCCGGCACGGAGTAAAAGTCCCACTGCCATGGGATCCCACGCAATGCGATGGGGATCGCAGCGACCGTGGTCGGTGTCGCGGTGGGAAGAGGCGCAGGCCCGGAGATGGTCTTCGCAGCGCGCTCGCAGGCGCCGGGCCCGAGCGCGAATGAGGCGAGCAGACCGAATTCCGTCACCAGACGCGGGAAATGGCTCACGCCGATCCCCTTAGGACAGGAACCCAAGGTTCGGCGTGGTGAACCGACTGATCAGCGGGAAGATGGTCGGGAGGTCTGAGTTCTGAACTCCGAGCCAGGCTGCCAGCGTCGCCGCGTATTGCTCTACGGAAGCCGTCGGGATCCAGCGCCCTCGATTGTCGGCGTCATCTGGTCCGTCGAGCTGAAGGCTCGGGAAAACGGTGCCGTTGGGTCCGGGAACGCCGTAGAAGTCTCCGCCGAGCACCGGGCCTCCCATCACGAAATGGTGATTTCCCCAGCCGTGGTCCGATCCGACGGTTGCGGCGGAACCCGAGGGCTCGAGCGTCCGCCCGAATTCCGAAAGCGTGAACGTGGTGACCCGACTCTGGACCCCGAGCTCCACCGTCGCGGCATAGAAAGCGCCCATCGCGGCGGAGAGCTCTGCGAGCAGAGAGGACTGACCCCCAATCTGGTCCTGATGGGTGTCGAACCCGCCAATTCTCGCGAAGAATATCTGGCGGTTGAGGTTGAGCCGCGTCCCGGTGAGATTCAACTTGATCACCTTCGCGACCTGCTTCAACTGGCTGCCCAGCTTCGAGGCAGGAAAGACCGTCGTCAACGTCGGGTCGTCGGCGAGGGCCTGGCCGGCGTCGACGGCCAGCTGGGTCGTGCCGCTGGCTGCCCTTACAAGCGAGAGCTGCTGATCGATGGTTCGCAGGTAGTCGAAAGAGCTGCGGCGAGCGAGCGATTCGGGCGACGCGTCGAAGCCGGAGAGGACCAGCACCTGGTTGAGCGGTGTGGGGGCCGGTGTGAGCGCGATTGGCTGGGTGCTGTGTCCCACGGCAAAGAGGACCTGTCCGGCAATCGAGGTCACAATCGGAAACGTGCTTCC
>Ga0070698_100007634_pt1 | contig 11704 bp, 12 predicted proteins | sample KBSK1502metaG_FD_65477 | JGI IMG/M metagenome (GOLD analysis project Ga0070698, IMG submission 65477) | Corn, switchgrass and miscanthus rhizosphere microbial communities from Kellogg Biological Station, Michigan, USA - KBS K1-50-2 metaG | ecosystem: Host-associated > Plants > Roots >...
TTTCCTTCACGGGTGCATCCTTTCTTTTGGCGCCTCGAGTGAGTACGCCGTTTCTTTTTGGTTACTGAAAGGATGCGCCTTTCTTTATCCTGTCATCCACAACTTTCGGTTATAGCTCCAGCCCGATCCGAGCTAACTGCTCGTCTGGCAATCCCATCCTTTCGCGGAAGGGACCGTTCCAAAGAATTAGAATGTTTTCAGTGATCTGACCTAAAGCACACGGTAGGTTGAAATGCTCGAGTCCAGAACAAAGCGTTCGAAGATCTGTGGCGATAGAATTGCGGTTTCTCTAGTTGTCGCACCGTCGCGAGATTAACTGTTCTAAAACACTATACTCGTTCCCAAAAGATCGGACGAATCCTTTACGCCTTTAGCTAAAGGAAAAGCGCCCCAGTGATTTCCTGGAGCGCCTAGATGATTCCAAAGAGAGAACGGCTGGACGGTCAGTGTTGTTCGATCGTAACCGGTCCGGCTTGGATAAACGGCTGTTTATGATGCTTATATTCCCAGTGTCCTTTGTGGCTGTGCCAATACCCCTCGTGATGGCCATGCCAATATTCGTCGTTCCAATCGTGGTCCCGGCGGTCGTCGTCAGCTCTGGCCGGAAGTGGGCTTCCTACTATTGTCGTGATGGCCAGAAGGGATAGAAACAATGTCTTCATTTCAATTTTTGAGACGCTAGGCAAAGCCAGGTTATTTAAGGCTCGCTAGCTGTGCCCAAGAGCTGGGGCGCGGATGTGGGTAGGATGGCCACCAGCTGACGGCAACACGGAAGCATCTCGAGTTTTGGATTTCCCGGAGTTTTCTCATCAGATTTCATGCTAGTTCTTAGATGAAAAAAGAGTGAACTAAACGAGTGGCAAGGGTATTCGGCAGAATAAACTCCTTACCTTGCAAAAGCAGACCAATTCTTATCGTCGCCATCTACTGGTAAAAATTCGCTGCGATGCCGCCTTATGAAATCCTCCAGGGCCAGGAATACTAAACACGAAAGGCCGACACTTGGCAGTTTTGCTGGGCCCGTCCGACGAGTCCATTCCTGTAATGCATTGAAGATAAGGTTCTCTTTGGTCTCCCTCATTTCTTTACACTGGGCGGTTAGCCAGGCGAAGTGATGTTCGATCACAAGGATTCGGAACGGCACCGTACGTTCGTCGAAATAATTGAGCCAAGAATCTCGTGCCGGATCCAACACAATCCTAGTTCGCGGTTCGAGTGTGAACCGGATCTGATAGCTGGCCTTCGCCTCTTATCCGAACGGTGTTTCCAGACCACCCCCGGCGGCTGCCGCCTCGACCCGCTCCCCTCCTGGAACCGAATGAACAAACCCTCGCCGGACTAATCTGATCGCAACGGACGCGCTTAGCATAAGCTGGCGAATCCAACGGTGACAAACATCGGCTATTTCTCCCGGCTGGACTTAACGAACTCAATGTCCGCTTGGGTGTACCGGCTTTGACTCCGACTTGGCGTGTGCGGTGCTCAAACGTTTTAGCATCATCGACAACAGTTTGTGCCTTGGCTGCGCACCTCGAAGGACTTGAAGCCTGTATGTTCATATCCGCTGTTTCTTCAATCGTGCGGTGCTAACTCAGCTAGCAGCTTCTCATAACGGGGATCTTTCCGAATGGGGTCCCAGAGAGGATCAACTTTCAATTGACCGTAGTAAACACCGTACGCCATTCGTCGACAAGGGCCTCAAGGTTTCAAAAGCTAGATCCAACTCATTGGTCCAGGCGTAAACGAGAGCTAGATTCGCTACGATACCTGGGCCCGCCAGTGCATCCTTGGAGGTCGGACGCATTTCGATAGCGTGTTTAGCTTCGTCAATAGCATCCTGTTTTCTTCCGAGCAAAGCGTCGACTACTGCCAAATTGCTGAGTAATTTGGCGTCCTCCGGCGACATTTGGACCGCTTGATTTAATTCCTCTCGCGTCTCAGCAAAACTAGCGTTTGCGACATAGGGTTCTCCCTGTAATCGAGCGAGCAGAATAGAATAAGAACTAACTGGAATTAGGTGTGTTGCATAAGAAAAGAAGCCGTTGTCGTGGCCGCTCTTCATTTTTTCGAGCCGTTCCTTGGCTAGTTGCCAATCACGATCTTGCAACGCGCAAACCAGTCGGTAACACAGCACATCGCGGTCGTTCGGCATCGACGCGGAGAACGCGGCGATTGCTGACTTGATCGCGGTATTATTCCCAGTCTTCCAAAAGGTGACATAGAGTGCCTTTTGCACTTGTAGTTCCGGCTGATCAGGGGCCAGGCTGATGGCTCGATTAAAGGCTTGCCCGGCTGCGTCCAACTGGCGCACGCAAACAAGTGTTATAGCTAACTCTACAATCGAAGCTCTATTAGCTGGATCGCGCGTAATTGCTTCGTTGAACTCCCAGATCGCTTTCTCGAAATTACCTTGCCGACGATCAATTAAAGCCGCGAGCCAGATTGCCTTGACATCGTTCGGCAGGCCGCGCCTAGCGATCGCCAGTTGGACCCGTGCCCGGTCGTAATCGCGATAGGCACTATAGAAATGTAGTGCGTAGGCCAAATGAACCTCCGGTAGATCTGGTTGTAAGCTCAGTGCGGTTCTGATCGCCGTATCTGCCAAGGCGTGCTGCTCTGAAGTTGCATCGCCTACGCCGTAACTGAGGTCGTGCGCTTCCGCGGATCCGCAGAAGGCAAGCGTGAACTGTGGATCGAGTCTGACAGCTTGCTCTAGGAAATCGATAGCGTCGCGCAGCTGCTTTCCAACGGCTGGTCCGATGGAATTAGAAACTCGGACACCTACGATTAACTCCTTGGCCCGAAGGTAAAGGTCATAGGCTTCGAGGTTTTCGGTCGGTTTTGCTTCGATCCGCCTCTTCTCGCTGGGGAAAGCGTCGCAGTCAGATTTGTAGCAATGGTCTGAGCCACTTCGCTCTGGATGGCGAAGATGTTTGTCAGATCGCGATCGTAACTATCGGCCCAAATTGTGTTATCATTGCGGGCGTCGATTAGTTCGGTGCTAACACGCACATGGTTTCCTTCCCGGCGGACTGTTCCTTCCAGCACATTGGCAACGCCCAAGGCGCTGGCGATCTGGCGCAAGTCGCGTTTGTTATCCGCCCGATACTGCATCACCGAGGTCCGGCTGATTACTTTGAGTTGAGCAATTTTCGCGAGATTATTGAGAATCTCATCCTGCACGCCGTCCGCAAAGTAAACGTCATCTTTATTCGCGCTGATATCCTCGAAGGGAAGGACCGCGATACTCTTTTCGGTTGGTGCCGCTTGGGTGACTCGCTGGTTAAAGAAGAGTCCCCCGTGGCCGGAGAATAGAAACCAAGCCAGTAGCAATCCGCCCATGCCCAAGACTGATGCGAGCAGCCATCCCAAAGCACGCATCCTCGCACCGGTCATAAGGCGTTGACGCTTTTTTGCCGTAAAGGTGCCGCAAAAATTTGAGTGTCTCCAAGTGGCTAATTTGCGAATCGATAGATCGTTCCTTCTGAATAGGATTTTGATTCGGCCGCATCCCCAAGCTGCCCGACCCGAGCTTCATCAATTTGCTTGACTCGCTCTTCATCAACTTGCCAAATTTTCCAGTTGCTAAGTCGTCGCTCGGGCCCAGGACTGATGGCCATGAATATCAGATCCTCGGCTCTCATCGTCAGATCTTCATTTTCGACCGCATTGCCTCGAGAATCTTTTGCTTTCATCTTTGCCAAGCAGTGTATTGGCGCTCCGGACTCTTTAGGGTTGCGTATCAGGTGGACAACGCCTGTGTACTCAAAAAAAACGTAGTCGCTCATAATGATAAAATGCACGCGAAAGCGATGGGTGTGAAGCACTCATATCGTTCGACTTACGGGACAAAAAGTGGGAGGCTCCTCTCGACCGCGAAGTCGCTGCGTGTCCAAACAAAAAGTCCGCCGAGTCTCCCAGGCGGGATTTAGGACTCTGGCAGGTCGCCAGATTCGTAAAATGTGACCGGCAATTGGTCGCCAGGCCTTAATACCAAATCAGAGGGAATTACCCTTACAAAATCAATTATCTCGCTGGATGGATGAGGCCTTGGAATAGATTCGATGAACTCTCCAAAGACCAAATCCATTCGTACGCAATTCTCCGGTACTGCGACCTTGAAGTGAATTTGTTGATGGCCTTCTGAGTGTTCCGAGACTTCCGTAACATATGCTCCACCTTGCGTCATCATGAACGGTTATCCCCGATGCCACTTATCTGGAAGACAAAAAACCCGCCGAGTCTCCCCGGCGGGCTTGTCGTAGCAGCAGAGCCAAAAAGAGCCGCCCCCATTTACGAGCGAGGCGGCCATTGGATGGTGGTGGATTCGCGGCCCCCATGTTGCGCAGTTCCGCACCTTCTTAGCCACTTAATCGGCTGAACTTGTCAATGGTTTAGCCATAATCACCATAATTTCGATTAATTTTGCCAGAACGTGGCGAAGAGAAAAAAACGCCGAGTCTCTTCTCTCGGCTTACTCGAAGTTCGGAGAGGTTGAGCCATGAACATTCAAGAACAGATCCGCCAGATCATGCGCTCCGGAGAGTTAAGCAGTGCCGAGAAACTCGATTCCTTGCACGCCCTAATCCCGGCCGATGCGAGCAAAATCGATAACTTGAACAAGGCAACGCCCGCGCAGCTCAAGCAATTGAAGGATGGCTTAGCAATTACCCAAGCAATGCAACAGATCGGGCGCCGAGTTGCCGACAAAGAATAGCAGCAGTCTGGGGCCCAACGGTGAGTCGATACGTTAGAACGACGTGTTCAAAAGTCGGAGACTTGATGCGGCCGAGCAGAATGAGGTTGAGTGAAACTAACTCTCAAAGTCTAATCCTCCCAAAAGCGCCAATATCTCACCGACACACAAGGGTCGATCGAGTCTTCGTACCCTGTTCTCCATTTTCTTAAGGAACTCAGGCTCGGTTACACGCACGATTTCGCGCATGGAAGAACGGATCTCATAGAACTTTTCCTTCGCGTCCGGCAACAATTCGTCCGGGTCAACACAGTTAGCTATTTCAAGGGATCGTTGGGCTGTCCGACGCGCCCGATTGATACCTTTGCGCATCGATTCTATGATCGCTTCGTTGTTCATAAGCATTTTTCGGAATGGGTTTTATTGAATGCCCAGAACGCGAGCCCTGGGTTGGTGCAGCCATTCCTTTTCTTTGGAGCCCGTATGCGTTTCCCTGCACCACGAAAACGCTTCATCGTTCCGGTCGATTGAATCGACTGGCGGAGAGACTAAGTTTTTTTTGCGAAAGTTGTCCAGCGGTTAAAGAGGCTCAAACCTTCCTAGCATTCCACGCCCTGAGCGCTTCCTGGGGACTTTGTCGCGCGAAGCTGATATTGACAGACGCACGACGACGACGGCCTACGAACTAATAGTGAAGTCTGGGCGTATCCCGGCTTTAGGCATCAGGGCTCTGCCGCCACAGGGCCCGGTGCCGTCGGCATGAGATGAGGGCTCACTCGGTCGTGCACAAATCGGTATAACCGGTTTTGCTCCTCCTGGATGGCCACTCGCAATTCGCTGGGGGACATCTGTTCGCGTTTAGCCACTCTTGATCATGTAATCGGACGAGCTGCCGCAGAATTGAGCGCGTTTCGTTTGGGGGAAGGCTAAGCTAAGGCTGAGCGCGAGCGCCTGGCTCGCTCATGATTTGCCCTGCTTGGTATTGCGCCTACGCCTCGACGTACCCCCTACAAGTGCCGCCTTGTTTCCGGTCCCATACATATCCTTGGAGCCTGTCCCGGTGAACGGGAGATAAAGATCGGGCGATAAATATAAACATGGAGATTCGAATGCAGGGAAGAAGAATTTTCCCTGTAGCGCCAACAACATTGGTGTCCGATGGCGAAGAAGAATCACTACCAAGGCAGGTGATTATTTTGGCTCGCAAGAGATTTCTGCCTGTCACGCTCGTTCGCAGTAGCGACGTAGCGTCAATTCACCGGTAGCAAGCGGTCCGATTGCCGCACAAACGCTTGCCGCTCCACTCAGCACCGAACCAGGAAATCCTCGAATAGGTTAAGTTTACTACAATAACCGTCACCTACGCAGCCCGCTGGAATGCAAAAGTCTTTGGACAAAGATCACCGAGCACAATTTCGAGTGACCATCGAACCGCGATTTCGGGTGACTTGTTGTACGCTAAAACGCGAATCTCGCGCCGAAATTGACCTGCAGGAAGTTGTTCTTGGGGCCATCGACAACATTCCAAGTGGCTTCGGAAAACACTCCGATATGAGGAGTAAAGCGGTACTCAAGCCCTCCGCCAAAGTCGCCCAGCACCCGGTTACTGAAGCGCAGGGTTCCGTTCGAGCGTAGCCCATTGTACCCGGAGAATAGGCCGCCCACACCGGCTATCCCATACGGAGCGAGATGAACATTCGGCCACACGAGGTCTAACGGATACCGTGCCAGAAAATCTCCCCGAACGATCCCGGCCGTATTATCGCCCGGGATGAGATTGATCACGGCTCCCTGGACTCTAAGACCTGCCCAAATCAAGGGAAAATAACTGACCTCTGCGCCTCCACCCCATGCATGGTCGCCAATTCCACTAAAATTCGACTGGTCATGAGTGTTGGTTCCGTAAGTCGCGAATGCTCCCAGATCCAACTCATTCGCTCGAAAGTACGACGAGGGAGGCGGCGGAGGCGTCACAACTTCTTTCGAAGGGACGACCGGTCCACCAGCAATAACATTGATTGCGGATGACAAAATCGCCGTTACGGCTAAGGCAGATATCTTGTTCATGATCGTTCTCCTATTAGGTATTTACAGATAACTACCGCGTAGTTTAGCCCCCTCGAGTCAATCCTGTAAAGCTGAAGCTGAACCCGATCCGACCCAGCGGTTCGGATTAGCCAAAACCGAGAGTGCATCTGATACCGCCAACGATTCTCGTTCGCTGGAGAAGCGCTGTACGAGGAAAGATAATGGCAGACAGGGCGTTCGCGGACTCACTCGAACAATCTTCGCCACCTCTAAGGGAGTGCTCAGAGGCGAATGGATCTCGAGTTTGAGAGCGCCGTGCAGGGCACAAACCGGACATAAATTGCTATCGCCGCTTAGTGCAGTGCCGCAAGCCCGACGGGCCCGTTTGCCTCTCGTTTTCACCGCTTTAACTTCCGGGTTACTAGATTTTAGTCGATTTGGTCGCCGATAGCTTGCACAAAATCGCTTGTGGTCGAGGCAGCTCGAAAGGAGCGGAATAACGGACTTTTGCGACCATTAATAGCAAATTTGACCCGCTCGCTTCGACCGATTGATGCGGCTTTGAATCAGGGAAATTGCGTCCAGTGAGGGTCTTCTCACACGAACAGTCCGATCTCGTAAGCAAGGGAGCGGATTGACAATCAAGGTGCCGCCGCGGATTAGCACGGTGACGCGGATCGCAAACCCCACGACGAGGAAGTGAGGTTAGCTAGACGCATGACAGCAAATCTCTCTTTTTGACAGCAGATAAGACGCGCCGTCCATTCGTATTCGTTATGTCGCCCAGCGACCTTAGCTAAGGTCTTCTTTCTCCCCCGGCGACACGGACGTTTCCTGGAGACTGAGAAATCCCGAGGCGGGTCGTTAGGCGACGATCCTTCCAAACTTCAGGAGGAAAATTAAAATGCGCTTACTACCTACCCTCGCAGGGTTGGTGATCGGCTTTACCGTGCCAGCCCTCGCCCAAGAAAAAACCACGGTCGACCCAGAAGTGCGTCAGCAGATTGAAGCTCTAATGGCGAAGCAGGATGAGGCATTCAATAAAAATGACGCCGCTGGTTGCACATCCGACTACACGCAGGACGCGGTGGAGGTGGTGGAATGGGATACGGGCGGTGGCGCAGCTGTCGGTCGCGAAGCCATCGAGAAAAGGGCTGCTGCCATGCTGGCATCAAATCCGGCTAAGTTGGTCCGAAAACTTATTCAGGTGTATCCAGTAGGCGATGCAATATGCGCAATCTCGGAGTTCGAGCACACGTTTGGAAAGAAGGGTTACTGCGTTACGATCTACGTTCGAGAACTGGATGAATGGAAGGCACGCACAGTCCACTGGAGATGATCGAGTTGTATCGGCGGATGGTCTCGGAATTTCCGAGCATGATAGCGGCCGCCCACAGAAAACGCATTCTGGAAGGTAGTCTGGAGTGGCTGCTCGCAAGATGTGATCGGCGGATGTCCTGCGACACTCCAGCGGAACAAGCGCATTCAATAAGAGGAGGAGAGCCCAAGCGGGCTCTCCTTTGAACTCATACCGCCGGACGAGGTCATCCCTGCGTGATCCGGCAGGTCGCTACTAAGGCGCTGCGGGGGTGAGCGAAATAACAGGAACGGGTAACGTGTCAGCAGAGTGGGGCAATATATCCAGCGGAACGCGTACGCCTTTAAAATTGACCGAACCACCCTCCCCGATCTTGTTTCCCGCGGCATCGAAGAAAGTAACGAAAAAGGTAACGTCCATCCCATCGCCAGACTCGCTTAGCCTCCCGGTCAACTGCAGTTTGTCGAATGGAAAAAATTTTGAGATGAAATTTTTAGCGTCGTTTTCGGCCTGTATCGCCACAAGGGTCGCTGCAAAGGTCTTCCAACCTGTCTTTTGCCACACGCCATGCTGTGGACTAGTTTGGATATCTCCTGGCCGTGTTGGCGGGTTAACAGAGGCTGGGTCAAAAGCGCTTTCTCCCTGGAAGTCTTCGACCACAGTTCCGCCTCTCTGAAAAGTGATGAGCGAGAACTGTTGATTACCGGCCGTTATGAGCCACGCCCCAGTTGGGTCATGGACTTTATCCCGTCCGTAAATCTGATCCCAATCTTGAGCCTGGAGCACTGGCGTGGCAACAGCAAGCGCCAGAAGCAGAACTGACGTTACCGTCAGCCTTTTACTGCGATTGCGGTTATTTAGCTTCGAAAAGAGATGCATATTTTCCTCCGTATTAATTGTTACTGTCGAACTATGCGGCACGTACCCTTAACTGCGTAGACCGCAAAAAACATGTGCTGGAGTCGTACTGACCTTCAGGACGAATGTGCTCGACCAGATTCCTAACCGAGTAGCCGTTTGTCTCGTTCCTCGGCACGGAGAGAAGACGAGTTAACCTGTTGCTAGAAAAAAACCTCTTCTAGCAAAAACAACCGAATAATTCAATGCATTTCGCTCGATCAGCGCAAAAAAACTCTTCCGCTAAGACAGCCTTTGATCGTCCGTAACTCTCCATCAAAAGTTAAGCTTCTTCGGGTAGATCGTAACTGATTTCCCCACAGGAATGTTCCGCGATCTAGATGAGATACCCTTAGTCGCGCCATATCGCTACCGTGCCGCATATCACTGCTGTCCGATCGCGAGTCCTCTAGCAGCCAAGCCCAGGTTAGACGCCTACTTTTTTCAGCCCGAATATCCTGGCAGACGGGCTCGCGTTGCTCATCGAGCGGGGTCAGATTCCGCAATCGTATACGTCAAAATACGTATAGACAGGTTTTACCTTGGTCTTAGGATAGAAAGGGCAGGGACTTTCTGCGTCCGATCTCTTGCTCCTCCCTGGCGCTGCTATTTTAGGCGCGTCGCTTGGTCCGGGGGTCCCTCGATTGCAACTGGCAGAAGATTCTCGTTCCGGACAGTCGGAACATCCTCTGCACTACGTTACGCCTTTTCTAGCAATTAAATCAATCGGGTCTAACGCGAAGCTTTTACAACTAACAACTATGAAGAAAACACAACATCACAGGTTTGCCGCAAAAAGCATTGTCTCTAAAGTGATGCTCTCGTTGATGGGCGTTATCGGGCTCACGGGACTTAGCTCTGTGAAAAGTCAAGCCGCCGGCTACACCTACACGAAGATCGCGGCTCTTGGAGAAACTGCGCCTGGAGGCGCCGAATACTTCTTCGACCTCGAAGTAGGTCAGATCAATAACCGCGGCGACGTCATTTACGTCGCAGACCTTACCACGGATAGGGTAGATGACATTGGAGAAGGCGCCTTCCTGCTCAGTCACGGACAGATTTCCGCCCTAGCTCTGCCCGGACTACCGGCGCCCGGCGGAGGAACATTCGCATTCGCATTGAGTCCAACGGGAGTCAATGATGAAGGCGACGCTGCTGCTGCAATGCTGTTAAATCCCGTCACTCTGCCTTTGGGGCTGAATGGCGGATTGTACCGCTATTCGGCGGCCAAGAAATCCCTCAGTGCAGTCGTGGTGCCCCTCGTCACAATGGCTCCCGGAAGCGGCACGTTCCAAGGTGTTTCTTTTGAGACGAGCATCAACAATCCAGGCGACATTTGTTTTGCTGCGATCATTCCGACGAACGCTGGGATCGTACCCGCGCAAGGTCTTGGCATGGGAGTCTTCGTGGCTAACAAGGCTGGGCAGATTAGCAGTGTGGTAATGCCAGGGGATTCCGCACCGGGTGGCGGCAGATTCGACTTCGCGGAGATTGCTTGGATTAATAGTCGGGGCGACGTGGCATTCGGCGCACATATCGCCGGTGAGGAATGCGTGGGTTTCAATCCACCAACTCTAGAGAACCAATCGGGCCGGATTTTCTGCGCCGACAATGTTTATTTGCGTAAGGCTCCCTCAGGCCAGATTATCTCGATCGCGCACCAAGGGGACGCAGCGCCCGGTGGAGGAGTTTTTCGACACGCATGGGGGCCGATCGTCAATGACCATGGTCAAGTTCTCTTTGTCGGCGATTTAACCGTCGCTCCGCCGGACAACCCGAATCTGTTCGACGTGTCACAAGGCCTTTATCTTTTCAATGGCTCCTTCACGGTTCCCGTGGTGCGTCCGGGAGATGCCCTGCCGGATGGCACGATGGTAACGGTCCAGGATCAGGTATACGGGCACCACCTGAACAACCCCGGAGAGATCAGCTTCCTTGCCGCGCTGAAAGGGAAGAACGATGAAGACGTTGAAGCCATCTATGTTAAGTCTGGTAACACATTCCGATTGGTGGCCAAGAGCGGCACGAGCATCCCTGGCGTGGGCTCGATTGCCAATTTCGATACATTCGGTCCCGGCACCCTTTCTGGCGGCGCGGTCAACAACGATCGCGGTCAGGTGATCTTCTCGGCTAACCTGGTAGGAGGTGGTGCCGCGCTGGTCGTGGCGACGCCCACGCGGTGAACCGGTCATCTTGGAACATCTGCGCGATTCATGAAGAGAACACAATTTTACACTCGGGAATCCGGCATGGTTAACAATTCGCTTTGAGGAGAGTTATGCTTCTTTTAGAAAATCCAAAATACCGCGATTGCGCTAGTATCCTGACGGTATCGTCAGTTCAAAGTTGCTTTCGCCGGGTGGACTCTAGCATGGGGAGCTGCGGCAGACGACTTTTTTGGGATGGCGCGGTGACAAAGATCCCAAGGAAGTGGTTTTAAAGATAAACAGACAAATCTAGGACACTGACATTGCAAAATGCGGTGATAAGTGATACAAGCAAAATACCCCAGGATCATTCACTCGGCTTAACGCCATCATCCAAGGAAAGTGACATCTGAAACCCAGGGATCGGCGGTGTTGGGCGGATCACATTCGGTCTGAAGGTTGGGGTAACCTCAGCTTGTTACGGCCTGGTCTGCGCTGTGATTCACACGGATATACGCGCCGGAAAGCAATCTTAAATTTTCACACTGAGGAACATGACAATGAAAGCTACCGAAATTGCACGGCGGTATCACGATACTTGGAACGGTCGCGATGCTG
>Ga0070698_100007635_pt1 | contig 11704 bp, 10 predicted proteins | sample KBSK1502metaG_FD_65477 | JGI IMG/M metagenome (GOLD analysis project Ga0070698, IMG submission 65477) | Corn, switchgrass and miscanthus rhizosphere microbial communities from Kellogg Biological Station, Michigan, USA - KBS K1-50-2 metaG | ecosystem: Host-associated > Plants > Roots >...
CACCGTCGAGCCCTCCACGATCGGCAGGAGGTCCCGCTGCACGCCCTCCCGCGAGACGTCGGGCCCCCGCCCGCTCTCGCGGCCCGCGATCTTGTCGAGCTCGTCGAGGAAGACGATGCCGGAGTCCTCCACCCGCCGGATCGCCTGGCCCACCGCCTCGTCGACGTCGACCAGCTTCTGGGCCTCCTCCTGGGCGAGGAGCCGCCGCGCCTCTGCGATCTTCACCCGCCGGCGCCGGGTCCGCCCCGGCATGAGGTTCGAGAGCATGTCCTTCAGGTTGATCCCGATCTCCTCCATCCCCTGCCCGGGGAGCACCTCCAGCATCGGGCCCCCCTGCGCCTGCACATCCATCTCGATGGTCCGATCGTCGAGCTTGCCCGAGCGGAGCTGGGCGCGGAGCTTGTCCCGGGTGGCGTCGCGCGAGGCGTCGGGGGAGACCTCCTCGAGGGTGCCGCTCACGAACGCCTCGCCCGGGCGCCGGGGCAGCAGCAGGTCGAGCAGCCGCTCCTCGGCCAGGCCCTCGGCCCGCTCCCGCACCGCGGCCGCCATCTCCGCCTTCACCATGGTCACGGCCAGCTCGGTGAGGTCTCGGATCATCGACTCCACGTCGCGGCCCACGTAGCCCACCTCGGTGTACTTGGAAGCCTCCACCTTGATGAACGGGGCCTGGGCGAGCTTGGCGAGCCGGCGGGCGATCTCGGTCTTCCCCACCCCGGTGGGCCCGATCATGATGATGTTCTTCGGCGCGACCTCGTCCCGCAGCTCGGCGGGCAGGTTCTGGCGCCGCCAGCGATTGCGCAGCGCGATCGCCACCGCGCGCTTGGCCTTCTGCTGGCCCACGATGTAGCGGTCCAGCTCGGAAGTGATCTGGATGGGGGTGAGGCCGGTGAGCGGGCCCATCAGAGTGTCAGCACCGTGATCTGGTCGTTGGTGTAGACGCAGATCCCGGCCGCGATGCGGAGCGACTGCTCCGCGATCTGGGGCGCGTCGAGCTCGGAGTGAGCGCAGAGGGCCCGCGCTGCCGCCAGCGCGTAGGGCCCGCCGGAGCCGATGCCCACGAGCCCGTCGTCGGGCTCGATCACGTCGCCGGTGCCGGAGAGGATGAAGGTCGACTCGACGTCGGCCACCGCGAGCAGCGCCTCCAGGCGCCGCAGCACCCGGTCCATGCGCCACTCCTTGGCCAGCTCGACGGCGGCCCGCGCGAGGTTACCCCGGTGCTCCTCGAGCTTCGCCTCGAAGCGGGCGAAGAGGGTGAAGGCGTCCGCGGCCGCGCCCGCGAAGCCGGCCAGCACCCGGTCGTGGTGCATCTTGCGCACCTTCCGCGCCCCCGCCTTCATGATGGTCTGCCCCACCGAGACCTGCCCGTCGCCCGCCACCGCCACCCGCCCGCGGTGGCGGACGGAGACCACGGTGGTGGCGTGGATCGACGCGGAGTCGGCGGCGGTCATCGCTTCGAGCGGTTCCTCTCGGGACCCGGGTCAGGTGGCCCGCGGGTGGGCCGAATCGTACACCCGCATCAGGTGCTCCGGGCTCACGTGAGTGTACCGCTGAGTGGTCGAGAGCCGGCTATGCCCGAGCAGCTCCTGGATGAGCCGGAGGTCGGCCCCTTCGCCCAGCATGTGGGTCGCGAAGCTGTGGCGCAGGGTGTGGGGCGTCACCCGTTGGCCGAGGCCGGCCCGGCGCGCGAGCCGCTTGACGATGCGGTGGGCGCTGCGGGTGGTGAGCCGCCCGCCCCGCGCGTTCTGGAACAGCGGCCCACGCGCGCGGCCGCGCAGAGCCAGGTAGGCGTCCACGGCCTCCAGCGCGGTCTCGCCCACCGGAACCACCCGCTCCTTGCCGCCCTTGCCGAGCACCCGCACGGTGCGCCGGCCCGGGTCGAGGTCGTCCACTGCGAGGCCGCAGCACTCCGCCACCCGGAGGCCGCTCGCGTAGAGCAGCTCCACGAGCGCGCGATCGCGCGGACCCGCCGCGCCGGCCGCGGGGGCCACGTCGAGGAGCTGGGTGGCCTCGTCCTTGGGCAGGAACGAGGGCAGCCGGCGGCCCAGTCGCGGGCTCCGCACCTGGCGGGCCGGGTTCACCTCGAGGGCCCCGCGGCGGGCCAGGAAGCGGAAGCAGCTGCGGACCGCGGCGAGCTTGCGGGCGATGGTGGCCTTGGAGAGCCGGCGCTGGTGCAGGCGCGCCAGGAAGGCGCGGATCACCCGGCTGTCCACCTCGGCGAGGCCGCCGACGTGCTCGGCGGCCAGGAAGCGGGTGAACTCGGTCAGGTCGGTCGCGTAGCTGCGGAGGGTGTGCGGCGAGGCGCCCCGCTCCACACCGAGGTACTCGAGGAACGAGCCAACCGCCGCGTCCATCCGTCGTCGCTCACGCGACCGTGGGCGCCACTTCCTGGCGGTAGCCGCACTCCTCGCGCACGCACTGACGGGTGATCTTGCCGCCACGGGCGATCCGCTCGGTCACGAAGGGCGCCGCGCACTTGGGACACGGCTCCGCCACCGGCCGCGTCCACACTGCGAAGGTGCAGGTGGGGTAGTTCGTGCACGCGTAGAACGTCTTGCCCTTGCGGGTCCGCTTCTCGGTCAGCTGGCCGCCACAGTTCGGCTGCGGGCACGTGATGCCGAGGGTGACCGGCTTGGTGGTCTTGCACTCCGGGTAGCCCGAGCAGGCGATGAACTTGCCGAAGCGCCCGTGCTTGATCACCATCGGCCGGCTGCACGTCGGGCAGATCTCGTCGGTGGGCTGATCGGCCGGCCGCTCGCGCCCGCCGCTCATGTCCTTGGTGAACTTGCAGTCGGGATAGGCCGAGCACGCGAGGAACTTGCCGAAGCGTCCCCACTTCTCGAGCAGCGGCTTGCCGCACTCGGGACACTCCTGTCCCGCGTCGATGCCGACCTTGACGTTGTCCATCTTCTTGCCGGCCGACTTGAGATCGCGCGAGAACTGCTTGTAGAAGGACTCGACCGTCTTCACCCAGTCCGCGTCGCCCTCCTCGATCTTGTCGAGCGACTCCTCCAGCCCGGCGGTGAACTCGACGTCCATGATCTCCGGGAAGTGGGGGACCAGCATGTCGGTGACCTGGATGCCGAGGTCGGTCGGGAACAGGGTGCCGCGGTCACGCCGCACGTACTCGCGGTCCTGGATGGTGCCGAGGATCTGGGCGTAGGTGGACGGCCGGCCGATCCCCCGCTCCTCGAGCGTCTTCACCAGCGAGGCCTCGGTGTAGCGCGGCGGCGGCTGGGTGAAGTGCTGCTTGGGATCGAGCGCCAGCAGCTTGAGGATCTCGCCCACCGTGAGCGGCGGCACCACCGCCTCCGCCTCCTCCTCGGGCGCCTCGTCGGTGGCCTCGCGCGACTCGACGTAGACCGCGGTGAAGCCGGGGAACTTGAGGGTGGAGCCCTGGGCCCGGAAGAGGCAGTCGCCCGCCTCGATGTCGGCGGCCACCGTGTCGTAGACCGCGGGCAGCATCTGGCTCGCCAGGAAGCGCTCCCAGATGATGCGGTACAGCGCGAGCTGATCCTTGCTCAGGAAGCGGGCGATCGCCTTGGGCTCGCGCGCGACCGAGCTGGGGCGCACCGCCTCGTGGGCCTCCTGCGCGCTCTTCTTGGCCTTGTAGGTCGGCGGCGCGTCCGGCAGGTACTCCTGGCCCAGGCGCCCGGCCACCCACTGGCGCGCCTCGTCCTGCGCCTCCGCGGCCACCCGCACCGCGTCGGTCCGCATGTAGGTGATGAGGCCAACCGCCCCTTCCTCGCCGAGCTCGACGCCCTCGTAGAGCTGCTGGGCCAGCATCATGGTCTTCTTGGCGCTGAAGTGAAGCTTGCGGCTCGCGTCCTGCTGGAGCGTCGAGGTGATGAACGGGGGCGCCGGGTTCCGGCGGCGCTCGCCGCGGTTCACCGACTGCACGGTCCACGACTTGCCGTGGAGGGCGGTCATCACCGCCATGGTCTCCGCCTCGTTCGGCAGGTCCGCCTTCTGCCCCTTCACCTCTTTGAGGGTGGCGGTGAAGTCGGGCGGGTTCTTGCCCTTGAGGCGCGCGTGCAGCGACCAGTACTCCACCGGGACGAAGGCGGCGATCTCGCGCTCGCGCTCGGTGATCAGGCGCACCGCCACCGACTGCACCCGACCCGCGGAGAGCCCGCGGCGGATCTTCTCCCACAGGAGCGGCGAGAGCTTGTAGCCGACGAGGCGGTCGAGGACGCGGCGCGCCTGCTGGGCGTTGACCTTGTTGGTGTCGATCTTGCCCGGGTGCAGGAACGCGGCCTTCACCGCGCGCTCGGTGATCTCGTTGAACATGATGCGGTGGGTCTTGCTCTTGCTGACCCCGAGCTCCTGGGCGAGGTGCCAGCCGATGGCCTCGCCTTCGCGGTCGGGGTCGGTCGCGATGTAGAGCGCGTCCACCTTCTCGGCCGCCTTCTTCAGCTCGTCGAGAACCTTCTTCTTGGCCGGCAGCACCTTGTACTCCGGCTTGAAGCCCTTCTTCTCGTCGACGCCGAGCTTGGACTTGGGCAGGTCGCGGACGTGCCCCATCGAGGCCTTGACGACGTACTTCGAGTCCAGATATTTCTGGATCGTCTTGACCTTGGTGGGTGACTCGACCACCACCAGACTTCGCTTCGCCACCGGCCGCGCCTCCTATCCCCGTCCCACTCGCACGAATCGCTTGCCCTCGATCTGGCGCACGCGTCCCTCCAGCTCCAGATCGAGCAGGGCCGCCGATACCGGGCCGGCCCCGAGTCCGCTGCGCTCGATGACGAGGTCGATCTCGACCGGATCCTCGCCGAGCAGCGACAGCACCCGCCGCGTCGCCGCGCTCGGCCGATCGCCCGTCCCCGCGGCCGGGCGGCCCGCGCCCGCCGCGGCCCGGCCCGCTCCGATCGTCTCCCTCGTGTCAATGCACGCCTTCCATTGCTCGGGCAGCGCGCCCACCACGTCCTCCCAGCCCAGCGCGAGCGCGGCCCCGTCCTGGATGAGGCGGTTGGCGCCGCGGCTCTCGGCCGCGGTCACGCGGCCGGGGGTGGCGAGCACCTCGCGGCCGAGCTCGGCGGCGAGCCGCGCGGTGATGAGCGAGCCGCTCCGCTCCGCCGCTTCCACCACCACCACCGCGAGCGAGAGCCCCGCGATCACCGCGTTGCGCGTCGGGAAGTGGTGCGGCATCGGCGGCGTCCCGGGCGCGAACTGCGACACGAGCGCGCCGCGCGCGACGATCTCCTCGGCGAGCCGCGCGTTCTCGGGCGGGTACACCACGTCCACCCCCGAGCCGAGCACCGCGATGGTGCGGCCGCCCACCCGCAGCGCGCCGCGGTGGGCCGCGGTGTCGATGCCGCGCGCGAGACCGCTCACGATGGTGACCCCGCGCGCGGCGAGATCGGCCGCGAGCGTCTCGGCGACCTCGAGCCCGTACGGGGTGGCGCGGCGCGACCCCACCACCGCGACCGCGAGCGCGTCGCCCTCGATCAGCTCGCCGCGCACGTGGAGCTCCTCGGGCGCGGTGGGAATCGCGCGGAGGTGGGCCGGATAGGCCGCGTCACCCCGCGCGAGCACGCGCGTCGCGCCGCCCGACCGCACCGCATCATCGTGAATACGCTCGTGGATCACGTGTATCGCTCGCCTCACACCTTGAGATGATCGTCGACTGCAGTGCGTTTCAGTATACCGGACGAGGGGGGTGAATCAACAAACCGGGCCGGCGGGCCGTTTCACCGCGGCGAGCGACCGGGCGGTCCGAGCGACGCGAGCAGCGCGCGCGCCTGCGTGGCCGCGTCGGATTTCGGGTGCGACCGCACCACCTGCTCCCACGTCTCGCGCGCGCGCGGCACGTCGTGCAGCGCGCGGTAACACATGCCGACCTTGAGCAAGGCCTCCGCGACCGACTGGCTCTGCGGATAGAGATCGGAAACTTTCTGGAACTCGGTCAGCGCCTGGTTGAAATCACGCTGTCGGTAGTAGGCTTCGCCGATCCAGTACTGGGAGGTCCCCGCCAGCGCGTGCTTCGGGAACCGGTCGATGAGCTCGGTGAACTCGAGCACCGCCTGTCCGTGCTCCTCGGCGCGGAAGCTCGTCATCGCGGTGGCGAAGAGCTTCTCGGGCGTCACCTCCTTGGTGACCGTCGGCGCGGCCGGCTTCGGCGCCACCGGCGCCGGCGGCGGCACGCTCAGCGTCGCCACCTTCTGGTTCGTCTCGTCGAGCGCGGAGCGCAGCTCGCGCAGCGCCCCGTCCTGCTGCTGGAGCCCGCCCTTGAGCTGCTCGCGCTCCTGCGCCGACGCCTTGGTCTCGCCCACCAGGAATGCGGCCTGGGCGTCGAGGGCCTTCATCTCCCCGGCCATGCGGCCCAGCTCCCGGGTCATCTGGTCCTGGCCCTTTTTGAGCTCGTCGACCTGCTTCACCAGGGCGGCCATCTCCGCCTCGCGGCGCGCCTTCTCCCCGGTCCCGCACCCGGCCAGCGTCGCGGCGGCGACCACCGCGAGGGCGGCGACGCCGAGCGTGCACACGGTCTGCTCACGCCGAAGCATCAACATGCTTTCGACCGTAGCACCGCTATTCTCGAAAAGTCAATTTTCACGAGCCTTTGACTGACATTTGGCTTTCCGCTAGCATGGCCGCGCCATGGACGACCTCCCGGTCCTCCTCTACGTGACGGCGCTCGGGACGGGCCTCGTCTTCGGCTACGTCATCCAGCGCGGGGGCTTCTGCCTCACCCGGGCGCTCTCCAACGCGCTCCTGATGCGCGACGCCACCATCCTGCGGGCCTACGGCCTGGCCCTGCTCGTGGCCATGCTGGGCGTGGAGATCCTCGAGACCCTGGCCCTGGTGGACATCCCGCTGCGCCCGCTGCACTGGCTCTCCAACATCGTGGGCGGGCTCCTCTTCGGGGTCGGCATGATCCTCTCCGGCGGCTGCTCCGGCAGCACCTGGTACCGCGCCGGCGAGGGCGCGGTGGGGGCGTGGGTGGTGCTGCTGGGGTTCGCCATCGGCGCCACCACCGCGGGCGTGGGCGTCCTGTCGCCGGTGCGGACGCTGCTCCAGAAGCCCACCCTCGCCACCGCGGACGGCGGCCCGCCGACCCTGGCGAGCCTCACCGGGCTCCCGCCCTGGCTCGTGATCGCGGCGATCGTCGTGGTCGGCGGCGCGTGGCTGTGGCGCGGCCCGCGCGAGGCCGAGCACAGGAAGTGGCCGTGGCCCGTGACAGGCGCGGCGGTCGGCGTGATGATCGCGGTGGGCTGGTGGACCTCCGCGATCGGCGACCGACCGATCGGCATCACCTTCGCAGCCAATACCGGGCACCTCTTCACCTACCCGCTGGTGGGCTACCCGAACCGCGTGACCTGGAGCATGCTGATGGCCCTCGGCGTGCCGGTCGGCGCCTTCGTGGCGGCCCGGAGCACGGGCCAGTTCGGCTGGAAGCTTCCCGCCCCGTCGAGCCTCGTGAAGATCTTCTGCGGCGGCCTCCTCATGGGCGCCGCGGCCCTGGTCGCGGAAGGCTGCAACATCAACCAGGGGCTGACCAACTCGGCGACGCTCGCGCTCGGGAGTTTGCTCGCGTTCGCGTCGATGTGTGTGGGGGGGAGTGGGGCCGTCTGGTTTCTCTTTCTGCGTAAGAGCGCGAGGTAGCGGACCGGGCGGGAGGGCGGCGGCGCGGGGGGGCGGGGGTGGGTTCGCGGACCACGCCGCGCTGTGCTTCGGTTGCCCGCGTCGGAGTTCCCAACCTGGGTTGTGGCTCTCATCTTGTTGGTTGGCAGGAACGGGTCCGTCGACCCACCCCCTCCCCCCCGCGCCGCCGCCCTCCCGCCCTCCCCGTAGCGTGGACACGAGCGAGGATGAGCGGCTCCTCTCTTCTGAAGTTTTGAACCTTGAGCGGCTGGAGAGAGGCTCTTTTAGAGGGGGCGGAGGAGGAGGACTTTGAGGGGTTGGTCGGGGGCGATCGTGGTGGTGCCGGGGACGATGGCGAGACCGTCGGCCGCGACCATGGAGCGCAGGACACCGGAGCTCTGCGAGCCGGTGAGGCGCGCGCGGTAGCCGTCGTCGGTGGGCGTGAGGGTCACGCGCAGGTAGCCGCGCCGGGTGTCTCCGTTGCGGATCGGCTCCTGCGCGCGCGCGGTGACGATCGGCCGGTGCAGCCGCGCGTGCCCGGCCATGCGGCGGATCGCGGGGCGCACGAAGAGCTCGAAGGTGACCATCGCGGAGACCGGGTTGCCGGGGAGCGCGAAGGCCGCCACCGCGCCCTTGCCATCCTGCGGAATCGTCGAGAACGCGATCGGCTTGCCCGGCCGCATGTCGACGAGCCAGAGGTGCTGCTCGGCCCCGAGACGGGCCAGCGCGTCCTTGACGAAGTCGTGCTCGCCCACCGAGACGCCGGCGGAGGAGATCAGCACGTCACAGCCGAGCCCCCAGCGGAAGCGGGCCTCGATGTCCTCGAGGCGGTCGCCCGCGATGCCTAGGCTCACCGGCACCGCGCCGGCCTCGATCACCTGGGCGATGAGCGAGTAGCTGTTCGAGTTCGGGATCTGTCCGGGCCCGATGCGCCCGCCCAGATCCACGAGCTCGTCGCCGGTCGAGAGGATGCCGACGCGCGGCCGGCGGATCACGCTCACCGGGCTCGCCCCGACGGTGGCGAGCAGCCCGATGTCGGCCGCGCTCAGGACTCGCCCCCTCTCGAGCACGCGGTCGCCCCGCCGCATGTCCTCCCCGCGCGGGCGCACGAAGTCGCCCTTGCCGACCGGGCGCGGCACCAGCAGGGCGGGCCCGTCCACCTGCACGTCCTCCTGCGGAATGATCGCGTCCGCGTCCTCGGGCAGCGGCGCGCCGGTGAAGATGCGGAACGCCTCGCCGGGGCGGATCGGGCGCTCGGCCATGCCACCCGCGGGCACCCGGCCCGCCACCGTCAACCGGGCCGGCGCGGCCGCCCCGGCGCCCGACGTGTCTCCGCTGCGCAGCGCGTAGCCGTCCATCGAGGAGGCGGGCCACGGCGGCATGTCGAGCGGGCTGTCCACGTCCTGGGCGAGCACCCGGTGGAGCGCGTCGTGGAGCGACACGCGCTCGTCGCCGAGCACGTCCACGCGGGAGAGGATGCGGTCGAGCGCTTCCTCGACGGAGATCACGCCCGCATTCTACCGCGGGCGCGAGGGGGTCGGCGGGCTACTTGGGCAGGTTCAGGACCGGCCGGTAGCGGGCGAGGAACCAGTTTCGGCTGAGCGCGAAGAGGGCGAAGAAGCCGAGGGTCACCAGCACCTCCACCGGGCCGATCGGCATCGTGTTGTCCCGCAGCAGCGCGGGGAACACCAGCAGCATCCGCTCGAAGAAGATGGCGATCCACCCGAAGAAGAGAATGACCTTGAACACCTGGTGCCGCTCGGGCGGACGCCCGGTGAGGCGCTTGAGCAGGTACGAGAACGGGATCAGCCAGCCCACGATGAAGATCACCCACGCGATCGTGCCCCACGGCTGGTTGAAGAAGCGGCGCGAGAGGTAGCGGGTCTCCACCGGCATGTTGCCGTACCAGATGACCAGGTACTGCGAGAAGAAGAAGTACATCCAGAACACCGCGAGGGCGAACGTCAGCTTGGCCACGTCCTGGATTGCGGACGGGCTCACCCGGATCAGGCCCCGCTCGTTCGAGCGGATGGTGAGATAGGTCACCAGGCCGAAGCCGGGATACATCGAGGTCACCACGTAGTAGCCGCCGAAGAGGCCGCTGTACCAGCGCGGGTCGAGCGACATCAGGAGGTCGAAGCCCCACAGCGAGAGCACCACCACGTAGAGCACGAGGAGCACCGCGGAGAGCCGGTAGCGGTGGTCGATCGCCGCCTGGGTGTCCTGGCCCGGCTGGTCCTCGACGAGGATCGCCTTCACCAGCCGCATGGCCACCCAGTAGAGCAGGAGCGACCCGAGGCCGATCCGCAGGGCCATGAACGGCACGTTGAGCCACGTGGCCTTGATCGGGATCGGCTCGGTCACCCAGGGATAGAGGGTGGCCCGACCGAGGAAGAGCACCAGGAACAGGACGAACGAGATCGGGAGGAAGCCGGCGGTGGTCAGCGCCACGCGCTTGATGCTCGGCGACCACCGCCCCTCGGTCACCTGGATCATGCCCGCGATCGCGGGGCCGGTGATCGCGAAGCTCGACCAGAAGAGCAGGTTGACCAGGTAGATCCCCCAGGCGCGGGTGGCATCGCCCTGGGCGACCCCGTAGAGGAACGCGACGATCCCGAGGATGGCGAGCAGCACCAGGAACGGGTGCGTCGGCCGGGCCGGGCTGGCGGGCGCCGCGGTCATCGTGCTCATCGCTTGGCCAGGGTGCGCACGTAGTTGACCACGTGCCACCGCTCCTCCGGGGTGAGCGCCTCCGCGTACGAGGGCATCACCGCCCCGCCCGCCGACAGGTAGCTCTGCCAGTAGCCGTCCGTCCGCACCTTCTGCAGATCCGGATTGGTGAGATCGGCGGGCGGCACGAACTTGGTGGACACCGGGCCGTCGCCGCGCCCGGACGCGCCGTGGCACGGCGTGCAGTAGATCACGTACAGCTCCCCGCCCCGCCGCACCGACTCCGCGCTGGCCACCACCGGGTTGCGCCGCGCCGCCGCCGCCTCGCGCTCCGCGGGCGAGTGGTAGAGCTGGCCCCCGTTGCGGGGCAGGCTCCCGGTCGGCATCGAGAAGTTGTACTCCCCGGGCATCACCCGCTGCGTGTAGAACATGTTGTGCATCCAGCGGTATCCCACCGCGCCCCCCAGCACCGCGCCGATCCCGCCGATGAGCAGGAGGGTCAGCAGGAACACCCACTTCATCATCGCCGCACCTCTTCCGCCCCCGCGGCGGACAGCACCGACTGGACCGAGTCGACCTTGTCGGGGGCGCACGCCACCGCGACCCCGAAGCGGTCGAGGGTGAAGCGCGGGTCGTAGGTGGGCGACGGGGTGAGCTTGGGGAGCCGCCCCAGGATCAGCGCGGCGAGCGCGCTGGCGAGGCCGCCCAGGAGAATCGTCAGCTCGAACGCGATGATGACGAACGGCGGGATCGAGACCGGGGCCTTGCCGCCGGTGACCAGCTCCCACTTGAGTGACGACCAGATGGTGAGGAAGAAGCCGGTGGCGGTCCCGGTGAGCGCTCCCACCAGGGTGAAGAGCCGCACCGCGGACAGCGGGCGCACCTTCTCGATCTCGTGCTCGATCTCCTCCACCGGCACCGGGGTGTACACGGTGAGGTCGGAGAAGCCCTGGGCGCGCAGGTCACGGATCGCCTGCAGGGTGGTGTCCACGTGGGCGAAGACGCCGAGCACGTTCGCGGAGGCGGCCATCAGTGGTGCCCCCCGTGGGAGGCCGCGTGCTTGAGCGGATGCGGCAGCACTTCCTTCACCTCCACGATCGAGAGCGACGGCATCACCCGGATGAAGCCGAGGAACAGGATGAAGAACCAGGCGAACGATCCCACGATGATCGCGGAGTCGGTGACGGTCGGATAGTAGGTGCCCCAGGTGTAGGGGTAGAAGTCGTGGCCGAGACCCGGCACGATGATGTTGAAGCGCTCGAGCCACATGCCGATCAGCACCAGGATCGAGACCACGTAAAGGATCACGGTGTTGACGCGCGCCTTGCGACTGAGCAGCACGAGGGGCACGAGGCAGTTGCAGAAGTACATGCCCCAGTACGCCCACGCGTATTCCTTGGTCGCCTTGGCGAACACGCTGGCGCGCTCGAAGTGCTCGCCGCTGTACCAGGCG
>Ga0070698_100007636_pt1 | contig 11702 bp, 7 predicted proteins | sample KBSK1502metaG_FD_65477 | JGI IMG/M metagenome (GOLD analysis project Ga0070698, IMG submission 65477) | Corn, switchgrass and miscanthus rhizosphere microbial communities from Kellogg Biological Station, Michigan, USA - KBS K1-50-2 metaG | ecosystem: Host-associated > Plants > Roots >...
TGGTTCGGTGACTATGTCACGTGCAGGGATTGGTCCGACATCTGGCTCAATGAGAGTTTTGCTACTTACTTCCAGGCGATGTGGGACGAACACAAATTGGGCCGCGACGATTTTCTTTATTCGGATGTAAAGGCCAATCAGGATGCTTACCTGGCTGCCTGGAAACAAGGCAACCGTCATCCCATAGTGACGAAGAACTATGCCACGCCGGATTCAGTTTTTGATACCTATGCCTATCCACGCGGCGGGGCCGTGCTGCACATGCTCAGACAGACGCTTGGTGAGGACAATTGGTGGAAAGCGATCAACTACTACCTGAACAAGTATGCGAATCAACCTGTAGAGACTGAGCAATTTCGGATTGCGATCGAGGAATCAACTGGTCAGGCGATGGACTGGTTCTTCGACGAATGGCTCTACAAAATGGGGCATCCGATTTTCCGCGTGAAGCAGGACTACAATCCCGCCACGAAGATCCTGACAATTTCCGTCGAACAATTACAGACCATCGATAACACTTCACAGTTTCCTCAGGTGACGCTTTTTCAGACGCCGGTCAACATCGAGATCGGCACCGCTGCAGGGATGCACCTGGAGCAGGTCCAGATTCTTCCGAAGAAGCAACAGAGTTTTTCACTGGTGGTTGACTCAAAACCTTTGCTGGTCAACTTCGATTACCACGGCACATTGATCAAGGAACTGGAATTTGAGAAGACCACTGATGAATTGGCTTATCAAATGACGCGAGATGGAGACGTGTTGGGACGAATTTGGGCGCTCAGTCAACTCCAAACCCGCATTGGGGCGCCGACAACTTCGGAAACTGAGAAGCAGCAAATAGCGTTAGCGCTTTCAAACGTCGTCACGACTGACAAATTCTGGGGCGTCAGGGTTAATGCAGCTACCGCGCTTGCAGACGTGAAGGCGCCCAGCACGCGAAACGCATTGATTGCGGCGACTGGCGATGCCGATGCTCGCGTGCGCGCCCGGGCCATAGCTTCACTTGCAGCCTCGAAAGATCCTTCGCTGGCGAGTTTATATTTGAAGTTACTAGGCGATCAGAGCTACGCGGTTATCAAAGCAGCTGCTTTAGCCCTTGGCGAAACGAAAAGCCCCGAAGCCTACGCCGCTTTGGGGAAGCTGTTGAACCAGCCTTCGTGGCGTGAAAACATAAGGGCTTCAGCGCTGACGGGACTCGCAGAATTAGGGGACAAGCGATCGCTGGAGGTCGCGCTTCGTTATGGGGTGGCGGGTAATGTCAGTCAAGTAAGGTCAGCTGCCCTGAGACTGCTGGGGAGAATTGGGAGCGACGATCCTCGGGCGTTCAAGTTGATCGCGGCGGCAGCCGGAAGGGCCTTCGAATCTGGCGACTTTAATTTGGCAACAGCTGCCGGCGAAGCGCTGGTCAGCCTGGGTGATTCGAAGGGACTCGCAGTTTTGGAGCAAATAAACCACAACAGCGGGGTTTCAGACCGACTTAAGGCCAGGCTCGGTGAGTACCAGGAAGCGCTACGCAAGTCAGTGGCAGGAACCGCGAGCCAAGGTACGCAACATCCGTGAGTTCGACTGGCTGCCGCGTGGGGCCGTCCTGAAAGCGACCAGCCCGCCGGATCTGTACGAAAGCCGCTTAGCGATAATTTCCCGATTCAGACCAGGATGTGGGGCATGGGTCCGCATTCTGGAAATGTACGTTAGTTCCTCTATAATGCTGGTCTTGTGGGGCTTTGCCGTTGAGCCAGCAAAACTTAGGGCTTGAGTTTGCCGGGGTTGTCCTGTAGTATTCGGTTCGCCCGACGTGGCGTCGTACCCCATGATGCCCGACCTCTAAACCCCTGCATGTCAGTTCCTTCTGGGTCATTCTGATGACGAACACAGCTGCTGACAGACAGAAAACTTCCAGGGACAATAGTCAACCAACCGAACCGCTCGAGCGCAGAGTTTCACTGCTCGTCGTTGAAGACGATGAAAATATTTCGAGCGCTATCAGCGAGTACTTTTCTCGCGCAGGTTATAACGTGAAAACCGTTGAAGATGGCTTGATGGGTGTGAAGGCAGCACTGGATGATCCTCCTGATGCTGTCGTTCTCGATCTCATGCTGCCAAAAATGGACGGTTTGGCTGTTTGCCGCGAGCTTCGCGAAAAGGCGAGTCACATGCCGATTCTCATGCTCACCGCAAAAGACGACGTGGTTGATAAGGTACTTGGTTTGGAAATGGGTGCGGATGATTACATCACCAAGCCCTTCAGCCTGCGTGAACTTGAAGCCCGTATCAAGTCAGTCCTTCGTCGCAGTCGAACGCCTGTCAGCACCGACGGCAGCAAAGACGAGGCTCCCGTCGTTCGTGGTAGCCTTCGCATTGATCCCGCAAGACGAGAAGTCACTATTGGAGAGCGACAAGTGGAATTGACTCCAAAAGAGTTTGATCTCCTCCGCCTATTCGCAGCGAACCCGGGTAGGGTCTTTCCCCGCAAATATCTACTTGAAAAGATCTGGGACTACTCTTACGAAGGTTACGATCGGACTATTGATTCACACATCAACCGACTACGAGCCAAGATCGAAGAGAACCCGGAGAATCCTCAGATGGTTCTGACCGTTTGGGGAATTGGCTACAAGTTTAGCGACGAACAGTAAATCGGTCGTCCGCTCTCTCCCAAACATCAACTGCCGGTCTCAACCAACGGACTCGCAATTGACTTTCCTTCCAGCCGCCCAGGGCCCATCCAAAGCCCAGGATTTCCCGGCAAACTTCACAACATGAAGAATCTTTTTATTTTAAGACAATTGGTAATTTTTGGTCTCAACCGAAGGCGCGGCCATGCTCGGATTGGAGTCAGGTTTGGCACTGCCATGATCCTGGCGTTCGTCCTTATGGGCGTGACTCCTCACCTGGTTTCGCAGGCCCAAGAGTGGCGAGCGCCGAACAGAGTGTTGCGCGTGTCTGCTCAACCCTCGGGAGGAGGAACAAAGGTATCAGTTGCCGCTGAGAGTCCTTTAGCCCGAGCACAAAATTGGCAAGATGGTGAGGGCTTTCACCTGGTTCTTCCAAACACTGTTGCCGCTGAATCAGTCAAATCCATCCGCGGCATCAAGGTCAGCCGGGTTGGTACCTCGTTAGAAGTACTGTTCCAAACGAAGCCAGGTTCGACCGTTAATGTTCAATCAGAGGGTAACGAAATTACTTTCCTGGTGGACAGGAAACTCGACGCATTGACGTCTGGTGAATCGGGAAGCGTGACTGGATCTTTCGAGCAACAGCAGCCCGTTGCAGACTCAAGCTATGCCCAACAATCGCAACGCGATGCGGCCCCGCAAGGATTTTCGTCCGCGGGTAACGATCTGTCGTCAAAACCTCAAGCCTCTTCGGGAGAGACCGCTCAAACGACAAGTAATTGGAATCCGAACCTCGGCCCCTCTTCGGCCCTTCCGGCGCAGTCACTTCCCGAACGCGATGCTGCTTCCGGCCCACCGGCAGGCGAGGAAGTAACTGTTCAGGTCGAAGATGAAGGTGCGTTGGCCTCAATCTTTTCCGCCACCAGTGTTTTCATTGTCATCACCTTAGGTCTGTTTGGTTTGCTGGTTTCGCGCAAACTTCGTTCACGCCAGGCGCGTGCCCAGGCCGCTGGGAACGGAGCGACGCCGGATTCGGAGGATGCGGAATGGGTCGAGAATCAAACCGTTGATGGCCGAATTCGAGCGCAGCCCGAGGCGCCGTCAGAGGCTTTGGTGAAAACTAACGGAGCAGCGGTAGCAAACACGCCTTCGCGCCAGTCAGGCGGTCGCACATCGGTCGCCGGTCCGACCACACTCTTCGGTGCTTATCGCATTGATCAGGAAGTCGGAAAACTAATACTTGGCCAACCACACCGGATGGATGTACTCGCATCCCGTGCTAGCGACGATCGCAGGGCCATAGAAACTTCACTAACAAAGGGCGTGAATGCGTCCGACCTGGATGAAAGTGCACGCACTAGAGCGCGTTGTGCCCTGGAGGAATACGGGTTTGTGGCGCGTCAGTGTGCAACTCTGCTGCTGGCATCTGACGCATTTGAGCGAACTTCAGCAGCTCGCTCTCTGGGTGAGATCAAGTCGGGGACTGCATTGCCGTTCTTGTTGGAGAGCCTTTACGACTCGGAATCAATCGTGCGAAACCAGGCTGTACTTAGTATCGGCGAATTGAAACTCCCATCCGCAATCGGCGCCTTGTTAGACATCGCGAGAACGCATCCCGATGTCCCCAGCGCCTTATTAAGCCGAACACTAAGTGCGTGTTCTGTTGAAGGACTGGATTTCTTTGACGCCATGCCGATAGAGCCGTCGCAACTGGGAACTGGTGATGACCTGAGTATTATCGAACAGATTACAAAGCTCGAGCCCGCTTCCTCCGTGGAAGAGCTGCCTGAGCATTCAGACGATGAACAACTGAATCGCGCACTTTCAATGGTGGGAAGCGTTGACGTACAGGAACGAGCCGAAGCCTTGAAAGCGCTAGCGCAATTTCGAGTCAGAAGCTCGGTTGAGGCGATTACCCGTCTTGCCCGACACGAATCTGAGCCGAATCTTCGCGCGATAGCAATTTTCAGTTTGGGAGCGATAGATCATGAGTCAGTTTTCGCTCCAATCCTCATTGGCATGGCAGACGAATCGCGTGAAGTCAGGGCTGCTGCAGCCCGGGCACTCAATCGTCTGAGCTTCGACCGCGCTGACGCTTATGTTCGAGTAATCGAGACGAGCGACGAAGAAACTATCAACAACGTGGCCAGGGCCTGCATACAAGCCGGCATTGTCTCGCAAAACGTTGATCGATTGGCCAGTAGCGACTACCGCCAGGCCTACGAAACGTTTTCACTTATTTGCCTGTTAGCTAAAGCAAACATGAATGACCCGATCCTCAACGTAATCGTCGATCATTCGAATACAGATGTTCGGTTGAAAGCAGTGCACCTGCTGGCAGCGACAGGTCAACCGGGCATCTTTGAGCACTTGCGACAGCTTGCCGTACGAGATGGAGTTCGCGAAGAGGTAAAAACCGCGCTGCTTGAAGCGATGTACAACCTTGATCAGAAGGCAAAGCGAGAAGAAAAAGAAACAGTAGAGGCCTCCGAGGCTGACATTGAACCTCATTTTGAAACCCCCGAATCTGAAACCACCAATCTCGACGACGAGCTTGGATTTGCATTCGCTTTCGAGCCGGCGTCCGAAAGTGATCAGCAAACTAATTCAGAAGCGGAGGTTCAGCAGGATTTGGATGATCTTGAAATGTGATTCTCTGGACTGGCAGAGCCGAGGATCGGATAATGCGATTGGCAATCTCCCTGCATCGCCCCAATGAAAAGTAAACTTTTTAAGTCTGTGAATCTAGAAAAGAAACGACGCAGCAGCGTCGCTTTTCTGTTCTTTGTGTGTTTGACATTGGTCTTCTCGGTCGCGGCGCAGGTGAGGGACAATAAGCGCATCACGGCGATACAGCTGGGAGGGGCGGCCGAAGGTTCTCGCGTCACTGTGGTGTCAGATTCATCTTTGAATGACTATGAAGCCTTCCGTCGGGGCGATCGCTTCTATGTCAAGATTCCGACGGCGGATCTTAGTGCAGCAGTGCCGCATTTCCGCGCAGATGGTTTTGAAGATGTTCAGGTTCAAAAAGTCGGCGACAGCCAAATCGTCTCTTTTAAGTTGCAACCGGGCGCGACGGCGCGAGTTGACCAGCGGGGCAATCGCCTGGACGTCGTTTTTTCGGCCGCAAACAAAACCTCTCTCACTGCCGGGAATCCTTCTGGTGATCGCGAACGTGACGCCGCTGGACCAATGCCGTCAGACTCAGCAGCCTCTCGCGTACGAACGGTTAACGGCCGAGACGGATCAATAGGATTGGGCGATCCTCGTTCGCAAACGTATCCGAACGCGAATTCAAACAAGACCGGAGACAACCAGGTGACCACAAATGTGGCTACCGCGCCGGCCTCGCCTTCGTCGTCTCCGTCGATTCTGTCCCCGGGCTCGACGAGCTATCAACCCTTGTCGGCCAGCACACCAATCGCCCAGTCAAGTTCCCGCCCAGCGAACAGTTCGGCTGGCTCGATTACTTCTCAAAACTGGAGAAGCCGCCTGACTGCGGCAACGCAATGGATAGCCGCGAATCGGCTGGCAACACTGATCGGTGCACTGATCCTGCTCGGTCTTATTGTCTATCTGGTGATTGTCTTGCGCCGTCGTCGGGAGACTGTTGGCAAAAACAGACAGGCGAAAACACCAAAGGTCCAACCCCGGTATTCTCCAGATAGCGGATTAGAGGAAATATCGGATGCGTGGACCGAAGTGAAAAGGCCGCAACCAGATATCGCCGCGGCAAAGCCGTTCAGCAGGCCGGCTCCCGCAGTCGCGTTAACGAAGCCAACTATTGTTTCACCCACCGTGGGTCACGACGAACAGATTAGGGAAGAGGAAGAGCGGGAGGTTTTTGAGCTATGAGCGTGGACTCGATAATGCAAATGTGTGCACAGCTTGGAATCAGGCTGGCGCTCAAGGGAGACGATAACGATCGCCTTCAGGTGGACGCACCCAAGGGTGCATTGACTGCATCAATTCGTGAGACGCTCACTGCCAACAAAACAGAGATCGTTGCCGCTCTAAGATCCAAATCCCGCAAACTTCAGCCTCAGATCCCTTCTCGAGATCCGGACGAAACCGTCACTCGAACTCCCGCCAGCAACACCCCGAATTCACCGGAGGCCACACTCTTGACTCTCGAACAACCGTTAGCTAACCCACCTGGCCAATTCGACCGCACCGAACTTGAAGTAGACAAACTTCTTGCAGGCGGCGACTACGATGCAAGTGTCATTGACTCCAGGGATCCCGTGACGCGGCAAAATGTTTCGACATACCTACTCACAGCGGTGGCCGGTAGGAACTCGGCAGAACAAACCCGCGCCAGACAAGCCTTCATGAATCACGGCTTCTTCAACGATGCGGTAAGCCAGTTACGAGGCGCTGATTCTCCGGCGGAACGCGCCGGAGCAGCACGGAAGTTAGGAGCTGTCTGCGATCAGAAAGGCACACCACATCTCATCGGCTCCCTTGAGGATGGCGCTCCGGAAGTGCGCCGGGCGGCAGTCGAATCACTTGGCCAATTGGGAGATCCGGGCGCGTTACCGGCGCTCAACGAGTTGCTACTTCGCGAAACCAGTCGTCAGCTTCCTCCAGCGGTAATTCGTCACGCAATCAATTCAATTGCTGTTAACGAAGTCAAACACCCCTCCGCCTCTGAACCAGCTGGCGCTGAACAGTCAGCCTTTCACCCTAACGAGCCCGAGAAGGCAGAACAGAAAACTGAAACACCCAGAGCAAAGCGTGAGATTTTTGCGGAGTACCTTAGTTCGTTTGAAAGTCGCTCGCCTGCGGCAAGTTCCAACATCTCGGCACCGGTCACCTCCAATAGCTTTGACGCCGCCGAAGAGCAACTGAGGCGTGAAGAGGAGGCGTTGCGAAGGGCTGCTGATGCTTTGGAACGCAAGCGCAGCGAAGCTGAGGCGGGGCGAAAGAAGGCCGAAGAAGAAGCGCGCCTGAAGGCAGAAAGCGAAATGCAGGTTCGCATGGAAATCGAAGCTCGGTTGCGTGCTGAAGATGAGCTTCGCAGACGCTTGGCCGAAGAGGCGGCGCGACAAAAGGCCGAGGAAGAAGCACGTGTAAGAGCTGAGTTGGAAGGCCGCCAGCGGGCCGAAGAAGAGGCTGTGCAAAGAGCTGAAGAGGAAGCCAGGTTCCGTTTGGAAGCCGAATCGCTGCGGAAAGCTGCGGAAGAATTGGCTCGCAAACGATCAGAGGCTGAAGCGGCACGCAAACGGGCCGAAGCTGAGGCCGCCGAGAGGGCGCGATTGCGCGCTGAGGAAGAAGCAAAAGTTCGGGCCGCGGAAGAAGCTCGCCGAGAGGCTGAAGCAGATATGCGTCGCCGTGTAGAAGATGAGATTCGTCGTCGCGCTGAAGACGAAGCTCGCCGCCAAGCGGAAGCGGCAGCCTTGGCTCGCGCAACTGAAGAAGCGCGCATGCGGGCCGAGGTTGAGGCGTTCATCCGAGCCGAGCAGGAGATGAAACGCAAGGCCGAAGAGGAAGCCCAACGCCAGGTGGAACAACAACGCGCCGAAGAAGCGACTCGTGCGCGACTTGCCGAAGAGGCGCACCGTCGTGCTGAAGAAGAACGCTCGCGCCAGGAAGCTGAGGAACGTCATCATGCCGAAGAAGCTCGTCTCCGTCATGAGCACGAAACATTGAAACAGGTGGCTGCTGAACTGGCCCGACGCCGTTCTGAATTGGAAGAAGCGCGGCAGAAGGCTGAGGTTGAAGCGCAGCTACTCGTAGAAGCTGAGGCACTGGCACGCGCTGAGCAGGAAACTCGGCAGCAGGAAGTTGAGCGGCGGCGGTTGGAAGCCGAGGCGAGACGTCTCGCCGAAGAGAAACAACTCGAAGAAGCACGTCGTCGCGCTGCTGAAGAGCGCCAACAGGCTGCTGAACGCGCGCGGGTTCTTGTAGAAGAGGAAAAACAACGCTTGGCCGAGCTCGAGTCAGTTAAGACGCAGGCAGAGGAAGTTGCTCGCCGTATGGCTGAGCAGGAACAGCGGATCAAGGCGGAGATTTTTGCGCTCAGCCAAGCCGAAGAAGAACAGCGAATTCGGATTGAGGCGGAAATCAAACGACGCAACGAGGCTAAGGCGCGCCTGGAAGAAGAGGCAGCGAAAGCTGAAGCTGAAGCACATCGGATAGCTGAAGAGACTCGCCTTAAGGCCGAAGAGCAGGCACGTCGTCGCGCGGAAGCGGAAACGCGTTTGAAGGAAGAGGAAGCCCGTCTTCAAGCTGAGGAAGAGGGGCGGGTGAAAGCGGAAGAGGAGGCGCTAAGACTTGCTGAAGAGACTCGGGAACGAGCAGAAGTACAAGCTCGTTTGCGCCGGGAAGTTGAAGCGCGCTTGAAAGAAGAGGAAGCGCGACTACAAGCCGAACAGGAGGCTCGCGCCAGGGCTGAAGAGGAAGCACTCAGGCTAGCTGAAGAGATTCGTCTTAACGCTGAAGCAGAAGCACGTCGTCGCGCCGAGGTTGAGGCGCACCTGAAAGAAGAGGAGGCGCGATTACAAGCCGAACAGGAAGCTCGCGCCAGGGCTGAAGAGGAAGGACACAGGCTAGCTGAAGAGATTCGACTTAACGCCGAACAAGAAGCACGTCGTCGCGCCGAGGTTGAGGCGCAACTGAAGGAAGAGGAGGCGCGACTACAGGCCGAACAGGAAGCTCGCGCCCGGGCTGAAGCGGAAGCGCAACGGCTCGCTGAAATTCGACTTGAGACTGAAGAGGAAGCGCGTCGTCTCGCCGAAGCAGCGGCGCAACTAAAAGAGGAGGAAGAGCGTCTACACAGCCAAAAAGAGGCCCGCGCCCGAGTTGAAGAGGAAGCGCAACGATTGGCTGAAGAGTTTCGCCTTCGTGCGGAAGCGGAGTCGCTGCGGAGGACAGAAGTTGAAGCCCGGATGAAGGTAGAAGAGCAACGACTGCAGTCTGAACTGGAGGCTCAAGAGCGTGTCGAAGCAGAAGCGCAACAGGTAGCGGAAGAGAGCCGCCGGCAAGCAGAGGAAGCTGCTCGTCGCCGGCGCGCAGAAGCGGAAGCTCGGCTTATTGAAGCGGAAGCGCGACTCCAGGCTGAACATGAAGCCGGCGCCAGGGCCGAAGAAGAAGCCCAGCGCCTTGAGGAAGAAACTCGCAAAAAGGCTGAACAAGAGGCAATCCGCCAGGCTGAAGCTGAAGCGCAATTGAGAGAAGAGGAAGCCCGTCTTCAAAACGCACAGGAAGCCCGAGCCAAAGCGGAAGTTGAAGCTTTAAGGATTGTGGAAGAAAGCGAACGGTTTGAGGCTGAAGCTCGCCTGCGCAGGGAGGCCGAAGCGCGTCTTAGAGCAGAGCAAGAACGTCTCATCTCAGACGAGGAGGATTTGACGGAAGCGTTTACCGCCCCTTTCTCGAATGAAGCTGGTGAGCCTGATTATTCATCGTCAGAGTTGTCATGGCTGGAAAGCAACTCAGATCAGAGACACGAAAACGCAGGGTCGACCTTCCCTCCGGTCGAAGAAAAGAAAACGATTGAAGAGGAATCACATAGCCCCGCGAACAATGACGAGCCAGCCAAAGGAATTGAGGCCGTATTCTCAGAAAAAGGAATTGTGTCGGCAGAAGATGAGGGTGGCATTCCCTCTGACGTACTTGAACGACTCAAAAGCCCGGATGCTAATGTAAGAGAAGCGGCGTTGGCGGAAGTAGTGCAAGTGGGCGGCGATGATGCATTTCGTTGTATCACCCGCGCCTTTGATGATCAGTCAGTAGAGGTTCGGAATGCCGCAGCGCGCTCCCTTTTTGATCTGCACACTGACAGAGCGGCCACCTTTACCAGAGCGCTTCGTGAAGGCACACCCGAGCGACGCCGGAGTATCGGACATGCGCTCGCCGCTTCCGGACTTGCCAAAGACGCCATCGGTAATCTCACCGGGGAAAGCCGCGAAAAAACTTACGATGCCTTCTCCCTGTTGTTTCTGATGGCCAAAGCGGGGGAAGTTCAACCGCTGATGCAGGCGATCGAAGATTATCCCAACGTTGAAGTTCGGATCGCTGTCGTTAAGTTACTCGCTCTCAGTGGCCAACCGGAGATCGTTCCCGCCTTCCGCCGCATGGCGGTGCGGGGCTCGTTGCCGTCGGAAGTTCGCTCAGCGGTTATGGAAGCGATTTACCAGATTGGCAGCCAGGCTCGTGAGAGCGCGCCGTCGGCAGCCTGAGGGCAGTGAAGAGTGAAAAGTGAAGAGTCGGAACGCCTCCGCGCCGTGAAGAGACTTGATGTTCTTCACGGCGTTTTTTCTTCTCACTCTTCACTTTTCACTGTTTTCACCATTCACGACACGCCTAACATTCCTTACGACTGTTCGCTGGATTTTGAGTGCAGGGTATGCGGCGAGATTTCCAGTTTTCCATTACGCGAACAACCCCGAGAACAAGCGTGAGGTCAGCTTCACGGACCATAAGGATTAGGGCTTAGGCGGGGGAACGGGTGGCGTTCCTCCGATAGTTGGGCCCTCCAAATGGAACTCATGGATTTCAGGCAGGCCATCGACATTAAAAAAAGTGATTGTGATCTTAGCAGTAAGCCTCCCTTCGTGTTCAGACAACTCCGTGTCTACTTCTGCGGCATAGTCGATTGCGCTCGGGATTCCGCCCGGCGTTCCACTCGGGGTTCCGCCCATGGTTCTGTTATTACAGATGTTTGACTTTGATCTGATGATAGTTGACATCAATAAACCTCCATTCATGCAAAGGATCGCGACGAAGTTCCGCAATGGCGATCCGGAGTTGCGCAATGGCAACTGCGAGTTTCGCAATGGCAACTCGGAGTTGCGCAATGGTAACTCGGAGTTTGGCAATAGCAACTCGGAGTTTCGCAATGGCAACTGCGAGTTTCGCAATGGCAACTGCGAGTTTGGCAATAGCAACTCGGAGTTGCGCAATGGCAACTCGGAGTTTGGCAATAGCAACTCGGAGTTTCGCAATGGCAACTCGGAGTTTCGCAAGGGATAGCTAGGTCTGCAAATTTAGTATCGTGATCGTTGTGTTGCTGGGTGCATAATCCGCACCGTAACTTGTAACAAAGGAGAGGAGTTGCGTGAAGCGCTCGACATTGCGAGCATGTCC
>Ga0070698_100007637_pt1 | contig 11701 bp, 16 predicted proteins | sample KBSK1502metaG_FD_65477 | JGI IMG/M metagenome (GOLD analysis project Ga0070698, IMG submission 65477) | Corn, switchgrass and miscanthus rhizosphere microbial communities from Kellogg Biological Station, Michigan, USA - KBS K1-50-2 metaG | ecosystem: Host-associated > Plants > Roots >...
CCTACCTATTTCGTTGTCCGCACGTGGCATCTCCTTTAATCGAGACGCCCAAGCGGTGATGACCATCGGAGCGCTCATCGGTGCGATCGCAGCAAACTTCTCAGGGGATCAATCAGCAAGAATAGACAGATCATCATTGCAAAAAATCGATCGCACATGGGTCAGCCAGATTAACAGCACAGACTAATTCCAGCGTGGATAAAGTCCGCCAACCGTTGTTGAATGACTGCAACCGTTGCGCGCCTAGCCAAAACCTACCGATGAAAAAGCCCCTCCTCCTGCTCTTGCTTGGTCTCACGCCCTTAGGTTACGCCGTTGAAATCCAGCAGATACCTGCGCCGGATAATGCGAGTGCCCTGCAAATCGATAAATCGGGCCGGCGAGACGTGATTCAACTGCGGTCCGGGGTCAAAGTCGGCCGCCTTTTCTACGATGATATCGATTCGTTAAAACCATATATTGCTAAAACCTATAACGTACCGGTATCAAAGGTTGGGAAGATCGTGCTGCCAACATTTGTTTCTGCCAAGTGGCTCTCTGCAACCGAAGTAGAAATCATCTGCAACACCGCGGTTACCCTGGGCGAAAACGAAACCAAGGAATTCGACTTCACCGCCCTGGTTTCGTCATCAGGTAACGTAGAGAAGGTAACGATCACCAAGAAGGAAACCGCAACACCAGAGAAGAAGGAGAAGACGACGGCGACGAAAAAGAAGAAGTCGTGAGTTAGCGAGAGGCCGGAATCTAGAATCTAGAATTTAGAATTTAGAAGCCGGATGCCGGATGCCGGAATTTAGAATTAGGTATCGAAAGAACCTGCGCCGCGTGCCGCTTCGATACTTGTCCGATTGGTTCCTGGCACATCGCGGCCCGCAGTGCGGCCTTCTAGATTCTAAATTCTAAATTCCAGCTTCTAGCTTCTAAATTCCAGCCTGGACCATGCCCAAAATCAGCGCCGGCTTACTGATGTTCCGCGATACCGACCACCGCCTGGAAGTGCTGCTTGTTCATCCCGGCGGCCCTTATTGGCAGCGGAAAGACAATGGCGTCTGGACAATCCCGCGCGGGCAGGTTGAAACCGGAGAAGATTATTTGGCCGCCGCGATTCGAGAATTCAGCGAAGAAACGGGTTGGCAACCGCGGGGTCCCTATCTGCCTCTCGGCGAAGTGCGTCCACGTTCGGGCAAGACGATTCATGCTTGGGCATTCCGCGGCTCGTTTGATCCGGTGTCCCTTCGGAGCAATCAATTCGAGATTGAATGGCCGCCAAAATCCGGCCGGCTCCAGCAGTTTCCGGAGATTGATCGAGCCGGATTTTTCACGATACCGGAGGCAAATAAAAAAATACTCGTTTCCGAGCTGCCGTTCTTGGACCGTTTAGTGGAACAACTGGGCTAGCCGCCGGTCGGACTTGAAGGCTGGGCTGAACGGTAGCTTACCGATCTGATATGAAAGCGGTGGCGCCCTCTCGACCGGATGCTCAAACTCCGCTTCGCGGAGAAGGTACATTTTCATTTTTGCCTCCTTCAACCGATAGTAGCCTCCAGCTCTTAATTTTCCTCCGCGAGAATATTCTTCTCGGCTAAGCTCGAACACTACTTTCAAATGCACGCTTCGTGAGTTATGGCGCCAGGTACCGGAGCTCTACTGGTTGTTGGGTTGCTACGCTCATAGGTCTTGGCCAAGCCGGTACAGCCGGCTCGTCGCGGATAGCACGAGCCGGGCTCGATTCCTCGATTCAAACAACTCTATTTCGGATAGCCTGCTTGCTTCATGGTGCGCTCAGCCGCGGCCTGGCCGTCTTTGAGGGCCTGCTCGACCGACATCTTGCCAGCCAGAACCCCAGAAATGTTTTGGCCCACAACCGTGCCCAATGCCTGAAACTCCGGGATGCCCACAAACTGGACTCCGGTATAGGGCACTGGCTTAATGCAGGGGTTAGTCGGATCGGCTGTCTGCATGGCGTTTAAGGTTACCTGGGCAAAGGGGGCCGCTTTCTGGTACTCCGGGTTGTCGTAAGTCGACTTGCGCGTGCCCGGGGGCACCGTGGCCCAGCCGGCGTCCTCGGCTACCAGCTTGATGTACTCTTTAGAGGTGGCCCACTCGGCAAAGCGCTGGGCGGCTTCGGGCTGCTTGGCTTTCTGAGGGATGGCAAAAGCCCAGCTCCACAGCCAGCGCGAGCCGTTGGGCGTCACGGCAATGGGCGCGTTGGCAAAGGCCACTTTATCGGCCACCTGCGACTGGCGCCCCATCCCGGTTTGCCCCGCAAAGTAATGCCGTAAATGTTTTTCTCCTTGTCGGTCAAGGCGTCGGCAAACTTCTTAATGTCGTCGTAGGTGGGCTGCTCTGGCATGGTCAAGCCCTTCGCCTCGAAGAGGTCCTTGCGGTACATGAGCATTGAGCTCTCCCCGTAGAAGGGCAAGGCGTAGAGCTTGCCTTGGTAAGACAAGCCATCGCGGATGCTTTTAAACACATCTTCCAAGTCGTACTTGGGCGACAGGTTGGCCACTTCCTTGAGCCAGCCGCGCTTGGCAAAGATGGGCGTTTCGTACAGGCCGATAAACACCAGGTCAAATTGGCCGCTGCCGGTCGACACGTCGGTGGTGACGCGCTGGCGCAAAACGTTCTCTTCGAGCACCACCCAGTTGAGTTTGATGTCGGGGTTCTGCGCTTCGAACTTGGGCGAGAGCTTCTTGAGTTCGATCATTGCTGGGTTGTTGACCGCTCCGATAGTCACAGTTTTCTGCTGGGCCAGGACGCTGACGCCAGTAATTAGGGTAGCGAAAAGGGAGAACGCAAAATGCTTCATCTTTATCATATGGATGTCTTGTGGTTTAGGAACTCTTGCCGATGTTGCGCGAGGTCTGTGCTTCCCCCGAAAAAACGGACGCGTAATTCTCGGTTTTCTTTAGTTTATTGTTGAAAAAATCGGGTGACTCCGTCCCCCGAACCCCTTGGGATTTTTCGCTTTGGGCTTGCTCCGGCAGGCCAAGTGTGCCGATACTTTGCCCAATGTCGAGCCCGGTTTCAATCACTCGGCGAAACTCTGTTTCATATTGACCGGGCCGTAAGACAGGGCGGCTGCCTGAATTAGGTTTTCCGGTTTCTGCGGGCGGCCAGTTTCTCAACCGAACCGGCCGCTACTTTTTTTGCCTGAGTAAATACACCTGTCCCCCGGGCAAAGGCCTGTTTGCTTCAATTTAACATCTGAATCGCTTTCAGAAGCCCTTTTTGATGAGCTTTCATCTGATTCCGCAGTTGCCAATACGAAGCAAATTACGGTAGAAGCAACTTCATATGCGCAAGTATCTGTCGCTTCTGCTGTTGGCTGCGGTTGTAGCTCTTCCCATCGCTTACTCGCAGTCCCCGACTCCGTCGGCAAGTCCGAAACATCGACGCGCGAAAAAGACGGAGAATGCAAGCCCATCGCCGGCTTCCGCTGTGTCCCCCAGCGCCACACCCGCAACCAGTGCTTCTCCAGGAGGCAGCCCGAAAAAGACTCATGCGAAAAAGAGTCCGTCGCCGGCTGCTTCACCAGTTACCGTCGCGACGCCCTCGCCAGTTCCAAGCCCAACTGCGAAAAGCCCGCTTAGCAGTATTTTCGGCAAAAAAGCATCGCCGAGTCCAGCCCCCGTCACCAGCGGAACTCCGGGCGCCGGTCAAGTCTGGGTAAACACCGAAACTCATACCTACCACAAGCCAGGTTCGCGTTGGTACGGAAAGACCAAGCAGGGCAAATACGTGAGCGAACCGGAGGCGATTAAAGAGGGAGACCACGCGGCCAAGAACGAATAGGCCAATGCTGTTCATTCGAGTCTCAACCAAAAAAGCACCTGATTTCAGGGGCTTTTTTATTGCGTTCTTAAGGCTTCGAACGATCTACATCAGTAGTGAATCTGCCTTTCCTGGAACTTCCTCAGCTACTTCCTCGGGTCCTTGACTGGGTGGAAGGGGAAGAGAAGCGCGCGTTAGACCAAGGAACGGCGCTCTCACCAGCGGCGTTAAACGATGCGCTAGCAGCCGGTGTGCGCACGCCTGAAAGCATCCGGGTATGTGTCGTACCGGAGATTCCCCAGCCGGGACATCCAAGAATCAAACAGCTGGCGACCGAACTGGGATTAATCACGCCGCAAACGATCGCAATAACCTTCGGTTTCGGGATTTATGTTCGAGCCGAGCGAGCACACGATCGTGAAACCCTCGTCCATGAATGTGTGCACGTAGCCCAGTACGAGAAGCTAGGCGTTGAGGGTTTTCTGATGCAGTACGTTGTACAGATTTTTAAAAACGGCTACGACAACGCGCCAATGGAACGCGAAGCTCGCGAAGTAGCCGTGCGGATCGTTAATGAGTAATCAGTAATCGGTGATCAGTAATCAGTAGTCGTAATGCAAATGAAAGAGAGGCGTGTGATCGCCCTGATTGGTAGGGCGAAAACCTCGGCGCGCCGAAACGTTCGCACTTCTCTTTCGGTGTGTCGCGCCGGGTTTGAGCCATGTGCGTGGATCACCGATTACTGATTACCGATCACCGATTACTGATCGCCGGCTGTCACCAATGGCCAACGAAAATTTGCTCCAACTCGCGCGCGATCTAACGAGGGTGGCCCCCCGAAGTCCACGTGCACCGCTTGGAGCTTACGGCGTTCTGGCCGCGCGAATGTTAGATAAATGCCGTGCCGAGCTTGCCGGTAAGGCCGGCGATTATCATTTCAATTGTCCGATGGACCAGATCTTTTTCAAATTCACAAAGATCGATCCTGCGGAAATCAAAGAATTCATAGCGACCGGAGCAAGCGACGCAGAGGTGGCACACTGGATCGAACGAAATTCGAAGGTCCAGGATCCGGATAAAATCGCGAATTGGGCGCGCCTGTTTCGTTTGAATCCCTTTACGCTCTTACTCGATCTGGACGACTGGATTCATACCCGGCGAGCAGCAAGCAAGGGTTAGGCGTTCGGCGATGACGGCGTTCCCGGCGCTATCCGACTTCGCCACCCGTCAGCAATCATCCGATAATAGAAGCAGGCTTCGTCGGACAAGTCGGCGCTATCGGCGTTCCCGGCGTTCCTGGCGCTGTCGGCGCTAATCAAAGCTCTATCCGCGCAAACAGATAACTTCCCAACACCAGCAATCCTGCGGTCAACCCAATCAAAGCAATAAGGTCAGTGCCAAGACCAAAATGAGTGATCCCGGTCAGCGTATAACGCAATCCATCCACCCCAAATGACAGCGGATTGATGCTAGTGATGAAGGTCAATGGGCCGGGTAAATTCCTGAGCGGGAAGAGTGCTCCGGAAAGGAAAAACATCGGCATCACTAGTAAGTTAATAATAAGCTGAAACCCCTGGAAATCGGAGAGCCGCGCGGCAATCGCTGTACCCATCGCGGTGAACATCACACTGATCAGCACCATGAAGAGGAAGGTCAACGGCAACAGAGCAAATGTCGCCGGACGAAATCCCGCAATCAGACAAATCGAAATCACGATTACGCCTTGAATGATCGCAACGGTCGCTCCTCCCAACGTGCGCCCGATCATTATGAGAAGCCGCGGAACCGGAGCAACGAGTGTTTCTTTGAGAAAGCCGAACTGGCGATCCCAAATCAGCTCCATACCGGAAAAAACCGACGTGAAAAGCAGGGTCATCCCAATGATACCAGGCGCCAAAAACTGAATATAGCTTCCTTGGCCAGCCTTTTGGAAAACCGGCTCCATCCCGAAGCCCAATCCCAAAAGAAAAAGAAGGGGCTGGCCAAGAGAGGCAATGATACGAGTCCGCGAACGTACATACCTTTTCAGCTGTCGAATCCAAAGAATGTAGATCGTCGTCATGGACGGGTCACGGCGTTGTCTTCGAGGGAATGGCAGGGCGAAAGCAGATCCGCCGAATGCAGGATCTGTGAGCCAAGAGCAGCGTCGCATTGATCAGCAGAGCTATTGTCCATCTCTTCCTTCTTTCTTCTAAATTCCGGGCTCGAGGAGATTACCGTCTACGAAACATTCGAGCCATCTGTCGCATCCGCTCGACTTGTCCAGTCTCCTCTTCCCGAATTGAATAACCGGTCAGCTTCAAAAATGCGGCCTCCAACGAATCGGCGCCGGTTTTCTCTTTCAATTCGGTTAAGGTGCCTTGAGCAACAATTGCTCCGTGGTCAATAATTGCGATGCGGTTGGCCATGCGTTCGGCCTCCTCCATGTAATGCGTGGTCAGGAAGACCGTAATGCCCTCATCCTCATTCAACCGTCTAATGTGGGTCCAAAGCTGATTCCGCGTCTGTGGATCCAACCCAAGTGTGGGTTCGTCGAGGAAGATAATCTTGGGCGTGTGCAGCATACAGCGAGCAATTTCCAGACGCCGTCGCATCCCACCCGAAAAATTCTTAACTAAGTCGGTCCGTCGATCCCAGAGCTGAAACAAATTCAACAGCTGCTCGATGCGCTCTTTCCGTAGATTCTTCGGCACGGCATAAAGCGCGCCGTGCAGATCCATGTTTTCAAATGCAGTGAGTTGATCATCCAGGCTTGGATCCTGAAAGACGATCCCAAAGCGCTTACGTACTTCGGCCTGATTTCTAGTCGGACTAAATCCATCCACCTGGACCTCTCCGCTGGTGGGCTTAAGTAAGGTCGTCAGGATCTTGATCGTGGTAGTCTTCCCCGCACCGTTCGGTCCGAGGAATGCAAAAATCTCGCCCGCCTTTACTTGAAAAGAGACGTCGCGGACCGCCGTGATCGGGCCATACCTTTTTGTCAGATTGGCGACCCGAATCACAAGGTTCGTTTTGCCTCCGTTTTGGCTGGACTTGCTCCATCTGGTTGAATCGCGTCGGCCAGGCGGTCCATTAGGCCGCCAGCGAGCCGGATCAGTTCCTGTTCGGTGGGTGTGAGGACACGAATCATCGCCGCCGCAAGCCGGATCTCCCGCTTGCGCGCTTCGTCAGCCAGTAATCGGGAGCCAGCGGGCGTGATCTCGATCAGGCTTCGTCGTCGGTCGACCTGATCCGGTTGGCGTTTGATGATGCCCTCGTTCTCGGAATCCGCCAGGAGTCGCGTCAGCGACTGCGGTTGGACACCGAGACAGTCAGCCAGGGCTGTCGCGGTTGCGACACCTTCCCGACGGAGCAGGCTAAGAACTCCCAGTTTAGCCATACTCAATCCGCTAGCCGCTCGGGTGACGCGTAGCCGATGGAACAGTCGCGATACGCTACTGTGCAGGCGATTGGCAGTCTCCGAAACCGATCCATGGGCCGCTTCGTTCATTCTGATATTATGAAGATAAACTTAGTAAATGTCACAGCGCAAGTACTAATGGCCCTTTTTTTATCAGAGTTTATCGATTGCTCAGCCAGCACACTACTAAGCATACCTTAGTAATAATGCCGATGCGCAAGGCCGTGGTCAGAAAATCTCGGCGTGAGATTTTAGTCCTTCTGAATTCCAGATTCCGGCAAACCCTTTCGCGCTTTGGCCAAATTCGCAGCCTGGAAGAGCGCCTCCATCATGCTTCGTTCATCGGCTCGGCCCGTCCCGGCGATATCAAATGCGGTGCCATGATCAACCGAGGTTCGAACAACCGGCAAGCCCAGCGTTACATTGACTCCGGTTTCGATTCCCAGGACTTTAATTGGACCGTGGCCTTGATCGTGATACATCGCTACGACTAAATCAAAATCACCTCTGATCGCTCGGTAAAACAAGGTGTCCGCCGGCAACGGTCCTTCCACATCGATTCCATCGTGCCGACAAGCGGCCACGGCTGGAGCAATTTTCTCTTCTTCTTCTCCTCTTCCGAAGAGGCCGTTTTCGCCGGCGTGCGGATTAATCCCACACACGCCGATCCGCGGTTGCTTAATTCCCGCCTCCCGCATTGCGGTGTTGCCCCGCCGAATCGTTCGCTCGACCAGGCCCGGCTCGATCTTGGCCACGGCATCGAGCAGCCCGATATGCGTTGTCACGTGAACAACCCGCAATTTCGGAGTCACTAGGAGCATCGATACCTCAGGCGTGTGGGTAAGCGAAGCGAGCAACTCGGTATGACCGGGAAACTTGTGTCCAGCGGCATGCATCGCTTCCTTGTTTAACGGAGCAGTACAAATAGCATCTATCTCGCGGGCCATCGCCAACTCAGCCGCCTTTTTGACGTATTGGTAGGCCGCTTCGCCGCCCTCCGCGGCCAATTTGCCGAATGGAAGATCCGCGGACAGTGCCGTCACGCCCAGACAATAAAGTTTGGTTCGGTCAGCCTTCAGCTCGGCAGGATTGTTAATTGGTTCGACTGGCAACGCCGATTTCGTGATCCGAACCGCCGTCTCCATTCTTTTCACGTCGCCGACCACCAGGGGAAGACACTTTTCATACACTTCCTTGTGCGCCAATGCCTTGGCGATAACCTCGGGGCCAATCCCGGCCGGATCGCCCATCGTTATTGCAATCACTGGCAGCGATGCCTGCTTCTCGTTTTCCGCGCTATTCATGACTAATCCTTATCTTTTTAAGAAACCTATAGGCGTTCTGAAGCGTATTGGGATCACCGAACCCGCCCGCCTTCACCACCACCAATAGTGGTCTCGGAGCCGAGACAAAAGCGAGGGAAACACCTGGTTCCAATTCATCTAACAATTGAAGCTTTTGCGCCCCGATCCATTGTAATAGAACACGACAGGTCTCGCCTCCGGTGACTACGAGTGCTCCAACTCGGTTCAGTAACGGTGCGAGCAAGCCGGCTAGAACATGGCTCGGCTTGATATCATCCGGAAACATGGCGTCGGCGTTGATTGCAACCGCCAAGTCCTGCTTGCAATCCAAAAGTCGCCCCAACTCCGGTTGTGAGATCGACCGTTTCTCTAATTCTTCCGGACCCAACAAGAAACACCGAAGTCCGGGAACTCCGCGCAATTTAGCAAATTGGGTTTGCGAATTCGTCGTGCAACTTCCAACCGCAATCAAAATGAGTTCACTTAGCTTCCGCGGTACCGGGATCATGAGATCTCCCGGGGGAAAGAGCTTGAATAATTGCTTGGCTAGTCCACCCGATCCGGCAAAAAAACATTGTGGGCCGATTTCGAATCCGGCTTGCGCGATCTGAAACAGATCTTCGTGCTCGGCGTCGCAGAGAATAGTCGTGCACCCCTCGCCCACCAGTTCGCTTATCGTACGACGAACTTCTTGTTTGCCCCGGCGCACTGTCTCCAGCGGAAGAGATTCCATCGTTAGGCCTACGTCTGCCATCTGGGCGGCAAAGTCAGGTCTAGGAATTTTAGCGCTCCAGAACTGAGTCTGCTCGAGCGGTTCTCCATCGATCAGAATTTTTCCGCCGGCATTGGCGTAGGCCGGATTAGCTGCGGCCACGAGGGTTGGAACCGCGGCTGCATTCCCTGCAGTGGTGGCGGCTGCCAGACCAGCGGTTCCGGTCCCACCCGTGAATCGATCAGTAAGAATCAGGAAAATCCCCGACCCGACAACGACGAATAGTCCCAAACCGATACCGAGTAATCCCGCGGTAGCTACGCTGCCCAAATTTAGCGTTCCACCCAGCGCAAAGGCAAAAAAGGGTATCATCACTGGAACCGCACGTCCTAAAAACTCCCGTAATTCGAAATCAATATTTCCGAGGATCATTCCGCAGACCAAAGGAAGCACACTACCGACCAGCGTTTGCCACGGAAATGCGGAAAGTCCGGCCACACCCAGACTCACCATGGTGAGGAACGGCCCGCTTTCGATCGACATAATCGAGTATGCGGCCGCGTCTTCCGTCCGCCCGTATCGGCTCACGAGGGCCATATATAAACCGCCATTCGTGCTTCGCGATTGTCGGTTGAAACCGCTCACTATCTCGGCTGCGGCTTAGCGCCGCGGCGCTCGCCTCAGTTCAGTCTTGGCTGGATCGCGGTGCCACCACGCTCCACCAAGGTTCCAGAGGGATATGGTAGCTCACCATTTCCTCGACGTGATCTTTCAATTTTGCCTGAACGCTCAGCGCGGGATAGACGGTCTCTAGATAGTTGTGAAGAGCGTCACTGCTCCTCCAAAAGGTCGTACTGGCGAAGCGATCCGGCAGTCGTCCCAAACGGGATAGTGTGTTACCGAGCATCCCGCCACTGGAGACCAATCCCGGCCGCCAAATATCAAATTGCATGGCTAGAAACAGCGGCGAAGAGTCTTGCCGCAAAGTGATATCTGAGACCCGCACGAGCCCGGCCTCCGCGATCGCGACTCTGGGATCTGCTTGTTTCATCGTCAAAATGACATGACCAGTGTGGACCCGGAGCGCGGAATAGGTATCACGCTGGCGATTGGCAAACGAGTCATGCTGTTCCCGCATGAAATCGGAATAGAACTTTTCGCTTTTCCAGTAAGCTACGATGGCAGCTGAATCGGGACGATCATCAACCCATCCTCCTATCTGTGCGACAAAACCGGGCACTGATTCCAACCCACCCCACGCTGATGCCTGACTTTCGCTAAACTTGGCGCGCAAATCATTGGGAACAGTCGCGACAATCAACTTGAAGAGCATCAGAACGACTCCGTTCGAACGACACTATCATGGTGCTGCGAGACCCCAGAAGGCAAGCACAGAGGTGGGTCTAGGCCGCAGATGTAGAGCAGAGTGACCAAGCACTCCGTTGCTCTCTAGAGCTTCAATTCCCACGTTTCACCAACCAATTCTACGCCGAAGGTTTGGTGCGGTTCCTCATGAATGAGACGAAAATCGGCTTTCTGGTAAAGATGACGGGCGGCAGCAAGGACGTTATTTGTCCAAAGTATGATTTTACGGTAACCAGCGTGCCGGGCGAAACGGGCACATTCGGTCACGAGGCGTTTACCGATTCCCAGGCCTCGGGCCCGCGGTTCGACGAGCAAGAGTCGGAGTTGTGCTATAGTCTTAGTTTTGGCCACCAGGAACACGCACCCTACGTTCTGTCCCTCTCTTTCCGCGATCCAGCATCGTTCGCGTTTCGGATCGTGAGCTTCGAGAAAATCGGCCGCGATCTTGGCCACCAAACCCTCGAATTGCTCGTTCCAGCCATACTCTTGTGCATAAATGATCCCGTGCCGCTGAACGATCCAACCAATATCGCCAATTTGATGAGGGCGCAGAATAAAGGAGGTGTCCGCTTTTGCTTGAGTGCCGAGCAGCCTTTCAATGGTCTGCATCGCCCCGACCACCTGTCGCTGTTCAGGCGGAGCTAGGACTCCCAATAGATGCATCACGTCATTTTGCGAACCGAGGTTCAAAGCGGCGAATGCCTCCGCTCCTTCCTTCGTTAGTTGCAAAATGCTTTGCCGACCGTCAGTCGGGCAGGGCTTTCGTCTGATCAAACCCCGTCGCTTAAAACTCGTTAGGATGCGACTCAGATAACCTGGATCAAGGCCTAATTGGGCACCTAGTTCCGTGCCCGTGGATTCCTCTCGGTGCGCCAATTCATAAAGAACCCTTGCTTCCGTTAAGGAGAAAGGGCTCTTCGCCAACGACTCGTGTAAGACGCCAATCTGCTGCGTATAAAACCGGTTGAACGCCCGAACCGCCGCAACCCGTTCCAGGAGCTCGGTATTTGTGGTCGTGCTCATAGGCAACATTAGTTGCCTTAGTCAACTATTTCTTTGCTTATTGTCAACTATTGGCGGTTGGCGGTTGGCGGTTGGCGGTTGGCGGTTGGCGGTTGGCGGTTGGCGGTTGGCGGTTGGCGGTTG
>Ga0070698_100007639_pt1 | contig 11701 bp, 9 predicted proteins | sample KBSK1502metaG_FD_65477 | JGI IMG/M metagenome (GOLD analysis project Ga0070698, IMG submission 65477) | Corn, switchgrass and miscanthus rhizosphere microbial communities from Kellogg Biological Station, Michigan, USA - KBS K1-50-2 metaG | ecosystem: Host-associated > Plants > Roots >...
GCGCACGGTTATGGTGCCCACCCGCAGACCCCTCACGATCACCGCGGCCGGCTGCGCGGGCTGCGTGGCGGCCGAGAAACCCGGCGAGGTCGCGATGATCCGGTCCGCGTTGTCGCGCACCTGGACGTCGGCTCCGATACGGCTGCCGGCGTCGATCACCGTGCGCAGGTCGGCCGCGGACCAGCCGCTGCGTGTCTCCCAGGCCGCGCCCGCGGCCACGGTCATCGCCTGCGTCAGCTCCTGCCGCTGCCGGGTGGCCAGACCGGAGACGTCGGCCGCGGCGAACGCCGCGGTCAGCCCGGCCAGCAGCGCGACAGCCAGCAGCGCGACCCCGATGAAGGCCAGGGCCAGCCGCAGCCTGATCGGACCCGAGCCGGCCTGCCTAGCCATCTCGGGTCAGGCCGAGCCGGTAGCCGCCGCCGAGCACCGTCAGGATGATCCGCGGGTCGCGCTGATCTTCCTCGATCTTGCGGCGCAGGTTCTTCACGTGCGAGTCGATCGTGCGCTCGTAACCCTCGAACTCGTAGCCGCGCACCCGGTTGATCAGCTCCAGGCGGGAGTACACCCGGCCGGGCACGGCCGCGAGCGCGACCAGGATGCCCCATTCGGTGGGCGTCAGGTCGACCGGCGTCCCGTGCACCTCGGCCGTCCGCCGCGGCTCGTCGATGACCAGCACCCCGCCGCCGTAGGCGGCCAGCCCGTCGTCGCCGGAGGGCCGGCCGCCGCGGCGCAGGATCGCCTGCACCCGCAGCACCAGCTCGCGCGGGCTGAACGGCTTGGTCACGTAGTCGTCGGCGCCCAGCTCCAGGCCGCCGATCCGGTCCTCCTCGCTGCTGCGCGCGGTCAGCATGAGGATCGGCGTAGATCCCGCGACCCGGATCTCCCTCGCCACGCTCTCCCCCGGCACGTCGGGCAGGCCGAGGTCCAGGATCACCAGGTCGGGATGGGCCGAGGTGGCCAGGCTGATCGCTTCCGCGCCCGATCCCGTCGACAGCACCGCGAAGCCGGCCCGTTCCAGGTAGGAGCGCACCAGCTCGCGCAGTTTCTGCTCGTCCTCAACTACCAGTACGGTCGTCGCCATCCGCCTGCTCCCCCGCTCCCTGCTCGCCGGCCGCCGCTCCTGTCACCAGGCCCGGCATCGGCCACCGCCTGCTAACGATGATCCTCCTGAAGGATTGCGAGGCGAGGGGCGGCGGCGGAGCAAGCCGGGTCAGACCCCCGGGGGCCACCACAACCAGCGCAGCCGCTCCGGGCCCGTCTGCAGGTCCAGGCGCCGCCGCAGCCGCGGCAGCGCGGCGGACTGGCTCGCGTGCGCGGCCACGGCGCTGAGCTGGATGGCCCGGCCGACCGTGGCGTCGGCGCCCAGCTCGAGCGGCCAGGAGCCGTATGCGCCCGGTGCCGTGCGGGCCGCCACGACCAGGCCAGCCGACTCGGCGGCCAGGCACGCCGCCTTGGCGACGCGGGCGTCGTCGGCGTCGCCCGATGCCGCGGGGTCCACGACCAGCAGCAGGTCCGGCGCGTGCTCACGGATCATGCTCCGCACCCGTGCGGTGAGGGCAGGTACCGGTGCCAGGCGCAGCCCGCCGTCCGGATAGTCGGATACCCGGACCGACGAGATGCCCAGCAGCCCGGCCGCCACCTGCAGCTCCCACGGCCGGACGGTCTCGAGCGGCTCGCAGGTGGCGTTCAGCGGCGACGCCTCGCCGCGGGTCAGGCACAGCAGCGCCACGCGGGCACCGCGGCGGCTGAACGCGTACAGCAGCGCGCCCAGGTCGGCCGATTCCTGGCCCGGCCGGGCGATGACCGCGACGACCCTCCTTGCCGACGGCAGCGGCTCGGCGGCGGACGCCTGGGGCACGGCGCGGATCGGCGGCGCGGGGCCGGGCGGCCGGGCCGCGGGGCGGATGCGGGCGGGAGCCGCCGGCCGGAGCGAGATCGCGGCTGACCCGCTGGTCATTGATCGTTCGTCTCGGTACCACATACCTGCATCTCACCCCGGCGCCGTGGATCCACGATGCAACGGCTGTGGAGACCGCGTGGACAATCCCGGGACGTCCTCAGACGCCCGCCGCGACCGCGTCGGGCGCCGTGACCTCGGCCGCAGCCGGCCCCGCGGCTGAACAGCGTCCGGAAACCAGAGGTAGTTGCTTAATGCCAACTAACCAAGTCCGGAGCTGTTCCGCGGAGCCGACCCCTCTCCCCCAGGCCGCGCCGTGAGGTCTACGGGCGCACCTCGTACACCAGGTTGAACGGCGTCTCGGCGGCCCGCCGGAACCTGGTGAAGCCGGCGTCGGTGGCAACCTGCCTGATGGCCGCCTCGCCCGCCTGTGCGCCGAGCGAGTACCCGCCTGGCTGCGACAGCGCGTTGGGCACGCACAGCACCGTCGAGGCGTTGTAGTAGATCCGTCCGACAGGATTCATGTTCCCCGCGGTGTCGTCAGCCGCGTACGGCTCGACGACCAGCCAGGTCCCGTCGGGCTTCAGCGCCTGGCGGACGTGCTTCGCCGCCCCGAGCGGGTCGCCCATGTCGTGCAGGCAGTCGAACGTCGCCGCCAGGTCGTACCCCGATCCCGAGAACGACGCCGCCGACGCGACCTCGAAGCGCACCCGGTCGGCAACGCCGGCGTCGCTGGCCCGCTTGCGCGCCATCTCGATCGAGCGGTCATGGTAGTCCGACCCGGTGATGCGGGAGTTCGGGTACTCCTGCGCGAGCAGGATCGTGGACGCGCCGAGCCCGCACCCGATGTCGGCGACCGTCGCTCCGGAGCGCAGCTTGTCCTCGACCCCGTCGAGCGCCGGGATCCAGGCGGAGGTGAGGTTGGCGATGTAGCCGGGCCGGAAGAACTGCTCGCAGCCGATGAACACGTCCTCGTCGTGCTCGTGCCAGCCCATGCCCTCGCCCGTGCGGAACGCCTCGGTGATCCGCGGCAGGGCTTTGAGCGCGCCGAGGCTCAGGACGAACGCGCCCGGCACGTAGACCGGGCCGTCCGGGTTCGACAGCGCGAACGCCTGCTCCTCGGTCATCGAGTAGGTGTCCGAGGCCGCGTCGTACTGCACGTAGCCGCCCGCCGCCTGCCCTCGCAGCCACTCGAGCACGTAGCGGGGGTTGGTGCTGGTACGCTCGGCCAGCTCGTCCGCGTGGGCCGGCCCGTCTGCCAGCGCCTTGTAGAGGCCGAGCCGGTGCCCGATGACGACGTTGCCCGCCGCCGCCGTGGCCCCGAGATCGGAGACGAACCGGCCGAGAAACTCGTTGAACTTGTCCATGTCGATGGCCATGACGCCCTCCCGTGATCAGTCTTGCGTGGTCACGGCCAGGTTCCTCCGCCTCGTTGCACTGGCGTTGCAACTGTGCCGCAACGAGCCGGGCTCAGCTCAGGCTGCGCAGCGCCGACCGGGCCTCCTGCCGGACATGCGGGAGCCCGTGCCTCGTGGCCAGCCGCTCGGCCCGCAGTAGCCGCTCCCTGGCTGGCCCGGCCTCGCCAAGCCGGCTGAGGGCGCGCCCATCTCCGACGAGCGTCGCGGCCAGCGTCGGCGTCCACGGCACCCGCTCGGCCAGCGCGAGCAGCGGCGCCAGTACCGCGCGGGCGCGTTCCGGCTCGCCGCGGCCGAGCCAGGCCTGCGCCAGCGCGAGATAGGCGTCCTCGCCGAGCAGCCACGCCGCGCCGTCCGGGATGCCCGCCTGCTCGAGCAGCCGGTCAGCTTCGGCGAGCAGGGCCGCCGAGCCGGTGGCCGCGGCCAGCGGCGCGGCGCAGCGGAGCAGGTATGCCTCGGAGCCCCCGTCTTCGGCAGCGGCCAGGCCCCGTCGGAACAACTCGATCGCCCCGGGCCGGTCGCCGGCTTGCAGCACGGTCGTTCCGAGCAGGGCGCACGCCGTGGCCTGCCACAAGGCGTGCTCGTGCTCCTCGGTCTGGGCCAGGGCCCGGCGGCCCAGCGTCACCGCCTCGGCGTCGCGGCCGCGCAGCCTGGCCAGCCAGCCGAGGTGAGCCGTGTACCAGGCGGCGAAGTGCGGGTACCCGCCCAGCCGGTTGACCTCAATGGCCGACTCCATCGCGGCCGCCGCCTCGTCCCAGTCCGCAAGGGCGATGAAACCGAACGCCACCTCGAACTCAGCCCACTGCAGCCGGAACAGGTCGCCCAGCCGGCGCAGCAGCGGGCGAAGCTCGGCGAGCACCGCGGCCAGGCCCTGCGCGTCACCGAGGTAGAGATGGGCGGTCTTGAGGCCATCCAGGCCGGCCGCCAGGGCCTGCTCGTCCGCGGACGCGCGCGCCGCGGTGACCGCGCGCAGGCCGTAGTCGAGCGCCTGGTCGAGGCGCAGCCGGTTCGCGGAGATCACGGCCAGCCGGGAGAGCAGGTCCGCCTCGCTGGCGCGGTCGCCTAGTGACTCGGCGATCCTCAGACCGCTGGCCAGGGCGGACGTGTAGTAGCCGATCGGCCTGCCCGCCTGGTTCTTCCACGGGCGGGAGCGGCCGAGCTCGCCCAGCGCCCGCATCTCCAGGCGGCGGTCACCCGCCGCGCGCGCGGCCTCGGCGCCGACGGTCAGGTCGGTGAACGCGGCGTCAAGGTCGCCCGCGACGTCGTGGGCACGACCCCGCAGGATCAGCGCCCGCGCGAGGACCTCGGGATCGGCGCCCCGCTCGGCGGCGTCGAGCGTCTGCGTGGCCAGCGCGGCGGCATCCGTGGCGGCGTGCCGGCGCATGGCGTTCTCGGCCGCGAGCAGCCATGCTCGGGCCGCCCGGGGCCAGTCGCCCGCGGCCGCCGCGTGGCGGCCCAGCGACTCAGGCTGGTCCGCCAGCAGGTCGGCCGCCCGGCGGTGGAAGGCCAGCCGCACGGGCTCCGGCGTCGTCGCGTACAGCACCTCCCGGACCAGGTCGTTGGCGAACTCGTAGTTGCGGCCGCTGACCACGAGCAGCCGCGCGTCGAGCGCGAGCGCGCACACCTCCAGGACGGCCGCCGGCGTCAGGTCGAGCAGCTCGTGCAGGACCAGCGGGTCGAGCGCGGCGCCCAGCACCGATGCGGCGCGAAGCAGCGCCTCGGCCGCGGCGCCGGTCCGCCAGACCCGGGCCTGGATGGCGTTCCGCAGCGACTCGGGCACGCCGACGTCGCCGCCTGCCAGCGCGCGCAGCACCTCGACCACGAACAGCGTGTGCCCGCGCGTGCGCTCCACGATGCTGTCCGCGAGTCCGCCGTGGCCGGCCTCGCGGGCCAGCTGCTCGACGGCGGCCTGGTCGAGCGGCCCGATGTCGACCCTGGCGACCACCGGGGCCAGGGCCGTGCCGATCTCCGCGCCGTTCTCGGCGCGCACGGTCACCACGGCGAGCAGGCGGGACGCTGCGCAGTGCCGGCCCAGATAGTGCATGAACTCGACCGAGGACTGCCCGGCGTACTGGAGGTCATCGACCACGAGCAGCACCGGGCTGCGGTCGGCCAGGCCGGTGAGCAAGGCGGTCATGGCCTCGAACGCGCGCCGCCGCTCCATCTCCTCGCTCCCGCGCCACGCCGGCGGCGGCCCGAGCAGCGCCGCGACATCCGGCAGCAGCGCAGCGGCATCCGTGGCATGCCCGCCCAGCAGCTCGCGCAGCGGCTCGGCGGGCAGCCTCCTGACCACTGGCGTCACGGCCTCGACCATCGGCTGCAGGAACAGTGACCGCTCCGCCTCGTAGCAGCGCGCCTGCAGCACGGTCGCGCCGTCCTCGCCCGCCTCCGCCCTGATGACCTCGGTGAGAGCCGTTTTCCCGATCCCCGCCTCCCCCACGATCATCACGATGCCGGGCTCGCCGCCGACGGCCCGGCTCCAGGCGTCCCGCAGCGCCGCGATCTCTGCATCGCGGCCGGCCAGCCGCGGGCCGCGCCCGCCCGCCGCCGGGCGCGCCGATGCCGGGCCGCGCCGAGCGGGCCGGCCGCCGTCCCGCTCTCGCAGGATGGCCAGGTGCAGCTCCTGCGTCTGGGGGGCGGGGTCGGCGCCGAGCTCGGAAGCCAGGCGCTCGCGCAGCGCCGCGTACGCGGCCAGGGCCCTGGCCGGCTCGCCGGCCGCGGCCGCGGCGGACATGAACCAGCGGTGAGCCGCCTCGTCGAGGGCGTCGGCCGTCATGGCCGCCTCGGCGTGTCGTGCCGCCGCGGCGGGGTGGCCGGCGGCCAGCGCCGCCTCCGCGGCGGCCAGCCGGGCGCGCCGGCTCAGCTCGCGCACCTGGGCGCGAGCAGGATCCACCCAGGGCGCGTATGGCTCGTCGGCCAGCGCGGTGCCCGCGGACAGCAGCTCGGCCGCGCGCTCGGCGGCGGCGAGGGCCACGGCCGCGGCCGCGGGCAGCTTGCGTTCCGCCTGGTCACACAGGCGGGCCGCCGCATCGAGGTCAACGCTGATCGCGGGCCAGCCCGCGAGCCGGTAGCCCGGCCGGCCGCCGAGGATGACGCCAGGCCCGAGCACCGCGCGCAGCCTGCTGACCAGCGTGGCGACGTTCTGCTCGGCGGCGGCCGGCGGCCCGCCGGGCCAGAGCACGTCGACGATCCGGTCCACGGGAACGAGCCTCTGCCGCTCCACGGCGAGCAGCTTGAGCAGCGTCCGTGACTTGCGGCTGCCCACCTCGCCGTCGGCGAGCTGGGTGCCATCGCGGACCACGCTGAACGTGCCCGCGAGACGCAGCTCAACCTGGGCTGGTCCAGCCGATCCCGCGGGAAGCTCTCTCCCCACCCCCACGAGCACTTTCGTACCGCTGATCAGTGGCCGCGTGCAAGGGACGACGCCAGCGCGCGAGCTCGATCACGGCCCACCCGGCCAGCGTCCCGGCCGTGCACAGGGGCAGCAGCGCGTCGAGGACATCGGCCGGGATTCCGCCCCCGAACCACCAGTAGGGCCCCGTCACCGTCAGCGCGATAACGCCCCAGAGCCCGGCCCTGGCCGCCCCCGGCACCTCGGATCCGCGACGTCCCGCGAGCAGCGGCGGGATGAGCAGAACCCAGACCCAGTGGTGGGTCCAGGAGATTGGGCTGATCAGTAAACCCGCGAGCGCGACGGAGATCATGGCCGCCGCCCGCCGACCGTCGCGTGCGCACCGCAGCGCGACGAGGCCGCTGACAGTCAGCGTCGCGAGCGAGAGCAGCAGCCAGGCGGCGGCCGAGCCCGTGGCGGGAAACGGGGGCCGGTGCAAGATCGCGTACCAGGACTGATTGCCGGCGTAGCTAACTCGCCCGACCCGGGCCGGGTGCTTGATGACCCGGTCCCAGTAGACGCGCGGCAGTCCCGGCCACAGCAGCCAGGCAAGCGCCGTGCACGCCGCGAACGACGCCAGCGTCCACGCCGCCGACCTCAGATCGCGGCAGGCCAGGAAGATGATGACGAAGACCAGCGGTGTCAGCTTGACCGCGGCGGCGACGCCGGTGGCGATTCCCCTGTAGCGGGACAGGACCGCCAGCAGGTCGGCCACGACCAGGAGCATGAGCACCAGCTCGACCTGCCCGTAGTCGACGCCGCTCCTGGCCGGCTCGAGGATGATCAGCGAGAGGAACGACCACGAGAAGGCGCCGCACCACAGCCGGGGGCTGACGCCGAAACCGCGGTCGCGCAGGACCAGCACGACCGAGATCGTCGCCGAGGCGATGCTCGCCGCCCAGAGGAGCCACTGGGTCACGGCGAACGAGGCCCACGTCAGCGGCCACAGCGCCAGCAGGGCGAAGGGCGGGTACGTGAACGTGAGCCGGCTGCGGCCGAGCGTGGCGAGATACGGGTCGTGCCCCGATCGCCACAGCGCCACCGAGTTCCGGTAGACCTTCAGGTCCAGCCCGTACCGGCTTCCCCAGACCGCTAAGTAGCCGGCCGCGGCCAGCGCGGAGACGATGGCCACCAGGTACGGCCACCTGGCGGCGCGGCCGCGGGCGGCTAGGTCAGCATCCGGAGAAGCGAGCACCATCATCACCCTACGCACCGCGCCGAGCTGTTCGTGCCGCGCCGCTATTGGCGGGCTCGCAGGAACGCGGCCGTTGGCGGGTCAGCCGGGTAGAACGACTCGATGGCCAGCTCGGAGAGGGTGACGTCGCGGGGGGTGCCGAACACCGTGGTCGTGCTGAACAGCGACAGCGTCGCGTCCCCGACGCGCAGCCGCATGGGGACCAGGATGGCCCGGGTGTCCGGGCTGGATGCGGGCGGAGGGCCCGGGTAGGTGGCCAGCTCGGCACGCAGCTCGATGAGGGCTGGGTCGGCCGTCGAGGCGACGTCGCGGTCCAGACGGTCGAGCAGGTGCGCCCGCCATTCCGCCAGGTTGACGATGCGGGGCGCCATGCCCTCGGGGTGCAGGCTCAGGCGCAGCACGTTCACCGGCGGCTCGAGCAGCGCGGGCGCGGCCCCCTCGATCAGCATCGGGACCGCGTCGTTGCCCGCGACCATGTCCCACCGGCCGTCGATGACCACCGCGGGAAACGGCTCGTGCGCCCGCAGCACGTGCTCGATCGCGTCGTTGACCGCGGACATCGGCGGGTCCGCCAGGCCGTGGGCGGGGTACGCCGGCGCATAGCCGCCCGAGAGCAGCAGCACGTTGCGCTCGCGCAGCGGCACCTCCAGATGCCGGGCCAGGCGGAGGATCATCTCACTGGTCGGGCGGGACCGCCCGGTCTCCACGAACGAGAGGTGCCGGGCCGAGACCTCGGCGCGCAGCGCGAGGTCGAGCTGGGTGAGCCTGCGCCTTTCCCGCCAGTCGCGCAGCAGCCTGCCGACCGGAGCCGGCTCGGCTGCTACCGCAGTTAGGGTCGTCACCCTGGCCACCCTAGGCATGGCGGCGACGCCCCGCGATTACCTGGCAGGTAATCGACCTTCGGCGGTATCGGCCTGACCCTCGTAGCACGGCCGGGCAGCGGGCCCGGCCAGCACCGAGAGGACCACGACCATGTCTGACTTTACCGAGCTGGCCGAGAGGTACATCGCGATGTGGAACGAGACCGACCCGGCGGCGCGGCGCGCCCTGATCAGCGAGATCTGGTCCGAGGACGGCCAGTACATCGACCCGCTGGCGGAGGTCAGCGGGCGCGACGGGATCGAGGCCGTGGTCGCCGGCGCGCAGGCCCAGTTCCCTGGGATGACGTTCCGGCTCGCCAGCGCCGTGGACGCGCACCACGACCAGGCCCGGTTCACGTGGGAGCTCGGCCCGGACGGCGCCGAGGCCCCGGTGGTCGGGTTCGACGTGGCCCAGCGGGACGGCGACGGGCGGCTGGCGCTGGTGCTGGGTTTCCTGGACAAAGTGCCCGCATCGTGACTCCCGGCCTTGCCCGGCCGTGCCGTGGCGGCTGACCGGGCAAGCTTTTAGAATCGCGTTCTATAGGCTGGCCCCCGGCCGGTTCGCCGGCCGGGGCCGCAGGAGCACGCGATTCGGGAGGACGCCGTGGCATGGGATTTCTCGACCGAGCCGGAGTTCCAGGAGCAACTCGACTGGGTCGGGGAGTTCTGCCGCACCGAGATCGAGCCGCTCGACCTGGTCTTCCCGGGTGCGGCGTACTCGCGTGACCCGAAGGCCAAGGCGCTCGCCGACCCGCTCAAGCAGCAGGTCAAGGACCGCGGGCTGTGGGCGCTGTTCCTCGACCGCGACCTGGGCGGCCCCGGCTTCGGCCAGCTCAAGCTGGCGCTGCTGAACGAGATCCTGGGCCGCTACGACTCGGCGCCGGTGATCTTCGGCACGGCGGCGCCGGACACCGGGAACATGGAGATCCTGGCGGCCTACGGCACCGAGGAGCAGAAGCGCCGGTGGCTGTACCCGCTGATGAACCAGGAGATCTTCTCCGCCTACTCGATGACCGAGCCGCAGGGCGGGTCCGACCCCAACCTGTTCAAGACGCACGCCGAGCGGGACGGCCACGAGTGGGTCATCAACGGCGAGAAGTGGTTCTCCAGCGCCGGCGCCCGGGCCGACATCCTGATCGTGATGTGCACCAACGGCATGTTCATCGTGCCGCGGGAGACGCCGGGCGTGGAGATCATGGACTATCCAGTCCTGCACAACCACATCCGCTACAACAACGTGCGCGTGCCCGCCGACCACCTGCTCGGCCCGGAAAACGGCGCCAAGGTGCTGGCGCAGCGGCGCCTGGGCGGCGGGCGCATCCACCACGCGATGCGCACCGTGGCCCGGGTCAAGCTGGCCTTCGACATCATGTGCGAGCGGGCGCTGTCCCGCGAGTCGCACGGCAAGATCGTGGCCGAGCACCAGATGGTCCAGGAGGCGATCGCCGACTCCTACGCGGAGATCAACATGCTCCGGCTGCTGGTGCTGTGGACCGCGTGGACCATCGACAACTCGAGCACCCAGCAGGCCAGGACCCAGATCGCCGCGTGCAAGTACACGTGCGCGAAGGTGCTGCGTGAGGTGTCCTACCGCGCCCTGCACATGCTGGGCTCGCTGGGCACGACCAACCTGACACCGCTGCAGGCCATGTGGGCCAGCGCGCCGACCATGGCCATCGCCGACGGGGTCGACGAGGTGCACAAGGTCACCGTGGCGCGCAACGTGCTCAAGGGCTACGAGCCGCATCCCGGGCTGTGGCCCACCGAGTACCTGCCGGCCAAGCGGGAGGAGGCGCGGAAGAAGTACGCCAGCCTCATCGACGCCGACCCGGGCCTGGCCGCCTGGGCCGACCGGGCCGCACGGCACGCGACGCTCGGGCGGTGATCATGGACGTCGGGCAGCGGGTCGCGGTCGTCACCGGAGGCGCGAGCGGCATCGGCCGCTCGCTGTGCCTCGCCCTCGCCCGCCGCGATGCGGCCGGGGTCGTGGTCGCCGACGTTGACGCCCCGGGGGCGGCGGAGGTGGCGGCCGAGATCGAGGCCGGCGGGCACCGGGCGCTGGCGGTCACGGCGGACGTAGGCGACGCGGCCCAGGCCCAGGCCCTGATCCGGCGGGCCGAGGACGCGTTCGGCCGCGTCGATCTGCTGTTCTCCAACGCCGGCATCGTCGTGTCCGGCGGCATCGAGGTCCCGGACGAGGCGTGGTCGCGCAGCTGGGAGATCAACGTGCACAGCCACGTCTGGCTGACGCGGGCCGTCCTGCCGGGGATGCTGGCCCGGGGTGAGGGGTACCTGGTGTACACCGCGTCCGCGGCCGGCCTGCTCACCGAGCTCGGCTCGGCCTCGTACTCGGTGACCAAGCACGCGGTGGTCGCGCTCGCCGAGTGGCTCTCGATCACTTACGGGGACCAGGGCATCCGGGTGTCGTGCCTGTGCCCGCAGCTGGTGGACACCAACCTGGGCGCGACCAGCCGGCGCCTGGTGCCGCAGGCCCCGGGCACGCCAGCGGCGGCCGGCCTGGCGCAGGAGGACGACCTCGGCGTCCGGCACGCCGGGCTGGACGGCGTGCTCACGCCGGACCAGGTGGCGGAGTGCGTGATCGAGACCATGGCCGGCGAGGGCTTCCTGATCCTCCCGCACCCGGAGGTGGCCACCTACGAGCGCCGCCGCGCCGACGACCGGGAGCGGTGGCTGCGCGGCATGCGCCGCCTCCTGGCCCGCCTCAGCGCGCAGAACTGAGAGCGGGAGGGCGGGGCCAAAAGATGCGAAGATACCCGGATGACTGAGGGCATCGACGCGGCACCGGTGACGGCATGGCTGGCAGGCCACATCGAGGGCGTGCGGGCGCCGTTCACGTTCGAGCTGATCTCCGGCGGCCGGTCGAACCTGACCTTCAAGGTGACCGACGCCGCCGGCCGGCGGCTGGTGCTGCGCCGTCCTCCT
>Ga0070698_100007641_pt1 | contig 11697 bp, 12 predicted proteins | sample KBSK1502metaG_FD_65477 | JGI IMG/M metagenome (GOLD analysis project Ga0070698, IMG submission 65477) | Corn, switchgrass and miscanthus rhizosphere microbial communities from Kellogg Biological Station, Michigan, USA - KBS K1-50-2 metaG | ecosystem: Host-associated > Plants > Roots >...
GGCAGCACATAATCCATGATCGAAAGATCGTGAATCGCCAGGTCCCAAATTACATTCACGTCGTGTTGAAAGAGTCCCAGATTAATGCGCACGGCATCGTAGTAGTAAATCTCGCCGAGGGCATTCTCCGTAATGAGTTCGCGGATTTTTCTTACCGCGCCGGTGTAGACGAAGGTATGGTCGACCATCAAAACTCGCGCGCGCTTCCCGGCCTCTTCAATCAATTGAATCGCCTGCTCGGAGTTGGCGGCCAGCGGTTTTTCGATCAGCACATGTTTATTAGCCTTCAGCGCCGCCATCCCCAGCTCAAAATGCGATGACACCGGCGTGGCAACGACAATTGCGTCGATTGCCGGATCCGCAAGCAACTGGCTGCAGTTGTTTACTGTCTTAATTGTCGGATAGCGGGCTTTTAGCGTTCCCAATCTTTCGATGCGTAAATCGCACACCGTAACCACTGTCGAGCCCGGCGCTTCCATGAAGTTGCGCACGAGGTTCGGTCCCCAGTATCCGTAACCGATAACTCCAACTTTAATCATAGTGATCAGTGACCAGTGACCTGAGGTCAGTGGTGAGTCTAACGTTCATAGTTGCCCATCACCGGCCACTGATCATTGATCACTGGCCACTGGCGATTTATCGCGCACGTCGCCGACCGCGCGGGCCGGTACCCCTGCGACAATCGCATAGTCAGCAACATCCCGTGTTACCACGGCTCCGGCTCCCACCAGGGCCGACTCGCCGATCGTGACCCCCGCCAAAATGGTTGCGTTACTTCCAATTGACGCCCGCCGCTTGACACGCGTTGCGATCACAGACCAATCGGCGTCGGTTTGCAGGCTGCCGTCTTCGTTAACCGCACAGGGATAGAGGTCGTTGGTAAACATCACGCCATGACCGACAAACACTTCATCTTCAATAGTCACACCTTCGCATATGAACGTGTGCGACGAAATTTTGCAGCGCGCACCTACCGACGCATTCTTTTGTATTTCGACAAATGCGCCGATCCTCGTCTCTGCTTCGATAGTACAACCATAAAGATTCACCAGTTCCGGCTGGAAAATCTTTACGTTCTTACCCAAGGAAACATCGGCACCAATCGGCATTTACGTTTTCTCTTCTTCCAGCAAACGCGCTAACGCGTAAAGCACCCAGCTCTGAGTCCAACGCATGAAAGGCGTATGAACGGTATAAAATCGCCGGCGTTGATAGTAAAAAAATCCGCGAGCGTCGCGCAGGTTGCGAATCGTCCAGGCGGCAATCGTTTTGGCTAACGGCAGCGCACCGTTATCCAATTCGCGAAACTCCCGGAGTGTGATGATTGCCGTGGCCGCCGCGTGCGCATCCGCTGGATAAAGGCTGTCATGGTAGTATTTCGGCCACCCGTCCGCAAGAAAGAAGCGCTCGCGCCAGAACATAAGTCCATGTTGCAACGCATTATCGAGTTCAGCATCAACACCAACGCAGGACTTCGCAATCCTCCTGAGCGATAGCAACACATAGGCCGAGTGGAAATTGTCTATCCATTGCTGCCCCGCCTCCGCTCCATACGCCCATGAGCCGTCTTCGCCCTGCTGATGAACAACATAACGAGCAGCGAGAAGGGCAAGATCACAAAGGGCAGTTTCTCCCGTCAACGCCCCGACGCTAGCCAATGTTTCGGCCGCCAGCAAACTGGCGTTGAAAATCTGTGTGCTGTCTGATGGCGAATAACTGAAACAAATCTCGTCCTTCTTATCAACCGTTCGTTTCAGATCGCTGAGAATGAAGTCACAACTGCTGCGAGCCATGTGCAGATAACTATCGTCTCCGAAAATCTGGTGCCCTTCAATAAGTGCCCGAGCTGCGAAGGCCGTCGGCACTATCATCGGCGTGCCTTGCGGCGCAAAGAAGTTACGGCTTTGCCAGGCGAAGTTGTAACCCCAGGCTGCCCCTTTGTAGCCTTGAATCCGCGCGAGCCCTAACTCCTCCAGCAGAGCGCGTGCCTGCGATTCAGCCTCGACTGTTTTAACCCGTCGATAGGTGGAGAGCGTTGCCAGCGCGAATAGAGCGAGACCTTTGGAATTCTTCTGTGGTGGGACAAGCGCCAGTGGGCGCACGTTCAAAGGGAAACGTTTGATAGCCTGAGTCCAGATTAGTCGTGCTGTTCGGGAACGATTAAGAGGAGTTAACTGGAAAACCCTGCTGTTCAGTGCATCGAATGGGTCGTAACCGGCGAAGTCGTGCGCGCGGCACCATGCGAGGAGATCGTCGAAGGCCTGCTCAATATTTGAATCATCCATTGGATCGAATTACACGGTCATAAGCATCAGACATCTCTCGCAAACTCCCGCCTGTCCGAGCATTGCTTAGCTCCGTAGGAGCCGAAATATTTATAGCAAACCTCAGCACCCAAAGACTAAAGCTCCGTAGGAACGATATTTCGCTCCTACGGAGCTAAGAATGAGTGATAAATGGGGAGGAGCTATAAACATTCCGTCCCTAACGGGACTTTCCGAAAACGTGCAATCACCTTATTGCCTTCTGCTGCTCACTGCCCAATGCTCACTGCCCACTGCTAACCGACGTCTCTATTCTTCGTGGTGTTTCAACAAAGCTCTCGTGCCACAGTTCAAACATGAGCAAGGTCCAGAGAAGTTTTCGATGGTTTGCCACGCCCCGCTCGTGTTCATCCAGTAGTTTAGTTACATACTCTGGGTTGAAGACACCGGCGCGACGAACCCGGTCAGGCGACAAAAGATCGCGCGCCAGCGGACGCAATTTTTCTTTTAACCACTCGGCCACCGGCACTCCAAAACCCTTTTTGCCACGACGCGTCACAAAAGAAGGCAGCGAATCCTCAATAGCGCGTTTCAAAATGTACTTCGTCTTTCGGCCTCTCAGTTTGTAGTTTGGCGGTAACGAAGCTGCAAACTCAGCGACTCGCGGATCGAGTAAGGGTGCACGCACTTCAAGCGATACTGCCATGCTGGCACGATCAACTTTCGTCAGGATGTCTTCCGCAAGGTAGAGGCGCGTATCAAGACTCTGCATTTGCTCTACCACATCAGTCGAATCACATTCATCAAGCATCAGGCGCGGCTCCCGATAAATATCGCCGTCGGTGACACCCAGCACGTCCGGCGTCAAAAGCATTTCCTGCTCGGCCGGATTAAAAGAACCAAACCAAATGTGATGACGCGCTACCCGATCGTATTTTGTGCCGCTGATAAACCGAGTTGCTTTGTAGTCAAACGAAAGGTTTTTGGTTTTGACCGGAAGCAGACCTATCAAGGGCTCGAATGCGGCGCGTAGTACGTGTGGGACCTTCAGGTAATTTTCCGCCCAACGATGCCCGCGATACATCGGGTAGCCGGCGAAAAGCTCGTCGCCGCCGTCGCCGCCCAGGGCCACTGTCACATGCTTTCGCGTAAACCGAGATAACAGGTAAGTAGGCACGAGCGATGGGTCGCTGAAGGGTTCGTCCATCCAGGAACCAATCTCGCCAACCAGGTTCGCGGCGAGATTCGCGCTCAGTCGTTCCTCGTGGTGGTCAGTGCCGAGAAATTTCGCGACCGCCCTCGCATAGGAAGATTCATCGAACGATGATTCCGCAAACGATATTGAAAACGTCTTGACCGGTTCAGACGAAGCCTCGACCGCGAGCGCCGCGACAGTTGATGAATCAACACCACCGGAGAGCAAGACCCCTAACGGAACGTCCGAAACCAGACGCATCCGCACTGAGTCAGCGAGCAATTCCCGTAAATGCTCCGCAGCTTCTGCTTCGGTTGGCACCGGCTGCCTGGTTTTGTAACTCAAGCACCAGTAAGCGCGGGTTTCAATCTGGCCGTTCGCGAGTGTTAGCGTGTGCGCCGCGGGCAGCTTGTTTATGCCCTGGTAAATCGTGAGCGGGGCGGGCACGTAATCGAAGGAAAGGTACTGACGTAGCGCCTGAAGATTCAGCGCAGTCTTGACGGCCGGGTGTGCCAACAGCACCTTTGGCTCAGAAGCAAAAAGCAGGGTGTTTTCGAACACGCCCCAGTAGAGCGGCTTCTCACCTAAACGGTCACGAGCAAGCAACAGCCGGCGCTGCTTTGAGTCCCACAAGGCTAAGGCAAACATCCCGTTGAGATGCTGCACCATGTCATCTCCGTATTCTTCGTAGAGATGCGGCAGTACTTCAGTATCGGATTGACTTCGGAATGAGTGTCCGCGCTTTTCGAGATCTTCTCGTATCTCACGATAGTTGTAGATTTCGCCGTTGAGGATTGCGGCTACACTTTTGTCCTCGCTGTAGACGGGTTGTTCGCCGGTAACCAGATCGATGATCGCGAGGCGACGCATCCCCAGTGCAGCACCGTTGAGTACCAACAACCCTTCGGAATCCGGGCCGCGGTGAACCATGCGCTCGCACATGGAATGCAGGAGTTCCTTCGCGCCCTCAGCCGGCGGTGTGCGTGAATCAAAATTAGCCCAACCGGTTATTCCACACATAGGAAACTATAGTGATGAGTAATGAGTGATGAGTAAAGGCCAAGCAAAACTACTCATCAATTATTACTGATTACTCATTACTCATCACTCATGACTCATGACTCATCACTATTGGTTATCTTCGAATCCAATTCTTTCCCGTACCGCGTAGATCGCTTTCGATTGCGACTCGTGATAAGTGCGCACCATCATCTCGGCCAGCAACCCCATCAGGAAAAGTTGCACTCCCAGAACCAGTGTTACCAGGGCGATGATCGGCAAAGGTGTTTGCACGAAGTCGGCATGGTGCGGCCAACCAAAGAACTTCATCAGAAACGCCAGGAGGGCGGACAGTATCGAGACAGCAAAGGTCAGCAATCCCGCCCAGCCAAAAAGGTAAAGTGGTTTAGTTTGATACGAAGCCATAAACTTTATCGTGATCAGATCGAAAACGACTTTAACGGTGCGCGACAATCCGTATTTGGACTTGCCCATGGTCCGCGCATGATGCTCGACTGGAATTTCGGCCACGCGCGCGCCGGCCCACGATGCATAGATGGGTATGAAGCGATGCATCTCGCCGTAGAGTTTGACATCCTCGATCGACTCGCGCCGATAGGCTTTCAATGAACAACCGTAGTCGTGCAAAGGCACGCCCCCAATCCAGGAAATCAAACGATTGGCAAGCATCGAGGGAACCTTGCGCGTGATTAGTTTGTCCTGTCGGTTCTTACGCCAGCCGGAAACTACGTCATAACCTTCGTTGAGTTTCTCCAGCAGCCGCGCAATGTCTGCCGGATCATTTTGCATGTCAGCGTCCATCGGAATCAGCACCTTGCCGGATGCTGCATCAATCCCCGCAGCCATCGCCGCGGTCTGACCGTAGTTTCGGCGCAGCGCCACAACGCGAACGCGATCGTCGAGCAGGGCCAGTTCTCGCAAGACTTTCAAACTGCCATCAGTCGAGCCGTCATCGACATAGATAATCTCCGATGAACGTCCGAGGACCCGCAACGCCGCGTCTAACTTCGCGTGTAGCGGTCGCAAGTTGGGCTCTTCATTGTAGACGGGAAGAAACACAGACACCTCAGGTGGGGGACCGCCGGCCACCGTCGGTTCATTCGTGAGCAAGGTTTCTTCTTCGTAAGTTTTCATTTTCAAATCGCTCAGTCCCGGAGGTACCGAATGTTTATGGTTCTTCGCTCCTGCGAGCCACACAGATGATTGAAACACCGAAAGGAAAATTCATATAGCGCAAAGGGCCACGCTCAGCCGCCAAAAGCTTTCCCAGCACGCCATTCAGAAAACCAATCGTAATATTATTTTCCGATTCCGGTCGCAAGCCTGTCGCGCGCATTACGAGTCTACCGAGAAATATCGGCGTAAAGAAACTGATGTTCGCGTAAGTAGCACGCTCAACTTCGAAACCGGCTTTCCTTACCACGTCTTTCAACTGTTTGAGCGTGTAACGGCGCCGGTGATTACTAATATCGTCCTGAACCCCCCACAAAAACATAAACGCCGGCACAAACAGAAGTGCCCGCCCGCCCGGACGCAGCACGCGCCGCATCTCCTTCAAACCGGCAAGATCGTCATCCAGGTGCTCCACCACATCGAGACCGGTGGTCAGATCAAATGAATTGTCGTCGAAAGGTAGGGCTTCCGCTGCGCCTAGTTTCACCTTCTCTAACCCACGCGCCTGGCAGAATGAAAGCGCCTCCGGGGAAACATCCACGCCTTCGGCAACGCCAAACTCCGACAACATTTCAAGATTCGCGCCGGTGCCGCATCCTACGTCAAGGATCTTGAAGGCTGAACCTTCTTTGCCAGGCGTCTTTAGTTCTTCAACAATGCGTGCCAGGAAACTCCTGATGATTTGGCGCCGCCCAAAAAACCACCAATGGCTCTCCTCCACCCGGCGCATGATTGCGTAGGTGTGTTGCTGCATCTCGCGCGGCAGCGATTCAGTTACTGTGTTCTCGGTAGTTGCCATTAGGACCTATCAGCGAGGCTATAGCATTGTAGCGGGGGCAAGCCCACCTTCCCAACCCCGAGCTAATCGAGATTGACTCTTGGTTCGCCGATGAAGGCTTTCAAGCCGGGATCATCCGAACTACTAACAGAATCTCGGGGTTGGGAAGGGGGCTTGCCCCGGCTAATTGACCTACGCTGACATTCAGACGTTATTCTCTCTAAACCACCGAACGAACGTACGGACTCCCTCTTCAATTTGTGTTTGGGGATTGTAACCAAGCAGCCGGCGAGCTTTGCCGATGTCCGCGAAAGTCTGAGGCACGTCGCCCGGCTGCAAGGGCTGACGATCAATCTGCGCCGTCTTCCCCAGCTCCTTCTCGAGCAACGAAATCAGTTCGCGTAATTCTACGGTTCGCGATTCACCTAGGTTAATCACTTCATATTCAGTTTTATCGTAATCGACCGCACCGCGTACGCCTGCGATAATGTCGTCGATAAACGTGTAATCCCGGCGTGTTGTGCCGTCTCCAAAAACCGGGATGGGTTTGTCTTCGCTAATCAACCGCGCGAATTTATGAACTGCGAGATCGGGGCGCTGGCGCGGTCCATAAACCGTAAAGAATCGCAAACAGACCGAGCGGATGCCGTAAAGATGTGTGTAGGTATGACAGATCAATTCGCCCGCGGCCTTTGTAGCCGCGTATGGAGAGATGGGCTGACGAATCGGATCGTCTTCACCAAACGGCACTTTGGCGTTGACGCCATACACGGACGACGACGAGCCAAAAACAAATTGTTTGATGCCATGCTCGCGCGCCAGTTCCAAAAGATTCAGCGTGCCGTTGATGTTTGTCTCTGCATAGAGCAGAGGTTGATCGAGCGACGGTCGCACGCCCGCCCGCGCTGCCAGGTGAACAATGCAATCGAAGGCATTCGCGGCAAAGATTTTCCGAAGCGCGGCCAGATCGCGAATATCTGCTTTAAATAAATGATAGTTGGAATTCTTCTCGTGTATGCTCGCGTTCGCAAGCTTGATGGCGGGGTTGTAAAAGTCGTTGAGATCGTCGACTACAGAAACTCTCCATCGGCCCTCAGAGAGCAACCGATCCACAAGGTGCGACCCGATGAAACCCGCTCCGCCGGTTACTAAAATGTTTTTCATTCTCGTTTGCTAAAGTTATGCCGCCAGCCGGCTTTCTGTTTCTTTCTTCCTTCCGAAGCGGCGCGCTGTTACGGCTGCAATGATCCCCAACACAATTCCCGTGGATGAGGTGACTGGATCATGCCAGACAAAATACTTCAGGTAAATGACCTCCAACATTACCAGCGATGCCGTGATCCGCGTTACGCGTGAGGCCGGGCCCAGGATCGCATAGCTGAGGAAGAGTGTGTGCCCGGAGATGTATGGAACATTGCCGATAACGCGCATCATCGAAATTCCTACTACCAGGAAATCAATTGCCAAACCAGCGATGCTTACACGCTTAATTCTTTCGCCGCGATCCAGGAGAAAGGACAGGAAAGGAACTATGATTGGGACTACGTAAAGGTATTGACTCCGGAGATTCTGACCACCGAAGCGCCAGTGTACCCAAACCGCATAAAGTAAGGCGCCGGCAATCGAAAGCAGTAAAACAACGAAGGGATCAAATATCAACCAACGTAATTTCGATGAAGTGCGGGAGCGGGGTTGGAGTTCGTTATTTCGTTGCATAGATCCAAAGATGCCAACCCCAGCGCGAAGCGAGTCGCGATTCCAAAGACCGTGGCAAGACATTGCCAATCACAGGCAGCCAGCGTTTGTTCAGAAAATAAGTTTTCAAAGTCACTTCCGAAAAATCTTCAAATAGCTCGCGCGCTTCCTTTCGCGAATAAACTCGCGCCAGCGGATTGCCCGCACCGTCGGTATTCTGGCTCAGGAACTCGTCCGGGTTCAAATAAGAATCCCTCTCCGTCTTTAGAAGCCTGGCATGTTCGCGCAGCGACTCCAGCGGTTCGCCAGTGATTTTGTTAACCAACTTGATTCCGGCTTCCCACTTTAGCAGTTGCGCCCCCGCTCGTCGCAACTGGGAAATGTTGATGCGATAGTTATACGAGCCACGATGATAGAGCATAACTACAGCGCGTCCGCGAGGACGGAGCACGCGATGGATTTCCTGTATCGCTTTTCTCGTCTCCGGGGTGTGATGCAAAACGCCGTGCGAATAAACCAGATCAAAACTCTCGTCCGGGAAAGACAGGTTTTCGGCGTCCGCAGTTTGAAATGCTCCCGGAAGATCGAACAACTTGAAACGCCTGCGAGCAAGTTCAACCGCCGCCTCTGTAAGATCGACGCCGGTGTAGTCGGCACCTGCTTCGGCAAACTGAGCGCCATCGGTTCCGAGTCCGCAACCGATTTCCAGGACCTTCAAGCCACGAGCGCCGGCAAAGTCTGCGGCCGCGGGAATGTGCCACTCTTTTGTGTAGCGATGGGCTTCGACCAGTTCGTAGAAATGGCGCGTGCCCGGCGCCGCATCGGCAAACTTCACCCCACACGGATTGGCTTGCCAAAAGGCCCGCACTCGTTCTTTGAGGTTGTTATCAGCGTCTGACATCGAAGAACCGAAGCATAACAGAGCCTGGCTAAGCACAAAACCATGACCGTCATGGCGGTTACGGAAGGGGAACATAGCTCAACGCCGCAATGCTCAGTCAGGAAGGTGGGCTTGCCCGCGCCTTAAGTCCCAAGCTTTTCAAAACTGCATTCCGCTTATATGCTTGTTGCACCTCGCTATCAAAAGTTATGGCTAAACAAAAATCCCAAAACGATAGCCCCGGCCAAATCTCGACCACCGATCCCGCCGCCGCCAGGCCTGAGGTCATTGTTGAATTCTTGTTCGATCGTGGACTGCTGTACATTTCAGTAAACAACATCGGCAGCCGGCCGGCTCTCAGCGTTTCGGTGAGGTTCAATAAGAAGATCCAGGGACTGGGTGGTACGAGAGACATTTCAGCCCTGGCGGTTTTTAAGAACATTGAGTTTCTTGGTCCGCACCGAGAGATCACATCGTTGCTGGATTCCAGCAGTTCTTATTTCAAGAGAAAACAACCGACGAAGATATCAGCCTTAATCACGTATCAGGATCAGGAAAAACGTCAATATGAAACCTCAATTAAACATGACCTTGAGATCTACCGTGACCTGGTTTTTGTTGAACCCAAAGCTGACTTAGTCAATTAATCACAGGAGGTGTGAAATGCCAGCCGGAGGAAGAAACGACCCTTACAAGAATTGCAATTTCCTGGTCGAGATTGATGGGATAGTAACAGCGGGCTTTTCCGAGTGTACCGGACTAAGCTCGGAGGTTGAGATAATTGAGTATCGCGAGGGCGGTGACTTCCGCGTTCGGAAATTGCCGGGTCTCGCGAAGTTCGGCAACATCACGCTTAAACGCGGCGTTACAAAGTCTCTGGATCTCTACAACTGGCATCGAAACGTTTTAAACGGTCAGACCGACCGCAGAAACGGGGCGGTAATCCTTTTGGACGACACCAGGACCCCGGTGGCACGTTGGGTGTTTCGCGAAGCCTTCCCGCAAAAATACGAAGGCCCCCGCCTAAATGCCAGGGCTTCCGAAGTGGCGATTGAAACGCTGGTGATTTGTTGCGAGAGTTTGGAGCGTGAAGAATAAGAACCTCACATCCATGGCACTCTCAGCGGATGAATAAGGCTTGCCTGAAAGCGCCCAGGAATCGGATCATTTCGCGGGCGCATCCGTTCCGGCCGGAGATGTGGGACGGAAAGAGTCGATCACTTCCTGCAGCACTTTTTGATTCTTGTCTTTGAGTGATTGCAGTGTCCAGGTGATGACCTGGTGAAAATGGTCGGTGGTCTCGACGGTAGTTACCAGATAGGCAAGGTTCACCTTCTTGACTGCACCCTGAATGTCATACGCTCGGGCGGAATTGCCATTGACCGTAACCGCGCGCGGCACGGTCGCATCAGGCGATTCGAGGTTCGCTATTAACCCATCGCGCGTGATGCGGGTGAATTCGTCAAGCGACATGTCACCGGCAAAGTCAGCCTTCGACTCGGTTATCACGATCACGTAAACTTCTTCGATCTTATTCGCAGCTTTGATATCTGCCTGGTCGTTCAAAGCCGGATTCTCACTCCAGCCGCCGGGAACAGAAAGTTGAAACTTTCCATCCGGACTCTTGAGCACAGTCGGTTTCGCCAATTTCTGTAACTGTGCGCAGCCGGCGACCACACACACCAGCAACACCAGCGTGATGATGTGGTCAGGCAGTTTCGACTCGAACGTTCGTCCAATAAAGAGTCTCATGTTTTGCAAACCTCTCAGGCAGTTCGCGTAATTGCTGATTTCAAATAGGAAAGGGATAGAAACGAGTGTTGCGGAAAATCCAAAACGACATAATTACCCCAAAGAGCATCCAGATGTATTTGGCGTCCAGGTTGTGCCGTTGAAGTGGCCGGCCGCTCACGGCTGCAACCGTGTAACGCACCAGTGCATAGAGCAGAAACGGGAGCGACAAAACCATCAGCGGATTAAACTCCAGGGCCGATACAATGTCGCCGTGAAGCAACCGATGAAGACCGCGGGTGCTGCCGCAACCCGGACAAGTAAATCCCGTAAGCATGCGAAAGGGACAATTAGGAAAGAATCCAGTCTTACCGGGTTCGAAAATGAAAAGGTAGGTTGCCCCGGTCACTATTGACAACCAAATGAGCAGGGCAGTCAGGCGTTTTTTGACGATCTCATCAAACCTCATGAGACAGTTAAACTAACATGGGAATGTCTGATATGAAATCGCGGACAACAGTCAAAGAGACAACAATCGTTCGGGCAGAGAAGGTAGCAAGCGGGCTGTTCTTTAGAACCAACCCTTCTTGCTTTGCAGGTAAGTCATGACAAACTCTTCGTCGGATTTGGTGAGATATATTATTCCTTCGACGATCCCGATCACGCTGGGCACAATCGCAAAGATTCCGCAGGTTAAGACCGTTATGAGAAGCATGATGATCCCTTCGGTCGTGTAGCCCAGCACGAACTTGTGAACACCGAAGGCGCCCACCACTATGCCAAGGATTCCAGCAAGAATCTTCTTGTCAGCTCCCATGGCCTTCCAGTCAGTCATTGCTCCCGGGTTTCCCTGGTTCACCGACTGCATCGGCTGATAACCGCCACTAACAGGACTCAAAGAAGCCTGGCAGGTTGTGCAGAATTGCGCAGTGTCATCGTTTATAGCGCCGCATTTTGTACA
>Ga0070698_100007642_pt1 | contig 11697 bp, 5 predicted proteins | sample KBSK1502metaG_FD_65477 | JGI IMG/M metagenome (GOLD analysis project Ga0070698, IMG submission 65477) | Corn, switchgrass and miscanthus rhizosphere microbial communities from Kellogg Biological Station, Michigan, USA - KBS K1-50-2 metaG | ecosystem: Host-associated > Plants > Roots >...
AACATTTTTTGAGATCACATATAAGTTCCAACAAATGTTACAATTGATTTCCCACCAATTGTGATTTTAGATGCTGCTTGTGTTTCCGAGAATTTTAAATCCTGGCTTGATGAGGTTGTGTATGTTTTTAAAATTGGTGTTGAAAAAGATAAGCCATCCAATTTTATTTTTTGATCATTCCCAGTCATATTAACAACAACAACAACTAACTCTTTTGATGCAGGATTTTTATAGGCTGATATCATCAGGTTATTGGCTGCTACAGCCGGGTCGGTGTTATTTTGCAAGGAAGCATTCACCCTGATCATCCCGGGCCTGATAAACCGGGAATAATTGCCCAATGCCCAAAGCATCTTTGATTTAAAGATCAACCCGTCGTTCCTGGTTGCCTGCTGTTCACCCATATTGCCATTCAAGTCAGTCACATAAACTAAACCGTCTTTGTAATCTGCAGGACTAACTCCTAACCACCATTGCCATGATGAAGCATTTCCTAAGGCTAAATCTGTATGAATTACTCGGGCAATATATAATGCTGTATTCATTCCGAGATCACGACCGTTGCCAGTGGTATTATCTTCGCTACTTAAAATACAATATTCAGACTGCCAGAAGTTAACTGATGAATTTACCCCGGCTACCCGATTAGCCAGGTTAACCCTGTTAGAAATTAATGTGGATACATCGGGCTGCGCAAAATAACTATGGCCGCTGATAATTTTTTCAACTCCACTAAATGATCCGATATAACCCGCACTGGAAGGATTCCAGAAATAATTAACTACATCACTTCTGTTGAGATTAGAAGCAACAGGCGCATACAGAAAATTATGGGATGCCGCTTCACCAAAAGCAATCTTCGCATTAAGTCCTTTGCTTATTAGTTTAGAATTTATTTGATTTACCACTTCAAATGCTTCTGAATTGGTGGCTGCAGATCCTTCCTGGCTGGCTTCCCCATTTGCTCCGGCAGTCCAATTCCATTGTGGTTCATTTAAAGGGCTGATATAATTAATATTCAAACCGGATTGATTGTAATTCTTCACTACCTCTGTCAGAAAATCTGCATAGTCCGGATACTTATCTGTTTTTAAATTTAGTTTTCCCAACTCAGAACCACCAGCACCAAATGCAAATCCATTCTTGGTAAGATGTACAGGGGGAGAGACAGCGAACAGCAATAAATTCTCAACCCCTCTCTGCCTGGCTGCCTGGGCAAACCATTTGTTACCAGCCTGCTTGTTCCAGTCATAAATACCTGAAGCATCCTGGTAACATTCCTCCCGTCTCCATTCTGAAGTAATTTTACTGTTTGTTCCTTGTTCGTAACTGCCGGCACCAGCATTGATTCTCCACATTGACAATCCTATTCCTTTAGGATTTCCGGATTGATCAAATTCTTTGCTAAAGAGCAAATCAGCAATCTGGTTTCTCTTTTCCAAAGGCCAGTTTTTACCAATGAATTTTATACCCCAACAATCTGATGCACCAAAACTATGTATGGTTTGTTTTTCAATGTTTAGGTTAATTGTTGCAGCCAGTGAAGTATTAAGATTGCAAGTATCAACTCCATTTACAATACACGGATCAGGAGGGGCCGAAGGAGCTGAACTCTTACTACAAGAAAGTGATACCAGGATCAATAAACCTGCAATACTTATCATTATCGTCTTTTTTAGTTTCACTGTTTGTGCAATGGCATTTCTTTTGTTAAAAACAAAATCACTAATATCCGGTGTTCTGGGTTAGAGAACTATTGGAATTCAGCGCACTTGCAGGGATTGGCCACAATTCATTTATCCCTTCTTTAAAATAATACCCTTTATTAAGAGCTTCCCTATGACCTGCTTTTTCAACAGGATCAGTATTAATTGTCGTATTATATTTTACAAAAGTTCCATTAGGCCCCATCAATAATGAAATCAGTTTTTTACCATTAATGACAATTCTTCTTATATCATCCCATCGGTAAGTTCCTTCTCCGGCCAGTTCCAACCTTCTTTCATTCCATATCGCTTGCTTTAATGCATCACCTGTTAATCCTGTTTTGATTGGTAATCCCACCCTTGCACGAACCAAATTAAGAGAAGTTAAAGCCTCGGCCGATTTGTTGTTGAATGCCGCTGCTTCTGCATGAATCAACAGGATTTCCGCATAACGCATTTTAATATCGTTAAATGGATATGTGCCATACGGTCCAACTCTTTTGGAAAGTGGCAGATAATATTTTCTGTGATAACGCCATGATGTGTGCCCTGGTTTGCTTCCAACCAAATGCTTAGGATAAATACGTGTTGGTGTTTCATTGTCTACGACTTCACCTGCTTTAATGATTGTAGCTTTTCTTCTTACATCATCTCCTTCTGCCACATAAGCATTTTCAAGGTCGCTTGTTAGTCCAAACCATCCCCATCCTCCATCAACCGAAGCAGCATTGGTAACATCGCCAAGTAAAGGGCCATTGTAAAAACTTACAGCGTTGTTATAATTCACTTCAAACAAACTTTCCACCCCATTGACATTCTCCGGCTCAAAAATTTTGTTGAAGGGAGTCTCCAGGGAATACTTGCCCGACGAAATGATTTGTAAGGCTGTGGCTTCTGCATTTGTATAATCGCCATTAAACAGATACGCTTTGGCTAACAGTCCCAATGCAGCGCCTTTTGTAGCACGACCTTTATCAGAACCAGCATATTGACCTTTCTCTGGTAATGTAGCAGCCGCTTCCTTTAAATCCTTATATATCTGTTGGTAAATATCTGCTGCCTTGGAGCGGGGCAAAAACAATGTTGCATCGGTAGCATTGAAATCATTCTGAAGCACATCGTCCCCAAAATTTTTAACCAATTCAAAATAGAAAAATGCTCTCAGGAATTTTGCTTCAGCTATATAACGATTCTTTGTTGTTTCAGGAACAGCGGTAACATCTGCAAGACCCTTAATTACAAAGTTGCAATTTCGGATTCCTTCATGCATGTTCTTGTAGAAGTTCTCGATGTAAGATACAAATGGGTTGACCCCGGTGAAATCACACACACCTAATTCGCCGGGTCTGTCCTGGTAATCATTTGCACCCCATCCATTATCTGTACTTGCTTCCATTAAAAGTCTTGGAAACATACATTGGTTCCAGTCTCCGCCATTCACATATGCATAACAGGCATTGATCGCAGCCCTGGCATTTTCAGGATTATTTAATGAACCCGACTGAGCATTGATTCCAATCAGCTCTTTATCAAGAAAACTTTTTTTACAGGATGCAAAGCAAATCAGCATCGCAGCCAACATTGATAGTTTGATATTGTTGCTCATATTTCTCATAAAAATTTCTTTAATTAATTTTTGAATTAAAGACCTACTGATAAACCGAACGTAATAGCTTTCCGGGTTGGCGCCTGTGACAAATCAAATCCCGGAGCCAACAGACCAAAATCATTATTAAATATTTCAGGATTCAGTCCCGGGTATTTAGTAATGGTCAGGATATTTTGCATACTAACATATACCCGCAGCCTCCTCATGTGAATTCTCTCACTAAGCTTTTGATTCAATGTATATCCTAATTGAACATTATTTAAACGGAAGTAATCACCTTTTTCAATGAACCATGAGTTGGATGATTTAATATTTTTATTGGCATCTTGCGCATCATTTATAAAACGGGGATATGCATTAGTAGAACCTTCTCCGCTCCAGGCTTTATTTAAAGAACCTTCCAATACATTAGAACCCAACGCACCCATTACTAACCACTTCTTAGCTACCCAAAATACATCGTGACCAAACCGGCCATAGCCTGTTACCGCCAAATCAAAACCCTTGTATTCAACCTTAATATTTACACCCAGATCAAGCTTCGGATAAGCATTACCTATTACAGTCTTATCATTATCATCAATAACACCATCATGGTTTAAATCAGCAAATTTGAAATCACCCGGAATCGCATTAGGCTGAATTTTATTTCCATTCTTGTCGGTGTAGGCGTTTACTTCAAACCAGTTTTGAAAAACACCTTCAACCTGGTATCCATATAAATTGCCCAGCAATCCACCACCTTTGTCAACTTTTATCAAATTGCCACCCAGATCTTCGCCTACCCTGTATGGGCCTTGTGAAGTAACCAACAGCGGCACGTTATTATTCGTACCCAATTCATTTAAATAAACTCTGTTCCTGGATGCATTTACGCTGAAGTCATAGGTTAAACCATTACTCAATTTATCACGATAACCGATCACAGCTTCCATACCTCTTACTTCCATCGTACCTAAATTATACCATGCACCTGAACGGATACCCAAATCCGGACGACCGGCATTATCAAAGAACAAGAGGTCTTTTGATTTACGGTTATATATCTCAAAGTTTACATACAGCTTGTTATTGAACCAGTAAGACTCAACTGCAGCATTAATATCCTGCGTAGTTTCCCAAATCAGGTTGGGGTTACCGGGTCTTGCCAGCGCAAGGATATTGCTAACAGTTTCACCAATAACATAAAAGTTATCAGGACCACCATAGCTCACGATTCTCCTGCTCAAAAGATCCAGACCTATCGAAGGATCATTAAAAGATGCGTTACCAACAGTACCATAACCAGCCCTGAGCTTTAAGAAAGAAAGTTTTTTGAAACCTGAAGCGAACCTTTCTTTAGAAACAATCCATGAACCAGACACTGAAGGGAAGGTCCCATATTTTTTATTCTCGGGAAACCTCGATGAGCCATCTCGTCTAACAGCTACCTCAACAAAGTATTTATTATTGAACTCATAGTTTAACCGGCCGAAATAAGATAACCATGTTTCGTTATACCGGCTTCCATCACCATTAACAAAGTTATTAGGCGATGTTGACAATATCGGAGTCCCTGCATTATTAGGATTCCATAAGCCAGCTTGATCAACCGGAATATAAGCCCTCCCAACACGGTCATTACCGCCACTTTCCTTTCTTGTTTCATAACCTGCCAGGATGTTGAACTGATGTACCGCTCCAATATTATATGCATAGTTAGCAGTATGGGTAAGTCTCCAGTCTATATTATAATTTGATCCTGAGTATGCACGGGATTGATACAAATAATTATCCTTTGTTTGATCCGGATTTGCAGCAACGCTGTCATAGTTTTGATCTCTTGCACCAAAATAGTTATTATAATATGGCGGGGCATAAGAGCGGTAATTAGTATTACCCGTGTTAATACCAGCTTGTGTTCTTAGTGTAAGATTTTTAACAGGTGAAATTTCAACATGCACATCTCCGATTAAACCAATAAAATAATTCCAGTTGTTTTTATTACGAGCTAAATAAGCAACAGGATTTACATTTCGTTCAATAAAAGATGCAGAGAACTGGCTGTATTCATTCTGCCCGGACCTGTTTACAAAAACAGGCAGAATAGGTTCGGTACGCATAACCGACATGAGATCGCCACCAAAGCCTGAACTTCGCCAATTTTCAAAACGGGGGTATAGAGTGGTACCTGCTTTAATAAATTTATTTGGTTTGAAATCCATATTTACACGGGCTGTTGCTCTTTGCGTATATCCATTATAAAAGGGACCTTCAGTTCTGTAATATCCTATGCTTCCATAACCGGTCAACTTTTCTGTACCGCCGCTTATGCCGATGTTTGCATTTACTACATTGGTATTGGAAATTGCAGTATTCCACCAATCTGTATTAGCTGCCCAGGAAGGTGCAGTATAATTAGTGAATCTTCTCTTTTGAACTTCTAAATATTCATCTGCACCGGCAAGACCTGGATCGTCATAAAATTCTGAACCATAATTAACATCAACATCGGTGTGCAATCTTCCCGCTTTCCCTTTTTTTGTAGTGATCACAATTACACCGCCGGAAGCATCAGTACCGTAGATGGATGCAGCCGCACCGTCTTTTAAAATATCAATCGTTTCTATATCATTTACATTTACCAGGTTTAAATTGGCACGGCCGAGGTTAATTCCATCCATTATAATTAAGGGGTCAGTACTTGTATTTAATGTGGTGAAACCGCGAATTAAGATCTTGGGATACCCTCCGCTGGTGTTGGTCACCTGCACGCCGGTAACTTTTCCTTGTAACAAAGTTCCAAGATTATAACCTGTTTGATTCTGTATATCCTTTCCCTTGACGGAAGCGATCGAAGATGAAACCGCAAGCCGCTTACTTTTTCCATAACCTTTATCGACAATTACTTCCACATCCTGCAGCAGATTAGCGTTAGGAGTAAGTACAATCTCCAAATTCTCACCACTAGCTACCTCCTTTGCCACATAACTGGTATATGAGATTATAAGTGTGGCGCCACTTGGAACCTTAAGCGAGAAATAACCATCCTGGTTAGCTATAGTAAAAGCCTTTCCATTTTTTTGAGTAACAGATGCTCCTGATAGCGGAAGGCCATCTGCTGATTTTATGACACCCGAGGCGGTAATAATGTTTTGTGCCAACAAATTACTCATCCCTGTAAAGAGGAGGCAACTAAAACAAACAGCGAGCCTTATAATTGATTTCATAATTTCTTTTTTAAAATATTATTGCTTTTCAAGTTTGCATCTGTTCAGATAGGAGTCAAATGTTACTTTATAGGTAACTGGTATATTTGTTATTGGGAAATCGCCACCAGTGGAACCACCGTTAGGAACAGTAAATTCAGGATCGGCTCCGTTATCAAACCTCCAGAAATTTGTCCAGCCATTATTTGTTGTGAAAATGAATTGCGAAACATTATAAGTTTGCCCCGGAGGTATTCCCAAACGCACCGTCTTGGTAAATACATAAGGATTCACAGGATCTTTATCCATAAGAATAATATCTGGCAACGTATTTTGCCAATACATATTTGGATAATCATAAAAACCCATTCCTGCTATTGCCACTTGGGGAAAAGCATTAGCTGGATTTGGAGTCGGAAGTTGTTGAACAGAATAATTAAGCGTAAGTGTATTAAACGAAATCTTATAATAACCTGTTCCCGGAATAACAATTGGCTTGGCAGTTGCAAAGTCCCCGGTAAGTTTTGCACTATTCGACGGATCTACTCCATACATAATTGGCTTTAACGAAGTTTTGCCGGGGATAAACCAAATGTTGGAGTTAGCTGCTTTAGAATAATAGGTGGCTTCAAAACTATAAGATCCGGTTTTATTAATTACCATAGGTATTCCAAAAAGGTCATTGGTAAGTTTTGACGGATCTGTGCTCTCAATAAGATACATTTTAGGAAAATCAACATTTAGAGAAACTTTGAATTGCCCCGTTGATTCTTTACCTCCAACATTAGTTGTGATAAGAGAAATGCTGTGGATTTTGTTGGCAGCTGTATCTGGCATCCTGAACTTATATTTCATATGATAAGTTTTCGGATAACTGCTATCCTTAAGTAATACAGTATTGTACAAATACCAATCATCATATCGAAGGGTAAACGATTTTAAACCCACTCCATCTTCCAGGTCCGCCTCCATGAAAAAATCGGAGCCTAATGTTGTAATGATAATTTCGTTACTCAACCTTACAACAGGCGGGTTAGGAGCATCCGGAAGTTTTTCCACCTCATCCTTCTTACAGCCAAGCAAGAAAACGATGAGCCCCGTAAGCAAAAAAAGAAGTTTCTTAATTTTCATGTCTTAATTGTTTTACTGGTTATTGTTTAATTGCCTGAATGCGGCCTGTGTAAGTATCAAAAACAAATAAATAATTTAAGGGAGTTGTCGTAATGGGAATATCGGTATTCGTCCCTCCGTTAAAAACCGCCAATTCCGGATTTAATCCATCGTCAAAACGCCAGAAATTGGTCCATCCATTATTGGTAGTTAAAATGAACTGGGCTGTGTTATAAGTTTGTCCAGTCGGCGTTCCCAGCTTTATTTGCTTAGTGAACAGGAAAGGATTTGAAGGATCTTTATCTAAAAGAATAATGTCCGGCAGGGTATTCTGCCAATTCATATTTGGGTAGTCATAAAATCCTCTCCCAACCAATGCTACCTGATTAAAGGCCGTACCACCGGGTGTAAACTTTTCTACTTTATAAGTAAGCAATAATGTGTTTACGCTGATTTTATAGTATCCCTTTTCTGCTAGTTCTATTGGCAATGATTTTGTTCCATCTGTTGTCAACTTTTGTGAATTGGCAGGATCTTTACCAATGGCTACAGGAGTAAATGTGGTTTTATTGGGAACAAATCTGACTTTAATTCCGGAAGACCTTGCATAATAGATCAACTGATAATTATGAGAGCCTACTTTGTCCATCACCAAAGGCACGCCAAATAAATCAGAAGTAAGGAGGGCGGCATCCATCACATCCGTCATATACAGCTTGCTATAGTTAAGATCCTGAAGACCTATTTTTACCTCCGTAAAATTGCTGTTACCCTTTTTATCAGTCGCCGTTATTACAATTGAATGAATTTGCAAAGCTGCATTTGCCGGAATGTTAACCGGTACGTTCAGCGCATATAAATTAGGATCAGCAAAGGATGACAAGGATATATTCACATTCCACGGCTGGTACATCACCTCAACCCTCTGTAATCCTTCTTTGGATTCGATCTTAGCCTTAAGATTTACGGCTTTGCCAGTACTATCGATTATCAGATCTGTGACATCACTAAAACTGATTGCCTGAGCAGGAGGCCGGTAAATAACCAGTTCTGCTTCTTTCTTTTCACACGAAAAGATGAACAGGGAGACACATAAGACTGAGAGTAAGTAAATTTTCTTCTTTTTCATATAGCAGCTTTTATACTTTATTACGTCTATTTCATTATCAGGCTTAGCAATTGAGATATCTATATCTCTAACAAATTCACTTTACCAAATTTCATCATAAGTATAGCCTTAAACAATGGATTAAATTTGATTTTTGATGGATATAATTATTATTTTTAAAAGCAAGCTCATTCAATATTTTTATTAACTACTGTTTCAGTATTCATTTTCTTCAATACAAACTAAATTTTGGCCTCCTCAACTTTTGCCTTTTCCAATAACTGTTTATGAGTGACGGCTCCGAGGTGTGCAGGATCTTCGTATAAGACCTTACTAAAATATTTATGTGACATCTGATAATCCCGCAATCCCAGGTAACCAAGTCCCATTAAGTAATTGCAATGGATATTATTACGCTTACTGAGATCATCGTCAAATATCATCAGGTCAGGTAATGACACAGCGAAATAATCCATTTTGATCTTTTGCCCATGATTTTCCTGACCGTATTTGATCAGGTTGTTGAATCGCTGTATTGCCTCATCAGCTTTCCCCAGTTTTAACAAAGCTTCTCCCTGGTAATATATTTTATCGGGTTGCTGATCGTTGTAAAAAATAGCGGGAGCTGGCTCAGTTAAACCTACAGAAGCTTTTGTCCAATATTGTTTGGCTTTTGGAAAGTCATTCATTTTATCATAGGTGCAGCCTAACCAGTAAAAAATGTCATTCTCCTGCGCGCCGTACAATTTTCCTTCACCAAGATTGCCCGGATAAAGCTGTGCTTCGTTTAATAATGAAATAGCCTCACTAAGTTTATTTTCTGACAGAGCGATCTTTGACAACTCTATATTAACCAGGATATGGAGCCCTGACACTTTACCCTCACCTCCTTCCCAGGGGTGAAAGTTTCGCTTAGTAAGAAATTTTTTAGCTTTTATATATTGACCTGTCAGCGTATATAAGGTAACTAACTCAGTATATAAATCATCTCTTTCCTCAACCAGAGGCATAAACCTTTCCAGTCTTTTCATTCTTTCCAAAGGGGATTGATGAAATCGCTTGCACAGCTGATCTAACTCAAACAAAACTCTTGAATCTGTTTGATCACAACTAAAAGCCTTCTCAAATGATTCTAACGCCTTTTCCTTTAAATTAAATTTATTGTAGTAGGCTATGCCAAGATTCCGGTGAACAGTTGCAAAATCCCGAGTTATAGAAAGTGATTTTTCCCAATAATTCCTCGCATCATCATAACGCTTTTTAGCGTAACAAAAATTTCCGAGATAGTAATATGCTTTGTAGTCTTCCGGATTTGACTCAATGACTTTACACAATACATCTATATCTTCAATCCTGTTAGGAAATATCTTATTCGGAGAACAATTAAATCCTTTTTTAAACCATGATTCTGCAGCTTCCTTATCATATTGCATCCATTTATAAAATCCCAGGTAATAAAAGGTAAGTGGATTGGTACCGGTATCACTAATCAACGATATTAACTCATGTGCAGTATCATAGATGCCGGCACTTGCGTAATCAAGTGAAATCTCAATATATGTATGGCTATCATTTCTCATCAATTCCTGTAACTCTTCCAATACATTAGCGGCCAGTTCTCCCTGGTTTGAAATTTCCAACGCCTGGTACAATTCAAACCTGCTTCCAAAATCAAACCGGTCATTTGCTAAGGATTTTTTAATCCAATCAATACTATTCTGCGCACGGTTAAGCTTTCTAAGTATCACAGCTTTCAAATGTCTTGCACGGGAACTATAGTAGTTACGTGATAAAGACTTTTCAACATGAGAATAAGCCTCCTGCCAATTACCTTTTATGGAATCGATATATGACAATTGCAAATAAGCAACATCCTGCATATGGGCATTCCAGGTACATTTATAAAAATACTTATAGGCCTCATCAAACCGGCGCTGATACCTTAGCGACAACCCAAGATTATAAAGAGGTTCGCTATCATAAGGATTTGGATTGTGTTTAGTGAGTTTTTCAACGGCTTGCCTGAAATGAAGTTCACTTTCAGTAAATAGCCCTTTCTTTAACAACAGGAGTCCAAGTGCATTGTTATTTCTTATATCTGAAGCATCCCGTTTTATTGCCTCCCGGTAGTAATCCTGGGCGGAGCAGGTTGCATGACGATATTGTTCTAAATGCAACCCTGCGAGATACAACTCTTCATTTGTTTCAATATCGGATGGCTCCGGTATTGGTTTTGCGGGATCAGGGATAGCATCTTCCTTTCTGGCTACTGGTGTATAACTGATCAATACCTTGCCATCTTCATCAACCACTTCTAATTTATACTGATCCGCTGGCTGATGATTGCTTGCCAATTTTATTTTGTCAGAAAATGTTGAAGTCGGTGATAATATATTTTTTGAAGAAAAAACAATTTTGTCAGCACAGCGAATTATAATATTTACAGCTTTTTTCTCCGTTAGATACACACCGACATAAACTTCATCTCCATTCAATTCAAAATTTACAACTGCAGTGGTAGAGGCATTTTTAACATACCCGATACTTTTATAAGGCATGAAGTATTGCCTGAACTCTCTTACTTCATTCGGCATTATCCAACCAAAATCAGGTTGGTTATCGGTAAACATACCGCACATCAACTCAAAGTAAGGACCATCATTATCCGTCAATTGACGATCCCATGCCTTACCGAATTCACCAGATCCCCATGTCCACTGCTTTTTACCCGGGCTTATATGATGATCCGCCACATGCAGCATTCCTGCCTTTTTTTGATGATGGTAACCACCCACAAAATTGAATTCACTATTCACAGCCATATAGGATGTAGGCACAGGTATGTTCGTGTAAACAGAAATATCCGTCCCAGGAGAATAATCAACTTTATAATAGGTTCCGTTGGCAATAGGGAAAGAACTCACATCTCTTTTTCCGTGATCAAAAACAGCATTCACATCCGGTGGAAAAACGCTT
>Ga0070698_100007645_pt1 | contig 11696 bp, 12 predicted proteins | sample KBSK1502metaG_FD_65477 | JGI IMG/M metagenome (GOLD analysis project Ga0070698, IMG submission 65477) | Corn, switchgrass and miscanthus rhizosphere microbial communities from Kellogg Biological Station, Michigan, USA - KBS K1-50-2 metaG | ecosystem: Host-associated > Plants > Roots >...
CTCAGGCTATTGCTTGTGCACATGCACGACGCCGGTCATGAACGGATGCACCGTGCAGTAGTAAGTGAAGTCTCCTTCGCTGGCAAAGGTATGCTCGAACTTGTCGTCGGTATCCAAGCCCTTGGAGGCAAAACTCTTGTCGTTGCTGGTCACGGTATGCGGCGTTTCGTCGTGATTGGTCCAGACGATCTTGGTGCCGGGTGCGATCGTTATTTCCTTTGGCGCGAATGCAAACTTGGCGATATCGACGGCCGGCGCGGGCGCAGCCGCCGCTGCGAAAATCGCAGGCATGACGAAAGCTACGCACAAGACCAGCGCAAGAATGGCGCTGGCGCGAACCGGATGGGCAATGACGCGAGAAAAAGCGTGGCTCATGGCACTCTCCTCAGCCAGCGAGCGGGGTGTCGATCAGCGCGAGTTCATGCCGTCCGCGGACGACGCTGATCTGGCGCGTGCCGAGCAGCTTGCCGAGCTCGCCGGCCGGCACGGTGACCGGACCGGGCTCGCCGATGCCCGCCTGGCCGGGCGCGGGCAGCGGGTAGGCCAGCGACATCGCGGTGTGCAGCGAGATATTGCCTTCGACCTTCTGCAGCACTTGATGGATGTGGCCGTTGAGCACGGTGACCGATCCGAACGGACGCAACAGCGCTATCGCCTGCGCCGAATCGGCGGTGCCCCACCCCCAGGGTTCCCAAACCGTCCACAGCGGAATATGCGCCAGCACCACGATCGGGGTGGAGTGCGAGACGTGCGCGAGATCGCTTTTTACCCAGGCGAGTTGTTCGTCGCCGAGCGCCGCCAGGGTGCCCATCTTGAAGTTGAGCACGTTGTTCAAGGCTATGAAATGCGCGCCGCCCTGATCGAAGCTGTACCAGGACTTGCCGTTGCCATCGTGATCGAAGAACTTGAGGTAGCCGGTTACGCCGTCATCGATGGTGTCGTGCTCGCCCGGAATCGTGTGCACGCGATCGACGCGGATTTCCTGCAGCACTTCGCGCGCCTGGCCGAATTCCTCGGGTTTCGACAAATGGCTCACATCGCCGGTGTGTACGACGAAGGCCGGCGCCTGGGGCAGCCCGTTGATGTCGGCGATCGCGTGGCGCAGGCTGCCCACGACGTCGGGATTGGCTTCTTTGCGAAAACCGATGTGGGTATCGCTGATCTGCACGAAAGTCAGCGCATTCTTCGCAGCGGCTGCAGGGGTGCCCGCGCTCGTCGCGCCGAGCGCGCGCGGCACGCCGCCGGCAACCGTCCAGACGACGGCGGCGCCGGTCCAGGCGGCGAGACAGCTCAATGCCTGGCGGCGGGCGGGATTGTGACCGGGGTCGGATGTGCTCATTGATGTTCCTTGTCGTAATGGGAAATGTCTCTGGCCGTCTATATCGACGAGAGCGAGGTTTATTCCCGCTTCGAAGCGCGACGCCAGGCGATGGTAAAAAAGGGCCGCGCGAGGCGGCCCCAGTGCTCTTGCAAGGTGGCCGGGATTACCGGTTGGTGCCTGCCTGCGCGCCGGTTTGGAAGAATCTTGCCAACCGAGCCGACAACGTTTCCCTGCTCGGGATCTGCGCGACGTCAGCCTGGTCGCGTGACGCCGACGCCGTGCTCCCTGATCCGGTCGGACTTTGCCAGATAGCGAGTGAGGACGACGACAACGCCTGCAGTTCGCGCTCGGTCAGGCCATTCGGGTGGCTCTGGCGCCACAATGGATCTGCGGGCGCGCTGGCGAAGACCGGCGGATTGAGCTGCGATGCGAATGCCGATAAATCGTTCGACGACAACGCCTGCAGTTCACGCTCGGTCAGGCCATTCGGGTGGCTCTGGCGCCACGACGGATCCGCGGGCACGGCGCTAAAGACGGGGCGGTTGAATCGCGTCGACTCCCCCAACGTGTGACCACCATTGAAGTACTTGTACGATTCGCCGGTAAACGGATTCATGCTGCTGTCGTCGGCCAGGGCGACGCTGGACGCGCCAAACGCGAGCGTCGTTGCCACTACCAATTGCTTGCTTAGTGAGTACAGTTTACGAGACATGGCTTGTTCCTTTAAGACTATTGCGGTTGAGAGAAATGGCCCTGGTGGAAATAACAACGTGAGGCTTCTATAAGCACGGTCGGCATGGATAAGGAAGCTCTGCCGACGAGCGATCGCGCGTCAAAGACTGGCGGCACCGCCTTTGCACCAGGGTCGCGAGCTTCGGCCATCGGTAGCGTACGTTCGCATACCCGTCAGACCGCAGCACCGTGTCTGCTATGCCGTTCGGAATAACAAGAGGTCGTCGCCGGTAAGGGTGGGCGGTTCCGGCAGGGTTTCCGATTGGATAGGGTCGCTTCAGTGACCCATCGGAGCGAGAAACGCAATCGATACGGCAAGGACTCGAGGGTCCGGGTTTGTGTCGTACTCCGCGCCGGCGGAGATTATTCCCGTTGGAATAGGACCACCGGAATCGGGGTTAGGCAGGAAAGCGTGGAGCAAAGACTTGTCCGATCACACCCGTTTCGAGGAGCTGGTCTTGCCGCATCTGGATGCTGCCTACAATTTGGCGCGGTGGTTGACGCGCGACGTCAATGATGCGGAAGACGTCGTCCAGGACGCATGCGTACGTGCGCTCAAGTATGTCGGCTCACTGAACGACGGCGGCGCTCGGGCGTGGTTCCTGACCATCGTGCGCCACGCGTTCTACGATTGGTGCAAGCGCAACCGCCCGGCGGAGATTGCGCGGGACGACGGCACCGCGATCGACATGGCCGTCGATCCTGCCGCCGTTGATCCGGAGCAGGCGTTACTGCGCAGCGCCGAGTCGAAGGCTCTGGCCGACGCAGTCGCGGCGCTGCCGCTGGCCTTTCGCGAGGTACTGATTTTGCGGGAGATGGAAGAGCTGTCGTACAAGGAGATCGCACGCATCGCCGAAATACCGATCGGCACCGTAATGTCGCGGCTCGCGCGCGCTCGCGGTTTGCTGCAGCGTTCCCCGCTCTTGCACGCGGCGAACTGACGCCTGGAGATGACAATGAATTGCAAACAAGCTGAATCCCTGGTCGCCGCGTATGCCGACGGTGAAGTCGACGCGCTGCGAAACTATTCGATGAACAGACATCTGCAGGGCTGCGCCGGTTGCGCGGCCAAGCACCGCAGCGTGCTGTCGCTGCGCGCACGGATTCGCGCCGAGGTGCCCTACTTCGTCGCGTCGCCGGCGTTGCAGGCGCGAGTTCGAGCGACGATCGGCGCCGTGCAGGCGTCGGTGCCGCCTCGGCCGCGCCCGACGGGCGATCGCTGGCGTTGGCTTAGCGGCGGCGTGCTCGCCGGCTGCACGGCCAGCGTATTCGCGTGGATGCTCGGCACGACGGTTCTCGCCTGGCACGCAAACGAGGATTTCGCCGTCGCGGCGGTCGCGACCCACGTTCGGGCGACGCTCGGCGACCACCTCATCGAGGTCGCATCATCGGACCGGCATACCGTCAAGCCGTGGCTCTCCGCGCGGCTCGACTACTCGCCGCCCGTGCAGGATCTGGCAAGCGAAGGGTTCCCGCTGATCGGGGGACGGCTCGACTATCTCGAGCGGCGTCCGGTTGCAACGCTCGTGTACCGCTACCACACGCACACGATCGACGTCTTCGTCCGGCCCGAAACGTCGCGCGCACCGATGCCCGAGCTCCGCACGGTGCGCGGATTCAACGTTGCGCACGCAAGCGGCCCAAGCATGGACTGGCTGGCGGTGTCCGATGCCGAGCCCGCCGTTTTGTCGTCGTTTGTCCAACGGCTCGCGCGCGAAGACGTTTCGCAATAGACGACATTCCTCGTCGCGATAAGCGATGGGGCGGCCCGCCGCAGTTCCGGCGGGTCGTCGCCTTGCAAGCGGTTGTTCGCGGTTCGCACTGAATGCTCCTGGCCAGACAAGGGCCGCCGGCACCCCGGCTCACGTTCGGCACCACGACCCGTAGATTCCCTTTGTTATTCCATCGGGCATAACGCCCGCCTCCTGACGGTTAGATGGGTATGCGAGCCCGCGTCCTTGATGATGTTGCCGTTCCTTATTTCCGGTGCGACGGCAGACACACCATCGAGTAACGCGTGCTCGAGCGGCATCGCAGCCAAAGCCTACGACGCCTTGATACAAGTGCTTTCCTGCACCGGAACCATCTTCGACAGTTTTAAAGGAGCAAGCCATGTCTCGCAAACCGTACTCACTGAGCAAGCAAGTGGTTCTGGCAACGGCGCTCGCGCTTGGCGCGTCCAGTGTCGCGCTGGCCGACGACAGCAGCATGAGCCGATTCGGCGGCGACTCGTACGCCTACTTCAATCAGCCGGTGGTCCGCACCGCGGCCGTAGGTCCGACCTGGCGGCAGAGCCACCCAAATGGCTTGACGGAGGCTGAACTGCAGGTGTTATCGTCGTCCTCATTGGCCGCGTCCGCGTTTCAAGTCGAGCACCCGTTTGTCGCCAGCGCACCCGCGGATCCAACGTGGCGCCAGAGCCACCCGAATGGCCTGACCGAGCGCGAACTGCAGGCGTTGTCGTCGTCCTCATTGGCCATCTGGCAAATCCCGAACGGATCGGGAATCGCAAGCGGTATAAATAACGTTGCGCAGAGCCCGGACAAGGACACGGTCTCGGCCCGGTCGGCGAACTTCTTCCGCAACTGACACACGAGCGGGTAGCAACGAGTGATGTCGATCAGCCTGCAACAGGACTAGGTTGCCCTCGTCTAGCCCTCTCTTGACCACCGCCTTGCCTCGCGCCCAAGTCTTGACCCTTGGACGCGAGCGAGGCATTTCCCGGCGGTATCGCTCAGCTCCAGTATGCCGGGCTGGCACTGCACTGCCCGCACGTTATACCGTCAAGTAACCACCATCGACAAGCAACGTGTCTCCGGTTATGTAGGCGGCCATGTCCGAAGCGAGAAACACGACGGCATTAGCTATATCTTCGACATCGGCGAGTCGGTGCATAGGAAGTTTTGCAAGCACCTGTTCCCGGATGTCGGGAGTCAGCTTGGCAGTGGTCATTGCCGTTTCAACCAGTCCCGGCGCCACGGCATTCACGTTGATCCCGTAGGGGGCGAGCTCGCGTGCAAATCCCTTCGTGAATGCGACCACACCGGCCTTCGTGGTGCCGTACAAAACGTTGCCGAATACGCCTCCTGCCCGGGCGGCAGACATTGACGCGATGTTGACGATCTTGCCGTAGCGCCTTTTGAGCATGATCGGCAGGACCGCCTTGGAACAGTAGTACACACTGGAGAGGTTGGCGCGGCAGACCTCGTCCCAATCTTCGATCGAAGATTCTACGATGCTGCCCGTCTTCAGAATTCCCGCATTGTTCACGAGAATGTCTATGGCGCCGTGCCTCTCCACGATTTCCCGTACGCGCAGCTGGATATCGATGGGTTTCGTCACATCCATCCGCATTGCATGGGCCGCTGGACCGATACCGGCCGCAGTGACGTTTGCCGCTTCCGCATTGATATCTGTCACGTAGACCGTACAACCTTCCTCGACGAACTTGGCGCTAATTCGAGCTCCGATTCCAGCCCCTGCGCCAGTGACGACGGCAACCTTTCCCTCCAGGTTGAGGTTCATGGTTTCTCCGAATCCGTAAGCGGGTACGCCCGCACGATCTCAACCTGGCTTTCGCCGGATTGCGGTGCGGGCCGTGTCGACCGCAACGCGGATGCCCGGTCAGCGCGTCTCCTCGGCCACTGTGGAGAATGTCTTGCGGGTTTCCCGCACCGCCTCGGGGGCGCGGACCAAGAAACCGCGCTGGCCGGGACGTCGATTCGGCGGCCAGCCCAGGTGGGCCAGCGCTTCGTCAGCGTTCCGATAGTATTTGCCGATCTTGTAAATGCTGCGGGCTTCCTCTCCAGTTGCTACGTCGCGCCCCAGCTCGCGCGCGATGCGCACCATCTGCTCGACCTGCTGAACCGACGTGAACCGCTGCCCTTTGCGCCGCCACAGATTGTCTTCGACGCCGACGCGAACGTGGAGGCCGAGAGCAACCGCCATCGTGCAGATCGGAGGGACGGTGCGCATCAGTGATTCGATTGTGAGCACCGCACCATCGGGGACGCGGCGCACGAATTCCAGCATGTCGGCCGGATTGCGTCCGGCGTAGCCACCGCCGAGCGCCATGTGATTGAGCACCAGCGGACCGGTGTACACACCAGCGCGGATCAGCCGCTCCACCGTCTCAAGTTGGTGGATGCTGCCGATCATGAAATGTGGCTGGATGCGCTTTGCAACAAGGCGTTTGAGATGTTCGATAACGAACGAAGGGGGTGCCTCGGTGACCATTTCCCGGTAAGCATTGAAATATTCCGGCTTCTCCAGACTGGTACCCGCGACGTCGTCCTTCGACATCAGCTCGGTGAGGCTCATTTGATTGGTATTGATGACGATCGTTACCTGGTCGGGCTGGGGAGTGAGTTCGGCGAGCATATGGCGGGTGTCGATCCCCGGCCACCTGGCGGCCTGTCCCTCGCCCTCGGGCGCGAATGAAATCGAGCCACCGACCTGAAGCAACATTTTCGGTACTGCGACGCGGAGCCGAGCAAGCAACTCATTAAATGTCGAGATTCGCTTGGAGCCCTTTCCATCCGCTTCACGGACATGAACGTGCAGGACGGTCGCACCGGCGTTGTAGCAGTCCACTGCCTTTTGCACCTGCGCATCCATGCTCACGGGGATGTCGTCGGAATCCGACGGCAGCCACGCGGGCCCGTACGGCGCGACCTGAATAACCAGCTTCTCTTGGTTTTCCGGCAAGAGCGAGTCGTCAAAGAAGTGCATGTCGTCCTCCTGTTGATTGGCTGGGAGATCAGCGGATTCTCGGCGCAACCAACTGCCCGGGTTTTACAAATTGGGACATTGCCTTATCATTCTGGGAAACAGCATCCGGATCCGCCATGCCTCATCTCGCACGAAGCCAGATCCTCACAGGCTACGCACCGCTTGCCCGGTCACTCGGTCTGTCGCCGGAGCGGCTTGCGAGGTTAGTCGGCCTGGACTTGTCCACGCTCAACGACCTCGATTCCAGAATTCCGGCAAGGGCGTTCGCAGAACTACTCGAGCGTTCAGCCGAAGCGGCTAAGGTGGAGGATTTCGGTCTTCGACTGGCAGAGTCGCGGGACGTCGGCATCCTGGGACCTATCGGCATCGTGATTTATCAAGAGCCAGACCTGCGCTCGGCGCTTCGCTCACTCGTCCGATACCTGCCTGTCCACAACGAGTCCCTTGCGCTGTGCTTGGAGGAGGAGCGCGGGATTGCCCTCTTGAGCCTGGAAGTGCGGTCAGCCGGACCGGACGACGTGCGGCAGGTGACCGAGTTGTCGCTCGGCGCCTTTTTTCGCATCCTATGCCGGCTTGCGGGCCCGCACTGGAAGCCACATCGAATCTGTTTCGAGCACAGGCCGCCGAGGCATGTTGTGACCCATCGGAGTTTCTTCCGGTGCCGCGTAGACTTCGAGCAAGACTGCAATGCCATCGTGTTTCCGGCCGTCGACTTGGACGCGCCGCTGGCTATGTCCGATGCAATGCTCGCGCGGTACGCTCATAGATATCTCGACTCCATCATGGAGCACCGGACGGCGTCCGCCAGCGAGAAGGTGCGCGAGTTGATCCGCGTGTCGATTTCAAGCGGGAGGTGCAGCACCGATAAGGTAGCGCGTGACCTGGGAGTGGACCGAAGAACCGTGCACCGTTACTTGAGCGAGACGGGGGGATCCTTTTCCTCGGTTTTGACCGAGGTGCGGACAGAAATGGCGACGAGATTGCTTTATAGCCGCAGACCGATCTGCGACATCGCGAACATGGTTGGATTCTCCAGTACGGCAGCCTTCTCTCGATGGTTCACGCAAGCGTTTGGGTGCAGCCCGTCGGCATGGCGCGATGCGCACGACCCGCGTCAACCTAAAACGGCGCGGCGAAAGCTCTCGTTGCATGTGCCTCAAACAGAATAGCTCAGGCGCTGGCAGCGAGGCAGTCAAGAACGTGGAAGTGGCGGAGGTACGTCAATGCTTATTTGGCAATCATCGTTGGTCAAGAGGAAGGAAGTGGAGGCGCTCGCGGCCCGTACAACGGGTGCGGCGGAGTGCCTCCTGCGCGAAGACAACAAAGGCAGCCTCATTCTTTGCGAACAGGGGAGAGCGCCGAAGGAGGTCATTGAAAAACGTGTAAGCCCATTATTCGCGGCCGGCCGCTCTGGCCCCGAGGCGGGGCCATGGATTTTTTCCGTCGGGGTCTGGACTCCTCAGGATTGGCGTGCAGAGTTCTGTGCGTGGTACCAATGCGAGCACGGTCCGATGCTTTTGGAATGCCGGGAATGGCAGGGATTCCAATTCTTGGAAATGCCGACGGAACGAGGCTCTCAATTCTACGTACTGCATCGCCTGGCGGCGCGCGCCGCCCTGGATTCCGAACAGCGCAAACGCTCCCGATCCACGCCTTGGTTCCGCAGATTGGCGAAGAACAAATGGTTTGACAAAGCCTTCGAGCGAGTCCTGTGCGAGAGGATGAGTCTATTGTGGCATTAGGTGTTCCGCGAAGATCGAATTTCTGGCTCGCTACATACTGCGGCCGCGCCGGCTGGCTTGGGAGCCGCGACAGATCGCGAAGTCTTCACTGCTGCGCCGAAACCGTCATTTCGGCGCCGCCGAACCGGATGCGCGCATAATCGATGTCCGAGCGAGTGGAGAGGAAGCCGACGAGCTCGGTGAGCGGGGTGGTGCGGAAAGTACACCCGGGAACCGGATTGCGCAGCGGGGCGATCAGCTTGCGCTCGTAGAATGCAGCGAGCAGCAAGTCCTCGTCGCTCGCAGCGGACCCAAGCTCCGCGCGCAGCCGCGGAATCGATGGCTCGAGGTGGGCTGCCGGCGCTTCCGTCACGTACTCGGAAGGACGGATGTTGGCGCGCTCGAGGAACTCATCGGAAGGCTGGGCCGCGAGCCGGCCGTAGTAGCCCCTGGCGTACTTGCGGATCTCGTCAGGGATCGTCGCGTAGCGCTCGCCCTGCACCACGTTTAGCGTAGCCTGGGTCACGATGTACTGCGCGAACGGACTGACGACGATCGGGTAGCCCAGATCGCGCCGCACACGGGCGGTTTCCTCCAGTATCTCGGGCAGGCGGTGGCCGAGCTTCATCGTCTGGAGTTGATAGCGCAGGTTGGAAATCATTCCGCCCGGGATCTGGTGCTCGTACAGCGCGGGATCGTAAGTCGCGACTTTTCCGCGCGGCTTGCCTTCGCGCTCGCACAACCAATCGAAATAGCCGGCGATCTCGGTCAACGCGCCGTCGTTCATGGAAGTGGCGAAGCCGAGGCTGCGCGCACGCGCCAGAACGTCCTCGGTCGCCGGAAGCGACGCGCCATTGGCGAGAGGCTCCGTGGCGGTATAGCCCAGGCGAAAGCCGCTCTGCATTGCAATCTCGTAAACCTCGGGCGCGAGACCCGACTGGCAATGCGAGTGCAATTGCACGGGGATCGATCCGGCCGCCTTGACGACCGCGGGGAACAGCGTGCGGCCGCGCTCTGGGGTCAGGAGACCGGTCGGGTCCTTGATCGAAATGAAGTCGACCGCGAGCGCAATGAGCTCCCGGGCGCGCTCAACGTAGTACGCATCCGTATGCACCGGCGATAGCGTGTAGGTCATCATCGCGTTGACCTTCATCCCGGCCTCGTGTCCCGAACGTACCGACGAGACGATGTTGCGGTTGTCATTCAGCGCGTCGTACACCGTGAGGACCTCGATGCCGCGGCGGGCCAACGCGTGTGAGTTGAGCGCGACGATATCGTCGGGAAAGAGTTCGAACGTGTATAGACTCTGGGCCCGGGTGAGGCCGTCGCACGGAGTTCCAAGCCGGTCGCAGAGGAGCCCGATGCGCTCCCAGGGGTTCTCGTGCAGGTAGCGCACGCACACGTCGAACACCGCGCCGCCCAGGATGTTGACGTAAGCGTAGCCGGCGCGATCGATGACGTCGAGGATCGGCGTCATCATGGCGGTAGTCATCCGCGTGGACCACAGGCATTGATGCGCGTCGCGCAGGGTGACGTCGATGAAGTCGAAGCTCCGATCGCCTCCGACCACGTCGCTGCGCGATTTCATGCGCTCCCCATCAACTCGGCTTCCACGAAGCGGGTGTGAACATCGCCGGCGCGGAACCGCGCGTCGTCCAGCAGGCGGGCGTGAAACGGTATGGTCGTGTGCACGCCTTCGACACGCAGTTCCGAAAGGGCTCGGCGCATCCGCGCGATTGCCTCGTCCCGGTCCCGGCCCCAGGCGATGACCTTGGCGATGAGTGAATCATAGTACGGCGGAATACGATAACCCTCGAACAGATGCGAGTCGATGCGAATGCCCGGGCCGCCGGGCAACCGGAGGCCGCGCACTTGGCCCGGCGAGGGTGCGAAGTCGCGCGCAGGGTCCTCCGCGTTGATTCGGCATTCGATCGCGTGTCCGGTGAGGCGCACGTCGTCCTGGGTGATGGGTAGCGGCTCGCCCTGAGCCACGCGGATTTGCGCCTTCACGATATCCACGCCGGTGACGACCTCGGTGACCGGATGTTCGACTTGCACGCGCGTATTCATCTCCATGAAGTAGAAAGCCCCGCTCGCTGCGTCGAGGATGAACTCAATGGTACCGACGCTACGATAGTCGACCTGACGACATACCCGCACCGCAGCATCGCCCATGCGCGCGCGCACCGCGTCGTCCAGAGCGGGCGAGGGGCTTTCCTCGACGAGCTTCTGGTTACGCCGCTGAATCGAGCAATCGCGCTCGCCCAGGTGCAGAACCGTTTGTCCGTCGGCGAGCACCTGGATCTCGACGTGTCTCACGCGTTCGAGGAATTTCTCGACGTAGATGCTACCGTTTCCAAACGCCGCCTGCGCCTCGCGCGCCGCTTCGGTGAAGCGCGCCGGTAGCTCGTCGATGTCGCGCGCGATGCGCATCCCGCGCCCGCCTCCTCCGGCCACGGCCTTCAGGAGCACCGGGTAGCCGATCAAGGCGGCAGCCTCGTGCGCGGTCTTGGCGTCCGACACCGTGCCCTCCGATCCTGGAGTGATCGGAACGCCCGCCCTCGCAGCCATCCGGCGCGCTGTCGCCTTGTCGCCCATCAGCGCGATCGCGCGCGCCGGCGGCCCGATGAACGCGATGTTCGCATCCTCGCACGCCTGCGCGAACGCCGCATTCTCGGAGAGAAACCCGTACCCCGGGTGGATCGCGTCGGCTTTCGCGGCGCGTGCTGCGCCGATCACCACGTCGCCCTTCAGATAACTTTGGCTCGAGGGGGGTGGGCCGATGCAGATCGACTCGTCGGCCATTTGCACCGCGAGCGAATCGCGGTCCGCTTCCGAATACGCCTGGATCGCTTCCAGCCCCAACTCGCGAGACGCGCGAATGATGCGCACCGCGATTTCGCCGCGGTTGGCGACCAAGATTCGCCGCAGCTGGCGTCGCGCAGTCGTCGTCACGAAATGGGCTCAGGGTCGAGGACGATGAGCGGCGCGCCGGGCTCGACCGTGGCGCTGTCGTCTACCAACACTTGCGTCACGACTCCGCGCGCGCCTGCGCGGATCGAGTTCATGAGCTTCATCACTTCGATGATGCACACGATGGTGTCGGGCTCGACAGCCTGTCCGATCTCGACGAATGGCGGCGCCCCGGGTTCGGGCGCCCGATAGAACGTTCCGACCACAGGCGCGCGGAT
>Ga0070698_100007647_pt1 | contig 11692 bp, 9 predicted proteins | sample KBSK1502metaG_FD_65477 | JGI IMG/M metagenome (GOLD analysis project Ga0070698, IMG submission 65477) | Corn, switchgrass and miscanthus rhizosphere microbial communities from Kellogg Biological Station, Michigan, USA - KBS K1-50-2 metaG | ecosystem: Host-associated > Plants > Roots >...
CGGGCAATAGCTTTGCGATGTAGTGGTGTTCGATCAGGAGCGCAGGACCAAACCACTGAGAATGATCTTGCAGATGTCGTCTAATCCATTCACTCGCCCGCTGAGTGAGCGGCCTAACGAGGGTAAGCGTTCCCTGTGGCAAAATCCAGACGTCGGTCTTACGGGCGGGGCGGTTCATTGCTTAGGGTCTCTGTTTGCAAAGGGCGGTTTGGCTTGATCGGAAACAAGGGGCGTAAAACCGCGAGTGTGTGCGATACGCACGCAAGAGAAACGAGCAGAAATACTGTTAGACATCTCACTTGGCATGGTTTTCATCATCCTTCTCCGGAAATCACCGGGCAAAGTTCCTGAAGATGTTCCGAAAAAAGGGTCGGCGAGCAGTGAGCGCCGACGGCTGCCACTCAGCAGACTAGCGAGAAATTGACGACTGTATGCAATGCCCCGCTTGGGGCAAGGCGCACTCGTTTGGTTTTGGCCGTTGGACCAGGCGCGGCCGTTGGTGTTTACGGCGTCAGCGGGGTATTCATGTCGTGCTGAATTTCAGCAGCGTTCAACGCCCGGTTGTAAACTCGCACCTCGTCTATCCTCCCCGGAAAATACTGACCGTAAATACTGTCTCCGCCGATCTGCAAAGGATTCGTCGAGATCGCGATTTGTCCAGTCTGCGCCCGGCTGCTCACCTGCACCCCGTTAACATACAATCGCACGGTTGCCCCATCATACGTCCCTGCCAGGTGTGTCCACGTATTGGTTGCTAGCGCTCCTGTCCCAAAAAGTGGCGAGCCCAATGCACCGCGTGTCGCTGGTTTGGCACTCGTACTGTCGGCTTCCAGATAGTAATTGTCGTTGCCCTTGTAGATTACGTCCCGCCAAATTCCTGTCAGTCTGCTTGGATTGACCCAGGCTTCCAAGGTCATCGCGGTTCTTAATTGGAGCAATGGGGAATTAGGAATGCCTACCAAAGCACTTGTCCCGTTGAACGAAATCGCGTTTCCGTACTTTCCAGAAGTTGTCCACACTGCGCCACCCTGCAGCGTCCCATTATTCCTGTTGCCAGACGCATCGTTCACTGTTGTTCCGCTGCCTTCATCAAATCCATACGCCGCGACCACACCGAGTGCCGGAGTTGCTGTGGGTGTTGGAGTAGCCGTGGGCGTAGAGCTAGGTGTCGGTGTCGCAGTAGGAGTGGGAGTCGGAGTCGGAGTGGGCGTGGGCGTGGGCGTGGCTGTAGGCGTAGCTGAAGGCGCTGGTGTTGCCGTTGCTGTTGCTGTTGCCGTGGGCGTTGGAGTTGGAGTCGCGTTACTGTTCCCTTTAAACGCGGCTGTGGCACCGCCCCAGGGTCCAACACCCGCTTGTGCACAACACGAAGTGAAAGCGAAGTTCACTTGATTGGTTGTTGAATTATAGATATGCGCATACGCGTTATCCATATCCAGCGTTGAGACGTCCGGACTTTCTAAATCATTTGTAACTGTATCAAAAGCTCCACCGATGGGACTCGTCATACCGTTTTCCTGATGGTAATCAATCGAGTTAACATGAAGCACTAATCCGTTCGTCGTTCTTGGAGTGATTGTCCCCGTTGTATGCGGTCCATATGTGTTGTTGGTTCCCTGTTGATTAGTTGCCAGGTCAAACGGAGACGATGCAGCGCCTGTGATATCGTATAAGTTGAACTGCATATCCCCCGTCCCGACTGCGCTAATTGAGACCGTGATGCCACTTAGTGTTGGTGACGTTAAAGCGTTTGCCGCATAGACAATTTGCGCCGATGTATTCCCCTCTTGCCCACGGGTAATTGCAGTGGCAGGCAAAGACCAGACGTTTCCGCGAGAATCGGTTACATTGGTAGCAGTTGGCCCAGCAGCGTTGTACAATCCAACCAGCAAGTTGCCACTGGAAGGAAATTGCATGACGATTGGATTAGAACGATTTTGAGCGCGCACCGCTTGCAGAAGAGTGTGCTGCAAGTGAATGATTCGTATTCCAGGAGGCGGCGCTGTGCCTGCTGTTGCTGATTTTAGAGCTATAGCTACTGATCCCCAAACAGCCGACCCACTTGCCGAAAACGTCGGTGTGATTGGTCCGGCGGTAGGTTGAATCTGGTGTTGATCGCCTGAGCCCACCTGGAGATCGGCACTAAGCAATGTAAATCCCGTCCCGGCAGTAATACTGGTCCCATTAAACGCGCCGCCGTTGATATTAGAACTGGATAACGACGTGCCCCATTCATAAATCAAATCTCCCGGTGCGGTCGTTGTAATAGTGCCAGCGGTACGTGAGATAGAACTAGCGGCGCTTCCATCAAGCGCATTTGCGGTCGCCACATTATAAAACTCCGAAACAACCGCTTGGGGGTATGCATTCGTGTGCGATAACCCACTAAAACGGACCTTTATGGTCTGGGTTCCAGCAATAGCATTAAGCACATAATACAAATTCATGCGCTTGGAGAGCGAAGCGTTAGTAGCAGTCGGACCGGCTATCCAATTATTGCCCCTCTCGTCAGTGACACTGGCAACCGAGCCAGCACTGTTAAACTGAACGCCAAGAATCAAGCAGTTGCCGGCCCTTACTGGATTGGGCAGTTGGATTGTCAAAGTGTTAATTGGATAACGATCCATTCCAGTCGCTACATGCTGTACTAAGGTTGGAACGGCAGTTTGGGCGTCAGGCACGAAAGCATCGGAGCCATCAATGGCGGCCCAGCTGCGCGGAGCCGTAAGGGAGATCAAAAGCAGGGCGAAAAAAGATGAAGCGATGCGCGCCCGATTCACACGCGGGAAAGACGGCCACGCCATCGCAACGTTGCGGCAAGATGAGCTGACGAAGTTGCTTGAATACATGGGAACGTCGCGACGAGGCCTGCGCGGAGCAGCGAGAGAAGGAGAATTTGTTTGCGGTAGTTTTGCTTCATACTTTGTTGTTGGCATCATCAGGTCGTCCCTTTCGTTGAGTTTTTAATCGTGCGGTGTCGCTGGTTTGGCTGGGCAAAATCTTCGTGAAGTGGATGTTGTAAATTTCGCCGACACGACTTAATTCGCGCCCGACGCAGAGCCAAGCCGGGAAAGAGGTGAGGCAAAGCGCGGTCAGTCGGCCCCGAGTAATTTATCTATCATTCAGGGCGGTCTGCCATTCACATTTGGTCAGCTCAAAGTCAAGGCTGACCTTTCTGGATGTGCGCGGAGCGTTGCTCCTCCGATTGACCATGTGCAGCCGCGCCCGCATAGTGCCCACTTCCATGGGAATCGAGTTTACGCGCAACTTCTGCATCATCGCGCACATCGATCACGGCAAAACGACGTTGTCGGATCGGTTGCTCGAGCGCACCGGCACAATCCAGGAACGCGAAAAACAGGATCAGCTTCTCGATTCAATGGACCTGGAGCGGGAGCGCGGGATCACGATTAAAGCGCATCCGGTGGCGATGCATTACACGAACAAATCCGGCCAAAACTATCGATTGAACCTGCTCGACACTCCCGGGCACGTCGATTTCAGCTATGAAGTTTCACGCAGCCTCGCTGCCTGCGAAGGCGCGCTGTTGGTTGTCGACGCGGCGCAGGGAGTGGAAGCGCAAACGGTGGCGAATGTTCATCTCGCTCACAAACAGGGGCTCACGATTGTTCCAATCATCAACAAGATCGATCTGCCGAACGCCGACGTGGCCTCGGTGCATCGTCAGTTGGAAGAAATTCTTGCCATTCCTGCTGAAGAGGCGATCGACGCGAGCGCGAAGATGGGAACCGGAATCGATGAAATTCTTGAGGCAATCGTGAAACGTATTCCGTCGCCGCGACCTCCGGCAGACGAGACGTTGCGCGCGCTAATTTTTGATTCCGTTTTTGATGTTTATCGCGGCGTGGTTGGCTATGTGCGTGTCGTTTCCGGAACGGTGGAAGCGAATCATGCCATTACGTTGATGAGCAATAACGCGCGTTATGAGATCAAAGAGGTGGGCGTGTTTACGCCGAAGATGCTTCCGCAGGAAAAGCTAAACCCTGGCGATGTCGGTTATTTTATCGCAAACATCAAATCAACCGCCGACATGAAGATCGGCGATACCATCACCGACCAGCGCCATCCCGCGCGCCAGCCGCTCCCAGGTTTTCAGGAAATTCATCCCATGGTCTTCAGTGGGATCTATCCGATTAATACGGGGGACTTCGAACATTTGAAGACGGCAATCGCAAAGCTGCGCCTCAACGATTCTGCGTTTATCTATCAACCTGAAAGCTCCGTTGCGCTCGGATTTGGATTTCGCTGCGGCTTTCTGGGGCTACTTCACATGGAGATCATCCAGGAACGGCTCCGGCGCGAGTACAACATGGACATCATTGCCACGAGTCCAAGCGTCGTCTACGAGGTGATCACCACGCGTGGAGAAAAATTATCGATCGATAATCCGGCTCACCTGCCTGATCCGAGCCTGATCCAGGAAATTCGTGAGCCGATCGTAAAGGCATACGTGCTCTGTCCGAACGAAAATATCGGCGACATCCTGCAACTGATTCTGGAAAAACGTGGCCAGATGGAGCGCACTGAGTCGCTCGATACGCGCCGAGTCATGTTGCATTGCCAGTTGCCGCTCAACGAAATTCTCGTCGATTTTAATGACAAGATTAAGAGCGTTACACGCGGCTACGGCTCCATGGATTACGAGCACGCCGGCTATCGCGCGGCGAAATTGGTTAAACTGGATCTGCTCGTTAATGGCGAGCCAGTCGATGCATTTTCGACGATCGTGCACAAAGATCGCGCGGAGGCGAGAGGACGTCAGTTGGCGGCCAAACTAAAGGAAGTAATCCCGCGACAGCTCTATCAGGTGGCGATCCAAGCGGCTATTGGCGGAAAAATTATTGCGCGCGAGAGTGTTTCGGCATTGCGAAAAAATGTAACCGCGAAATGCTACGGCGGCGATATTACGCGGAAACGAAAGCTGCTGGAGAAACAAAAGGAAGGAAAGAAACGGATGAAAAGCATCGGGAAGATTAACATTCCGCAAGAGGCTTTTATCGAGGTGCTCAAAGCGCAATAATGCGCTTTGAAATGACGAAATCCGAATGAATAATCAAAAATCGACCACGCGATCTGGCGCGAGCTTCTTTGTCTTCGTTATTTGAGCTTTGTCATTGTTTCGTCATTCGTGCTTCGTCATTTTCTAACTCATGTTTACATCGCGCCAAGTAAAACATAGCCGCCTGCTGCTGCGGCACGCCAGGAAATATCTGCGCTACAAGGACGATCAGCTCAGTAGCGCGGACCGCGATCAAATCACTGCAGGCATGAAGGATCTCCGCGAAGCGTTATCGCAGAGAGATCGGGAGAAAATTCACAGCACGGCCGACGCGCTCGATAAGACGCTTCACAGGCTCACACCGGTTACATGGGAGTCACATTGGCGAGAGAATTGCGAGGTGATTTTGGTGGCCATCGTTGTGGCAGTCGGCATCCGTTCTTACTTTTTACAACCGTTCAAAATTCCCACAGGCTCGATGCAGCCGACCCTGAATGGAATCATTGGTTATCCGAGCGCAGCTCCGGCGCCGAACATTCTGCGGCAGATTGGCGAGTTCATCGTTATGGGTCGCAACTATATTAACGTTGTTTCACGCGAGGATGATCAGCTTCTTGAGATCCAGCCCAGGAAAATGTTTTTTTTCTTTACGTTTTCCCAGCTGATTTGCCAGCGGCAGAAATATCTCGTCTATGCGCCGCCTGACACGCTTAGCCATGATTTCAATGTTTTCCCAGGCCGCATTTATCATCGGGGTGACATCATTGCCAGAGGCGCAATCGATACAGGTGACCAGGTGTTTGTCGATAAGTTTAGTTATAACTTTGTTAAGCCCCACCGGGGCGATGTTTTTGTTTTCCGGACAAATCACATTCCAGGTATTCGCGAGGATCCTGAGGCAGGCTCGCCATTTTATATCAAGCGACTGGCCGGACTGCCTGGCGACACTCTGCGGATCGACCCGCCATTTCTTTATGTGAATGGCAGGAAAGCAGAAGGCTACGGTTTTGCCCGGGTTATGTCAGCGAAACCTCCTTATCGCGGTTATGCACAGGGGCATGAATATTTGTCGCGACCAGACCGCACGTTCACCGTGCCGCAGGACGGTTACTTTGCCCTGGGGGATAACAGTTATAACAGCTACGATAGCCGCTACTGGGGAGTAGTACCGGAAACAAACCTCGTCGGGCGTGGTTTGTTGGTTTATTGGCCGTTTGATCCGCACTGGGGGCTCATCCGTTAGGGATGGAGTAATGGAGTGGTGGAGTGTTGGAGTGACGATCTGATTCGCATAGCTCCATTACTCCAATACTCCAGTAACCCAGCTTCGATTCTCGCCGCAATGTGGCGACATTTGCCGCGCCTGTATCCGCTACTTGGACTTTGCGGTGGCTACGCGATTGTGATGATGTTCAGTCCGGTGCGGCATGCACTGGGGGACGGTTTTCGTTGCATCCGGCGCTACAAACGCATCTGGATTACCTTTGCGCTCCTTGGGTTTGGCTATTTCCTGTTTCAGTTTGTCACTTTCACTCCGATTCGAAACTGGGCCGATCTTGATCTGAATCAGATCATCTCTTTGCCGCGCTGGTATTGGCCGCGGTTCGTGGACATATGGCGCGAAACGCCGTTACCCTCAATCGAGGGAGTCGCAGGAATCTTCGATAACGCCACGACTACTTATCCGCTCTCTGTCATCGCCGCCGTGTTCATGCTGGCTAACTGGCGTGGGCTGCACGGCGCATTGCTTCGAGCTTTATGGAAGCGTTATCGCTTCTGGGGTCATCTTACCTATTTGATTCTGTTGCTGAGCGCTCTGGCGTCGCTCTTGAAACCAATTGTGTTCTGGCGGCTGCCAGAGTGGAGTGGGTTGGTCTCGGCTGCCGGGCTCCTCCGAATCTCGGCCACAGTCGATGCGACGGCGTTCATTTTCGAATATCTCCTGGGCGTTTATATCCAGGTGTATCTCATCACTGTGTGCCTGGCCTGGATAAAGGGCGTGAGCTTCGAAGAAGGAGAACTCTTTCGCTTCGCCATGCGCCGTTTCAGTTACGTTTTAGAATGGGCCGGGATTGTCGTAGCGGTGAGCATGCTGATTGTCCGGTTGCCTCTTCTGCTTGCTTATTTCACGAACATTCCCGGCGTACTCGACTATCTGCCAATTGCAAGGGTGCTGATGAGCATATTAATCATTGCGTTTTGCTCGGTCCAAATCTCTCTGGCGCTCCATAATGAAACGGTGATCGATGCGATCCCCGCCCACTTCCTGTTTGTTCGGAAAAACGCCGTTCGCCTCGGGTGGTTTTTGGTTATCTGCGGCATCCATTTCTTTTGTATAATGGTCTGCGATGCCATAGTGCGGAGCGCAATTGCCGATCGATTAGGCGCACTGTTCCTTTGGAAATTGAGTTTCGCTTTTCTTCGAGGAGTAATCACTGGCTGGCTCTTAGCTTCGTGGGTCTGTTTATTTCGCCAGTGCGAAACCGGCCGCCTCAGCGGCGAGAAATGGATTCAGTATTAGAAAACCGGCCTTGAGAAGAGTAACCTTGAATGCGGCGACGATTACGCGCCAAAGCAAATCGAATCTCGCTCTCGCGTTTGTTTCCTTGGGGCGCGAGCGAAAACGCGATATCACCATTTTCTACGCTTTCTGCCGTGTCATTGACGACATTGCTGATTCCCCGGAACTAAGCGCGGTCGAAAAGCGAGCGCGTCTGGCGAAATGGCGCCAGATGCTTCATACCACGGCCCAGGATGAGCCGCCGCTTGCTCGCGACGTAAGACAGCTGATCGCCAAATACTCGCTGCCGACCGGCATGCTGGAGGAAATCATTGCCGGTGTTGAAATGGACCTGAGCACGCTGCGATATCCCACTTTCGAAGAGCTCCAGATTTATTGCTATCGAGTCGCCAGCGCCGTCGGCCTGGTAAGCATCGAGATTTTCGGCTATCGCAACCAGCGTTGCAAACAATACGCGATCGAGCTGGGGCTGGCCTTGCAGATGACGAACATCATTCGTGACGTGGGGAAGGATATACAGAACGGCCGAATCTATCTGCCGCAGGAAGATCTGGCGCGGTTCCATTATTCCGAGACCGAGCTGTTACAGCGTCATTACAACGACCGCTTTGTACAACTGATGGAGTTCCAAGCCCAGCGCGCGCGTGAGTTCTTCGCTAATGCCGCCGCGGCTCTGCCCGCTGAAGACCGGAGAGCCATGACGCCGGCTGAAATCATGGGGTCGGTTTACCGCGGTTTGCTGCGGCGAATTGAGCTGGACAAGTTTCGTGTCTTCGAAAAAGATTACCACCTGAGCAAAACGGAGAAGGCAGGTCGAATCGCCGCGCAACTTTTCAAATCGTTTTTTTGAATGCGTCGAGGTGGACATCCGTCTGACTTCCCGATTGCGAAACCTAACTTACGAATATGAAAGCAAATTCACTGAAAATTCTGTCAGCAGTTGTAACTGGGCTGTTTGTGCTGGGCACGACGTCGTACGCGCAGATGGGGGGGAGGGATGTGGTTGATTCCCGAACAAGCCACCCAACGATTACAGCGACAGCGATCACCAAGGCAGATGCTGAGAAAAAATACCCGCCAGCTCACGGAGGCCACTATCCGCCTGGGACCCGGAACCCGCATGATCCTTCGGGAGTTGTAACGAGCCCATATCCGCCGTACCAACAGTATGACTGCTCAAAAGTTGCGCATGGCGGGCTGGTCGTGGACATACGTGCAAAGCACGTATTTGTATATCCCTAGGACCGGTTCAGCCCGACAAAGGCTGTCGTAAGAGCGTTCCCGCAACACCCCGCGGGTTGCGCAGTTTAATGTGCAAAGGGAATTGCACTATGGGAATGAAGATTTTTAGGGTTACTTCGGCCATCGGTCTGGTTTGTCTCGCTCTCGCGGCATGCGACACTCCGGTTGGCCAGGGCGCAGCATGGGGCGCTGCCACCGGGGCGATTATCGGCGGTGCGGCGACTGGTCATGTTCGGGACGCGTCAATTGGCGCAGCCGCAGGAGCGGCCGCCGGCGCCTTAACCGGCGCAATCATTCAGGAGAATCAAGCTGCGCGTTATGGCCCGCCGCCGTCGGGTGGCTTTCCGTACGCGCGCTGGGCCGGGACGCCCGGATTTTATTACAGTCCTTACACGGGACGCGTCTACGACCTTCGAGGAGTTCCACCCGGTGGACTTACGCGCGACGTCGATACTGGCCGGCTTTTCCGCAAACCGTAATTGACTATTAAAAGTCGGATTCAGCGCGCTTGCGCCTGGAGGGCATCCACCAGCGCCCGCGCTTCATCAGTCATCTTCAACAACTCCGGCCACGGACGATGATAGTTTTCCCCAGGCAATTTACGCGTCGCGTCAAACCCCATATGTGAGCCGATGTTCTGCTCGCTTGGGGCGTGATCGAGCGAATCACTTGGATTCTTGATGACTGTGGTGTCCCGCGCGGGATCAGTGTTCGCGCACAGTCGAAAGAGTACTTCGCTTGTATTATGCACATCGCAATCTTCGTCCACGGCCACGATGTATTTGCTGAACATCATCTGCCCCATGCCCCACAGACCGTGCATCACTTTGAATGCCTGGTAAGGATATTGTTTCCGAATACTGACGAAAACGAGATTGTGAAATACACCTTCGGCCGGCAGCGTCATATCCACAATTTCGGGGAAATTCATTTTGAACACCGGCAGAAAAATGCGCACGCACGCGTCCCCGATGTAATAGTCTTCCATCGGGGGGATACCAACGATTGTGGTTGGATAAACTGCGTCACGTCGGTGCGTGATCGCCGTTAAGTGGAACACTGGGTAATCCTCGATGGCGGTGTAATAACCAGTGTGATCACCGAAGGGCCCCTCCGGGCGCAGTTCGTCAGGTTGGACATACCCTTCCAGGACAAAATCAACGTCCGCTGGTACCTCAATGTCGATCGTCTTACAACGAACGAGCTCGATTGACTTTCTTCGCAGAAAACCAGCGAACAGAAGTTCGTCCAGCCCGTCCGGCAGCGGCGCAGTTGCAGCGAAGGTATATACGGGATCGCCACCCAGTGTGACTGCTACCGGCATACGCTCTCCGCGTTCGTAATAACGCTTGCCATGACGCGCGCCGACTTTGTGAAGCTGCCAATGCATTCCAGTTGTGTGTCTATCGTAAACTTGCATCCGGTAGAGGCCGACGTTGCGGGCTCCGCTCTCGGGATCGCGCGTGTGCACATTTGCCAGCGTGATGAAACGGCCGCCGTCTTTGGGCCAGCATTTAAGAATCGGCAGATCGTCCAGGGAAAAGTGGCCTCCATTTTCGATGCGATGCACGACTTCCTGGCATGGCGCATCACGCACGGATTTTGGGCGCGCATGAAGGAGATGAATTCCCTGTTTTAGCAAGTTCCAGCCTTCGCGGAGATCGGTAGGCGGTTTTGCTTTTAGAATGAGTTGAATTTCCCGGGCGACATCTTCGATGTCCGTAACCTGGAGCGCGAGCGCCATGCGATGATGCGATCCCATCGTATTAATCGCGACGGGAAACTCGGATTTTTTTCCATCGATGACAGGCTGTTCGAACAGAAGGGCCTTTCCTCCTCCGGGCGATTTCATCTCCCGGTCCGCCCACTCTGCAATGAGTAGATCGGTGTCGACGGGAATCGCGACGCGTTTCAACTCGCCCGCTTTTTCAAGAGCGTCGAGGAAACTACGGAATGAGCGGTAAGCCATTGCCAGGGCGTCGCGCTACACTGATTCGTTTCGTGGCGGAATGCGAACGAAATTGTTTACCGGCTCATAGCGGCGGCGGCGCCGGTAAACGGCGGAAGTAAACAACTCTGCCGTTGGCGAAAGTGACTCCTTTGGACGGGTAGGGGAACTTTGGGGGGATGTATGACCAGTCGAACGGCCCGTAATAGTACGGCCCGCCGTAGCTGGGAGGTGTTTCGTAACGCAAATAGACCCACGTCTCGGTGGGACGACCACGCCCGTAGCCAGGGACCTTTTGCTCTGGTGTACCCCAGGCCAGCCACACCGCGTTCATACTCATACCCAGCCGAATCTGCCCTTGACTCACCAGCGCCTGGTCTCGCGAAGAGAGACCCTGATAAATGTCCGGATGTTGGGAAATGCGCGTCCCAGGCGTTCCACAACTAGTGAAAAGCAACGTGGCCGCTGCGATCCCGAATGTCAGCGCGACGCGTTTCAGTTCGCCCGCTTGTTCAAGAACCTCGGTGAAATTTCGAAAATACGGGTAAACCATTGTTAGGCGCGCTGCGATACTGATTTGTCAGTCTGTGGAATGCGGCAGAATTCTTTAATCTCCTCTAGTTCGGCGCCAGGTATTGGAATGACATAACCCTGCTGCCAGCGAAAGTGACCACCTTGCCAGGATAGGGGATACTGGGCGGGATGTACGACCAATAAAATGGGTCGTAGAAGGGGCTGCCGAAAAACACGAACGTCCGGCTGCCGTGATGATGCATACTTCCCCCTGCCACGCCGACTCCAGCGCGTCCCCCTCCCACGCCGACCCTGGTATATCCCAAACTGTAGCCGGGGCCGGAATCATTAGAAGCCCAGGGACCCCAGGGCCCGGGACCGTAGTACGGATAATATGGGTAGGTAGCGTAATAAATGTAGATCCAAGTTTCCGTCGGACGGCCCGCCATGT
>Ga0070698_100007649_pt1 | contig 11691 bp, 9 predicted proteins | sample KBSK1502metaG_FD_65477 | JGI IMG/M metagenome (GOLD analysis project Ga0070698, IMG submission 65477) | Corn, switchgrass and miscanthus rhizosphere microbial communities from Kellogg Biological Station, Michigan, USA - KBS K1-50-2 metaG | ecosystem: Host-associated > Plants > Roots >...
CGTGCCAGCGGGAGGTGCCCGCCGCCGGTGATGACCACGCACTGACCACCGGTCAGCTCGGCGATCCGCTGAGCGCGGGAGAGCGGGCTGATCATGTCGCGGTCGCCGTGGATGGCCAGGACCGGCGAGGTGATGGCTGCGCACCAGCTCTCGACGGTCTCGCGGGTCGGGAGCTCGCTCTGGTGCTCGGCGACGAGCACCTCGGGCCCGGTGTCGAGCCCCCAGCCGACACAGTCCTCGATCGGCTTGGTCGATCGCGGCTCGGGAAAGCACATGCCGAAGAAGAACCACAGGAAATCCTCGTGTCGCTGCTCCCAGTACGACGGGTCGTACTTCGCCCAGTGCTCCAGGGGATCCCGGGTCACCAACGGCACCCGCGACTCCGGCAGTAGCGCGAGGTCGGTGCCGGAGGCGACCCGGAAGGGATGCGGATCGGTGAGCGGCACCGTGGCGCCGATCGTCACCGTGCCCAGCACCCGGTCGCGGTGCTCGCCGGCGAGCTGCAGCGCCCACAGGGCGCCCAGGGAGAGCCCGACCACGACGGCCCGGTCGGTCCCCGTCGCGTCGAGGACGTCGAGCGCGTAGGCGACCTGGTTGTCGTGGTCGTAGGCCGCCGGGTCCAGGGGCCGGTCGGACAGGCCGTTGCCCGGCCCGTCGTACGTGATGACTCGATGGTGCCGGGACAGGTAGGGCACCTGCAGCTTCCAGAACCGCGCGTGGATGATCGTCCACGTGGGCAGCAGCAGGATCGTCGGGCCCCCGTCGCCGTAGACCTCGTAGTGGATCTTGACTCCGTCTCGTTCGACGAAGCCCTCCACGTCCGGCTCGCGTGCGCGGGTCATGAGGAAGTCTGTTCCCGGCCGGACCCCCACAACAAGACCGGGAGCTCGGAGAGCCCACGCAGGACGAGCCCGTCGCCGTGCTGCCAGCGCAGCTCCTCGGGAGGCACCGCGAGCTGCAGGTCCGGGAAGCGCGAGAGCAGCTCGGTGAACGCGATCTCGGCCTCCAGCCGGGCCAGCCGGGCACCGAGGCAGTGGTGGATCCCGTGTCCGAAGGCCAGGTGAGCCGCCCCCGTCCGCCGTACGTCGAAGGTCTCCGCGTCTTCGTTGCGGTCCGGGTCCCGTCCCGCGGCGGCCAGTGAGACCAGCACCTGGACTCCCGCCGGGATGACGGTTCCGGCGATCGTCACAGGCCGCTCGGCGTAGCGGAAGGTGGAGTGGGGTACCGGGGCGTCCCACCGGAGGAACTCCTCGATGGCACGCGGCACCAGGCTCAGGTCTGCTCGGAGGACGTCGCGCTGGTCGGGGTGCGCGAGCAGTGCGGCGACGCCGTTCCCGATCAGGCTGGTGGTGGTGTCGTGACCGGCCACGACGAGCTGGAACACCGTGGACAGCAGCTCCTGCCGAGTGAGTACGTCGTTCCGGCACGCACGCACCAGGTCACCGACCAGATCCTCGGTCGGCGTCGCCCACCGGCTGTCCACGAGCTCGGTCAGGAAGCCGACGATGTGGTCCGACGCGACCACTGCCTCGGCCGGGGGCTCGGCGCCGGAGGCGGGAGCGAAGAGTGTCGCGAACCAGCCGGCGAGCTGCCGCTGCTGGCTCCGGTCGATACCGAGGAGCTCGCCGATGACGGCGAACGGCAGTGGGCCCGCGAATCCGGCAACCAGGTCGACCGGCCCGGGTCCGTGCTCGGCCAGGTCATCGAGCAGCTCGGTCACCAGCTGCCGGATGCGCGGCTCGAGCGCCGTCATCCGGGTCCGGGTGAACGCCGTCGCGGCCAGCCCCCGCAGGCGAGTGTGGTCGGGCGGGTCCACGCTCAGCATGTGCCGGGCGAAGTCCGGTCCGGGCAGCCCTTCGGCGACGACCGCGCCGTCCCGTGCCAGCGCCGCGTGCATGTCCTTGGACAGGTGCGGGTGGTTCAGCGCCTCGCGCGCCGCGGCGTACCCGACGACGAGGAAGGCCCGGTGGCCGTCCGCCAGCGTTGCGTCGTGGACCGGTCCGGCAGCGCGAACGTCGGCGAACAGTGGGAAGGGGCAGTCCCGGTCGTAGTCGCCCCACCGGTCGAGCGCTCTCAAGCCAGGCTCGGTCATCAGTACTCCCGGAAGCCTGAGCAGAGCAGGTCCATGCGGCCCACGAGGCCCTCGTGCAGCGTGCAGACGAGGGTCTGGGTCAGGACGCGGCGGTCGGCGTCGGGGTCGAACACGAGCTTGTAGTGCACGATCACCCGGTCTCCGACGTCGTCGCCGGTCACGTCGGCGAGCACCACCGTGTCCCAGCTGCCGAACCAGTCATCGAACCACCCGAGCACGGCGTCCCGGCCGTGCTCCTGGATCGCGCCGCCCGGAAGCAGGGCTCGCAGCCTGACCTCGTCGGTCAGATGGGTTCCGAGCCGGTCCAGAGCCCGGTCCGCGACAGCGGTGGCGACCGAGGTCGCGAGGGGATGGATGTTCATGAGGCCTCCCTGGACTGGGGGACCTGACCGGCCCCGACATGGTGGATGAGATGTGCGGCGAGGTCCTCCGAGTCCGCGCGGGCGCCGTCGATGTAGGTCGAGCGGCGACGCCGGAGGAGAGGGAGCCCCAGCACATAGAGACCGGGCCAGCCGGTGACGCCGCCGTCGTGCTGCAGCCGGCCCCGGTGGTCGAAGACCGGTACGTCCAGCCACGAGAAATCGGGTCGGACTCCCGTCGCCCACACCACCGACCGGATCTCGCCGGAGCGGAGGTTGATGCCCAGCGGGGCGCGGGGTGCTGCCGTGGGCTCGGGGCGCTCGCCCCGACCGCCGGCACGGGCGTCGATCGTGTCCAGAAGGCGCCCGAGCTTGAGGTCGGCCAGGGCGCAGACGTTCGTCAGCGAGCCGGAGAACTGGGCGATGCCGTCGCGGATGCCGGCGAACCGTCCGACCACGCGCACGCCAGACGCCTGGAGGGCGTTGAGGTCGAGGGTGCCTGCCGCGCCGACGAGCTGCGGCGACGGCAGGTTCCGGGCCCGGACGAGGTCGTCCATCTCGTCCCATCGCTCGTCGAGGATGCCGACCGTGTCCATCCACCACAGGATGTCCTGTTCGCGGTACTTCCGCGGCAGTCGGACGTGTTCGCCCACGGCAAGCGTGACCGGCCTGCCGGACCGCTGGAGCTCCGCGGCGATCTGGACACCGCTCGCGGACGCACCCACGACCAGCACGCCGCCGTCCGCCAGCTGGTCGGGGTTTCGGTAGTCGATCGCCGGGACGGAGTGGATCCCGTCGGGAAGGTGCCAGGCGAAGGGCGGCACGACACCGCGCGTGGTTCCGGTCGCCAGCACGACGCTGCGTGCATTCCACACGCCCTGATCGGTCTCCACCTCGAACCCCTGCGCGCCCGGGCGGACCGCGATCACCGTGGTGCCGGTGACCAGCGGCACCGTCGAGGCGGCGGCGTACCCGGCGACGAAGTCGGCGACCTGTCCAGCCGACATGTACCCCTGGGGGTCGTCGCCCTGGTAAGCCCAGCCTGGCAGGCGGGTCATCCAGTTCGGGGTGAGGAGCCGGAGCGAGTCCCAACGTTGGGTGTGCCACGAATTCGCCACCTCGCCGCGCTCGATGACCACGTGGTCGATCGAGCGCGCAGCGAGGTGGTGGCTCATCGCGAGCCCGCAGTGCCCGGCTCCGACGACGACTGCGGTGACGGTGGACATCAGGCCACGTTGACGGTGACGTCGGTCGGGTTGGTGACGATGTCGAAGACCGCGGACCGCTTCTGCGACTGGGCGACGATGGCCCGGATCTCGTCGGGCGTGGCGTCGGCGTCGATCTCGTAGTTCACCGAGACGCCACCGAAGCCGTTGCGCACCTCGGGGTCGGCTCCGAGGATGCCGTGGAGGTCCATGTCGGCCGACAGGGTGGCCGTCACCGAACGCAGCTGGATCTGTCGTTGCTGGGCTACGGCCGCGATTCCGGCGGTGAGGCAGGCGCCGAGCCCGACCAGGACGTACTCGACCGGGGTCGGGCCATGGTCCTGGGCCGCGAACTGCAGCGGGTGGTCGGCGTCGAGCGTGAACGACGTGTGGTGGACCTGCTCGTCGGCAAAGCCATAGAAGCTCTCGACCTCGGAGCGGCTGTGGGTGCCGTTCACCCAGGTCACCGACGACCTCCAGTTGAACTGGGCGATCTCCGGCGAGTCGGCGAAGGCGGCACGCGCGCCGAGCAGAGCCTCGACGTTGACGCCGTTGTCGACGGGCGTGGTGGTGATGGTCATGGTGTTGCTCCGTTTCTCGGCCGGCGGCCGATCTGTTGGTTGCTGAGGTCCACGCTGGCCGCACGCAGTGGGTGCCCGCATCCGGTGCCCCACCTAGTTGTGGCATTCCGGTGTCGGCCAGGGGGGCCTAAACTTCGCCCGTGGTGGAGCCGGAGCTCCTGGGGAGGGACGGCGAGCGCGAGGCGATCGGCCGGCTGCTGGGCGCGGCGCGCCTCGGTGTCAGCCGCACTCTCGTGATCACGGGTGAGCCGGGCGTCGGCAAGACCGCACTGCTGGAGGATGCCCTCTCCGGCGTCGAGGACATGCGGGTGCTCCGGGCCACCGGCCTCGAGGCCGAGCGACACATCCCGTTCGCCGGGCTGCTCCAGCTGCTCCGCCCGGCGCTGGACCGTGTCGGGAGCCTCGCCCCGCCACAGGAGGCCGCCCTCGGCGGCGCGCTCGGTATCGCGGAGGCCGCACCGGGCAGCGGCGACAGGTTCATGATCGGAGCCGCGGTGCTGAGTCTGTTGTCCCGGTATGCCGAGGACGCGCCGCTGGCGGTGGTCGTCGACGACCTGCACGCCCTCGACCTGCCCTCGGCCGAAGCCATCCTGTTCGCAGCCAGAAGGCTGGCTGCCGACCCGGTCGTGGTGCTCGCGACGGCGCGCAGCCCGGAGGCAGATCGCCTGGTCGCAGGGCTGCCGGTGCTGCACCTGGGTGGGCTCGACCACCAGGCGTCGGCCGCGCTGGTTGCTCGCGCCTCCGGCGGTCCGGTGGCACCGGGCCGGCTCGGGCCCCTGCTCAGGGTGGCCGAGGGAAACCCGCTCGCACTCCTCGAGCTTGCCGGCGACGACCTCGACGCCCTCGCGACCGAACCTGCCGAGCTGCCGGTGCGGGTGCCCGTCACAGTGACCGCGGCGTTCGCCCGCCGGCTCGACCGGCTCGATGACGCCTGCCGCACGGCCCTGCTGGTCGCGGCCGTCTGCAGTGGGGACCTGGCCGTGGCCACTCGGGCGTGCTCGGCCCTCGGGGTCGAAGCCGACACCCTGGCGGAGGCGGAGGATGCCGGTCTGGTGTCGGTCCGGGCGGGTCACGTGCTGTTCCGGCACCCACTGGTGCGATCTGCGGCGTACTCCCGCGTGGGAGCACGCGAGCGGCGGGCCGCCCACGCGGCGGTCGCCGCGGCCCTGCCCGAGGCAGACGCCGACCGTCGTGCCTGGCACCTCGCCGAGGCAGTCTGGAAGCCGGACGCCACCATCGCCGACCTGCTCGCCGACGCGGGGGACCGGGCAACGGCGAGGACCGCCTACTCGGTGGCTTCAGGGGCATTCGAGCGCTCCGCGCGGCTCAGCCCGGAGCCCGATCGTCGGGCCGACCGGCTGCTGCAGGCGGCCGAGGCGGCCTGGTCGGCGGGGCTCACCGAGCGGGCGCTCGGGCTGCTGGACGGGCACGCACGTGAGGACTCCACGACCGGGGCCCGGGTCCGCGAGCTGGCTCTGCGCGGGGCGATCGCGGCTCGCACCGGGCATCTCCGGGACGCGCGCGAGATGCTGCTGGCGGCCGCCGACCTCAGCACTGACCCTGCCGAGGAGTGCGTACTGCTGGCCGACGCCGTGCACACCAGCTTCTACCTCGCCGGAGCCCCAGCTGCTTCGCGCCTCGCGAAGCGACTCGTCGAGCTCACCCCCGCCGTGACCGATTCGAAGGCCCGCGCGCTCGGGCTGATCGCGATCGGCATGGCGCGCGTCCTGGCCGGCGAGCCGGGCGCCGGCGCGGAACTCCGCGCCGCCGTGCCCCTCATCCAGTCCACCCCCGCCCTGTACCACGACCCGCACCGGATCTCCTGCGTGATGTTGGTGCCCTTGCTCCTGCGCGACTCCACCGACGGAGGGACGTTGCGGAGGTACGTCGACGAGGTGCGCGGTGAGGCGGGCGTCGGCGCCCTCCCCGCCGTCCTCTTCCATGTCGCCCGTGACCAGGCGACCACCTCCTCCTGGGCGGAGGCGGAAGCCAACTACACCGAGTCGGTTCGGCTGGGCGAGGAGACCGGGCAGGTCACCGAACGGCTGATGTCGCTGGCGGGGCTCTGCTGGCTCGAGGCGCGTCAGGGCCGCGAGGCGGTCTGCCGGGCACACGCAGAAGAGGTGCTTTCCGCACCGAGCGCCGTACACCTGCACATGGCCGAGGCATGGGTGCGCTACGCGCTGGGGGACCTGGAGTTGTCACTCGGGCAGCCCGCCCGCGCGGTCGTGGAGTTCCGCAGCCTGGAGGCGCTCATGAAACACCGCGAGCTGGCGGACGTCGACCTGATGCCCGGACCGGAGCTGGTCGACGCGCTGCTGCGGCTCGGTGAGCCAGGGCAGGCAGAGACCGTGGCGGCGTCGTACCAGCGAGCAGCCGACATCAAGGGCCAGCCGTGGGCCCTCGCGCGAGCGGCTCGCGCCAGGGGGCTGATGACAGGTGACGACACGGCGGAGCGCTGCTTTGAGACCGCCGTGCAGATCCACGGGGCCACGCTCGACAGGTTCGAGACCGCCCGCACGCGTCTGGCGTACGGCGAATGGCTTCGGCGCGCGGCCCGGCGGGTCGACGCGCGGGTCCAGCTACGTGCGGCCCTCGACGACTTCGAGGACCTGGGTGCGGGGCGGTGGGCGGAGCGCGCGGCGGCCGAGCTCGCCGCCACCGGCGAGACGGTGCAGCGCCGGGACGCCGACCCACGCGGCCGGCTCACACCTCAGGAGCTGCAGGTCAGCCTGCTGCTCGTCGAGGGCCGGACCACGCGGGAGACCGCGGCAGCCCTCTTCCTCAGCCCCAAGACGGTGGAGTACCACCTCCGCAAGGTCTACACCAAGCTCGGAGTCGGCTCGCGGCTCGAGCTCTCCGAGGTCCTGAAGGCCTGACCCGCCGAGATCATCACGCTCTCAGACCGGCCAGCACCGTGAGCGCCAGGGTCGTGGTCGCATCGACACCGAGGTAGCCGACGACGCGGCCCACCCGCTCGGCGTCCACCGGGAGCAGGCCGCGGCTGCCGGGGACGTCCGGCGTCAGCCCGAGGTCGAGATCATCGTGGCCGGACATCAGTCGCACGTTGAAGTCATAGGCCTCACGGGCCCCGGGGGCAGTGAGGCGGCGCAGCAGGGTGGCGCCCATGTGGCGTACACCGTTGTCATCGGCCCAGCCGTCGAGCGCTTCGACCAGAGACCGGCCCTCGTTGTGGTCGATGTCGGCCCACACGGCCTGCATCGAGCCGACCGCCTCGAGCAGGTTGGCAGCGGACTTCTCGCCGATGCCCGCGACGCCGGGCAGGTTGTCGCTGGCGTCGCCGCGGAGGGCGGCGTACTCGAGATAGTTCTCGGCGCGTACGCCGTACATGGCGCGCAGGCGAGCCGGGTTGAGCAGCGGCGAGCCACTGATGCCGCCGTTGATGAGGCGCAGCACCTGGGTGTGCTCGCTGACGTGCGCGAAGGCGTCACGGTCGGAGGTGATGATGACGCAGTTCCAGTCGTGGCGGTGTGCCCACGCGGCGCTGGAGGCGTTGACGTCGTCGGCCTCGAGGCCGGGGGGCATGAGGGTGGCCATCCCGAGGGCGTCGAGGAGCGCGCCGGCGCGGTCGAGTTGCTCGCTGAGCTCGGGGTGCTTCTCCGCGCGGCCGGCCTTGTAGTCGGGGTAGGCGTTGCGGCGGATCGAGGCCGTGCGATCGTCGAGCCCGCAGATGACGGCATCAGGAGCGAACGACTGGACGGCCTCGAGGAGCTGCCGGAGCATGCCGTGCAGCGCCCACGCCGGCCGGCCCGAGCGGTCCGTCAGCCGTGTCTGCACCCGCGCATGGTGGTGGCGGTGCACCAGTGTGGGCACGTCGATGACGAGGAGCAGTTTGCGGTCACTCATGGTGCTGCCGAGCTGGCGAGAAGTCCTTCCTGACGACCAACGATGGCCGAAAGCGCGATCGTCGCGGCGGCAGCAACCAGCGTCAGGGTCATGATCACCGCACCCTTGATCAGCACGAAGTCAACCATGGACTGCGACAGCAGCAGCCACAACGTCACACTCCCCTTGACGACAATGACCAGGCCCCACATCAAGGTGAGCCTTCGGAACAGCCGATGGACCCTCGGTCGTGAAGCGACGGCAGCATCGAGCGGATAGAAGTCAGGAGCGATCCGGGCGACGATCGGTTGAGCCGTCCACAGCGAGCCGAGGAAGATCGCCGCGACGGCGGCGTCGGCAAAGACGGGCTGCACGAAGTACACGAACGTGTTGCCGGTGACCAGCGTGAAGCACGTCCTGATCGTCATGATCCCCAGGGTCAGCAGCAGCAACCGCGACACTCGCCGCCCACTCGCCCAGCGCCAGCACATCGCGCCACACATCCAGACGAGGGCGACACCGACCGCTCCATAGACGCCGAAGAGCACCAACGTCGTCCAGAACAGGACCGCAGGGACAGCAACGGCGACCGCGAGGCTGACGAAGGTCCGGACAACGATGGCCCTGAGCGTCGGCAGGGCCGAGTGCGGCGCAACCGGAGGCTGTGTCTGAGAGATGTCGCCGAGTGGGGTCATACGTCGCAATCCCAACCCGACCGGCAACAGCCGAACGCCTAGTCATACACCGAAGACGATGGAGCAGAAGCCCCTCGTGCGGTGGGTCTCCGGCACCACCAATCTACATGCCAAACGAGCCCACCGCTCAGATCGAGCCAGACGGATGGACTTCCGGCTTGCAGACCCGGCAGGGTGGCTGACCCTGGGAGAAGGAACCGGCCGGGTTCAGGTCGCCGCGGCCGGTGAGCAGCGCGCAGTCGGCCCGGTGGATCGTGTTGCCATGCCCTGCGAAGACGAGGACTGCTCCAGGATCGGGTAGCCCGGTCGTTGCACCGGACGCCTGGCCCCGGGCGAGAGCGTTGCTCTGGGACACGACGTCGGCCAGCACCAACAGGGTGTCGGCCAACTTTCCGGACGCCTCATGCTGGTCTGCCGCGATCCGCGCCAGCCACGAACCGAAGTAGAGGAACCCACCGCAGAAGGTCAGGCCGAGCCCGAGCACGCCACCGGAGATCAGGTAGGAGAGCTGGTCGTACTGGTACGGCGACTTCGAGGCGCCGTACCAGCCCAGGATGATCACGACGAGGCCGAGCGGCAGCAACACGGCGCCGGCGGCGAGCAGGATCGTCTGGAGTTGCACACCTCCCGCCGTGCGCACGGTTCCGGCGCTCCTGGAACGGCTGGCGGCACGGGGGAGAATTTGGGTCTGGCTCATGTCATGCCTTCCTGAGATCGGGTACGCCGACTTCGAGTCCGTGGGTGCAGGCGGTGGCGCCGGCCAGGGCGAGAACGCCGAGGCGGCGCATGCCCCAGCCGATGGCGCCGGCGACGAGAAGTCCGAGCAGGATCACCATGGTCGGGATCGAGGCCAGGGGTGGGAGTCCGGCTGCCACTGGCGCGAGGTCGGCGGTGACGGGGGCGGGGACGCCGGCCGCGGGCGGCAGTGCCGCAGGCGGCAGAGCCGCCGGCGGGGGAGCAGCGCCCGGCACACCGGGCAGACCCGGAGTGCCGCCCGTGGCCGGGGTCTTCGGCGGCTTCGGACCACAGGTGAGGCAGAACGTCGGCACCTTGATCGCGGCCGTCGAGGTCGACGCGCTGCCCAGGTCGAACACGAGTTCGGGGGCGAAGTGGGCGGCGACTCCGAGCCACACCGACAGCTCCGGCGGGAACTGGCGGGTCAAGTCGTCGATCGGCACCTGGTCGAGGTAGGCGTGCAGCGTGGCGGCGTCGATGGTCACCCGGAGTCCCTGGATGGCCATTGCGGCCGACGAGCCCTTCACGGTGCGCGTGCCCTTCGGGATCTCGAAGCTGAGACCGAGGGTGGCCAGTGCGTCAACGGCGTTGTCGGGCAGTCCCGGAATCGGGCCCGTGCCCTGACCCTCGGCCGTCACGCCGTCCTTGCCGACGGTGAAGGGGTGACCGGCCACGGCCAGACCGGCGACCCGCGAAACGACCTTGGTGGTGGCGCCGGCCAGGGTGCTGGTCGTGGTCGTGGTGACCCGGATCGTGTCGGCGGTGACCAGACCGCCGATCATGCTCAGATCGCTGATCCGGCTGCTGGCGGTGGCGACCACCGATGAGTCGCCGTAGCTCACGCTGCTGACCGACGACATGCTGCCGGCGTCGACGAGTGCCGCCAGCTGACCCAGCGGCGACGACGGTTCGGCGGGTGCATCGGATGCCCCCTGGAGCGCGGGCAGTCCGGGCAGTCCGGGCAGTCCGGGCAGCCCGCCCGGGTCGCCTGACGGGGTGGGCTGGTCGTCCGGGACGTCGCCGTCAGGGGAGTACGCCGCCTTGGCGATGACCTGCTGCTCCCCCGAACTGGTGCGCATCACCATGCCGGGAGCGGTCTCGTCGGCCTGGCTGGCCTTGGTCGTGGCATTCGCGGGATAGGTCGAGTTCACCTGAATCGGATAGCCGTTGTTGGTCAGCTCCGCAGGGATGGGCAGGCCGGAGTTGTCGCGGATCTGCTTCAGGCCGGTGCCGACCGCGTCACCCGGCCACAGCCAGGAGGCTCGGCCCATGGCGTTGGGCCCGCTCTGCGCCTCGGCGTGGGTGTAGGCGAGGTCGAGTTCGGTGTCGACCGGCAGGTTGCCGTCGTTGATGTCGATCCGGATCGGCGTCGCCGTGGCGGTCGCGGTGAACGCCTTCACTGGTTCGGCGGCGGCGCGCAGGGGAACGGATGCGACCGCCGGCTGGAGCAGCGCGGGCAGGACGAGCACGGGCAGGATGCCGCCGGTGATGATCAGCCGCTTCACGCGGCACCTCCCAAGATCAGGTCGGCCATGACGGAGGAGATCTCCGCTGGCTCGCCACGAGCCACGATGCGGCCGTCCTTCATGACGGCCGCGTAGTCGGAAACGCGCAGCACGGTGTTGGCGAATTGTTCGACGACCAGGATCGACACCCCGGTCGCCGCGATCTGCGCGACGGTGTCGTAGAGCTCGCCGACGATCAGGGGTGCCAGCCCCATGGACAGTTCGTCGAGCAGCAGCAGCGCCGGGTCTGAGGCGAGCGCGCGGGACAGCGCGAGCATCTGCTGCTCGCCGCCGCTGAGCGTTCCGGCGTACTGCCGGCGGCGCTGGTGGAGCCGGGGGAAGTAGGTGTACGCCGTGTCGAGGACCTGGGCGGCCGGGATCCCGGCGTACGACATCAGGCGCAGGTTGTCCTCGACGGTGAGGTTCGGGAAGACGCTGCGGCCCTCCGGAATCGTGGTCAGCCCGCGGCGGGCGAGCTGGTCGACCTTCGGATCGCGCACGTAGACCCCGGCCAGGTGCAGGTCACCGGAGGTGGCCCTGAGCTGGCCGCTGATCACCTTGAGGAAGGTCGACTTGCCGGCGCCGTTCGGGCCCAGCAGCGCGACGACAGCTCCCTTGGGCACCGTCAGGTCGACACCGCGCAGGACCTCGATCCGGCCGTAGGCGGCGTGGA
>Ga0070698_100007650_pt1 | contig 11691 bp, 4 predicted proteins | sample KBSK1502metaG_FD_65477 | JGI IMG/M metagenome (GOLD analysis project Ga0070698, IMG submission 65477) | Corn, switchgrass and miscanthus rhizosphere microbial communities from Kellogg Biological Station, Michigan, USA - KBS K1-50-2 metaG | ecosystem: Host-associated > Plants > Roots >...
CGCTGAAGCTCGCCGCCGAGATGCGCGGCTTCACGCTCGAGTGGACGCCCTACCCCTTCGGGGCGGAGCACTACCTAAAGACGAAGGAGTCGTTCCCCGATTCGGCGCTCCAGGAAATGAAGGGACACGACGCGATCCTCCTCGGGGCGATCGGCGATCCGCGCCTTCCCGCGGGGATCCTCGAACGCGCCATCATCTCCGGCATCCGATTCGGCCTCGATCTGTACGTCAACTTGAGGCCGATCCGTCTCTTTCACGCGGACCTCTGCCCGATCAAGGGGAAGGGGCCCGAGGACGTGGATCTGATCGTGGTGCGGGAGAATACGGAGGACGTCTACGCGGGAATCGGCGGGTTCCTCAAGAAGGGGACGCCGGACGAGGTGGCGGTGCAGGAGATGATGTTCACGCGGAAGGGCGTCGAGCGGGTGATCCGGTACGCGTTCGATCTCTGCCGGCGCCGCGCGAAGACGAAGAAGCTCACGCTGGTCGACAAGGCGAACGCGGTCGGCGCGATGGACATCTGGACGCGGACGTTCGAGGAGGTGGGGCGGGAGTACGCGGACATCGGGCGCGACCACGCCTACATCGACGCCGCCTGCATGTGGATGGTGAAGAATCCGGAGTTCTTCGACACCGTGGTCGTCTCCAACATGTTCGGCGACATCCTCACCGACCTCGGCGCCGCGATTCAGGGCGGGATGGGGGTCGCCGCCTCGGGGAACATCCGGCCCGGGCAGGTCTCCATGTTCGAGCCGATCCACGGCTCCGCCCCCAAGCACGCCGGCCGGAACGTCGCCTCGCCGATCGGGGCCATCTTGGCGGCCCAGATGCTCCTGGACCACGTCGGCGAGCCGGAAGCCGGCGAAATCGTCTATGAATCGGTGCGGTCGCTCTTTACGGGCGGTCGGCTCCGTTCGACGGGCACCGACTCCGGAGTCGGGACGAAGGAGCAGGGAGCGTGGGTGCGGGAGGAGATGCGCCGCCGGGCGGGAACCCCCACGTCCTCTCGCGCAGGTTGAAATAAGGACAGCGTCTTTGCTATAATCTCGACGTCTCGTACGGTTCCGGCTCATTGGACAACATGCTCGGCACAGGCGGCGCGTCGGGATCTCCCCCCCCTGGCCTACCCAGGCCAATCTCGACGCCATCGATCGCCGGTCATCCGTTCGTCCCGTAGGGCCTGCTCGTCATTTTCGGGCGGTCTGTGCCGTCGTGCGGCTCCGCGCACGACGGAGAGATGTCCTAACAACTCGCGTCTCATCGTTCCATCGGTCGGGACACCCTGCGTCCTACCTTCAAGGAGGCCTGCATGAAGTTCGCATCACGGCTTCTCGCCCTCGCCGCGCTCGTCTTTCTCGCGTCCGCGGCCCCCGCTTCGGCCCAGTACATGTTTCTCGATACGGACGGTGACGGCGCGTCTACGGCCGCCGACAAGCTGAGCCCGAATTGCGAGCCGACGACGGTGGACGTCTACCTGTGGACGGACCGGGATCGCCTCGCGAATCCGGCAACCTGCAATGATCCCGTGAACCCGGGCGAACTGACGATCAATTCGTACGTCGTCAATCTCCGCGCCGTTGGCGGAGAGGCGACATTTTCGGGATTCGTCAATCAGCAGGCGGCCGACATGTCGACCGTCATCGCGGTCGAGCGCAGAAGCGCCACCGAGTGGCAGCGCGGCCAGGGCGGCGGCACGCCGCTCGATCCGACGGCAATCACGGGCGTTCCGTACAAGCTCATGACCCTCACGGTTACCGGCGCGAGCGGCACGCCCACGCTGGAAATCGCCCCCAATTCGACGACGCTCTCCAGCTCCTTGAAGACGTCCTTCGGAACGCTTTGCCCCGGGACCGACGGCGACAACACCTACAAGCTCGGCGTCGATTGGTTCGACGCCGACGGCCTCCTGGCGACCGACGCTCCGAACGGCAAGGACATGCCGTCCATCACGGCCCCCGCCTCAGTCACCGGCGCGGAGAATGCCCCCGTCTCGGTCACGGCCACGGCCTCCGACGCGGACGCCGACCTGATCACGCTGAGCCGGACGCTGGTTTCCGTCCCGGCCGGATCGGGTGCCTTCCTCGCAGGCCCGACCTCGGTCGGCCCGGTCGCCAGCCCGAGCATCACGCTGAGCGGAACGCCGAGCTTCACGCAGTCCGGCTCGACCACGATCACGTGGACCGCCAACGACGGGAACGCCTGTATCCGTACCGCAACCTCGATCGTCGCGATCGCCAACGTGGACCGCGGCCCGGTGGTCACGGCCCCCGCGAGCGCCTCCGTGAACGAAGGCTCGCTCCTCTCCTTCACGACCTCCGCGATCGACCCCGACGTCCAGACGATCACGACGTTCACCGCGACCGGTTCCGCGATCACGGCGGGAGCGGCGTTCGCGGTCAACGCGGGCACGGCGGCCGCGGGCAGGGTGGGAACGCTGACGTGGACGCCGACGTCAACGCAGTCGGGCAGCTACGCGGTGACCTTCACGGCGACGAACGCCCTCTCGAGCTTTGCCATTACCACGATCGTCGTGAACGACGTCGGGAGCGACAACTCGCCGATCGTCACGGCTCCCGCGACGGCCTCGGTGAACGAGAACTCGCTCCTCACGGTGAACGTGACGGCGTCCGACGCGGACGGCCCGGCGATCGCCTCTCTGACGGCGGCGGGCACCGCGGTGACCGCCGGCGCGACGTTCGCGGCGGGCGCGGGGAATACCAGCGGCACGCTGAGCTGGACTCCCACGTTCACGCAGTCCGGTAGTTTCGCCGCGACGTTCACGGCCACGAACGTGCTTTCCGGTTCGGCGTCCACGGCGATCACCGTCAATAACGTCGACCGGGCGCCCACGGTTACGGCACCCGCGACGGCTTCGGTCAACGAGGGCTCGCTCCTGACGGTCAACGTCACGGCGGCGGATCCGGACGCGAACGCGATCACCTCCCTGACCGCGGCGGGCACCGCGGTGACCGCCGGCGCGACGTTCGCGGCCGGTGCGGGGAACACGAGCGGTACCTTGTCCTGGACGCCGACGTCCACCCAGTCCGGGAGCTACGCCGTGACGTTCACGGCGGCGAACGCGCTTTCGGGCTCGGCGTCGACGGCGATCACGGTGAACGACGTGGTTTCCGACGTCGCTCCGGTGGTCACGGCCCCGGCGACGGCTTCGGTCAACGAGAACTCGCTCCTCACCTTCACGGTTTCCGCGAGCGACGCGGATGCGATCACCTCGCTGACGGCGGCGGGTTCGGCCATCACGGCGGGCGCGACGTTCACGGCGGGTGCGGGCAATACGAGCGGCACCTTGTCCTGGACCCCGACGTTCACCCAATCCGGGAGCTTCGCCGTGACGTTCACGGCGACGAACGCGCTTTCGGGTTCGGCGTCGACGGCGATCACGGTCAATAACGTCGACAGGGCGCCGACGGTTACGGCCCCGGCGACGGCTTCCGTGAACGAGAATTCGCTCCTGACGGTCAACGTCACGGCGGCGGATGCGGACGGCAATGCCATCACATCGCTGACGGCGACGGGCACGGCGGTTACCGCCGGCGCGACGTTCGCGGCGGGCGCGGGCAACACCAGCGGTACCTTGAGCTGGACGCCGACGTTCACGCAGTCGGGGAGCTTCGGCGCGACATTCACGGCGACGAACGCGCTTTCGGGTTCGGCGTCTACGGCGATCACGGTGAATAACATCGATCGGGCGCCGGTCGTTACGGCCCCTGCGACGGCTTCGGTGAACGAGAATTCGCTCCTGACGGTCAACGTCACGGCGGCGGATGCGGACGGCGATGCCATCACCTCGCTGACGGCGACGGGCACGGCGGTTACCGCCGGCGCGACGTTCGCGGCGGGCGCCGGCAACACGAGCGGCACCTTGAGCTGGACGCCGACGTTCACGCAGTCGGGAAGCTTCGCCGCGACGTTCACGGCGACGAACGCCTTGTCGGGTTCGGCGTCCACGGCGATCACGGTCAATAACGTCGATCGGGCGCCCACGGTTACGGCTCCCGCGACGCAGAACGGGCAAGTTGGGATCCTGCTCACGTTCACGGTTTCGGCGAACGATCCGGACGGTCAGGCGATCACCTCGCTGACGGCGGCGGGCACGGCGATTACTGCCGGCGCGACGTTCACGGCGGGAGCGGGGAATACGAGCGGTACGCTCAGCTGGACCCCGGCATCGACGGGCTCGTTCGGTGCGACGTTCACGGCGGCGAACGCGCTCTCGGGGTCGGCCTCCACGTCGATCACGGTGGCGGCAGGCAGTCCGCCGGTGGTCACGGCACCTGCGACGGCGTCGGTGAACGAGAACTCACTTCTCACGATCAATGTCACGGCGTCCGATGCAGACGGCCCGGCGATCACCTCGCTGACGGCGACGGGCACGGCGGTAACGGCGGGCGCGACGTTCGCGGCGGGTGCCGGGAACACGAGCGGTACGCTCAGCTGGACACCGACGTTTACGCAGTCCGGAAGCTTCGGCGCGACGTTCACGGCGTCGAACACGCTCTCGGGTTCGGCGTCGACGGCGATCACGGTCAATAACATCGACCGGGCGCCCACGGTTACGGCTCCTGCGACGGCTTCGGTGAACGAGAACTCGCTCCTGACGGTCAACGTCACGGCAGCGGATCCGGACGGCGACGCCATCACGTCGCTGACGGCGACGGGCACGGCCATCACGGCTGGCGCGACGTTCGCGGCGGGCGCGGGCAACACCAGCGGTACGTTGAGCTGGACGCCGACGTTCACGCAGTCGGGGAGCTTTGCCGCGACGTTCACGGCGACGAACGCGCTTTCGGGTTCGGCGTCGACGGCGATCACGGTCAATAACGTCGACCGGGCGCCGGTCGTTACGGCCCCGGCGACGCAGAACGGAACCTCCGGGATCCTGCTCACGTTCACGGTTTCCGCGAACGATGCGGACGGGGACGCGATTGCGTCGCTGACGGCGGCGGGCACGGCCATCACGGCGGGCGCGACGTTCACGGCGGGCGCGGGGAACACGAGCGGCACGCTCAGCTGGACCCCGGCATCGACGGGTTCCTTCGGCGCGACGTTCACGGCGACGAACGCCCTCTCGGGTTCGGCCTCCACCTCGATCACGGTCGGAGCGGGCGGCGCGCCGGTGGTTACGGCACCTGCCACCGCTTCGGTGAACGAGAACTCACTCCTTACGATCAACGTCACGGCGTCCGATGCGGACGGTCCGGCGATCACTTCGCTGACGGCGGCGGGTTCGGCCATCACGGCGGGCGCGTCGTTCGCGGCGGGCGCAGGGAACACGAGCGGTACGCTCACCTGGACGCCGACGTTCACGCAGTCCGGAAGCTTCGGCGCCACGTTCACGGCGGCGAACACGCTTTCGGGTTCGGCGTCGACGGCGATCACGGTCAATAACGTCGATCGGGCGCCTGCGGTTACGGCCCCGGCGACGGCTTCCGTGAACGAGAACTCGCTCCTGACGGTCAACGTCACGGCGGCGGATGTGGATGGCGACGCCATCACCTCGCTCACGGCTTCGGGCACGGCAGTCACGGCCGGCGCGACGTTCGCGGCGGGTGCGGGCAACACCAGCGGTACGTTGAGCTGGACGCCGACCTTTACGCAGTCGGGAAGCTTCGCCGCGACGTTCACGGCGACGAACGCGCTTTCGGGTTCGGCGTCCACGGCGATCACGGTGAACAACGTCGACAGGGCGCCTACGGTTACGGCTCCCGCGTCGGCGAGCGGCCCCGAGTTGACGCTCATCACGTTCACGGTTTCCGCGAACGATGCGGACGGGGATGCGATCGCGTCGCTGACGGCGGCGGGCACGGCCATCACGGCGGGCGCGACGTTCGGAGCGAACGGCTCGAACACGAGCGGGACCTTCAATTGGACGCCCACTGCGGGCCAGTCCGGCTCCTATGGCGTGACGTTCACGGCGGCGAACGCCCTCAGCGGTTCGGCGTCGACGGCAGTCTCGGTCGGGGTCGACGCGGCGCCGGTCGTTACGGCTCCGGTGACGGCCTCGGTGAACGAGAACTCACTCCTGAGCTTCACGGTTTCCGCGTCGGACGGCGACGGACCGGCGATTGCTTCGCTGACGGCGACGGGTTCGGCCATCACGGCGGGCGCGTCGTTCGCGGCGGGCGCCGGCAACACGAGCGGCACGTTCAGCTGGACGCCGACGTTCACGCAGTCGGGCAGCTACGGCGTCACGTTCACGGCGACGAACACGAAGTCGGGTTCGGCGTCGACGGCGATCACCGTCAATAACGTCGATCGGGCGCCGACGGTCACGGCTCCGGCGACGGCCTCGGTTGCCGAGGGCGCGCTCCTGACGTTCACCGTCACGGCGAACGATGCGGACGGCGACGCCATCACCTCGCTGACGGCGGCGGGCACGGCCATCACGGCGGGCGCGACGTTCGCGGCGGGCGCCGGCAATACGACCGGCGAGCTGAGCTGGGCGACGACAACCTCCGATGCCGGTTCGTACGGCGTGACGTTCACGGCGACGAACGCGCTCAGCGGTTCGGCGTCGACGGCGATCACGGTCGTCGGAGAGAATCAGAATCCCGTCGTCACGGCGCCCTCGACGGCCTCGGTCGACGAAGGTCAGCTCCTGACGTTCAGCGTCTCCGCCACGGACGCGGACGGCGACCACGTCACCCTCGCCATGAGCGGAGGCGCCGCCGGCACGTCGTTCTTGGACAACGGGGACAACACCGGAACGTTCTCCTGGACTCCTAGCTTCAGCCAGGCCGGGGCCTTCACGGTCACGTTCACCGGCAACGACGGGAACAGCGGAACGGGGAGCGCTTCGACCGCGATCACCGTCAACAACGTGAATCGCGCGCCGACGGCGGACGCGGGCGGGCCCTACTCGGGCGTCACGGGCGTCGGAGTGAATCTCGACGGCACGGGTTCCGCGGATCCGGATGGCGACGTCCTCACGTACGCGTGGACGTTCGGCGACGGCGAATCGGGATCCGGCGCGACCGTCTCCCACATCTACGCCGCGGTCGGCAGCTTCACGGCCACGCTGACCGTCACCGATCCGGGCGACTTGAGCGACGGCGACGAAGCGACCGTGAACATCGCGGACGTCTTCCCGGCCAACGCGTTCGTGGTGGGCGGGAACAAGACGACCCGCCTCGGCGCGGGCAAGCCCTTCACCTGCGTCCAGGTCGAGCCGGTGAACGGTGCTTACGACAATTCGTCCGTGAACCTCTCGAGCATCGTGATGATTTACGGCAGTCAGCGGATTTCGGCGGCCTCCGGCAAGACGTCGACCGACGGGGACAAGAACCAGAACGGAATCTCGGAGATCGCTGCCTGCTTCGCGAAGGAGGATCTCAGGTCGTTGTTTACGGGACTCCCGGGCGGAGCACAAGACGTGAACGTCACGCTCGAGGGGAACCTCTCCACCGGTGGACGGTTGCATGCGGAGCTGGCGCTTCGAATCGTCGTCTCGGGCGGAGGACTCAAGGACGTGATGGCCTCGCCGAATCCGCTCAATCCGGACACGGAGCTTTCGTTCTCGACCTCGCGCGCGGGTCGCGTGCGGGTCCAGATCTTCGATCTCGCGGGACGTCTCGTGAAGACGGTTCTCGATGAGCCGCGGGGCGAGGGCTACCAGAGCATTCGGTGGAACGGAAGCGATGGGAACGGCGGGAAGGTCGCTTCGGGCATCTACTACTTCCGGATCCAGGCGGACGGGACCGAGGTGGTTCAGCGAGTGACCGTACTCAAGTAAGCGGCAGCACGGTTCGATTCGAAACGGCGGGCGGGGCGCGATCGCGTCCCGCCCGCTTTGCGTTCTAGCCCGAGCGGAACTCCGCGGCGGCCATCAGGGCGAGGAGCGCGTCGAGGACCGGCGTCGGCGCCGAGGCCTCGCGCCCCGCGCGCGAGGCCGCTCCCAGGATCGCGTCCGCTTCCGTCCGACGTCCGCGCGCCAGATCCTCCGCCATGGACGAACGATTCGCCCGAGTGTCGCGGAGCAGGCCGTCGAGCAACGGCGCGGGATCGAAGCCGAGGGGGAGGCGCCCGAGGGCGATTCCGGCCCGTGCTGCTTCGGCCGCCGCCGCGCGCGCGATGCGGAGCAGGTGGGGCCGCTCGAGGAGCGCGCCGTTCGTGCAGTCGACGAGCGCCGTCAGCGGGTTCACGGCGGCGTTCAGGCAGAGCTTTCGCCAGAGGATGACCTTCGCCTCGCCCTGGGCGTCGGCGTGCATGCCCGCGCTCTCGAATACCGTAACGGCGTACTCGGCCCAGCGGCGTTCCGTGGACCCCCAGGGCGCCAGGGAGGTGTGCCCCTCGACCGACGCGTGGAGCGCGTCGCCGGAGTCGAAGTAGGCGCCCAGCGCCGTCGCGCCCGCGACGAGGGGGGTGCCGGGCAGCGTCGATTCCAACGTCCCCATGTGATCCCATCCGTTCTGGAGCGAGCAGACTCCGGGGCTCGGTGCGACGCCCTTTAGGATGGGGGCGAGGGCGATCGCGGCGTCGCGCGTGTCGTACCCCTTCACGCAGAGGAAGAGGAGCGTGGCGCCGCGGAGCACGGACGGATCGCAATCCACCGCGGCGAGGTCATGGATTTCCCGGCGGAGCGCGTCGCGACGGGATTCGGTGCGCACGGCCACCCGCACGGCGTGGCCCGCCCGCGCGAGCCGCTGCGCCAACAAGGTTCCCAGCGCTCCCGCGCCGATCACGCCGATCGACTCCGCCATGACGCACCGCCTCCGCGCGTTGACTCCCGCGTCGCGGGGGCCTACACTTCAATGCCCCGGCCGCGACATGCCTGCCATCATACCCCGAACGAAACTTGACCGGCCCGCTTTGCGCGCCGTCCGTTCGTTTTCGGGGAACCATCGAGGCTCCGAGGATGTCTAAGACACGATGAGATTTGCTCGTATCCACGGCCTCTCCGCATCGATTCTCGCCTGCGCTCTCTCGGCGTGCATCGCCTCTCCGGGCGTCGCGCTGACGCTGCGCGACGCGATCGGCCAGGCGCTGGCGCGAAACGAGCGGGCCGGCTCGGCCGAAGAGACCGCTCGGGCCGCCGGCGCCCGCGTATGGCGCGCCCGATCCTTTCTGCTTCCCACGATCACGCTCTCCGGCGATTACACGCGGCGCGGATCCGACGGCCAGGACTTGTTGTTGAGCGGACGCGAGGGACGCGTGGGGCGGGTCACCGTGGAGCAGACGATCTTCGATGCGCAAGCGTGGCCGCTCCTCCGCCAAGCCACGCGCGCGCGCGAAGCCGCGCAGCTCGACGCCATCGGCGCCAAGCGGCTCCTCGCCTTCGACACCGCCGCCACGTTTCTCTCCGTCCTGAACTCGGAGCAGGTGGCGCGCGCCGCCGCGGAGCGCTCCGACCTGGCGCGGCAATCGCTGAGCGAGATCCGCATCCGCTTCGACGCGGGTCTCGTCGGTTCGAACGACGTCACCCGCGCGGAACTCGAAGCCGCGTCCGCCGAACGGGAGCTCGTGACGTCCCGCGGCGCGGCGCGCACGGCCCGCTTGGCGCTCGGACTCCTCCTCGACGCGTCCGTCGAGGACTCGCTTTCGGTCCCGGACGATCTCCTGGCGAGCGCCGCGCGTCCGGTGCCTCCGGGAAGTCTCGACGTCGCGGCCGCCGCCGACGTGAGGCCCGACGTGCGCTCCGAGCGCGCGCGTGTGGCGGCGCTTCGCATGGGGGCGCTGGAGCCGCTGGCCCGCTACCTGCCCGATCTCGTGGCGACCGGCACGGCCCGCGCGAATGCCGGAAGCGTGAACGACGTTCGGGATCAGGACTGGACCGCGGGTCTCTCGCTTCGATGGGAACTCTTCGATGGCGGCGGCCGCGAGGCCGAACGCGCCGAACGCTCGGCCCTGGCGCGCGCGGCGGGTCTCGCGCTCGCGAACCTGGAGCGCACCGCGGCCAACCAGATGGAGACGGCGCGCGTCGGACTCGAGAGCCAGCAGGCCTCCCTGGTTCGCTCCCGCGTGGCCGTGGATGCGGCGCGGCGAAACGCGCTGGAGGCGTCGGAACTCTATCGCCGAGGGCTGACCCGGGCGCTCGAGGTGGTCGACGCGAACGTGCAGCTCTTCGAGGCCGAGGTCGAGCGCGCAGGCGCCGAATTCGCACTCGCCCTCGCCTATCTGGATCTCCGCTCGGCCCTCGGGCTCGAGCCGCTCGAACCGGAGACGATTCCATGACCCGTTCCGCCCGCTCCGCGATGTTCTCCCTCTCCACCCTCGCCACCCTTGCCGCCCTCGCTGCCCTCCCGCTCCTCGCGGGTTGCGCGGGCGACAAGGCCGCCGGCGGGAGCGGCGGGAGGTCGGGCGGGCGCGCCGGGGGGCGAGGCGCCGTCTCGTTCCCGGTCGAGGTGGAGCCGGTCTCGACCCGCGCCGTCGAATACGGAGTGAACGCGGTCGGATCGGTCGAGGCGTATGAGATCGTTCAGGTGACCGCGCGCGTTCCGGGTGCGGTGGAGAAGGTCCACTTCCGGGAAGGAGATCGCGTTCGCGAAGACGACATTCTCGTCGAGATCGAGCCCGATCGGTATCGCCTGAACGTATTGGAGGCGCGCGCGGCGGTCGAGAAGGCGAAGGCGGCACTGGAGGAGGCGGAGGCCGGCCTGGAACGTCGCGCGGGGGTGAACGAGAAGACGCCGGGGCTCATTCCCGGCGAAGAAGTGGGCGCGTGGCGAACGCGCGTCTCCAGCGCGCGCGCGGACGTCGCCGCACAGGAGGCGGCCCTCTCCCTCGCGGACCGAAACGCGCGCGACGCACAGGCGCGGGCGCCGTTCGCGGGCACGATCCAGACGCGGGACGTGCAGACGGGGCGGTACGTGCAGCCCGGGACGCTCCTCACGACGCTCGTCCGCCGCGATCCGCTCTTGCTCCGGTTCCAGGTGCCCGAAGGGGACGCCGCTCCGCTTCGCCCCGGAATGCTGGCGCGCTTCACCGTTCGAAACGTTCCGGGCGAGCGGCGCGCCCGCCTCGTGCACGTGGCCGGTTCCGCGGACCCCGCTTCGCGCATGGTCGCGGTGACCGCCCAGGTGACCGCTCCCGATTTGGCGCTTCGCCCCGGCGCGTTCGCCGAGGTGACCGTGCCGATCGGATCAGCGAAGCACGCCCCGGTGATTCCGCAGACCGCGGTTCGCCCCGGCGAGCGAGGGTTCCTCGCCTACGTCATCGCGAGCGGGGTGGCGCACGAGCGGGTCCTGACGCTCGGGCTTCGGACCACCGAGGGGCTGATCGAGGTGAAGAGCGGGCTCGCCGCCGCGGAGAGCCTCGTCGTCCGAGGCGCCGAGGCGCTCAGCGAAGGCGCGCGCGTCAAGGTCGTCCCGGCCGGAACGCTGGACGGCGCGGCTCCGGGCAAGGCAGGGCGATGAACATCACCGAAGTCTGCATCCGCCGTCCGATTCTCGCGTGGATGCTCATCACCGCGACCGTCCTCTTCGGACTCGTGGCCGCGTCGCGCATCGGGATCAGCCAGTTCCCGGACGTCGACTTCCCGACGATCACCGCCAACGTCACCTGGGAAGGAGCCGCTCCCGAGGTGGTCGAGTCCGAGATCGTGGAGGCGCTGGAAGACGCCCTGACGCAGGTCGAGGGGGTGCGCTCCATCACGTCCTCGTCGCGACAGGGCGGGGCCAGCATCACCGTCGAATTGAACCTCGAGCGCGACGTCGATCTCGCGCTCCAGGACGTGCA
>Ga0070698_100007653_pt1 | contig 11689 bp, 12 predicted proteins | sample KBSK1502metaG_FD_65477 | JGI IMG/M metagenome (GOLD analysis project Ga0070698, IMG submission 65477) | Corn, switchgrass and miscanthus rhizosphere microbial communities from Kellogg Biological Station, Michigan, USA - KBS K1-50-2 metaG | ecosystem: Host-associated > Plants > Roots >...
TCCTATCTCGATCCGTCGCCTGCGCAAATAGTCCCAGAGAGGTTCGCCGTAGTAGCGTTTAAACTGGCGCGACACATGCACTGGGTGGATGCCCACCAGAGTTGCGAGATCGGCCAACGCGAACTTGCCGCAAGGATTTTCTGACAACAGCTCATGAAGTTGCCTCAGCCAGGGGGGCGGATGCGCGCCTTCCTTGGGCATGCTTTCTCGGACGAGCTCAGCCCCAAGGGCGTAGCTCAAGCCCTCCATCGCGAGAGGCGCTGCCGTGTCTTTTTGCTGGGCCTGGACGTAGAGATCGACGGCGAGGCGACACATCTGTGGGCTGATGCTAACGAATGGATCGCTACGGAGTCGCCCACACTCACGGACCAGACCAGCCATGTTTCGGACACCTCAATGATGACGCAGGAAGTCTCGACCGAAGAGAATTGATCACAGTGCTTCTCACCTGCCGGTCGAAACAAAACTTGTCTTGCCCGCAACTGAAAAACCCGGGTGCCAAAAGTTTCTGCGTAACCCCCGTTCTGAATCCAAACAAAGCAAGCTTTCTCGTGGGTGTGAGCGGCCAGTCTCACACCTGGCGCATAACGCGAGTGCACCAAGGAGATCCCACCGGCACGTTCTTGCAACGTTATCTTCCCGAGATGCGGCGAGTTCGATGTCACACTGTTCCTCCGGCACTGGACTTCAGCCATACCTAGCAGGATCTCTCCAGCGATGGTGCGCGCAGCGTCCCACCAATTAGACGATGTAACGCCCAGCTTATCAGCCAAACTCGATCCATGACATGACCCTCACCGTGGTCGAGGTCTCCAGCTCAATCACTCATCCACCAGCCGAATCTATTTTGGGGCAGATGACGAGCAAACCGGAGGTTAACTTTTGTTGTTCGACGTCCGCGGGCAGAACCAGGATCGATGGACAAAGATGCCGATACCTGGCATCCCGGGCATAGGGAAGCGTTGCACAGGGAAGAGGAGTTGAGCGATGATGTGCTTGCTGCTATCGAGGGAACTTCCTAGAGTGACACTGGCGGGATCCATCGGGCGCGCAAAGGCTCGACCGCAAATCACGAGATAATCTGTCGAACACGTACACTGCCCGGAACTCGAACAGTTGCGCTCCGAGTTCCTCCGCAAATGCACGCACGGTTCGATATGCGGCAATTTCATAGTGTTCCACTCGTTGAGCCGCACCTATCAATGCAGCATGCAGCAGAGCATCTTCAAAGTCTTCTCCCATTATCTCCGAGCCTTCCTCTACCAAACCTTCCATTCCCCTGCACTTCTTGCCTTTGGGATTTTCATCAAGCATCTCGAAGATTTGCTTTAGAGGCTGTAAGTGGCCCTTAGTCTGTTCGAGATGCTCCTCAAAACCCGCTCTCAGCTCTTCCGAAGACGCAGCTTTAGCCATCTTGGGCAGCGCCTTCACAAGCTGGTTTTTCAGCGTTGTAAAGGTCCTTCAACGTGGAGCGGATCTGCCCATTTATTTGGCAGCGGATTTTGCCGAGTTTGGCTGAAGATTGCGCAGGCGCATGTTTTTTCCTGTATGCAACACGAGCTGGAGTGTCTCGGTAGAGTTAATATCTTCGGGCCGATTGAATTTGAAGGTTGTCAATCCGAAAAGGTATTGCAGTTCGCAATGCTGCCCGACGTGAACCCCGAAGCCAACCAGCTTGACCCTATGCGAATCGAAGCTGCAAGGATGACTAACCTCCCTTGTCAATCGGCATCTGCATGAAGAAAATCGTGCTTTTTTCGCTGGTAGCGAGCTCACTCGGAACTGTCCACGCTGCCAGACAAGTCGAGTCCGCGCGCTGGTTACGTATAGGACGTGCCGCCCGTGTGCTGAATGGGATCTCCAAAAAATCGCAGAATGTGGTCCCGGACGCAGTCCTGAACAGCACAAAGTGCATTGTGGTTTATCCGTCGATCAGAGGCGGACAGGCGAATGTCTCCGTCGGGGGAGTGGCTAGCTGCCGCGAAGAGCCGTACCACTGGAGCACTCCTACATTCGTCGATTTTAAAGGGCATGGTATCCGGGGCCGTGGTACTAACTTGCTCATTTTCGTATTGGGCGACACAGGAGTTCGGGACTTGTGGTCTGGCGGCTTGAAGATCACAGCATCGAAAGGACCGGCACCTCTCGCGAGTACAACGCCGGTTACCACTCAGGTTGAACTAACCACTGGGGTGCTTGCCTATGAAGCCACAGCTGGTGTTCTCTCTAGCAGCGAAGCCAATGGTACGATTCGACCCGACCCAATGCGTGCATCGGACACCTCAGATCCGGCCCGCGCTGCACTAAGGAGAAAAACAATTGAGAATTATCAGCGGTCGGTTGTTTCTTTCTTCAACACGATCATCGCGACCGGCATCGTGATTCACCACACCTCGGTGATTCCGGGGGAAAAAGCAGTGCCGCAGAACGAGCGCCAAATCGACAAATATCATCAGTCTCGTGGATTCGAGATATTGTGCTTCGGTCACGTCTACCATGTGGCGTATCACTACCTCATTATGCCCAATGGCAGGGTGCACGCGGGTAGACCCGAACGGTGTGAGGGAGCACATGCGAAAGGGTACAACTCATACTTGGGGATTTCGCTCGTTGGTGATTTCAGCAGTGAAGATAATCCAACCGGAAGGAAAGGGCCTATGAGGCCGAGCGCGAAGCAGCTTGCGTCCCTGATTCAGCTCTGTCATCGTCTGAAGGACCGTTATAACATTCCCTTGCAACATATCGTGCGGCACAGTGACATCTCCAGCACCACATGTCCGGGCGATCGATTCCCATTCACATCTGTTCTGCAACAACTCCAAAAGAGACCGGGTAGTGTAAAACGGCGGCATCGATGACGGAACTGAGAGGCCTGGTCGCCTGGGTTGCGCTAACAGTGTTATCGACGACTTTAATCGCCGCACCTGAACGAATTTCGCGCCGCACCAGAGTTTCCGAACAGGAGCCATTCCATAGCTTTCGCATACTGGACGGTAAAATGACCCTGCTTGCTCATCAGCATGACGCTTTGAAATCGGCTGTCAATCCAGGGCAAACGCGTTCTCGAAGAAAAGCTGGCATTCCACGGCGCCCTGCCAGGGCCGCCCGACGTATGAATTCTACGGCCGCGGGAATAGGGCGAATAGCCGCCAAGCTCGAAGTTTTATACCAAACTCGGCACCAGCCCTTTGGTGCCCAAGTATTTAGAGTTTTGCGCGTCAGAGCGGAGGAACTTCAGCGCGGCGTCAATGCTGTGATTAACTCGCAAACGCGAAGCGCCGCAGAGCACGCGGCAAAGAGATTGGACAGTCGGGTCGTCTCCCTGGTGGTTCAGTTTCAAGCTGCATCGGGGGGATATGGAGCGGTCCGGTGCTCCCCGGGGGCCTGGACATGCTGCGAACCAAAACGGTCCAAAGACTTACTCCAAAGTGAAATGGTCGCATGTATCTGGGTGTGTGTGCGAACGCCGAATACGTGCACAGGGTTCCTTGGTCCGCGAATTGCTGGGCCCTGAACTGTATACCGAAAATCTTTGCTGTATTGTTCGCTTGGCATTGTGCGCCTATTCTGCCCCCAAAATCCGCCCAAGTGGAAAGAATTAATCTCGGTCGACCCCGACCACGATTTAATCCTGCCCAGTGCAGCTCTCAAGGTACGATCAGCTACATCACGCAGATTATGAGTTCATTCTGGGCTGGAGTTCATTCAGCCATTCTGATTGGTCCCCAGGCTGCGCCTCAATCCCAGCAAACCCTCAACTCAGGCACCTGGAAGAATCTAACAGGGCAAGTATGGGTTTGCTTAGGATCAAGCGAGATAGGGACGCGCGCAAATACCGTTCACACAAAGCTGCTTGACGCACGCTTCGGGCTAGAGGTCCAACCGAGAGAAGGGACCTGTGGCTAACCCCGGTGCCCCACCCGCCGCGGACAATAGCTTACTTTTTCTGATCCAACTGTGGCGTCTCACATCTGATGGCGAGGCGAAACTGCTGTGACGGGTAGAAAAGTTGAGTCCGGCAGCCGATGTCTCCGAAGCCAAGCAGAGGCGCGAGCATTAGCGCCAGACACCTCGCGCCTTGTCATGGTCAATGCCAACCTATACTTTGCGCTTCTACTACGGTTCTCGCCCGCTGCTTCTGCCAAACAATGCCACATGTAAGCAGTAACTTTGTCGGCCCGAACGCCAAATCCGTTCGCATACATTTCGCCCAAATTCCACCTGATACGCCCCGTTTCAGATTCGCTCAATTTGGGCGTAAGCTCACGAATTAAACCATCGGAACGTCGTTCACCGTTTGCCGCGGCCAAAATGAGCCAGGTAGAAGCAACCGTGTAGTCGGAATTGACGCCCTGTCCTCGCGCGTAAGCGACCCCGAGTTCATATTGGGCATCGGAATGGCCCAAAAGCGCTGCGAGCAGCCTCGGATCTCCGATCGGTGCCTTCAGAATTACTGAACGACTTTTCGGGTCATCAAAACTCGCTGGGTTCGTCTGCAAATGTCGCGGGGATAACCTAATCAACCTATGTTGACGCCGCAGAAAGGAACTCGTCTGTACCCACCCCAACACCAGCACTGTGAATAACAAAATGGCCCAGAAACCACGCGGTTGCAATGACGACTTGTGTTCGGTAGGAAAATCGGAGTGTGGTTTCATTACTGTGAGACGTCTTGCTGTGAGACCCACGGATGACGACTGGCTATCTCCTTTGTACTTTTTCTCTCCGCCAAGAGCTGAATGATTTTTGGTTCGCGTGAGATAAAGTGGGGACCCGAAAGGTTTGCTGCTCGGCGTCTGGCGCCTTGGGTTCAAAAAACCGTCCGACATCATCCGCCCGACTCGGGAGTTGAGGTAAGATCCGCTGTGCTGCAGCTCTTCAACAGCAATTATTAAGTCCTGGGCCCCATCCCGTTTGGAGACGTAGGCCCGGGCTCCGGCTTTCAGAACCTCTTGAATAGTTTGCTGTGAATCGACAACGCTAAGGATAACGATGTTCTGCCGGGCGTTGTGGCGCAAAATCTGCCGAATGGCTTCCAAACCATTCAAACTCGGCATATTTACGTCCAGGATCACGATGTCAGGCTTGAGTTGAGCGACTTTCTGCATGGCTTCCCCACCATCACTGGCTTCCCCACACACCTCCCAGCCAGCATGGGATGTGATCAGCGCACACACGCCCTTTCGGACGATTTCATTTTCATCGGCAACCAAGACCCGGAGTGTAGCCATTGATCACCAATCATGCAGAGGATCGATAGCCTGCATTCCAAATGATACTTTAAACAAAAAAATGCCCGCCGTGGAGACCATCCACTCAGCGGGTGCCCCTGCGGTCAATTTGAGAAATTCGCGGATGATCGCAAAACTTAAGCCGCATATTTCTCCCTTTGCCGCTCCGACGCACACACGCAAGCCAGTATCGCAATTGTGGGGGCAGATTGGGCGTTTCAGTCGCGCTCTGAATATACGCGCGAGTCTCGCGTCCAAGCCACAGATTCAACTTGTAAGGGACGCTTGCACCATATGCCCACTGCGTTCAATAGGCATTCCCTCTTTAGCCCATTCCTGAACCGTGGACGAGGGTTGTCCCAGGAATTGGGCGACTTCTTTCCACCCTTTCAGAGCTGCGGGTTGGGTTTGGGCCTTCGCCATCAGGGCCAGGCGGGGCCAGAGCTGTTTTGTCTGTCCTTAGCAGCAACCTTTTCGGGCGCGCGACGGCTTCATGAAGAATATGACGCGGTACAATTAAGATGTCATATTTCGCTGCGCCCTCACTACAGTACATACCTTATTTCGAGAGTACCTGCCCCAGGCGAGCCAATTGCGAATGGGCACAAGTGAGCGACGTTTCCTTTTTGTGGTCTTGACGCCAATTTCGTGCAACGGCTGGGGCTGTGCTCATTCTGGCGCTGAATCTCTCCTAGTTACGAATTTTTTGCTTTGGCCGAGGATCCTTCTTCCCAGGTAACGAAGCCGACCGACCATCCTCTTGAAGAGGGCTTTGGAGGTTCTGGGAATAGCCGCCCTGTACTTGTTTATCCCGATGACCGAAAAGGTCGTTCACAGGAGGCTGACATGGCTGACCACGACACCCCTAGATCCACGAAGTTAGAATTTCGAACACCAGTTTCAGGCCGCGCTTCTTGAAGGCGATCCCCAAGCGTTGCCTCAGCGAGTAAAGGCCGCCCGAAACCGCAATTGTTCTGAGACAGCAGGAGTTGATGCACAGCTCAAACGGCATGTGGAACGGCAAGCTATTTTTGATGCCATGCGCACACTGTGTGCGATTCAGACGGAAAGATGATTTAGATCAGTACCGTGCAATCTGGAGGTTTGACCGCCACCGCCTGCGGGAGCACAATGACCGATTGCGCGTATATAGGGAAGTGATGATAGAAGGCTCAACCAGTGGCAAACAACCGGGGCAATCCGAATTGGGGTAAGCCGGAAGTGAACACGGTTCCGTACGCCGGTGCCAGCTCATTCGAAGAGGTTGTCAAGAAGTTGCGCTTGTCCCCAACCGAGTATGAATCTTCGACTCAGCTCAAAGACTGGGTGCGAAAGAATAAGGATCACAAATACGTGCCATCGACTCTGCTCCAAGCCTGGGGCTTGGAAGTTAAGGGGGAATCGTGAATAGGGATGTCGTCTTTCCCATCCTCACGAGAGCATCACTCATCGACTCTGACGCAGGTCTTCGAACCGTATTGTTGTGGGCTGACTATCGCTCGTCCGTCCTTTATTAAAACCTCTGAAAATATGAGCCGAGCCACCCGCTAGTGTGTCAAAAGTGGGCCATTGCCTCAGGAAAAACTGAATGACTGATGGGTGCCGCGACTGAATTAGGGCCACGATTCCAGAATGAATGGGAGCCTAACCTGATCTGGGCCCCTTTCGATCATAAAGGAAGGGGAGTGGCAAAACATTCGGAGGGTTTCCCGTCTACACTAGTTGAGTGGCTAAGATGTCGCACCGGAACCGAATTTCAAAGCGCGGGAGACCAGAATGAATGCGCCGGACCAGATTGCAGCCGGGGGCGAGGTGTTCGACCTTGCGTCGATGGGGCTCGAGGAAGCGGCGTCGAAGGCCGCTGCAATCTTCGTCTCGATCTTTAAGGGGCTCGAGGAGCGGCCAGTCGCGCCGCCCACGAACCGGGCTGCGTTGCGCGCGATGATCCTGGGTACGGTAGTCGACGAGGGCGTTGGCCTCGTGAAAGCTCTTGAGGATTTCGAGCAATGGGTGTTGCCGGGTTCAATGGGTACACCGCATCCGCTCTACCTCGGGCTGGTGAACTCCTCGCCGCTTCCGGCAGCGGCGCTCGCAGACTTGTTGATCTCCTCACTCAACAACAACGGCGGCGCGTTCCATCAATCGCCGGCGATGACCACGTGCGAGGAGGAGGTTGTCCGTGCGTTCGCTGGCCTTTTTGGGATTGCCGCCGATGATGGCATGTTCCTGCCGGGCGGGACTTTCGCGACGCTGCAAGCGATCGTGCTCGCAAGAGTCCAGGCGACGGGCGGCCCGGCGAAACCTGGGCTGCGTCTTTATACTTCCGAAGCAGCGCACTTTTCTGTTACGCGCGCCGCGACCGTCGCGGGGATCTCCGCGGAGGACGTGGTCTCGATTCCCGTATCCGGGCGAGGGGGAATGGACGCCAGCGCACTTGAGCAGCATATTCGAAGCGATCGCGAACAGGGCGCGGCCCCGTTCGCCGTTGTCGCGACGGCGGGCACGACAGCGACGGGGGCGATTGATCCGCTGGCCGATATCGCAGCACTCTGTCAGAAAGAAAAGATATGGCTCCATGTTGACGCTTGCTATGGCGGGGCGGCGATGCTGCTCCAGCCCATGAGGGTACGCTTCGCTGGCATCGAGCGAGCGGACTCGATCGCGATCGATCCACACAAGTGGTTCTTCATTCCGGTCACTGCCGCGCTGCTGCTGACCGTCCACCGTGATGTTGCACAAAGGGCCTTCGCCACGACAGCGGGATCGTACATACCCAGCGAGGGCGAGCTCGATGCGTGGCAGAGAGGGATCCCGACGACACGGCGATCGTCTGGCCTGGCTGTGTGGATGGCGTTACGCGCGCACGGCTGGCGGAGCATCAGGGCGGCGGTGAATAGAAATATCGAGCTCACGCGACGGCTCGAAGCGCTACTTTCCGAGCGCGGGTTTCGCGTCCTCCAAGGCGGCGAGCTCTCGATCGCCTGCGCCCGCTGGGAGCCGCCTGATCGAACGGCGGAATCGATCGACCGTCTTCAAGACGCTATTGCACGCGACGTTGTCGCGTCCGGGAAGGCCTGGTTCTCAACGACGCGACACGCCGGCCGCACGTGGCTACGCTTCAACATGGTCAACCTCTACACGCGCGAGGCGCACATCCGACAGCTCGTCGATCTGCTCGCTATGACCGCAAGCCGCACAGCGATGCAATGGCCGTGATGAGCAGATCGGTCAAGTTCTTCACCGCTGGAGCGCTCTAGGATCATCAGGACTCTGACTCGGTTTCCCCGTTCTGATGTCCTCCGCGTTGCGACCAATTGAATTCTCCTGTGAATACTGGTGTGGAAAAACGCGCACAATTGAATGGTCCATTCGGTACGCTGTTGACAAAGTGATCGCGATAAATGGTGACTTCTTTTTTTGACGATGCAACGGATTCGGCGGCTAGGATCTCACCCCGGCATACCTTCGGAGCGAGGATTCGGATTCGTCTACACCGGGACAACCAGAAACTTATCCTGCAGGGATGGGCACGCGATCTCAGCGAAAGTGGGCTTGGGGCTTTTGTCGCTGAAGTGTATTTTGCCTGACATCCATACCAACTGACCTTACGTGCCTTGCATCACAATACCGGAAATCCGGTGTCATGCTGAATATCGAAGCCTTCCGGGAACTCTGCCGTAGAGCTGCCATCGAAACAGACCCCACCGCGCTCCAGAGAATCAAAGACGCGCTGCGCCTCATGCTTCGCGTCGAACAAATAGACTTGCTGGCAGTCGAAAAGAGACCTGGCTTAAAACCAAATTAGGCCTAGGTGCGAGATTGCCGGACGCGGATCTTTCGTTCAATGGTGCTAATCAGGGAGTCGAGGTTAGCAGGCTTTACGAAATAATCGTCCACCTCATCGTGAATGACCTGCACCGCACTCTCAAAGGCGGGATACCCTGTTAATAGGACGTTGACGCAGGTGGGATGAGCCTTTCTCATTGCTTGTACTACCGTGAATCCGTCGCCATCCTTGCCGATGTTGAGATCGGAGAGCAAGACATCGAACTCGTGAGTTCTTATCTCGGATAGTGCTTCAGGAACGCTGGCCGCAACTCGAACATCAAAGCCACCTTGCTGCAAGCGGAGTGGGACGGGCGACGGCTTTCGACTGCTGGTCTAAGGCTTCGGTGAGTTCCCGGATGAGGGCACGCAACTTATCGGGGTCTCGTTCCAGTGCAGCTAATTCCGCGAGTTGCTGCCACGTCTTGACCGGAGTACCTCACCGCACGTTATAGCATATGTCTCGTTGAACGTACTCTGAATATCTGCTAGCTTCGCAGCCCTACGTAAGTAGCACCACCCTCACCCGCCGCAAACCGCACCAAATGGTCGGCTTGTTTCATCTTACTGTTCTCGTCGTTTAGGATTCGACGTCATCCTCGACAGCTCCTCCTTGTGTTTTGAGACGAAGCTCTCGTTGTTCACGCGATGTGCGCTTAATACTGTGCTTGCCCTCGCCCTGCTTCAGGTACGGGGCATCCATTTGTTGTAGATCACGGATTTCCTGCATTAAGTGGGCGTTCCGAGATGTCTTTGTAGTCCACGGTGAAATAGTACCTGTTGAGACGAAACCAGTCTTGCTTGGGCCGTCGGGAGAGACTGGCGAATGCTAACAATCAGCAATTTCAAATTTCAATTTCTATGCTTTGTAAAAGATCGAGCAGGAAAGCGTAGGTACGGCGTGGGATTGCCGGTGCCGGGTGCTTATGGAGTTGGCCGTTTGAAACCCCGCCGAACCCATGACCACACTTGCGACAGAACTGCGAATCCTCAGGAATCTCAGCAAAACATTTCTCGCAGAACAAGGCGAAACACATAACTCCTTCCTGCCAAGATTTTAGGATGGAAAGCCTAGCAGGCAATGGTTACGGTGGTCACATTTGACGTGAAAATGGCGACCCGGTCATCGGGAAAGTTCGGCCCCTATTTCGGAAGAGACAAAAGAATGCGGCTGTACACGACGTTCCCGGTCACCGCTATCGGTCGGCCGTGCTGACACTCATGTAGTGCGACAGTGGAATCGGACGCCTTTGGTCTTTGATTTTCTCCTCTCTGCTCTTTTTGCGCATTCAAAACACGTCTTGAAGAAAAGGATACTTCCTAAATTTTGGACTGGCCTCCCTAGGCGAATATGGCGACAAGACAACACAGGAACCCAAGCAAGCCGGCGCTCGAAGTTGTACCACGATCCCTACTTCGACACTCCTACCATCCTTGGTCGCGATCACTCCGTATTCAAGTCCATCGGGGATTCGGGTAGGCTCTGGCGCAACCCGAAACTCAACAAATTCCAAGTGTGGAAGCATGGCATCGTATTCTTCATCTAGCTACTCTCGATCACGGGGTCAGCAGCTTCCGCTCGATGGTGCTGGCAACTGCCCTTGTGCGCGGGCGAGTGCCCCTTCGAGATAGATCGGCTCTAGCCCAAACGCCCAGTACTCGATCGCGACGTAGTTAGGCTGGGACGTCTCTTGCGCTGTACGCAGCACTGGCTTGCTCTTGTCAGTCGGATGAAACTCGAGCCACCCCTCCCACGTGCCGTCTGTTCTCTGCTCTCCGTAGATGCGCGCGATGTAGGTCGCGTCCTCCTCTTTGATCTGTGTAGAGTGTTCGCGAATGAGTTTAGCCACGGTTCACCTCTCTCGATAGAGACCCAGTCGGAAGCACGACTCAAGCAGCGTTGAACCACCGGTTCCGAATCAGGGGTTGCGGAGAGCCTCCTTCAGCATTTGGGAGCGTCGGGAATGTCAAGCCGCAGCGGAAGGCTCCGCAGGCTTTGAAATCTCTGCGACCGTTTTCGATACTCTATCGGACTTATCTTTTAGCGCCAAATCAGCTTGCGCAACGATTCCGATGACGCCGTCCTTTGCATCCACGATTGGAATGCGCCTGATCTGGTGTTCTTGCATCAAACGTTCACAGTTCTCCAGATCCTCTTCTTCTCGGCAAGTGACGGGGTTCAACGTCATGAACTTTTCGATCTTTGTAGTCTTAGTATCCAGACCATCGGCCACCACTGAACAGCACAGGTCGCGATCCGTGATCACGCCCACTAGTTTGCGCGACTCTTGATCCATCACAACCGGTAGCGAACCAATGTTGTGCTCGCACATGATTCTCGCCACCCATTGTGCGCTGTCGGTCGGGAGACAACAAACTGGATTAGGGCTCATCACTTCTCTAATTTTCATGGAGACCTCCTAGGCCATTGTACTGAACCAAGACGATAGAGGTTCAAATGCTTTACGGATAGCCGACAGGTAGGAAGATCGTAGCTTTTGCCAAAAAGCAGACGATCTTTGTTCAGGGCGACCCGTCCGATGCTGTTTTTTATATACAGAAAGGAAAGGTAAAACTCACCGTTGTGTCTACGATTGGGAAGGAAGCCACCATTGGCATTCTGAACGAGGGCG
>Ga0070698_100007654_pt1 | contig 11689 bp, 16 predicted proteins | sample KBSK1502metaG_FD_65477 | JGI IMG/M metagenome (GOLD analysis project Ga0070698, IMG submission 65477) | Corn, switchgrass and miscanthus rhizosphere microbial communities from Kellogg Biological Station, Michigan, USA - KBS K1-50-2 metaG | ecosystem: Host-associated > Plants > Roots >...
GGCTGTCGGCCTCGGTGTCGATCGCCAGCGCCGGGGTGCCGGCCAGCTCCACGGTCAGCGCGGCGAGCTCGTCGGGGGTCCTGATCCAGAGGGGGAGGGTCATGGGCGCTCGGTTATACTCCACCGCACGCGCCGTAAGATATCAACTTGATTGGCCCTTGAGTGGAATTGTACGACCGGTTGCGAGGGATTTGTCTGGGAATTTCTGTGCCTCCCGCATCGCCGCCACGCGCTGGAGCGCCAGGCGCATGCGCTGCGGCTCGACGATGTTGTAGCGCTGGGCCACCGACAGGCTCTTGTGCCCGGTGAGCTCCATCGCGGTGATCAGATCCACCCCGGCTTCGGAGACGATATCGTTGTAGGCCGTCCGGCGGAAGTCATGGAAGAGCCGCTCGGGCAAGCCCGCCTGCGCCCGCGCGGACCGCCACTGCCGGTCGAACCAGTTGGCGGTCACCTTCCGGCCCGCCCGGTGGAACAGGTACGGACAGCCGATCGCCCGCTTCGCCCAGCGCTGCTCGAGCAGGGCCCGCAGCTCGGGCTCGATGATGGGCCGCACGCGACCCTCGTCGGTCTTGCTGTCGTCGAGTCGCAGCGTGCCGCCGCTGAGGTCCAGCGCGGTCAGCGGCAGCTCCAGCACCTCCCCTTTCCGCCAGCCGGTGAGGTAGCCGAAGAGGGCAATATCGTCGGCGGGCTCCGCGAGGAGGTGGTGGATCCTGGTGAACGCGTCGCGGGTGAAGAACCCTTTGCGCGCGTTGCGCACGATCAGCTTCGGAAACCGGGGCACGGTGGGGATCTTCTGGAGCGTCTCGTGGGCGTGGACCAGGGCCGCGCGCAGGACATAGAGCCGGGTCTTGATCGTGCCGCGCGCGTAGGGAACCCTCGTCTTGTGTCGCACGTAGGTGCGGCTCAGGAGATCGCTCACCAGATCCTGCAGCCGCTTGGCGTCGAGCCGAGCCGCCGGCTCGCTCCCGAACCAGCGGCGCGCGGCCATAATGTGCGTCCGCGTCTGCCGCTCGTTCTTCACGCCCTTGATGCGCAGGTGCGTCCAGTAGGCGTCGAGCAGCTCGCCGACCGTCACGCGGTTGGTGGCGGGAACCTCGCCGCGGGCCTTCTGCCTGACCCGGTGGTTTAGGAGGCGCTCGGCGTCCTTCTCGGTGACCTGGTCATGCGGCTTCCCCAGGGCCTTCGCCACGGACTCGTAGTGGTCGCCCCGGAAATACCAGTAGATCCAGAGGTGGCCCGCGGGTCGGTTGGGACGCCGGAAGATCCGCCCGAATCCTCGTGGTCGGCGCATCGCTACCCTCCAATCAGTCGCGCTGGGGACGGCGCTGCACTGGCGGCGCCGCCCGGAACGGATCGACGAGTGGGAGCGGCCGAGCCAGCGTGGAGCTCGATGTGCTGCTGGATGCGATGGAACGAGAACCCGGGCCTCCTCGTGCCCGTCGAGACGACGAAGTCGCGGTAGGGGGCGCGGTGGCGCTGCCGCAGCAACGTGATCGCCGAGATCCCGAGGAGCGGCGCCGCGTCCCTGGCCGTGAGGAGCCTATCAGGTTCTGACACCGTTAGGGTCGGCGGTTCGGAGACGAGCAGGGCCGCGACGCACGCCTGCTGGGCCGCCATGGCGCGGAAGAGCATCGCCTGCACCGTTGCGCGCGGGAGCACGACCGCAGCGTCGGGATGCTCGGCGAGCTGGTCCAGCGTCGGCACCTGGGCGACGCGCTCGGTCACGCCGCGCCCTCCCGCTTCCGGGCCTGTGCCTGCGCCACATCCGCCGAGCGTAGGGCGCGCCAACCACGCGTCCGCGCCGGCGGCGGCGCGATCTGCGCCGCCAACCGCTCGCCCGTCTCGCACAGCTGGCCGATGCCGCAGTGGGCACAGCCGCGCGCGTGCTCGAGGGCTCGGTTCACCGGGCCGGGCTGAGCCGCGCGGTCGAGCAGCTCGACCAGGCTGAGCGTCGGGACCGCCCGGTGAACGGCCAACGCCCAGCCGACGTGCGGGGCGGCCAGCACCATCGGGTCGTGGTGGGCGACGATCTCGCGGGTCATCGGGCCCAGGTCCCCGCGTGACGCAGAATGGGCAGCATCGAGTGGCGCAGCTCAACGGCGAGCCGGCAGCGCGAGAGCTTGGCGGTCACCCGGTAGCGGGCGGATGGCCGGCCCTTGCGAGGCCGGCGCGAGGCCTCGACCCGGACCCGGGCGGGCGCCTTGACGTTCACCGGCTGGCCCTCATGGCGGCCCGCCGGTTGGCGGCCTGTTCTTGTGCTGTTCCTGGAACAGGGGCGGCGTCATTTTGCCGCCCTCTGTCACCCACTCTGGTGGGTTTTCCGGTGACACAGTGACGGAAGGTGACGCAGTTTCTAGAAAGTCCCCTTGAGACCCTCGCGTAGGGGGGGACCCTGCCGGTGCTGTCACCGACTCGTCATCCGTCACCGCCACGTCCGTCGGCGTGCGGAGCCGGAGCCCCAACCATCTGCGTTCGCTCTTCGTCCGGGTGGGCGAGAACCCCCGCTCCCGAAGAGTGAGTCCCAGCGCCTTGTTGCTCAGGGCCGGCTCGCCGTTCTTCTTCGCCCATTCCAGGTAGCTCTCATAGAGTTCGGCCGCCGCGAGCGAGGCCGGTGCCTCAGCCACACAGCGCTCCGCGAGGAAGTCGCCCAGGTGGTCCATCTGCGCGCGGTACTCGGCGGTCGCCCGTCGTACTTCCTCCGGTGTCCCAAGGCCGCCCCGTTGCCAGGCGAGGCACCCCTCCACGGCCCACCGGAGGATCCCGGCCCGCTCCGCCTGTAGCTTCTCGAGCAGGCCGCGGTCCTGTTCCGCTTCGGGGATCTCGACGTCGAACTGGATCGTGTGGATGCGGCGCCAGATGGCGTGGTCGGTGCCGCGGACCTGGGGGCGATGGTTGGTCCCGATCCAGAGCTTGAAGGTGGGGGTGATCGCGTAAACGTCCGCGAAGAGGCGTTTGACTTTGACGGCCTCGCCGCCGGTGAGCTGCTTGACCAGGCCCTCCGCCAGCCGCCGGCCCATGTCCGACTCCGCGGCGACGACGAAACGGGCACCTTGGAGCGTCGAGAGATCGTTCATGACCATCGTGGCGTCGCCCTTGCGGGCGAGCAGGGTGTCGGGGGCCAGTGTGGCCGCGTACCCGGCCATGAGCCCCGAGACGGCCTGCAGGAGCGTCGTCTTGCCGTTGGCGCCCGAGCCGGAGCACAGGAACAGCACCTGCTCGCGCGTGTCGCCGGTCAGGGCGTACCCAATGGCGCGCTGCACGTAGGCCATCAGCGCCGGGCGGTTGTCGAAGATGCGGCGAAGGAAGAGCGTGAACGTGCGGCACGTCGCGGCCGGATCGTAGTCGACAGGAACGCAGCGAGTGATGAGGTCCGCCCGCCGGGTCGGCCGCAGCGTGCCAGTCTGCAGCTCGAGCGTGCCATTCTGGCACGCGAGCAGCCAGGGGTCTCGGTCGAAGGCGTCAGCCGGGACCGCCACCAAGCGCTCGGTCTCGGCGAGCTGGATCATGTTGCGGATGGATCGGGCCGACTCCGACACGAGCGCGTGCTTGGCGAGGGCCTTCCGCCGGTCGGGATCCGTCTCCACCGCGGCGTCCAGGTAGAGCGACTCCACCACGTGCTTGGCCCGGCGCTCCACTTCCCCGGTCTGATCCCGCTGCCAGTGCGTATCAGCCCAAACGAGCCACTCGCCCCACGCGCTGACGTACCGGAGGTCGTCGCCGGCCATGCGGACAAGGCGACGAGCGTTGCCGAGGTCCGTGAAACGCTCCTCCAGCGCGTCAGCCGGCCGGATCCAGTCGAGACCTGGGACGACTCCGGAGTCCTTCACCGGCCGCTCCGGGCGTCAAGGTGTAGCCGACCGCCGTCGAGTAGCTCATCGAGCTGAGCCTCAGCGAGGAGCGCGGCACGCTCCACGTGGGCCGCGAGCTCGAGCAGGCTCCACGTGCGGACGTGATCCGGCCCGAGGGTGGTGCCCGCCCGCCGCGCGGCGGTCGCCGTCTTCGTCATCAGCTGCGCCGCGCCGTTGGCGAAGAGCCACGGCAGCCAGTCGCCCCGTCGGCCGTACTGCGCCCGCCCCTCCCGAACGGCCGCGCGCCACGCCACCGTCCACTCCGACTCCTTGGGCTCGCGTCGCGGCTGCGCCTGAGAACTCGACTCCCCGACCAGCTCGGCGAATCTCCGGACGCCGCCCCGCACGCCGCAGCCAAAGCAGTTGAACAATCCTCTTGCGACGTCCACGGAGAGCGAACCCGTCCGATCCTCGTGGAATCGGCACCGGACGAGCCCCCGATCTCGCCCCCGCAAAGGCCGCAGGTCCAGGTGGCGCTCGAACAGGGCTGCGGCGGTGTTCATGCCGTCCTGGAGACGACGGGGTTCCCGTACTTCGGGCACCCTTGCGCCCCGCCGGGCGCCTGATGTACGCTGCCCATCGAAGTGCCTTTCGCGACGCCGTGCTTTGAGGGCCTCGGCGTTGCGCCTCCCGCTGCGACTCTCCGCGCGCCACCCACGCGCGGAAGTCTGTGCCGAGAGGCGGTTGAGGTTGTCTACGTAGTCATGCGCTGGTTACTCGTCGCGGCTGTCCACCACGCGTGCGATTTCATCGTGACGTGGGAGCTGCCGGAGGAAGATCTCTACCTCATCGCGCAGGACAATAATCCTGCGCCCGAGGCGCCTCGCGGGGAGCTGGCCGCGCTCGATCATCCGCCTGGCGGCGAGCTCGCTGCATCCGAGCAGCCCGGGCAGATCGCGCACCCGCAGAATCAGAGAATCTTCGACCTGTGGCATGTGTGTCCTCCCACAAGCACAGGACTTACCACAGGGTATCTCGTGCGTCAGCAGGTCGGACAAACTCGACTGACTGCTAATCAGCGGCTGGGAGGCCCGACTACTCCGTTGCTCGCGGGGGAGCGTTCGAACTTCTTCCTGACCACCTCGGGCTTGTCGGGCCAGAGCGTCGGGTACCTGAGATGAACCAGCCTAGAGGCATCTCGACAGGCCCGCGCCTTCGAAGGCTCTGTGGCAGCGGCACTGCCCCCAAGCAGAGCATTGATCAAACGCGGAAAGATGTGACTCCAGACCTCCTGCCGTTGCAGCGATGGTGAGGCTTTGTCGAGGCCCAGGCTTTCCCACCAGTCGCGTTCCTGCTCCCTTGGCGGGCGCAGGTGGAGAGCCCGCGAGTGCTTGCGCTCCTCGAGCTGAGACAGGCGAACCTCCAGCAAACTGAGCACTCGACCGGGCACGTAGCTCAAGAGGAAGATGTCCTGGGCCGATACGCCCCAGACACTAGCTATGGTCTGAACGAAAGCGCGTATCGCAGCGTTCGATCGAGCGTTGCGGTTATCCTCGTCCATCAGCAGCCAGCCGACCGTGAGGAGCGTGAGACTTGGCTCCATAGACCCGGTCCGATACAGGCTGCGCGATCTTAAGAATTCTGGAAGCTCTGCGTAGAATCGTTCGAGGTTGCTCTTGTCCAGGGTTCGTTGTCGGGCCAGTAATTTGCTCTCTCGGTCCCGATCACGCGCTCTGATGATCGCCTTCTGGTCGGACGCGGGGAGGCGCCTTACCAGGCCAGGCAGCTCGGGCTGAAACCACCGCAGGTAGGTTACGAGCAGTCGGTAGCCTGGAGCAGCCGCCCAGAGGCGGCGAAGCGTCCGCTCATCGGGTACGACTCTGGCCTCGACAGGGGGTCGCCGGTCAGGTCTTGCGGAGCTGCGGTGGCGAACCCGCACCACGTTTCGTGTTGGCGGGCGGCTCCGTGCGGACTCTTCTCGAGGAACTCGACTTCTGGCCACGGCCCCTTCCGCCCCTTCCTGTGGAACACCCTGAGAAGCGCCGCGGGCAGGGTCGCAGGGTCGGCCTGTTCGGCGCCAGGGATCAGCCGGCGCCTAGCCCGCGCGCTCAGTCTATGCGACTCGCGGCGACCGGTTCAAGCGCGGTCCACGCTCGAGCGAGGCATTGATCGGCCTGCTCGCCGGTGATGCGCAGGGCCTGGGCGACCGCCGCCAGCGGCAGGCCGCGGGCGATCGCGATCCACAAGAGGGCCTCCCGCGCGGGTAAGTCGCGCACCGGATCGCCCGAGGCGGCGAGGCTCGTGGCGCTGATCGTGGCTGTCACGAAGACGGAGGGAGCACCGTCGGGCACCATCCCGGCCGTCAGGATAGGACCAGGCGGGCAAAAGTGTCAACGAGGGCCGAGTCGTAAGTCCCCGGCCGCCCGGCCCGGCGGCCTGGTGGCGCTCGTGCCGGTGCTGGCCGAGGCCACCTAGTCTGCGCGCCACCCAGTAAGGGCACTTCGCGCTGTGTGAGAAATTCGCCGCATAGGATCATGGAGTTCGCCCCGCATCTCACGGGGCCTGATGATCCGGCGCTGCGTGCTCGTGCAATGACACCAGATCCCCCCAGCGGTGGACACTTTGCCCGTCGCCCCACAATCGGGTATACTCAGGGTCTAGTCCGAAAAAGGCAGCTCAAGCGTAAAGGTTCCTCCCCGGCAGCCAGTCTATCGGCCGCGCGGGGAGGTCGCATTTTGGGGGCATGATACGTGCCCGCAATCCACATCCATGTGGACGAATCTGGTGACTTCAACTTCTCTCCGTCCGGTTCCCGCTACTACATCTTCACGAGCGTCTGGACCTATGATCCTGAGCCGCTAGCCGTCGCCCTCACGAAACTACGCTTCAGCCTGATCAAGGCCGGGCACTTTCAGACCGGTCAAGATCTTTCGTCCTTCCACGCGTCTGATGATCCCGCTCCGCGCCGGGCCTTGGTGATCCCCGCGCTTCAACAGCATGGCGGATGGAATTTCGCTTCTATCGTCGTGGACAAACGGAAGGTGAATCCCGCCCTGTAGGATCCTTTTACTTTCTACCCGAAGTTCCTTTCGATGGTGTTGCGGTTCATCTTCAAGGGGCGGCTGCTCCGAGGCACCACTCAGGTTCTGATCTACACAGACACCTTGCCATTCACGAAGAGCAAGGCCTTGGCCGTCGAGGTTGCGATCAAGGCTGAATGTAAGGCTGACCTCGGCGGTGTTCCATTCAGAAGCTGCCACCACCGGAGAGAAAGCAATGTGTGGCTTCAGGTGGCGGACTATTGCTGTTGGGGTATGTGCCGAAAGTGGGAGCATGGCGACCCCGCCACGTACGATGCTCTCCGGCTTCGGTTGGCGGCTCCTGAACTGGATCCCATGTCGCGGGGGGATGGAACGATCTACTACGAAATTCCGTAGGAGAGTTTGAGCCCGAAGGGGCGGCCTCTCGAGGGCGGCCCCTCCCCTTCGGGCGAAGTCATCAATCGCTTGGTTGCTCCCTCTGGGCTGGGCGCCACTTCGGGATGGGCAAGGCCGTGTCGCTCCGTCGCTGGCCAGACAGATCGAACGTCATCACGTGGCCCCTCCTGTCGAACCACCCCGAGCCGATTAGGCGGGAGGTATTGTCAAAGAAGTCCACCCGCAGCATGTCGAGATCCGCGATGGCGTATCCAGTCGGCTGACCATGGGACGCGAACAAATCCACGCGATAGCGCTCGCTGAGCGGATTCACGCGACCCCATCCAATCCGTCGTTCGCGTAGATCATAGTAGTCCACACGGCCCGCGCGCCGGTCCACTATCGCGTGGCCTATATGTCGGCCGTCGGCGTCGTACAAGTCGATGCGCTTAGCGGCCAGTGCGGGGCTCAAAGCGCCCATAAGGCCGATGAGCATGAGCAGGCAAGTCGCCCATACAGTGCGGTCGATCCAACGGCGGAGCCTTTGCCTGAGGGCCATCGTCTGGGGGGCTATCCCGAGGAACCTACACTACAGCGACGCGCGTATGGACCGCGATTTGTTCCGCCGGGCGATGGCCGGCTGTGGCGGCTGGCCGCTACTCTGAACGGTCGCGCTTCTGGCCTCGTCGCCGCTTGAAGGTGTCTCGCAGCATCGCCCGCACGTGCCGACGTTGCTCGCGCATTCGTGCTAAGCCGCCACGATGAGCCAGAACAGGGGGACGTGTGCCATTCGGCGTCGGAGCCTTACTCAATCACCTGATCCGCCCGCTGCAGGAGCGATTGCGGGATCGTCAGGCCGAGCCCAGCGCCCGGGTGAGATGGCCGGGTGTCTCGGCAGGCACCCGGTGCCTTTCAGTCTACCGTTCGGCGTATCCTACACACGCGCGACTAGGACGCCGCACGCGGGGGAGCTGAGAGTGGACGCGACTGAAGCACAGAACGCCCGAGTACTCGTGATCGATGACGACGACGATCTGCGCGCATTGGCGGTCCGTGTGGTCAAACAGGCCGGCTATGCGGTGGACTCGGTGGCGGACGGACAGGGTGGGCTCGACCGACTGACTAAGCAGACCTACGATCTCATCGTGTGCGATCTGCGCATGCCCGGGATGAACGGCGTGGCCTTCTATCGGGCAGTCGAACGCCGAAACCCCGTCATGGCGAGGCGCGTCGTCTTCATGACCCTGCACAGCAGCTCCGACGAGTACAGGGACTTCCTGCGGGGAGTCTACGCCCCCGTCCTCAACAAGCCCTTCACGCTGGACGAGTTCCGCGCGATGGTGGCCCGCATGGTGGGGCCGCGCCGGTAGTGGCGTTCGTGCCGGTGTTGGGAAAGTCGAGGTGAAGGGCTCAAGCATAAGGAAGCGGGGGCGAGACCGAACTGCGTCTCGCCTGTCACCTTGCCTCAGGACCCGCCGAAGTCCCCGCCGCGCGCATCGGAGGGGTTGGTGGGAAGTCGGCCGGCGGCGGCCCTTGCCCGCCGATCACGTGCCGGGGTAGCATCCGCCCTACGCGCTAGGTGGCCCTCCCGGAAGGCGCATTGCTGGCCAAGTCAGACTGTCACGTGGCTTCGGACGAACGGAGGCCCCCCATGACCGACCCCATCTCGGTAATGTCCATCGCGGTGAAGGGCATTTACACGCTGGTCGACGCCTCCAAGAAGGCGTCAAGAGAGGAGCGCGACCGATTGGCGGGCCTCTATAAGGCCATCGCGGGCTGGATGCGCGATGTAGCTTCCGCGCTGCGTAGGGAGGACATGCCACCGGGGCTTTTAGAGGCGTATCTCAACTATTCGACAGAACTCACCGCCGCACTCAAGCGGACCGAGCGATACATAAGGGACCCAGTCGCTAGGCTGAAACAGCAATTGGCGCTCTCGGATATGCTGTCGGCCTTCACCTCGTTGATCCTGCTCTGGACCGAGATCTTCCCGTCGAAGGAACAACTGACGACGGCACAACGGAAGACGCTGGAGGATAGCGCGCGCGAACTCGAGAAGACAGCGGCCCAGCTTGATTCCTGGGCGGTCGCGCTGCGAGCCTGACCGGCGACAGCCCCGCCAGTCTGGCGGGGCAGCCAGCGGACGGCTCCAGAAGCCCCTGACATACCACGGGCGCCGAGGGACTCTCGACGCCCGTGGCCTGGTCCGGTGCGCTTACTTGAGGTACTCCGCCAGCTTCTCCCGCTGCCGCCGCGTCGTCAGGTGCGCGTACATCGTCGTCGTGGTGATCACCGCGTGCCCGAGCGCCTCCTGGATGTCCTGGAGGTCGGCCCCGTTCTCGCGGAGCCGGGAGGCGAAGCTGTGACGCAGCATGTGCGGGTGGACCTTCCGGTTCAACACCGCCTGACAGAGCCGCCGGATAGTCATAAAGATCGTCCTTGGCCCGAGTGGTGCCACGCCATGCTTCGGCAGCCACTGTGCGCTCCCTCGGACGAACACATAGGGGTTCGCGGAGAGGCTCGAGGGGGTCGCGGCGCGCAGGCGCTCGGCCTCCTCCCGCGAAGCGGCGCGGGCCACCCGCTTCCGTTTCCCGTTCGGGAACGTCTGCACGATGGCCCAGGAACGTTCGCCGTTCTGCGGGCGGGGCGGCGCGATGTAGCCGGCGGACAACGCCAGCAGCTCCGGCCGCGTTCCCTCGAGGTAGGGCCGGACGATGCGCTCGAGCCGCGGGATGATCGGCAGCTCCCGATCCTTCCGCCCTTTGCCGTCGACGACTTGGAGGATGCCCGCTTCGAGGTTCAGGTGGCCGAGTTGGAGGTGCGAGAGCTCAGAGCACCGGAGGCCCGTGAAGAGCCCGGTCGCCACGAGGGCGTAATCGCGGCAGCCGAGCGGGGTCGGGTCCTGGGCGAGTGCCTCGAGGAGCTTCTCTTGCTCGGGAATCGTGAGGTAGCGCGGGAGCTTCTTCTGCGTGGGGAGCAGGAACACGTCGGCCGCCGGATTTTTCATGGTGATCTCCTCGCGGAGCATCCACTTCCAGAATGTCCGCAGCGCATGCACATGGTGGTTGGCGCTGGTCGCCTTGAGCCCGCGTTCCTGCTGCAACCAGCCGAGGTAGAACTCAATGTGCCGAAAGGTCACGTCGTCGGGCTTCGACAACTCCGCCTGCCCGCAAAAGTCCAGGAAGGTCTTGAGGTCCTCGCGGTACGCCTGCACCGTGTTCTCCCGGCGCTGGCGGACAAAGCCGAGCCAGTTCAGGAAGACCGGGGCGTACTCGGCCAACGTCCGATTCCGTTGAGCCAGGAGCGGGGCGCCCCCAGGGACGAGCGCGCCGCCCCTCACGACCGACACCCAGGGCACAGCACGATGATCCACGTCTCATCGGCGGGGCACGGGTCGCGACGGACGCTGACCGTGAAGTGGTGCCCCTCCGGCGGTCCGATCTCGACCTCGACCATCGAACAGGGGGCGTTCAGCTCGTCGATCATCGCCTGGAGGGCCTCGCGCTCCGCCGGCGAGGCGGCCACCCGCTGGTGACAGCTGAAGTGCATCGGGACGCCGCAGCGCTCACAGAACGCGTCGTCATAGCAGCCGTCCACCACCAAACGGCGACACAGGACGCAGCGCGAGGCTCGGTCCAGCTCGGGCAGGAATCGGAATCGGTAATGGGCCCCGCGGTACTGGAGATGGGATTTGCTCATGGCCTCCTCCTTCCATCGGCTTGGGAGCATTGGACGTCGGCCCCCGAAGGGGCGGTGTGTGAGAAATAAGTGTTTTGCTGCCAGCGTTGGGCGGTCATCGGCCTCGTGCTCCGACGCGCACTTGCGGAGCGGTCGGCAGCCGGGTTTGTTTGACAAGGCCCGCCACGGTCGTGTGGCTCACGCCGAGCGCCCGGGCGACCGTACGCAGCGACTGCCCGGTGGCCAGGAGGCGCTCCGCCTGGGCCCGATCCACCAGCACCCGCGGCCGGCCGAGCCGGACCCCCTGGCTCTTGGCCCGGCGGAGCCCGGCGAGGACCCGGTCCCGAATTAGGTCGCGCTCGAACTCCGAGATGGCGGCCAGCACGTGGAAGAGCAGCCGGCCGGCCGGCGTCGTGGTGTCGAGCGCCTGGTCGAGCACCACTAGGTCGACGCCCAGCACCTCGAACTCCCGCACCAGGGCCACCAGGTGGTGGACGGAGCGGGCCAGGCGGTCCAGCTTGACGCAGGCCACGAGGTCGACCCGGCGGGCGCGGACCGCCGCCAGGAGGGCATCCAGGGCCGGCCGGCGCTCCTTGGCGCCGCTCTGGCCGTGGTCGACGTACTCGGTGACGGCCCAGCCCCGGGCCGTCGCAAAGGAGCGGAGGGCGAGGAGCTGGTTCTCGGCGGTCTGCCCGGTGGTGCTGACCCGGGCGTAGAGGGCGACGCGGCGCGCGGCCGTCATGACCGCTCCTCGACCCGCAGGACAGCCGTCGTGGTCGTCTCGGAGATCGCGGCTAGGTCGTC
>Ga0070698_100007655_pt1 | contig 11687 bp, 12 predicted proteins | sample KBSK1502metaG_FD_65477 | JGI IMG/M metagenome (GOLD analysis project Ga0070698, IMG submission 65477) | Corn, switchgrass and miscanthus rhizosphere microbial communities from Kellogg Biological Station, Michigan, USA - KBS K1-50-2 metaG | ecosystem: Host-associated > Plants > Roots >...
GATGCCTTCTGGACGCTGCGTGAAGCGTTAACGACAATCGCGTATCGTGCCTGGTTCCAGATCGGTAGATCGTCACGCGAATTACCTGCGTAGTCAAACCCTCGCACTCCGAAGCGCTCGACTAAGGAGCGCGCTTTGTTGACTCCTGTCAAATTGACAGTGCCATCGCTCCCGAGGACTTCCTCCGAGAGGCTGAGTTGCTTTGCGATACGCTGCACCAGTTCTTCGTCCGAGCCGCTGCAGAGCACGATTCGTCGACCGCTCGTGTGTTCGGACTTGAGAAACTCCAATAACTGTTGATGAACAGTCAAGTGGGCATTTTTCAGCGCCACACTTCTCGCAAACCGGCGTTTCAAGTGGGCCTTCCCCCGCATCAACCAGAATGGCACCAACGGCAGGAGAAGCGTCTTCTGTTTTGCAAAACTAAGGAAGCTCTCATAGAGCAGATTGGTGCGCAGTAGCGTGCCATCTACGTCCACGCAAAGGGCGGGCTCTCCGGAATGATTCTGTGCCGCCTGGTCTGAGAGGTGATTCATGTTTGCAGACCGACATCATTCTGCGCTTCACAAAGAGCCTCGAAGAAAGCTCTCAGCGAACTTCAGCCGAATTTATAGATTGGTATGTCGCTATTCACGATAAACGCCCACTGTGACGCTTCACTTGAAACTCTTGTTCCAACCGCCGGCTGGCGACCCACGCTTTTCGGTCTGCGCCTTTTGGCATCCGACATTCCGGCACAACCTCGATGCTGGGACTCGCCCCGGAACAAGGTTGTTCTATCCCGGTTTCTCGTGATCAGGCAAGTCCGTTTTCGTACGAGGGCCCTGTGCCCCGCAGCAGCAGACCAGACGGAAGCGTTCCAGAGCGCCGTAGCTTTGCGCATTTTCAGGAGAAAGAAACTTTAGAGCGACTAGGCCCTTGAGGCGCGTGTCTTCGACTTTATAGACCAGGCCCATGCCACCACCACCCATTTTTTCGACAACGCGATAGTGCGAAATAGTCTAGCCGAGCATTAGCTGCGACGACCGTTCTCCGTTATCTTAAGGCGTCGCCGCCGCTGCCGGCTTCGGCGACATAAAAGGCGCCATCCGGACCGAATTTCAGACCTCGCGGACCGTCCAGGCCGCTGGCAACCACGGTAAAGCTCGAAGACTGTGCCCAAGCTGAGGGCGTCAGGAGGACCACCATCAGCGCGCTGAAAATCCAAGCCCTTCTGAAGGATGGGTTCATAGAGGCTCCTTTGCGGAGAAAGAGAAAATAGACCTAGGACCTGCGACGAGCGGGATTCGCCGCGTGGAAGAGGCACGAGTGTCTCCCCAACCTTCGCGCCTGTCAATATGAACAATTATTGAAGTCTGTCTGGTGGGATCGAAAGTCTGTCCCGGAGTCGAGCCTTGCGACCTTGAGTCGTCTCTGGACACTGATTGCATTCGAGAGGCACGGACAAATCTAGCGTTCGTAGTCCCGCCAGGGTCTCCCGTCCAGACCAGCGATGACCGGCGGTGCCTGGCCACTCCAGAGAGCGCTGGCCAGAAATTTTTGAGGAGGGGTTTGGGGGATTTCGAAGAGCGCGAGGAGAGGAGCCAGTCAATACGGGAGGAGATGTCTTTTCTCGAAGCTTCGCCCATGATGCGAAAAATTGGTGAGCCGTCGCGATCGAAGATGATCGTGGCGGGAACGATTTCTCCGAGTCGTATCCGCCGGCGAGTTTGGAGAGCATAGGCATTTCTTCGCGGCATGGAAGACACCAGGTAGCCCAGAAGCCGTGAGATTTGGTAGTTGATCGCGACATCGAAAAGAAACTGGTGATTTTCAACCTGATTGTGATTGAGTTCGCGTTGCGTCTGCTCGTCAGTACCGATGAAGTGGCGGAAGGAGTTAAATTCGCGGAATCCGATGTTGACGGTCAGACGGCGCAGCCAAGCGGGATCGTGATCGGCGGGACTGCTCACGGCCGTGCCGCCGCCACAGAGTTCGTCCATGATGCCTTGGTTCGAACGAGCAGCGACACAACCCTGCGCATGAGCCAATTGGAATGCGCCGGCGAGGAAAAACGCCGCAAGAGCTGCACAAATCGCGCGGAAGGCACAAATCGGTTTGCGGACACGAGAAGATTCCCCTGGATTGAATTCGGACACGACCCTCGAAGCTTGTGGGATCTAAGCAGGAGAGCGAAGGCGCGGCAATATTACAAAAATGCTAGGGAAGCACGAAGGAGTGAGCTATTTCAGTTCGACTTCGATGATTTGGCCTGGAGCCGAGCCTACGTTGCTTAGATTGTGAGTGACCTTAGCGTCGACGTAACGGAAATCGCCGGCACCAACTTCGTGAGCGGCGGATTGACCGTCAGGCGAGGTCATTTTCAAGTTAAGAGCGGTAACGGAAACGATCACATACGGCCGCATGTGAGTATGCATGGGGGAAGTGGCGCCGGGGGCGAGGACCCAGTTGTAAACGCGGGCGCTGGGATTTTCGGCGGCAACGGTGGCAGCGACGTCGGGAGAGGGCGTTTCCGGGCGCCGGGCGGGCTCGATATCCAAAACTTCGTAGGGCGCCTTTCCAACATTGTGGATCTTGTGAGTGTAAGAGGCGTCGGTAAGGGTGAGGGCGGAAATGTTACCGGGCTTTGTGGCAGACGCGGGGGCCTCCGGTTGGTTGATTTTCTGCTCAGCGACGGAGGTCGTCGAGAGAGCGATAGCCACACGATCGTGTGTGTGACTGTGAAACTGTGTGCTTTCGCCCGACGGCAGGAGCAGGTGGATCACCGTGACGAAATCGTTTTTGAACATGACTTTGTGGAGCGGTTCTTCTTCGACGGGAACGGAGGTGGGGATGGAAGTCTGTTGTGCGAACAGCATGGCGGGCAGGATGAAGAGCGAAACAATCCCAGTTTTCATGGCGACTCCTCCTGGCGCGCGTGCTGAGAGAGAAGAACTCGGAGTATCGTACACGATTTTTGCGAAAGGATTCGGAAAGGAATTGAACGGGTGAGGAGAGGCTAAGTCGCGACGACTAGAAACCGGGAGCGCCGGACGAGGCGGGACGCATTTCCGGGGCGTTCACGCCGAAGCGAAGGTGGGCGAAATAGGTCTGGCCGACCGACATGAAGCCGGTGTAGAGGTAGCCCCAGACAAAGAGAAGCAGGAAGGGGATGGTGGCGAAATTCTGGTTGGTGACGGCGTAAACAACGGTAAAAGCGAAGTAGATGCCAAGCAGAATTTCAGCGTAGGGCATCCAGCCGGCCTTGTTCCTGTATTTCTTGGCGACGAAAGTGTCTTTCTTGCCTTCGATCTTAAACTTTGGCGTGCGGGCAAATTCGCTTTTTATACCGAAAATCGCTTCCAGTACAGCTTTGGCGTTGCGAACGGAAATGCCGATGCCCGTCGCCATCACGAACGGCATGTAGAGAAAGGTGCGCCACCAGCTTTTGGGACGAAGCTCTTTTTGCGCGACCAGATAGAAGCTCGAGATGGAACAAGTGGAAGCGAGAAAGAGCGGCAGGTCGATAAGCAGCATCTGAAACCAGCCCTGATAGAAACGAACAATCATCGCAGGAAGGAGCATGGCCGAGAAAAGAACCATCAGGGGATAACTGACGTTGGCGGTGAGATGGAAAAAAGCTTCGGCTTTGACGTGCCAAGGCGCATGGGAACGGAAAACCTGCGGAAGAATCTTCTTTGCGGTTTGCATCAAGCCCTTGGCCCAGCGCGCCTGCTGCGCCTTGAAGCCGTTCATGTCCACGGGAAGTTCGCTGGCGCATTCGACATTCGGGAGATAGAGAAACTTCCAACCTTTGAGTTGCGCGCGATAGGAAAGATCGGTGTCTTCGGTAAGGGTGTCGTGTTCCCAACCACCGGCGGAATCGATCGCGGCGCGGCGCCAGACTCCGGCGGTGCCGTTGAAATTGAAGAAAGTACCGCGGCGGGAACGGGCGCCGTGTTCGACGACAAAGTGACCGTCGAGCAGGATGGTTTCGACTTGCGTGAGCAGAGAATAATCGCGATTAAGGTAGGTCCAGCGCGCCTGCGCCATGCCGATTACGGGATTCTGGAAATACGGAACGGTGAGGCGGAGAAAATCGGGCTCTGGAATAAAGTCCGCATCAAACATGGCGATGAATTCGCCGCACGCGGTTTTGAGGCCGTTTTCGAGGGCGCCTGCTTTGAAGCCCTCGCGGTTAGCGCGGTGAATGTAGCTGATGGGCATACCTTGCGCCGCGTGACGTGCGACACAGGCTCGCGCGACGTCACAGGTTTCGTCCGTCGAATCGTCGAGGACTTGAACGTCGAGGAGTTCCGGCGGGTAGTCGAATCTCGAGACTGCTTCGACGAGACGCTCGATAACGTAGCGTTCGTTGAAAATGGGAAGTTGCACAGTGACACGCGGCCATTGCTCGACCGCGGGCGGCGGACCAGGGACATTCTTACGATATTTGTAATAGTCGTAGACGAGCCAGTAGCGATGAAGCCCGTACACCGCGAGGATGATGAGGACGATGAAGTAGGGAATCATCATCATCAGGTCGAACGCGTTGACATGGTAGATGCCGGAAAATGTGCGGTCGGTCGCTTTGTGCCAGTAGTTGCTGAGCGGGCTCTGCGCAACAAACGAGGCGATGAGCTGGAAATCCATGGATGCAGGTAGTTTACGAAGTTTGTCCGAAGTGCGCCAGAGGAGGACGAGGAATGGTTCGGAGGATCCTAGATCGCGACGCGGGTGTTCGACTTGGGGCATAATCGCGCACCCTGCAGGTGGGATGGATGAGCGGAAAGAACAACGCACGCGTGGAGCACCGGTTGGCCGAAATTGCGTCCGCATTTCTGCGATTGGGATTTGTGGCCTTTGGCGGACCAGCGGCGCACATCGCGCTGATGGAGGCAGAATTTGTGCGGCGGCGTGGCTGGCTCGGCCGCGAGGAGTTTCTCGACCGGCTGGGAGCGGTGAATCTGCTGCCCGGACCAAGCTCGACCGAAATGGCCATTTACCTGGGCCAGTTGCGAGGCGGGGTGCCGGGCCTGCTGATTGCGGGAGCGGCGTTTATTTTGCCTGCGGCCTTGATGACGCTGGCGCTCGGATGGGCTTACGTGCGGTATGGCGCGCTGCCACAATTTGCGGGATTGCTGTGGGGAGTAAAGCCGGTGGTTGTGGGGCTGATCGCGCAGGCGGTGTGGACGCTTGCGAAGACGGCGCTGAAATCGCGCGAGTTGATGGTCATTGCCGCGATTGTGCTGGGACTGGCGGCGATGCAGGTTTCAACGTTGGCGCTACTGATTGGAACGGGCGTGTCTTGGATTGTGGCGAACCGGTTCGGACAGGGCAAAGCTGAGTTTCTAGCAGCGGCCGTTGCGGGCGGCAGTGCCACGGGCGCGACTGCTGCGGCCGGGGTCGCGACAGCGGGGGTGTTCGTCTATTTCCTGAAGATTGGCGCGCTGCTGTTTGGCAGCGGTTATGTTTTGCTGGCCGTGCTGCGCGAGGATCTTGTCACGCGGATGCATTGGCTGAGCGAAACGCAGTTGCTGGATGCGATTGCGGTCGGTCAAGCGACTCCCGGGCCATTTTTTACGGTGGCGACGTTTCTCGGATACGTGCTTTCGGGATGGAGTGGCGCTGCGCTTGCGACTGTCGGAATCTTTGTGCCGGCGTTCATCTATGTGGCGGTGACCGCAAGTGTCTTGCCGCGGCTGCGGAAGTCGCCGACGGCGAGCGCGTTTTTAGATGGCGTGAACGCGGCGGCGGTAGCGCTGATGGCGTTTGTCGGGTTTCAATTTGCGCGAGAGGCAGTTATGACGCCGGTGGCGGCGGCCATTACGGCGTTTAGCGGGATTCTTGTGTTTCGATATCGAGTGAATTCTGCGTGGCTGATTTTGGGCGGTGCGCTGTGTGGATTGCTTGTGAAGCTTGCGGCGTCGTGAAGGTCAGAGGCGCACAGAAAGGATTCATCTCGCCCCCGCCGCGCGATGCGCAGGAGATGTCTCTGCCACTGGCCGGTTAGGGAATCAAGACAATTTTGCCGAAGGCGCTGGACGGTTTCATGATGTCCATATGCGCCTGCGCGGCGTCCTTTAGCGGCATTTCCTTACCGACGACAGGACGCAGGGTGCCATTTTCGAGACCGGCGATGATGCCGGCGTGGACTTCAGCGGATTCGGCTTCCGTGAAGCCCCAAAGTGTGAACGCGCGAATCGACGCGCGGCGGCTCATAAGGTCTCGCGGAGTGATGGTGACATCGCCTCGGCTGCCGATGACGACGACGCGGCCCATCTTCCCGAGGAGTTTTAAGTCGGCGCCGAGATTCACGTTGGCAAGCATTTCCAGAATGATGTCCACACCGCCGCCGCCCGTGGCTTTCGAGATTTCTTCCTGGTAGCCGGGCTTCGAGTGATCGAAGACCTGGTGCGCGCCTTCGCGTTGAGCCAGTTCCAGACCTTTCGCAGAGCCGGCGGTGCCGAAAACCGTTAAGCCGAGGGCGCGAGCGATTTGTACCGAGGCAATTCCGACGCCGCCGCTGGCTCCGTGAACCAGAACCGTTTCGCCGCTACGCGCTTTGGCCTGACGATGAATGGCGTGATGCGCCGTGGCGTAGGGGACGAACACGCCCGCGCCTTCGGCGAAGGAGACACGATCGGGCAGACGGTGCACCCGGGATTCTGGCTCGAGAGCGTATTCGGCGTATGTTCCTGAAAGACTCTTTGCGATGTAAACGCGGTCGCCGGGTTTCGCTTTTTTCACGCTATCGCCGATCGAATCGACAACGCCTGCGCCGTCGATGCCGGGAGTGTAGGGAAGCGAGGGCAGCACGGCGTAGTTGCCGGTGCGCGTGTAAGTGTCGACTGGATTCACCCCCGCGGCGCGAATCTTTACAAGCACTTGCCCGGCAGCGGGCTTGGGTGTGGGAACTTCTTCGAGCTTTAGAACTTCGGGACCGCCGAATTGACGAACGAGGATGGCTTTCATCTTGAACTCCGATCGAGCGAATTATCAAGAAAGAGCCGGGGCGAAGCCGGCACCAGAAAAAGTTGACACAAGAGCTTTGAAAAAATAGCGAAAAAAGCGAATTTCAACAACAAATTCGAGAACGCCTTCGAGAAAAACTAGAAATGATCATCGATAGCGATCGCTGAATGGGATTCGACGAGGCCTGCTGCCTTCCCCCACGCGGTGGTTTGCCAATTGTCCTTACCCTTTTTCGACGGAATCCACGGAGGCAGGGGCTGGTTCAGGTAGCTGGCCAGCGCGTGAATGTAGGGTTCATACATGCGGCGCAAGTCTCGAAGGCGCTGGTCGGCGGCAGCATCGTCGTGCAACTTGAGGCCGTGTTGCGCGAGCACATCACGAATGTGCTGGAGCTCGGCGTGCGGCAGGCGGTCTCTTGAGAGTTCCTGCGGCGAAGTGTCAAAGACTTGCGAGAGGTCTACGACAGCGTGACGGGCAATAGCGAAAGTAAGTTCGCCTTGCCTTTGGCAAGCGCCTTCGATACCGACCATGATCAGGGAGCAGGCGTCAAGAATAGCGGTGAGCGAGGCGATCCAGGATTGGTTATCGTGCTGCGAGCGGAAAAAAGCAAGCACCGGATAGGAAAGATGGCTTTCCATGAGTTCGGCGCACCAGAGTTCCCATTCTTTCAGGAGTTCGCGGAGAGCTTCCTGTCCATGCGGATAGCTGTGGCGGCGAAGAAGTTCGCCGGCCGTCGGGGGTGTGCCGGCGCGAGAGTCGAGCAGGGAAATATTCACCTCGCGTTTGGAGAAAGAGCCGTAGATGAAGGGCAGATAGCCGATGACGCCAGCGAGAAAGCCGAAGCCCAGGCCGCCTTCGATGACGACGAGAGCGCGAGCCATGCCGGAGCGGGGCACGACGTCACCGAGGCCCAGAGTGAAGAAGGTGGTGCCGCTAAGGTAGGCGTCTGTCCAGAAGCCGCCACTGGTGCTGGTGACGTTGACCGCGGACCCCGAGCCGTACTGCATCAGAGCGAAGCTCAAGACGAGTCCGACGGCCCAGACGGCAACGAGAATCAGAAGAGAGATCGGACCAAAGATCCCGAAAGCGGATTCACGGACCTTTTTGGAGGGGAACAGTCCGACCGTGAATTTCCAGAGCTTCCAGAGGTTCTTGTAGAAGAGGCGTGAAAGGCGGAACCGGCGGGTCACGCGCCGTGGGAGAATGATCACCTCGAAGGCGTCCCAAACGACGATGATCAGAATGGCGACGCCGGAAAAGAACGCGGCGGGAGAGGTCAGCATGGGTGGAATTGTACCTGTTTGGCCGGCGATTTGCGTTGTGGCGGTCAGCTATTGAGCTTGGCTGTGACGCTGATTTCCGCTTTGAAGAGCTTGGAGACGGGGCAGCCGGTTTCCGCCGCCTTGACGGCTGCGTCGAACTTCGCCTTGTCCGCGCCAGGAATGGTGGCGACGAGATCAAGATGGCTCTTGGTGATCGAAAAGCCGTCGCCGACTTTATCGAGCGTGATGGTCGCGGTAGTTTCAAGTTTCTGGGCGGTCATTCCTGCACCGCCGAGTTGCGCAGAAAGCGCCATCGTGAAACAGCCCGCGTGTGCCGCGGCAAGAAGCTCTTCTGGGTTGGTGCCTATTCCGCTTTCAAAACGTGCGTGGAAAGAATAGGGCGTTTGCTTGAGCACGCCGCTGTCCGTCGAAATTGCGCCCTTCCCGGCCTTCAAGTCGCCCTGCCAAACCGCCGATGCCTTGCGCTGCATGATGGATCCTCCGTTCAGAAGTTGTGTCTGTTTCGAATCTACCGATTCGATTCGGGCTGAGGCATTCCGGGTATATTAACAGGGCATCCTCAAGAGCGCAGGGTATCCGTACACAGAATGCATCCGTCGCTACGCTCCGTGACACACCGTCCATGGCCGCTGCCCAGCCGCCCGTGGGTTATGGCACAGAACTGGCACGATCTGTTATTTGCGCATTGGCCGGTTTCTGCGGACGTAATGCGAAGACTGCTGCCGGAGACAGTCGAGCTCGACCTTTATGACCGCCGGGCGTGGATCAGCATCGTGCCATTCAGGATGTCGGGCGTTCGGTTGCGTGCGATACCGGCGCTTCCCTGGCTTTCGGCGTTTCCAGAATTAAATGTGCGAACGTATGTTACTGCGGGCGGGAAAGCTGGCATATGGTTTTTCAGTTTGGATGCAGCGAATCCTGTCGCAGTTGAGATTGCCAGGCTGTGGTTTCATCTCCCCTATTTCCGCGCGGACATGGAATCGAAAGCCGGACCTGAAAGAATTGCCTATACCTCCCGGCGCAAAGACCGCCGCGGAGGACGAGAACGGCTGGTAGCAGCTTATAGCGGGCACGGCCCTTGCTTTGAGGCGAAGCGTGGAACGCTGGAATATTTTCTGACAGAGCGCTACTGCTTGTACACGCAGCGGCGCAATGGCGAATTGCTGCGCGGCGAGATACACCATGCGCCGTGGAAGTTGGCTGAAGCAAGCGCGTCGTTTCAAGCGAATACGATGCTGGAAAATTTGGAGCTAGCGATTCCGGGCCCGCCGGAGGCACTTCATTATTCCAAATTACAAGAAGTGATTGCGTGGACGCCGCAGAAAGTCCTCGTTCCTCCTCACCACTTATGAAAAACGAAGAACACCCCCAGGACGAGGCACCCGGCGCCGGCTGCGTAGTTCCACTTTAATTTTTCGCCGAGATAGGTGACCGAGAAAAGCGCGAACACCGTCAGCGTGATCACCTCCTGAATGGTCTTGAGCTGCGCGGTATTGAATTCGTAGGAGCCGATGCGATTTGCCGGCACCTGGAAACAGTACTCGAAAAACGCGATGCCCCAGCTGGCCAGAATTACCTTCCAAAGGCCTTCGCTGCGGTATTTTAAGTGGCCGTACCAAGCGAAGGTCATGAAGATATTTGAGACCGTCAGCAACACAATGGTACGCATGATGTTTCATCGTCTCCAGTCGAACGAGAATGCCATAGTGTGACGTTTGATAAATCCGTCGAGTTCGAAAGAGCAATCTGCTCTGTCGGTCCTAGCGAGGTAATCAAACGTTCAGGGTGAGAGAGACAAGCCCGGGCGGGGTCACGGGAGCAACGGGCGGCAAGCTCGAGCGGTCAACCGGCCGGTAGAGTGTGTCCCGTTCGACAGGCACGCGGCCCGCGGCACGAATGAGGCGTTCGAGTTCCGCGCGCGGCGTGAACTCGGACGTTTTCGCTCCCGCGTCGTGATAAATCTTTTCTTCGACGACGGTGCCGTCAAGATCGTTTGCACCGAAGCGCAGCGCTATCTGCGCAATGCTGGGCGTCAGCATGATCCAATAAGCCTTGATGTGTTCGAAATTATCAAGCATCAGGCGCGAAACGGCGATATTGCGCAGGTCAAGATACCCGGTGGTTTTCGGGATGTGCGATAGCGGCGTATTGTCCGGATGAAACGCGAGGGGAATGAAAGCGACAAAGCCGTGCGTCTGATCCTGCACTTCGCGCAGTTTCACCAGATGATCGACGCGTTCCTCTTCCGTCTCCACGTGGCCGTAAAGCATGGTGGCATTCGATGGCAAGCCAATTTCGTGCGCTTTTTTGGCGGTGTTCAGCCAGACCTGCCCGCTGACCTTGTGGTCGCAGATTATGCGACGCACGCGCGGATGGAAAATTTCTGCACCGCCGCCGGGGCAAGAATCGACGCCTGCTTCTTTCATGCGGCGCAGCGTTTCTTCGACGGTGATTTTCGCGATGCGCGAAAAGTAATGTACCTCCACCATGGTGAAGGCTTTCAGGTGCACGCCCGGGCAGCGCTGCTTAAGGCCGCGAATCATTTCAAGAAAATAATCAAACGGCAGGTCGGGATGGAGGCCGCCGACGATATGGAATTCGGTGGCGCCCTCGCGAACGCCCTGTTCGGCGCGCTGGTAGATTTCTTCGAGAGCGTAGGTGTAGGCGCCCGGCGCGTTCGGATCTCGGCCAAAGGCGCAGAGTTTGCAGTGCGCGACGCATACGTTGGTCGGATTGATGTGGCGATTGACGTTAAAGTAAGTGACGTTGCCGTGTTTTTTCTCGCGAACGTAATTGGCGAGCCATCCGACCGCGAGCAAGTCCGGCGAGCGATAAAGCGCGATTCCGTCTGCAAAAGTCAGGCGCTCAGCAGCGAGAACTTTGTCCGCGATCGGGCGCAACCTTGGGTCGGTGAGAATCAGTTCGCTCAAGAGCTTCCGCTTTCTAGTTTAGGATGCCAACAAGCGTCACTCCGCCACGAGTCGCTTTTTGAAGGCATATGTTTCGAACCTTTCAAATCTTCCAGAGCGCAGCTGCAGCTCCCCAGAACAGTAGAAACGAAATACTAATATAACCGTTCATCGCGAAAAACGCAGCGTCGAGCCTGCTAAGATCGTTGGGTTTGACAAGCGAGTGCTCGTAGGCAAGCAGTGCAGCCACGACGGCCACTCCGGCCCATGCTGGCCATGGCAAGGAAAAGCTTAGGGCGAGCCAGACGAGCAGCGCCACGACGCCGATATGCATGACGCGAGCGATGAGTAGCGCCGATGCGATACCGAAACGCTTAGGCACGGAAAACAGACCTGCGCGGCGATCGAAATCCACATCCTGACATGCATAGAGCACATCAAAACCGCCGACCCAGAGAGTGACCGCGGCGGAAAGAATCAGCATGCGTACATCAAGACGTCCGGTGACGGCAATCCATGCGGCGGCGGGAGAAATGCCAAG
>Ga0070698_100007656_pt1 | contig 11685 bp, 17 predicted proteins | sample KBSK1502metaG_FD_65477 | JGI IMG/M metagenome (GOLD analysis project Ga0070698, IMG submission 65477) | Corn, switchgrass and miscanthus rhizosphere microbial communities from Kellogg Biological Station, Michigan, USA - KBS K1-50-2 metaG | ecosystem: Host-associated > Plants > Roots >...
GCGCTCGAGGCGACGAACATCCAGCCGATCTTCATGTTTCCGTCGAAGTGGGCTACCGAGCATGTCTACAAGGCGGTCGGCGGCGACGGCTTCCTGATCGACTGGGGTCTCTACTCGAGCGGGTGGACGTACGACGGCCTCGCGGCCGGTTGGACGCAGGATGCGCAGACAGATCGTCTCATCGGCGGTTGTGTCCCGTCCGATATCCACGAGTTCCTCAGTAAGACGCTGGAGGCGGGATCGCCGAGTCCGAAGTACGGTGTTTTTTGGTCTGGCGCGGCAGCGTACGGCGGCGTGCACTGGGGTCGCGAGTCCACCGGTTACACGGCGATGACGTATCTGCCGGCGATGATGCCGGGCAGCTTGACTGCCGACAACTCGCAGACGCTCCAGGCGCTCAAGGGCAACCACGATCCGTGGACTTCGACGGGCTTTCCCGAGCAGGATCCGGAGGAGATGTACCCGGCGATGCTGCCCGTGCTCACGGTGCAGATGCTCATCAACAGCATCGGACGCGACAAGACAATGGCTCCAGATCTGGAGGCCGTCCAAAACGCAGAGCTCGCGTACCGCGGCGTCCCACTCCTGAACTACTTCCGCGGTCTCTTCTCGACGAGCGGCAGTGAACCCGCGGCGATGGTCCGCGCGATCAGCCCGCGGTGGAATGGTCAGCCTGGCAAGGTGGGCACGCGGGCTGGCGACATGGTCGACGCGCGGTACTCGTACATGCGCCTGACTCCGAACGCGCAGTGGTACGTCGAGCTCGCGAAGAGCTGGGCGTATGTCATCAAGCAGCGCCGGATGGCCGACATCGTCGCTGACTCCACGCTCTTCTGGCTGCGCAACCACCACAAGTACTTCAAGCGCATGTACGGCGACGCGATCAAGCTGTCGACCGAGGACATGACGACCATCGCGAACGCGATCCAGGCGTCGCGTGGGGCGCTCCTCCAAGCAGGAGGCCAGCTCGGCGCGCAGATCGTCAATCTGCTGAGCCCCATTGCTGGCGCGATCATGGGGCAGGTGTCCAACATGGTCACCGACGCGATCGTGCAGTATCTCAGCCAGCCGGAGCTTCCAAAGCCGCTCTTCCGCCGCGTCTCGCAGAACATGAGCTGCGACATAACGGTCGGCGGCGAGCAAGCTGCTTACGAAGCGGTGGGCCGGCAGTTCCTCGAGCGCCAGCGGGCCGCCGCCGCGGCACAACCAGACGATGTCATCATGCGCCTGATCGCGTCAGGCCAGACGCAGAAGAAGCCGCCGTGGCTCCTCATCGGGGCCGGCGTAGGCGCTGCGGCCATCGTCGGAGCCATCATCCTGCGGAAGTGAACCGCAACAACCACAGAGAGTTCGGGTAGGGAGAAAGAAGCCATGGAAACAGGCGAGAACACCTATCGACGCCTCTACGGACGCGGCGGTCTCTCCGACCAGCTCACTGCGATGACGAGCGGCGTGCGCGGGCTGCGCGGTCTGGGCGACTTGGCCCCCGGCCAGTTCATCCCTCTGCTCGGGTACGACGCTTCGCGCGCAATGGATACTCTCGTGCGCAACATGCAGGCAGCCGACACGCAGTTGCCTGCTGGGCCTTCGCCCGCGCCCACGGTGCTCGATGTGAACTGCGACTGCATCATCGGCAACATCGACGTGACGCCGGAGATCGCCGCGCAGCTTCGCTCGATCTGTGCGAACAACCCGCAGGCGTTCGCGCAGACGATGATCTCGCAAGGCATCCCGCTCGACTGCGAGCCGGAGTGGTACCTCCAGCCACGCAACATCGCGATCGGCGTGGGCGTGCTCGCGATCGGTGCGCTCGCATGGTGGGCGCTGTGAGCATCGTAACGGCGCGTCGCATGCGCGGTACTGGCCGCATTCGGCTCGGCGGTCTCGGCTTCACGCTGGTGCAGCAACCGATCTCGGTCGCGGACAGCTCGACGACGTCGGTGCCGCAGCAGCCGCCGATCGTGCCGCTCACCGACCTCATGGTAGTGCAGCCGAACGTGCGAGATTACGAGACGGCATTGCGCGCGGCCGGCGCGTTCAGCGCGTTCTCTACCAGTGGCCCTCCGCAGCAGGACGTCATCGACACGGACGGCGAAGTCATCAGCGAGCAGACTTCGCCCGGGGTCATCACCGATCCCGGCCTCACGGCGGCAGAGTCCGGAGTGATCTCCGACATCAGCCCCACTCTCGTTCCGCGTCGGGAAGCCTGGAAGACCTGGCTCCCGATCGGAATCGCGGTCGTCGGCATCGCCGGGGCCGTGTGGATCCTCAGAAAGAAGTGAAAGGAGCGAACCATGGCGAAGGCACGCAAGCGCCGCAAGCGTCGCGGCAAGATGAAGGTCGGCACCTGCAAGCGGGTGCGCAGCGGAGTCGTGCTCTGCATGACTCGCAAGGGACCGCGCTTCCGCTCGAAGCGTCGTCGGAAGAGCAGGCGGTGAGCCATGGCCCGTCGTAGACGTCGTCGCCGTTCCACGCGCGGACTCGCCGGCATGCACTGCAAGTGCGTGCGCGGCAAGAAGGTCTGCCGAACCGCTCGCGGGCGGTTCAAGCGCGGCCGGCGCCAGAGCTGCTGACAGGAGTGCATGACGCTGCCTTCGGCATCCACGAGTGTGAGCGCGCGCGGGCCTCGAGCCCGCGTTGCGCTCGGCTCGCTTGGGTGGGCCTACCTCGCCGCGCTCGATCGCGGCGATTGGGTTCGCGCCAGCCAGCTCTTGGCCACCTTCCAAAGGGAGTGGAACGAGTTCGGCAGCTACGTCACCGAGCTTCAGTCGCGGACGATCGCTGAAGGACTGCGTTCTCTGCCGGTCGACGGCATGTGGCAGGTCATGACGGCGAACGCGCTCGCGCTCGCTACGGTTCCTGCCGAAGAAGCCGCGGAGCGCCAGGCGCTCGTGCGCACCGCCGGCACCATGATGGCGAACTCGAGCGCGGCGGCCTTCTTCCACGAGAAGCTCCTTTATCTCGCACCGTACGGTGACGAGAATATCTGGATGGTCTTCCGCTGGGCAATGGAGGCGGCGCCGTGGGATGTCGGTCCGTTGCTCCATGCGCGGATCTTCGACTACATCGAAGGCTTCGAATCGAGCGGCCCCGAGACTTTGCCGCCGGACGTGCAGCAAGCCGGCACGCCGGTGCGCACGACGTCGCCTGCGCGCGAGTACGCGATGGAGGAGATCCCCGTCACCGCGATCGTCCAGCGTAAGGGGATCGGCGCGTACTGGCCGTTCGCCGTTGCTGGCGTCGGCGTCGTCGCGCTCTTCGGCATCCTCGCTGTGCGCAAGTGGGGTAAGAAGGGTCGCCGTCGATGAAGCGCCTCATCATCGGTGAGGCAGGCGTTCCGCGGCTGAGCTGGACGTTCAATCGCCAGCGCGGAATCGCAGGGCTTGGTGCGCTGACGATGGACGCGGAGAACGTGCTCCGCGACAAGATGACGCCGGTCTACAACGCGATCGACGACATCTCGCGGCTTCTGAACAACCTCGCGGCGACGGGCTACTCCGATCGCGAGGCCGTTCTCGCGCTTCAAGACACGCGCGCCGCGCTGCGCGAGCAGCTCGACAACCTCTTGCTCGAGCTGGAGGGTCTCGAGCCGGAAGGCACCGGTCTCTGGAACACTACACTCGAGCAGATCAGTGTCGACGTGGGGCGGCTTGCTGCAACGATCCGTTCGTTGGGGCAGGCAGGTCCGACGCGGCGCACGGTATCTGTCGGCGTGTGGGTCGGTGTAGCGATCGTCGGCGCCGTAGGCGCTGGGTTCGCGATTCGCTACTTCGGCGGGAGGCGTAGGCGTGGATGACCTCCCCGATGGCGATCTCAAGGGATGCGGTTGTGGTCCAGGAGCGGACGAGGTTCGAGGCTTGTCCGGACTCTCCGGCGTCACCGTACCAGATCTCGCGCCAATACCTCCTGTCGTACGCGCACCTGCGGCGATCACGGAGGAACCTCGAGCGGCAGTTCGTCCTCCTCGTCCGCGCAAGCCGCGCAGTCGCGGCACCGGACAGTTCTGCGTGCTCTCGCACAAGGGCAACATCGTCCACTGCTACAAGGACGAGGCCAAGGCAAAGCGTGTGGCCCGCGCATTCCAGTCGCGGACCGGAACGAAGTTCGTTGTGAAGCGCCGCGGGCGCGCAACAAACCCGTGAGTAACGGGTAGGGAGTAAGCGAAATGGCGAAGAAGCGCAAGGGCGGCGTCGGCAGGACCGGACAGGTCATCACGATCCGACGCATGCGTGGTCTCGGGAACCTGCGGCAGCCGGCGAGCTTCGCTGGAGCGGCGCTGCCTCCGCTGCTCGGCGCGGGCATGGCCGGTCTGGCGATCCTCGGCGCGCGCTACTTCGCGAAGCCGTCGGAGGGGGAGACCCCGAAGATGCTCTTCAAGTACGCGCCCGCAATCGGCCTCGGCGTCGGTCTCACCGGCGCGCTCGCGCTCTACTATCTCGGCGGTGCTCCCGCTGCGGTGGGCGCGGGCGTCTCGGCGACGGCGGTGGCAGGCCTCGCGCTCGCGGCGGACATGCACTTCCAGAGCGCGCCGGCCGAGTACGCGCTCGGCCTCGGCCTCGGCCCGTCGGGCAACGGCGGAACTGCCGGCTACGGCACCGGCGTCGTCGTGTCCGAACGGCTCGGCACGCGCGGCATCATGATGGAGAACCCGGCGTCGCGAGACCCGGTCAACCGCTACGGCATCGGCGGCGTCGGCTCGTACGGCGAGAACGTGCAGCTCCGCGGCATCACCCCGTCGGCCTTCGGCCGCACCCACCTCGGGCGCTGAGCCCCACCTCACGAGGACAGCAACATGCCCGCTCCCGGCCTGATGATCCCCGACTCGATCGCCCAGTGGCGGATGCCCGATGGTTCGGTCATCCGTCTCGAGGACTGGGTCGACAAGCCCGTGTGGTCCTGCGCGGACCTCGAGTCGGGCTTCAACGATCGCACGATCACCCTCTTCACCTACACGGTGGGTGAAGAGGTCGCGTCGACCGCGAACATCACCACGCGTCGCACGTCGACCGAGCGCGACACGAACGTGCAGGTCGGCGGCTCGAACGCTTCGACCGAAGAGATCCTGGTCTTCGCGATTCGTACCGAGATCTACTGGTACGAGCTCACGACCATCCACGACGCGACGACGGCTCGTGTGGCCGGCGCGGCGGGCGGTGCCGACACCGGCATGCCGATCCCGCTGATGCCGAACCTGTCTCTGTTCAACCAGGGGCTCACGCTGCGCTTGATGGTCAGCCAGAAGGCGTACGCGGAAGAAGGCTTCGGCTACTTCAACACGGGCTTCGGTCCGTACGGCTTCGGCGTGATCTCGGCAGATCTCGAGCTCGGGTCGATCCGTACGTACGGCAACGCCGGTCTTCCCTCGGACGAGGCGGTGCGGTACTACCGCATGCCGCATCACATCGGCGGTACGGAAAAGTACCGCGTCGAGCTCAAGAACTACCAGGGCGACACCTTCACGGCGGTCAACGACGTCGGCACGAACAACGCGCTCAACACGCTGCATCGCGTGTTCGTCCACCTCGAAGGCGCGCGCAAGCGTCCGACGGCCTGATTCCACGGGAGCAAGAGGAACACCATGGCGCAGATCTGGAAGCTCCGCACTCCCGACGGGAACGTCGTCACCCCTGGCGACTGGACCGGCGCGGAGCCGCTCTTCTCGGTGGTCGAGTTCAACGAGGGCAACCTCCCGCGCACCACCGCGTTCAGTTACGGCAAGGGCGCCGCGGCGGTGCCGGGGTCGATCGGCCCGCGGCAGGCGAACGACTCCGACACGAACCTCGAAGGCGAGGGTGGCCGGCTCCCGGAGAACGAGGAGCTGATCATCTACAACATCGCGATCGAGGTCTTCGCGATCGGCGGACCCGGCGACGACCCGGCGGACATCTGGCCGCAGTCGGACCCGCCCGAGGTCTCGCTCCTCAACCTGCTGCGCCTCCAGCGCGACATGGTCGTCTCGCTGCGCATCGCGGCCGTGGACAAGGTCTACATCAAGGCCCCCCTCGGCTACTTCCCGGCCTCGACGGGCGTCGTCGGCTGGAACTCCGGCGCGCGCACCGAGCTCTCGGCAGGTCAGGAGGGCTTCATGTCGGCGAACAACGGTTCGCCGAACGCGGACGACATCCGCATCCTCGCGAGCCCGCTGCGCGTCAAGGGCGGCGAGACTTTCGGTCTCGACTTCGTCCCGGGCCCCGGCCAGATCAACGGCCTGAACGTCAACCGCCAGGTCGGCGCGACGACTGCGGGTCGTCTGCGCTGCCGGTCCTTCCTCGACGGCTATCGCCGTCGCCCGGTCGCCTGAGCAAGGGCGAGGAGAACAGCAACATGGCGATGGAATCGGTCAGGCTGCCCAACGGCGACGAGGTCGTCTTCGACGAGTGGCTGCACTTCCCGCAGTACTCGACGATCGAGTTCGCCTCGACGGCGGCCGTCAACCTCCGCGCGTTCACGTACGTCGCGGGCCAGCGCGTCCCGTCGACGGGCCTCGCGACCCGCATGTCGGACGAGTCGGACACGAACCAGGTGGCCAAGGGCCGCATGAACTGGGACGAGTCCTACCGCGTCTTCTCGATGACGTACGAGGTCTTCGCGCTCTCGGACGCGACGATCACGCTCTCGCCGAACACGCTCATCGCGGGCGAGAGCCCCGTCATCACGGCGCTCAACCTCCGCCGTCTCCAGCGCGACCTGGTGATCGAGTTGATCATCGGCGCCGACATCGAGAAGCCGCAGGTGCGCGCGCCCTTCTCGTACTTCCACCAGGGCATCGGTGCGTGGGCCTACGGCTCCGGCGATCAGCCCGACGGTCTCTCGCCAGTCTCGTACGGTACGGGCGGACTCCCCCGCTGGTGTTCGCAGCGTCGCTACCCCTTCCCCGTGAAGATCGGTTCCGACAATGTGATGTACCTGAAGATCTTCTCGGCGCTCTCGACCGTTCTCGGCCTGACGCAGGACATCCGCATGCGCTGGTACCTCGACGGTGTGAAGCGTCGCCCGCTCGGCTGAGCGGTGCGCTCGGGCTCCGGCTCGAGCTAAAGAGCGCCCCTCGGGCGGCGGTCCTAGGGCCGCCTAACCTTGAGGGGCGCTTGGTTTTTCTGGGTCTGAATGCGAGACTGAACGAGCGATGGACGAAGAGCTTCAGAGCGGGGTCATCTACGAGCCGCGGGTCCTCTGGGACGTTGCGCGGCAGGCCAATGTCTCCGTCCTCTCGCCGGGCACGAACCAGATCAAGTTCAGCAAGTACAACCTCCGTAACGGTGGCCAGTACCCGATCGAGCTCCGCCAGATGCTCATCGCGCCGGTGGGTTACACCTTCGCTGAGTACGACGGCCAGCACGATCCGCCCACGCTCTCGACTGGCGACTACGGCGCCTGCGCCGCGGTGCTCCAGAAGTCGAGCATCATGATCTCGGTGCCGAACCGGCAGCACTACGCGCTCGAACCGCTCCAGATCTCGACGTGGCTCCAGGAGCCCACGGCCGACGTCTCGATGCGCTACTCGGTCAGCGATCCAGGCGCGAGCGGCCTCCACGGCGTCAATCGCTGGACCTTCGATGAAGATCGCTGTCTCATCCTCCCGCGCAATGCGGCATGCACGTTTCAGCTCGGCCCGCTGCTCCAGCAGCCGGACACGAACCAGAATGGCGTCGCGCTGGCGTCGCTGGCCTTCTACGAGGACGGCGTCGGTCACGGCGGCAGCCGTGATTTCATGCGCAACTCGCGTGCGCGCATGGTCGGTCCGCTTCAGCTCCACACGGACGCGAACACGGCTTCGTATCCGTTCCAGGCTGCTGACGGTCTCGGTGCGTCGGCGCAGGGTGACACCGGGGTCGAGTGGCCCGGCGATACGCAGCTCACGTTTCAGGACTACAAGCACCAAGAAGTCGCCCGCGATGGGTACAACAAGGTCGCTGGCTTCTCGGTGGCCATCAACCAGATCAACTTCGACGATCAGATCCTCGGGTCTGCGCTTGCGAACGCCTCGACTGGTCGCATGGCACCTGTCTCTCTTCGTCTTCCCTGCCGCGCACGCTGCGATGCGATGAGCCAGGAGTGGTGGTGGCGCGACGGCGCACCGCTCGCGCTCGTCTGTCCGACGCTCACGCCGGCACTCGTCTACCGCCTCCCCGAGCCCATCACGCTCCACAAGGGAGATCACTTGGAAGTCGAGATGCAATCGCCTGGTGGTAGGACGTTCGGTCAGAACAACGTCTTCTCCATCTACCAGATGGGAATCGGCTTCGCTGGCTACGCCGCGATCAGAGGATGAGCATGGCCCACGACGAACAGAAGATCGCACGCGCAATCCAGCTCGCACGGGACAACATCCAGCGCGGGATCATCCGCGAGCCGCGTGTCTACTTCGACGAGGTCGCCATGCCTACGTCGATCACGCAGATCGCCTACGTGGACACGGACGTCTTTCGCAACGGCGAGGAGTACCCGGTCCGGATCCACGCCATCACGGCCGGCATCATCACCGACAACGCCGACGACAACTCGGTGGACGAGCGTCAGATTCAGCGCATCGGCATGCGCATCATGGCGCACGACCACTACTACATGCAGCGCGAGTTCACGCCGCTGCCGCTCTGGCAGACGAAGTGCGTCGCCGCAGCTCCGGCGCTCTCGTTCGGCCAGAGCGCGTGGCAGCTCCACGCGCCGTTCGTCTACAGCTCGCGCGACTCGATGGACATCCGCGCGCAGATCAACTCGACGCCTGACGTCTCGCGCGACGTGACCTTCGCGATGACCGGCATCGGCATGGACTCGATGCGGCCGTACTTCAAGGCCGACACGGTCACGTTCACCGAGGCCGACGCTCCCTCGCCGTTCGACCCGGAGAACCTGCGCAATGACGGCGACGAGCCGATCATCATCACCGACGTGACGGTGCACTGCGGTGCAGACGCCGGTTCGAACAACCCGCAAGGCAACATCCGCCAGTGCGACATCTCGATCCGCCAGGTCGGTAACGGCACGCAGGCCGTCTGGATGAATGGCGCCGCAGGCACCGACGACCTCTGCCCCGCCATCCTCCTCGGTCTGACGACGGGTCGGGCGCTGGTTCACGAGTTCCCCGGTGAGGGCTTGCTCTGGGAGCCGGGAGAAGGCCTCCGCATCGAGTTCCAGCCGCTCAATGCGGCTGCGGCCGACGCCACCATCATCATCGGGATCGGCATCATCGGAACGATCGAAGTCAGGTGACCCATGCCGCATACGGCGACCAACGAAGACATCGACGATCAGTGCAAGCAGCACCCGGAGAAGACGTGCATCTTCCGGGCGACGCTGAGCCAAGAGATCGCCGAGTTCTTGCCGCCGGCGCCGTTCAAGCGGCGTGTGCAGTGCATCATCCCGCCGGGCTCCGTAGTCTACATCGACGAAGATCGTCCGACGCACATCAACGGTGATGGTACGGCGCCGCCTGGCATGGCGGGTCGCAATCGCGACTACAAGCTTCCGCCCTTCGAGGCGGGGCAGACGGTCGAGTTCGATCTCTACCCTGGCCAGTGGCTCGTCGGCAGCGCCCGCGAGGGTCTCGTCCACCTGGCCGTCATCGTGGAGCCGCGTCATGAGCATCGATGACATGATCGCGAGTGCGCGCGCGACCGCCGAGCGCTTCCTCGGTCGCGCGGTCGAGTTCGGTCTCGAGCTCTCGCCGGCCTACCGCAACTTGAAGGAGATGCTCGACTCGACGGCTGCGGCTGAGCGCGAGCTCGTCGATCTCCTCGGGCGCATCAAGGCGCTCGACGCTGTCGGCTACGCCTCGATGGAGGACTTCTACGCCTTCAATCGGTTGGCCAACAGCACCACCAGAATCCAGCGCGGTCTCCTCGCGGCAACAAGGCGCCTCTTCCGCGACCGGCCCGATGTGCTGAGTCACCTGCCCGCCGCCGTCACCCCGTGGCCGCCGCTCATGCCGAGCAGCTACGAGAACCTGCTCCCGGCGGGCAGCCCGTACGCTGGTGTCGGTGCGGGCGCGGAGCCGCAAGCTGCGCAGCCAGGTGTGTCAGGTCTTGGCGCCCTGCCAGCGCTGGCGCTCGCGCCGTGGATGGTCTGCGCGATCATCATCGCGGCCATCGTCGGCCTCACCGTGGTGGCCGTCGTATTTGCCAGTACGCTCGGTGTCACGGTCGAGTCGATCTCGAACGTCATCATCGTTCGCGAGCAGATTCGCGCGCATCGGCTCATGCTCGAGTCGCGCATGCAGATCTACAACGACTGCATCGCGCGCGAAGGCCAGACTCCGCAGTCTTGCTCGCGCATCGCTGTCGAGACGGCACCGGCCCCCGACATCAAGTTCCCCGCAGCGCCCGGCGGCTGGATCAAGTGGGTCGCCATCGGCCTCGGCGTCGCCGCAGTGGCCGGCGTCGGCGGCTACTTCCTCTACCAGCGGAGCAAGACCAGCACGACGCCGAAGCTCGCAGGCGCCGCGAAGTACAAGCCCATCCGGGCCGAGCGCTTCCCGTACGAGTCCGCAGACGACCAGGGGTTGCCCGTATGATCAACTACCCGTCTCCCGCTCAAGTCGGCGCCGCGTCGGCCATGGCCACGCTCGGCGCATTGCCCCTCGGCAACACGCCCGACGACGCAGCCACCGGTCCGAACGGCGAGGACTACACGCCGACCTACGCGCTCGCGGCCGTGGGCGGCGCGACGGTCGGCGGCGGCCTCATCGGCTGGGTCGCAGCGTCGGACCTCCGCGGCGCCGGCATCGGCGCCCTGTTGACCGCCGGCCTCGCCTCGCTCTCGAACGCGGCCGTTTTCATCCGCCGGACCGATCGTCGCGCGCTCGGCATCGGCATGGGCGCCGCCGGCATCGCCGCGCTCGGCGCGAGCCTCTACCTCGCCGCGCGCAGGGAGACCCAGGGCTGATGCTGAACCCGCTCTGCCTGCCTTCGCCTGACGACACGGTGAAGCCGCAGTGGGTGCGGCTCGCCGACGTCTTCTTCATCGGCCCGCTGATGACGACGGGCGGAGTCATGCTCGCGCGCCGTGAGCACCCGATCCTCGGAACCCTGCTCGGCGTCCTCGGCGTCACCACCGTCCTCTATAACGGCTACAACTATCTGCGCGTCCGGCAGACGACTGGAGCGACGACATGAGCGCCGCAGCGGCAGGAGCCCACCTTGGTGCGGTCGCGAAGTACGGCCTCGGGACGGTCTCACCTGAGACCAAGCGGGTCGGCATGCACGCGCTCGGCTTCAGCGTCGTGGCCGGCGGCGGCGCCGCGACGGGCTGGATCATCGCCGGCACCTGGCGCGCGGCCATGACGGGCAGCCTCATCCACCTCGGCCTCTACGGCCTCGGTGGGGCCGTCCTCGGCGCGGGCCGGCTCTCGAACACCGAGCGGATCGTGTACGGGCTCGTCGGCCTTGGCGCGGGCGTCGGAGTGGGGTACCTCTGGATGAAGAGGCAAACCACATGAGCGGCATTTTGAAGGGCTTTCTGGCGGGGATGATGAAGTCGGCGGCCGTGGCGGGCGAGGTCGCCGTCGAGACCGGCGTGAAGGGCAAGGAACGCGACCTCTCGGGCTGTACGCCGTGCGCGGGCGCCGCCATCGCGGTGCACATGCACGAGAAGAACCTGAAGATGATGGGCCAGGCCCCGGCCAAGAAGGCGAAGAAGCGCAAGACGGCCGCAGCGCCGGCTGGAGCTCGCCGTGCCCCGCACTGACGACGT
>Ga0070698_100007657_pt1 | contig 11685 bp, 9 predicted proteins | sample KBSK1502metaG_FD_65477 | JGI IMG/M metagenome (GOLD analysis project Ga0070698, IMG submission 65477) | Corn, switchgrass and miscanthus rhizosphere microbial communities from Kellogg Biological Station, Michigan, USA - KBS K1-50-2 metaG | ecosystem: Host-associated > Plants > Roots >...
GACGTTCCTCCGTGTCCCCCGTGGTGAAAGCTGTTCCCCGCGTAGACGAAGAGCCGCCCGGCTGGGCGGCTCTTCTCAAATCCCTAACGACGTGCCTAACGCGTTCCGCTCCGTCCGGTGCCGCCGGTCGGTGCAACCGGCAGCGTCAACGCGGTCAGGCCTGTGTTGGCGCCCTGGCCGTATGCGAAGACGATGTACTGGCGACCCTTGTGCATGAACGTCATTGGAACCGCCGAGTTGACCTGCGGAATCCGCACCTTTGCGACTTCCTTTCCGGTGGCCTTGTCCACGGCGTACAAGCTCGGCGGGAAGGGCATTGGATCCGAAGCGGCCCCCGTGACTGGGGCACCGCTTCCGCCGGGCGTCACCGCGCCGACGGGTGCAGCAGCTCCACCACCACCGCGACCGCCGCGTCCACCGCCGCCGGCCCGGCCGCCAGACGCTCCGGAACGGCCCGTTCCGTAGATCAGCAACGTCTTGGTGTTGATCACCTGCGGCTGGCCGCCAAACACCGGCACCCGCGGAAGCGTGACGCCAGCGAACAGGGGACTGTTGGTGCTCTGGTCGCGCCACGCATTGCCATTCGGGAACCACCACTTCTTGTCGCCAGTGCTCAAGTCATACGCGGTGACGCCACCCATCTGCTTCGGCTTCAGGATCGAGATGCCATCGATGGCCTGGACCGCGCCGGTCCGTCCGGACGCCACTTCCTGCGGTGCGTATCCGGCCGGCGGCGCCGGCGCGCCCGGCTTCCCGCAATTGTCGCGCGGCGAGCTGTACCTGAATTCGGAGCAGGGGTCCTTCTGGACCATCATCGTTCCCAGTCCGCTTTGCCCACCGACAAAGAGCAAGCCATTTTCGGGATCCACCGCGCCGCCGCCGTCGATGTTCACACCACCGCTGGCTCCTGGCGCATACCACGAGCACTTGTATCCACTCGGCGTGGGTGTGTTGTCGTTAGGCGATGCCGGGATGTAATACGGGCCCATGCGGCACTTCTTCGCCAGCTTGAGCGCCGAATCCTTGATGGCCGGCGTGTAGTCGATCAGGTCAGTCTCGAGCAGTCCCTGGTGTGAATAGGGCGCCGGCTTCGACGGAATCGGTTGCGTCGGCCACGCCTTTTCGCCCGGGACCTCGCTTTGCAGCACCGGCGTCTCGACGATGGGCCAGATCGGCTCGCCGGTCACACGATCGAGCACGTACACCCAGCCCTGTTTGGTTAACTGCGCGACGATCTTGCGTGGCCGCCCGTTGATGGTCACGTCCATCAGGTTAGGCGCCATCGGTGTGTCGTAGTCCCAGATGTCGTGATGCACAAACTGGAAATGCCACTTGCGCTGGCCGGTCTTGACGTCGATGGCCACGATCGAGTTGCCGTACAGGTTCGCGCCAGGACGGTGTCCGCCGTATTCGTCCATCAGCGGCATGCCCACCGGGATGTAAACGATGCCGAGCTCCGGATCGGCGGCGTAGGGGGCCCACGCATCGTTCTTACCTACGCCCTCATCACCGATCTTCGAGCCTTTCTCCCACGTCTCGGCGCCGAACTCACCCGGCTGCGGAACGAGGTTGAACTTCCAGATCTGCTTCCCGGTCTTCACGTCGAAGCCCCTGATGAAACCGGGGATGTTGCGAACGCGAACGGGGTAGTAGCCGTGAATCGACGAGTTTCCGACGACGATGACGTCGCCAACAATCATCGGTGGCGAGCTGGCGGCGATCTGTCCGTACGACGGGTCGATGCTGATCGTGCCGTCGGCGCCCGTCTTCTTCACCGGATCCCATGTTTCGCCGGGGCGCGCCTTTCGCATCGGCCGTACGTCGCTGATTTCGAGCTCCAGGGAATCATCCACGGCCACCGGCACCAACGGCATGCCGAGACCTTCCATGAGATCGACGACGCCGTTCTTGCCGAACGCGGGGTCAGGAATGCCGGTTGTAGCGTCGAGCGATGCCAGGTGATAGCCAGGTGTCACGACTACAACCCGCTCGGTGTTGCCGTCCTGGTAGTAGGCAAAGCCACGCCCGGCGAATCGCCTCGGCGCTTTCTGCCAACGGATGCCTTCATTGAGTCGCCACATCCAGAGCGTCTCGCCGTTCTCGGGATCGATCGCGGCGGCCACACGCCGGTTGGTGGCGACGGTGAACAGGCGCCCATTCGCGTAGAGCGGCGTGGTACGATAGTACTCGTCCATGCCTAACGGACTGGCGCTCCACTGCCAGGCGATTTCGAGCGACCCGAAGTTCGACGCGTTGATCTGGTCGAGTGCCGAATAGCGCGTGCTCCATGCGTCGGCTCCCCAGTAGCGCCATTCGCCGGGCACGTTGCCGCGGACCCTGGCCGCCCCCTGCACGGCATTCGACTGGCGCGCTTGCGCCGCGATCGCGACCGCGACGATGGCGACACCTGACACTGCCATGCCGATCCGACGGGTAGTCAACCGGTACGCCATTGAAATCGTCCTCGTTAGGGTAGGATCAACGTCCAATTTGCAATCATTCAGGCGGTGCAACTCGTGAGCTATCGATCTTGATTCTTGTCAGCGCGACGGAATCGGCCGGCAATTCGTCAATCCCGAAGGGCATGCCGTTCATCCGCAACATGTACGACATCACATCGACGTAATCCTGCTCCGACAAGCTCCCGGGCTCGTTTTTCGGCATCCGTTCCCGGAGGAACCCGAACAAGTCCGAGAGTTTCTTCCCGGCCCATGACTTCGTGAACGTGGGACCGGTGTGCGTTACCGCCGGGTGGCAACTGGCGCACAATCCGGCGTACACATCACGCCCCCGCATCCACTGTTCCCTGTTATAAACGCCCTGTTTTGTGGAACGCTGCCCGTTGGCCGACGGCGACTGCGCCGCCCCGATCACTGGCACGAGCATGCAGGTCGCCAGGATGAAAGTCCAGCCACTGAATCGCGTTTTCCATCGCGGGTTAACTGCTGTCGTCATCAGCGTCCTGTTCCCTCGAGTTCGCCGCCGGTAACACGCCGCTGGGCGGGCCCGGCGAGCCGTGCCAACGCGCCGGACAACGCCCAGCCGACGCCGAGGACGATAAGCAATAGCATCAGCCAACGCAGCAGTCCGGCGAGCAGACCGGCGTCCATCGCCGGCCACGCCATACGATACTCCCGGAGGACTGCAAAACGCGCCGTCATCCAGTGCCAGGCGCTGTGGGCCAGAATCGCAGAGATCAGGATGACCCCGGTGCGTTCGGTCATGGCCCACCTGAAGAGCGCCGCCAGCACGGGGATGGCAATGCCGATCACAAGGAGCTGGCCCAGCTCGACACCCACGTTGAACGCGAGGAGGGACGTCAGCAGGTGCGACCCGGCGAACTGCAGAGAATCGCGCAGCGCGAATGAAAAGCCGAAGCCGTGCACCAATCCGAAACCGAACGCGATCATCCAGCGCCGTTCGAGTTTCGCGCCGACGATATTCTCCAGCGCCATGTACACAATTGAGACAGCGATCAGCGTTTCGATCAGCGGGGGGAACCACAGGGCGCCCGGTGCAAGCCCGAGTGCTGAAGCGATCAGCGTGATTGAATGGGCTACCGTGAACGACGTAATGACTGCGACCAGCGGGCGAATGCGGCGGATCGGAACGACGAGGCACAACACGAACAGCAGGTGGTCGAATCCACCCAGGATGTGCTTGAACCCGAACGCCACAAACGTCGCGACGGCCTGATACCATCGGGGATCGAGCCTGACGAGTCCCGGGTTACTGCTGTACTGGAACACGCGTTCGGCGCCATCGGGGGTCACGAAGTGCAGCACGCTGATGGTGCTGACGCCGAGGTGGGCAAGCATCGGGTCAATCGAAAAGCGAGCACGCGGATCCGAGATGGGGACTTCCATGAGGACATCCAGCCTGAGCTGGTTCCACATGACTTCGGTTTCCGCTGAAAGCGGGGGTGCGCTTACACTCGCGAGCGCGGAGTCATAGCTGACGAACGATCGGTCGCCCGGCAGGGAAATCCGAGCTGCGACAATCGTCTCCTCCGGCAACTCCTGAGTGTTTTCATAGAGCCGGATGTAGTCGGCAATCCAGATGCGTGCCGCTTCCATCGGCTGCGTGCCGAGTCGCGAAAAGTCGAGGTAGCCGGGACCTTTCAGCGGAAAGTCGAGGTCCCGCATCGCACTGAGCGGGGCGCGAATCAACAGACGCAGCCGGGACGCCTCGGGATGCACGTAGATCTGGACGGCGACGTTTGCGGGGACTTCGTGACCCTCGATTGAACCGGTTGGGAGCGCGAGAAAAAGCAGCCCGGCGGCGACGAAAAACGTGCGTCGCCGGGGACGATGGAAAGGCGGTTCGTCGCGTGTGGAATCGGTCAAGCGAAAGTGCCCTAACGGATTGGCGGGTCTGAACGTAGAATGGGTTGGCTGACGGTACAAAGCCAGTGACTGGTGACTGGTGACTAGTGACTCGGCGGGGACGCGGGCCGGGTCTTTACGCGCTTGGAGACTCAACCGATGAAGCACGTCCGTTCGGCGCTCGCTGGATTCTTCCTGGTGACCTTGGGGCTGCTTGGTACCCAGGCGCTGGTTCAAGGTGCGACTCAGGGCGGCACGGTGCAGGCCCCGCGGTTCGAGGTTGACCCGATGTGGCCCAAGCCGCTGCCTAACCATTGGCTCCTCGGCTCGGCGACTGGAATCGCCGTTGACTCGCGTGACCACGTCTACGTGATCCACCTGACGGAGAGCTTCACGGTCAGGACAGAGACGGGCGCGGGTCCGCAAAACGGCAACATCACGCCCGCAGGCGAATGCTGTTCCTCAGCGCCGAATGTCCTCGAGTTCGATCCGGCCGGCAACCTGGTGAGCAGCTGGGGTGGCCCAGGTCAGGGATACGAGTGGCCCGCGCAAAATGCAGGTCTGGCGATTGATCCAGCCGGGAATCTCTGGATCGGCGGGATGGGCGGCGCGGACACGCGCGTCCTGAAGTTCGCTAAAGACGGAAAGTTTGTGGCGCAATACGGAAAGGCGTTTGTCGTCGCGCCGCCGGCAGCGGCGGCAGCGGATACGCAATACGCCGGACAGTCGCCGGGCCGAGGGCAGTTTGCGGTAGGGCGCGGTGCTGGTGGCGGTCGAGGAGGTCGTGGTGGCCGTGGTGCAGCGCCGACGGCTCCGCCGGCGAGCACGAGCGGCGACGCCTTCGGCGGTGCAACGGCGTTCGCGTTTGACGCCGGTGCGGGTGACGTCTTCGTCGCCGATGGTTCGCGCAATCGGCGCGTCGCGGTTGTGGACCTGAACACGGGCCGGATCAAGCGTTTCTTCGGCGCCTACGGCGCTGCTCCCGACGATGCAACGCCTTCGTCGTATGCACCTAACGACCCGCCGTCGAAGCAGTTCCTGGGCGTGCGGTGCGTCGAGACGTCGAGCGACGGCATGCTGTATGTCTGCGACTCACGCAACAATCGGATCCAGGTCTTCCAGAAGGACGGCAAGTTTGTCCGCGAGGCGCGCATCGCCCCGAATACCCTGGCGAATGGCGCGGTGTGGGACGTCGCATTTTCGCGCGACCCGCAGCAGCGCTACCTGTACGTGGCTGACGGGTCCAACATGAAGGTGCACGTGCTCGAACGGTCGACCCTCAACCACCTGACGAGCTTTGGTGAGGGTGGACGGTATCCGGGTCAGTTCCTGGCCGTTTCCGGCGTCGCGACCGACTCGAAGGGGAATCTCTACACGATCGAAGCGGATCAGGGGAAGCGGTTGCAGCGGTTCGTGTTCAAGGGCGTCGGCGCGGTGAGCCGAGAGCAGGGAGTCCTTTGGCCAAAGTGAGATCTGAGATTTGATAGACGCCGGGTTTGAAGAACTGCCGAACTACGAGTCACCGCGAATCAGGCGGATTCACGCGAAATACTGCTGACCAGTACGACACTCTGCGTTCTCTGCGAAGCCTCTGCGTTCTCTGCGTCCAAATTGTTTTGACTTTCATCTCACATGAATAAGCGAAAAGTCCTTCTCGCATTCGGCTGGGTCGTGGCCATCGTGACGCTGGCCGTGGCGCAGCGGGCACTCGAATCGCAGCAACCGCTGGTTGAGGCGCCGACGTTCGAGGTCGACCCGTTCTGGCCCAAGCCGCTGCCTAACAAGTGGGTGCTCGGGAACGCGATCGGCGTGGGCGTGGATTCCCGCGATCACGTCTTCATCGTCCACCGGCAGGACACGATGAACGAGGGGGAAAACGGCGCCGGCACCAACCCGCCGACCAGCGAGTGCTGCAAGGGCGCGCCGCCGGTCCTCGAGTTCGATCCCCAGGGGAACCTGGTCGCCAGCTGGGGCGGACCGGGCGAAGGATACGTCTGGCCGGGGTCGAACCACGGCATCTCGATCGACAAGAACGACAACGTCTGGATCGGCGGGAACGGCACGAACGACTCGCACATCCTGAAGTTCTCGCACGACGGCAAGCTGCTGATGCAGATCGGCACACCGAACGCCGTGCCGCTCGACAGCACGAAGGTCAAGCCGCGTCACACCGCCGGGAACAGCAATTCGACGGAACACTTCGGGCGCGTGGCGAAGGTGTCACTCGATAACGCGGCCAACGAGGCGTATGTCTCCGACGGCTACCTCAACAAGCGCGTGGCCGTGATCGACATGACCACGGGCAAGATCAAGCGCTTCTGGGGCGCCTACGGCAACGTCCCGTCCGACACCAATTACGGCGCCTACAGCCCCGACTCGGCGGTCATCCCGCAGTTCCGGACGCCGCTCCATTGCGCCGAGCCGACGGCGGATGGGTTGGTGTACGTCTGCGACAGGCCTAACGACCGTATCCAGGTCTTCCAGAAGGACGGCAAGTTCGTGAAGGAGGTCCGGATCGCGCCCAAGACGTTAGGCGACGGGTCGGTGTGGGACATCGCCTTTTCGAAGGACCCCGCGCAGAAATACCTGTACCTCGCGGACGGAAAGAACGAGAAGATCTACGTGATGGACCGCCAGAGCCTGGAGATCCTCACGCAGTTCGGTGACGGCGGACGGCAGCCGGGCCAGTGGTTCGCCGTGCATTCCATCGCAACGGATTCCCGCGGCAACATCTACACGACGGAAACGTACGAGGGAAAGCGTCTCCAAAAGTTCGTGTACAAGGGGATGGGGCGGGTACCGAAGGTTCAGGGTGTGGTGTGGCCGAAGAAGTAGTCGAATGCAGAATGCAGCATGAACCGCTTACGGAATCATGACTGACTCGATCCATCGCAGAGACTTTCTCAAGACCGCCGGCGCGCAGGCTGGGCTGCTGGCGGTTGGCGCGACGCCAATCGTTGCCGCGACGACGCCTGAGCCACCGGCGCCGTCTGCCGATCGTTGGCTCGGTGCTCCGGCGATCAATGGCAAGACCTACGACGTTGCCGTCATAGGCGCCGGCGCCTTCGGCGGCTGGACGGCCTATTGGGCGCGAAAGCTTGGCGCCTCGGTCGTGTTGATCGACGCCTACGGCCCCGGAAACTCGCGATCGACGTCAGGCGATGAAACACGCGGCGTGCGCAGCTCCTACGGCGACCGTCCGAATGGCGAACAATGGATGCAGTGGGCGAACCGCGCCATCCAGCGCTGGAAGGCCTGGGATGACGAATGGGGCCGCGACCTGAAGATGCGCCTCTTCGTCACCACCGGTGATTTCATCTTCCGGAGCGAATGGGAGAACTTCACGAAGACGACACGCGACCTGTTCGTAAAGAATGGTGTGAAGCACGAATCAGTCGACGTCGAGATCGCGAAGAAGGAGTTTCCGCAATTCGACCTGCGCGGCATTACCGCTTGCCTCTACGAAGCGGAAGCGGGTGTCGTCAGGGCTCGCCGGTCGACGCAATGCGTGGCTGAGGTTTTCCAGAAGCTGGGCGGCGACGTGGTCGTGGCGCGTGCTTACCCTGGTCCGCTCGAGGACGGGCGCATCGGAAACCTGATCCTCGGTAACCACGAGACGATCAAGGCCCAGAATTACGTCTTCGCGCTTGGTCCGTGGATGGGGAAGACGTTCCCGGGTCTGATGGGTCCGCGAATGCGTCAACCCATCGGGCGCGTGTGCTACTTCGCGACGCCGCACGGCGACAATCGGTTCGAGTTCCCGAACATGCCAAGCTTCAACTTCCCAGGCGTGACGGGCTGGCCGACGTTGCCTTTCGATAGTCGCGGACTTCGCGTGCGCGGCGGTGGCGGAGGAGGCGGCGGCGGTGGACGTGGAGGTGGCGGCGCCGGTAGTGGCGGCGGTGCAGGGACACAAAGTCCGTTGCCACCCGCCCCGGCTGGTCCGCAGGTCGTCGGAGGTCCGGAGCAGGATCCGGATCTGAGTGATCGGTATGTCGATCCGCTCACGGTGGAGCGCGCGCGGGCTTTCCTTGCCGAGCGAATCCCTCGAATGAAGGACCAACCGCTCAACGAAACGCGCGCCTGCCACTACGAGCAGAGCGCATCGCGCAACTTCGTCATCGATCGCCACCCTGACATCGCGAACGCGTGGATCGCCGGTGGCGGCAACGCCGAGGCGTTCAAGTCAGGGCCCGTGATCGGCGAATACGTCGCGCGTCGCGTGTTGAACAAGGACTTGGAGCCACAACTCGCAGCGGGCTTCCGCATTCCCGTAGAGACCTACGAAGGCATCATCGCGCCCGCGCCGGCGTCGAGGGCGATCGTCAATCCCGGACACGGCGAGGCCGCGGGCTTCGACGACTAATTGGACCACACCGACAAGAACTTCTCCGCGCCAATTCGCGGGATCCGCGAAGACTCGCAGTTCCGGCAGTTGTAAGACCGCCGTGTAAATCCTGAAAACAAAACAGCCGGACCTTGACGGTCCGGCTGTTTCGTTGAAAGCGGTGCGGCTACTTGCCCATCCTGGTCACGTTCTCCGCGGCCGGGCCCTTCTTCCCTTCGACGACATCGAATTCCACCGTCTCTCCTTCGGTAAGGGTCTTGAAACCCTTCCCCTGGATCGCCGAGTGGTGGACGAAGCAATCCTTCGATCCGTCCTGTGGGGTGATGAACCCGAAGCCCTTGGCCTCGTTGAACCACTTGACCGTACCGGACGTACGCATGTCCTTCACTCCATTGGTGTGGATGGTGGGTCGGAGTGCGGACAAGCCGTACTAGCCGATCACCTTTGCGCGAGACTGCCCTCACGCGGGCTCGAACCGCTACCGCCTGACGAGTGCGACGCGGTCCCGTTCATTTGACCGGTAGTCACCCGGCCAACCACTCGACACCCGCCAAAATGGTGTTTTGCGGCGCTCAATAGTAATGCGGCCCTGTAGAGCCAGCAACACGATCTCAAGAGCTAGTCAAGACCCCCTCCCCCGGGGAGGGGGCAAAGGGTCCGTCGTGATTGAGCGAGATGGCCAAGCTCGATACTTTCCATGCAGTTACGCGGGGGATATTCCCCCGATCGAGGTGCCCGGGTGGACGACCGGAACCCGCTGCCCGCCTCGTTCCAAATCCGACCACCCCTTGGAGCCCTCATGACCGTTGTCCGGTTCGCCGCTCTCGCCGCGACCTTGCTTGCCGTCTCTTCGCCAGCCTTCGCACAAGCGCTCAAGCCTACCCCCAGCGGACGCGGGACCACCGCGGTCACGCTCGTCGGCGCCGACCGATCGTTCACGATCAGCATCGACTACGGACAGCCGCACACTCGCGGGCGGACAGTAACCGGTGCGCTGGCCGCTGACCTCGGAAACGTTTGGAGGCTTGGCGCGAACGACCCGACCACGCTGCGCTCGGATGTCGACCTCATGATTGGCACGATCACCGTACCGAAGGGCGCCTACACCCTGTCTGCTGAAACGTCGGCTTCGGGTCCATGGAAGCTCATCGTGAACAGCAAGACCGGGCCGGAGGCAGTTCCATATGACGCGATGACCGACCTCGGTCGCACGCCTTTGACGTCGCGCACCCTGGCCACACCCATAGAGAGTTTCACCATGTGGCTCATCCCGGCGTCGGATAGCTCGGCAAGCGGTGAGATTCGCTTTGCCTGGGGCACGAAGGAGTTCAGCGCGCCGTGGCGGGTGAAGTAACCGCAGCGATCGGCGAACAGCGACCAACGAACGAACTGCGATGACTGACAACCCACTTCAGCGCCTCTATCAGGCCGGCCAGTCGGTCTGGCTGGACTACATCGACCGCGCAATGCTGCACGACGGCCGGCTCGTAACGCTGATCGAGCGCGATGCCCTGGTCGGCATGACCTCGAACCCGACGATCTTCGAGAAAGCACTCGCCGAGGGGGCGGCGTACGATGCGCAGGTTTCGGCCGCATCCCCCGATCTGACACCGGGAGAATTGTTCGAGCTGATCGAGACGGATGACGTCCGGACAGCGTGCGACCGTTTTGCCGGGGTGTTCGAGGACACCGAGGGCCAGGACGGCTACGTGTCGATCGAAGTGTCGCCGTCGCAGGCGTTCGACGCCGACGCGACCGTCGTCGAAGCACGACGGCTCTGGAAAACCGTCGACCGACCTAACGTGATGGTGAAGGTTCCCGGCACAGTGGAAGGGGCAGTGGCGATTCGCCGGCTCATCGCGGAAGGCATCAATGTCAACGTGACGTTGCTCTTCGCCATCGAGGCTCATGATCGAGTGATCGAGGCGTACCTCTCGGGCCTGGAAGATCGACTCGCCGCCGATTTGCCGATCAACCGTGTGGCGTCCGTGGCAAGCTTCTTCGTCAGCCGTGTCGACACCGAGATCGACAAGCGACTCCATGCGATGGCGGAGAAGGCCTCGAATGTGTCGCGCGACCACTTGCATTCGCTTCGCGGGAAAGCGGCGATCGCCAACGCGCGGCTGGCCTATCGCCTTTTCAGCGATCGGTTCCAGGGCCCGCGCTGGGAGCGACTCGGCGTGAATGGCGCGATGGTCCAACGGCCGTTGTGGGCCAGCACGTCGACCAAGAACCCTGCCTACCGTGATGTCATCTATGTCGAGCAGCTGATCGGGCCACACACCGTGAACACCTTGCCCCCGGCCACAATGGAGTCGTTCCGTGACCACGGTGTTGTCGCCCGTACGGTCGACATGGAAGTCGAGGCCGCGGAGTCCGACATCGCGGCGCTCGAAGCGGCGGGGATCAGTCTGGCCCAGGTCACAGAACAGCTCCTCACCGAAGGCGTGGCGTCGTTCCAACGTTCCTTCGACACCCTCCTGGCCGGCCTCAGGAAAAAGACTGCGTCGCTCGTCACCCGCTGACGCATGACGGCTCCGGTTGCAGCGAGTCCGTCGATGGACCGCACCAAGATCGTCTGTACACTTGGACCATCGTCATCGACGGCGGAGGTCATCGGCGCGCTGCTCGACGCCGGTCTGTCCGTGGCGAGGATCAACTTCTCGCACGGCACGCACGCGACGCATGCTCAGACGATCGCACTCGTCAGGCAGCTGGCTTCCGAGCGCGGACGGCCCGTCGCCATCCTCGGCGACCTGCAGGGCCCACGCATCCGTATCGGCGACCTGGACGAGCCGGTGCCGGTGTCACCCGGCGACGAAGTGATTCTCTGCGACGAGGCGGTCGCGACGGGCACTGACATGCCGGTCACGTACACCGACATCGCCCGCGACGTGAAGGTGGGCGACCGGATCCTGATCGATGATGGGCTGATCGAGCTGGTCGTGCTCGACATTCGCGCCCAGCGGGTCGTGACGCGCGTCCTGCACGGCGGCGAGATCCGCAGCCATA
>Ga0070698_100007658_pt1 | contig 11684 bp, 12 predicted proteins | sample KBSK1502metaG_FD_65477 | JGI IMG/M metagenome (GOLD analysis project Ga0070698, IMG submission 65477) | Corn, switchgrass and miscanthus rhizosphere microbial communities from Kellogg Biological Station, Michigan, USA - KBS K1-50-2 metaG | ecosystem: Host-associated > Plants > Roots >...
CCCGATATCTCGATCACCTCCAGGGCGCGCACGATCCGGCGCCCGTTGCCGGCCAGGATGGCGCCGGCCGCAGCCGGGTCGAGCGCGGCCAGCCGGGCGTGCATGGCGTCGGGGCCCAGGCGGGCGAGCTCGTCTTCCAGGCGGGCGCGGGTACCGACGTCCGTGCCGGGAAAATCCAGGTCGTCGAGCGCGGCCCGGACGTACAGGCCCGAACCGCCGACGAGGATGGGGACCCGCCCGCGGGCCATGATCTCGTCGATCGCGGTGCGGGCGAGTTTGGCGTAGTCGGCCACGTTCGCGGTCTGGGTCACCGGCCAGATGTCGAGCAGGTGATGCGGGACGCCCTGCCGGGCCGTTTCCGGCACCTTGGCGGTGCCGATGTCCATGCCCTGGTATAGCTGCATCGAGTCGGTGTTCACGAGCTCACCGTCGATGGCGCGGGCCAGCTCGATGGCCAGCCCGGACTTCCCGGTGGCGGTTGCCCCCACCACGGCGATGACGTGCGTGCCCATGCCCCTTAGTGTGCCCGCACCTGGCGGTCACGGTCGCGGGTGGTGACGCGGAGTGTCGCGCGCGACCGCTGGCGCCTGGCCTCGTTCGCGCGGCGGCGCTTGTCCTCGCTTTCGTCGGCGTCGGCTTCCAGGTACAGCTTCACGAACATCGGATGCATGATGCCCCCTTATATAGGCCGGTGGCCCTCCTGCTCTCCCAGAGCCGGTAGCCCGGCCGGAAATACGTCCTCATGGTTAAGACCACGGAGCGGCCCTCAACTCATCGGCTTTTGCCAGGATGGGGGCATGGATATCGAGGATGTGCGGCTGGCGGCCGTCGGGCTGCCGGGATCGTTCTGGGGACTGTGAAACCGGGACCCAGCTTCTCCGCGCGGTCCAGGTCATCGACCCGCAACATTTGTGTCAGCCGTGAGGCTTGCCCGGCGCTGATCCTGGCGCGACGCCTCCATCGTGCGCGTCTGGCCTGGTCCGGCGATCCCGGCCCCGGCGGCCCGGCGGATGGCGAGTGCAGTGGCGGCTCCGTGCACCGACAGGCCTGCCGAGACGGCCAGGGCCGGGCGGTAGCCGCTGGTGATGGTGGCCGCGCTGGCCAGGCTGCCCTTGGCGTTGAACACGGTCGTCACGATCGCGATCCCGAACACGGCCCCGAACTGCTGCATCGTGTTCATCACGCCCGCGGCCTTGCCGAGCGATTCCGGGCTGACGGCGTTGAGGCCCGCGGCCGAAACGCACGGAATGGCCATCGAGATCCCGACGCCGGCGATGATGAAGGGGGCGACGTAGCTGGCGTAGCCGGAGGAGCGGGCCGCCAGGTACACGATCCAGGAGAAGCCAGCGGCCTGCATCAGCAGGCCCGGAACGATCAGCGGGCGCGCCCCGATCTTGTCGAATACGGCGCCCGCGATCGGCGCGATGACCATCGGCGTGGCAGTCCAGGGCAGGAAGCGGAGCCCGGTCCCCAGCGGTGAGTCCCCGAGCGCGAACTGGAAGAACTGGCTGGTGAGGAACGCCGCCGAGTAGATCGCCGCAGCCAGCAGGAACTGAGTGGTGACCGCGGCCGAGAAGCTGACGGACCGGAACAGCCCGAGCGGGATCATCGGCTCGGCGGCCCGCCGCTCCCAGGCGAGGAACGCCACGATGCACGCAACGCCCAGGCACAGGGCGGTGATGGTCTGGGCACTGCCCCAGCCAGCCTGGCCGGCCTGAACGAGACCCCAGGTCAGAGCCCCGACCCCGGCTGCGACGAGCACCAGCGCGGGCAGGTCGAGCCGCATGGCGGGCCCGCGGCTTTCCTGCAGCCGCAGCCGGGAGCCGGCGATCGCGAGGATGCCCACTGGCACGTTCACCCAGAAGATCCAGTGCCAGTTCAGTCCCTGGGTCACCGCCCCGCCGATCAGCGGGCCGCTGGCCACGGCCAGCCCGGCGACCCCGCCCCAGATCCCGACGACGGCACCGCGCCGCTCGACCGGGAAGGCGGACGTCAGCAACGTCATGCCCAGCGGCATGATGATCGCGGCGCCGACCCCCTCGACGGCCCGGAACGCGATGAGGACCCCGACGTTCGGGGCCAGCGCGCAGGCCGCCGACGGCGCTTCCGTTGGGAATATCTGTCAGTAAGCGCTAACGTTAGTAATTACTAACGATCGAGTCAACGGTTGAGCTTGGTGATCATGCCGACCTCGACGCCGGCCCCCTTCTGCAGGGCCGGGCAGCCCTTGGCCAGGGCAAGCGCCGCGTCCAGGTCGTCGGCGGTGATCAGCGAGTACCCGCCGAGCCTGGTGTCATCGCCGCACTCACCGAGGGTGGCGGACTGTGACACCGGCTGGCCCGGGTCCGTCACGCTGGCTCCCATGCCCTCGAACCACGCGGTCCAGGCGGCCACGGACTCGGGGCGGCCGCGGGTGTAGTCCTTCGGCATCCGGTACGAGAACACGAACTTCGCCATCGATCTGCTCCTTCGCTCCGGCCGGCCTAGGTCAGGACCGGCTCTTGATGAGATAGACACCGGCCGGCCGGTGAACCGGGCGGCGGGGCCTATGGGGCCCGTGGCACCTCGGTGCCCTAGAAGGGGAACCGAGGGCACCCGGGCACCGCTGGTCCACGCTGAATACGAAACCTGAGTTGCGTAATCCTCGGGTCTCCTGTAGCCTCAATTTCGCTACGAGGATAGCGGAATTGGAGGGCTAGGATGAGCCAGACCACCGTGGCCCGCCGCGGCCGCCCGCGGGACGGCGCGGTCGACCGGCGGGTGCTGAGCGCCGCGTGGGGCCTGCTGCACGAGGGCGGCTACGCGGCCCTGAACGTGGACGAGGTGGCCGAGCGCGCCGCGGTGGCGAAGACGACGCTCTACCGGCGGTGGCCGACCAAGGACCACCTCGCCGTCGCCGTGGCCGCCCAGATCCTGGGCGAGGTGCCGATTCCCGATACCGGCGACCTGCGCCGCGACCTGACCGACTTCGCCGCGGCCCTGGCCGCCAGCCTCAACCGGCTGCGGATGGCGGGCCATTACGGCGGCGCCTCGGCTGGCCTGGCCGCCGAGATCGTCGCCGCGACCGCCCGTCACCCCGACATCGGCGAGGCGGTCCGCGCCGGGTTCGCGCAGCGGCACGTCATGGCCCGGGCCCGGCTGCAACGGGCGACCGAGCGCGAGGGGCTTCGCCAGGACCTTGACCACGCCGTGGCGATCGAGCAGATCGTCGGGCCGATCTACTACCGGATCCTGATCAGCGGAGCGCCGGTCGACCGAGACTACGCCGAGCGCCTCGTCGACGCCGTGCTCGACGGCGCCCTCGAACCGGACGCCATCACCCCGGACGCCATCACCCCGAAGGAGCAAAGGGCATGACCATGACAGAAACCACCGCCGCCCCGCCGTCCCGCGGCGGCCGCGTCCGGCGCCGCCGCCGGGTGCTGCTGGCCGTTCTCGCCGCCTTCGTGGCGATCCTGGCCATCTACGCGGTCCTGACCAACACCCAGCCCTACACGCTGCAGGCCTCGATCCAGATCAACGCCACGCCCCAGCAGGTCTGGGCGGTCCTCACCAACCAGGCCGCCTACCCGAGCTGGAACCCCTTCATCATCTCCTCGAGCGGCCGGGTCCGGGCCGGAGCTACCCTGACCAACGTCATGCACGACGCCACCGGCAACACCACCTTCACCCCCACGGTGCTGGTCGTCGAGCCCGGCCGCGAGCTGCGCTGGATCGGCCGGGTCGGGCCGGGCGGCATCTTCGACGGCGAGCACACCTTCACCATCCAGCAGATCAGGCCCGGCGTGGTGCTCTTCACCCAGCGCGAGGAATTCACCGGCGTGGCCGTCCCGTTCTACGAGCACCACCTGCACGCCGACACCCTCCCGCAGTTCCAGGCCATGAACGCCGCCCTGGCGCGGGAGGTCGGCTGACCGTGGACAACCACATCGAATCAGCCGGCTCGGAGATACTGCCGTTCCGCATCGAGATCCCGCAGGCGGACCTGGACGACCTGCGGGACCGGCTGGCCCGGACCCGGTGGCCCGACCAGCTGCCCGGGGTGGGCTGGGACTACGGCATCCCGCTGGAGTACGTGCAGGGTCTGGCCGAGTACTGGCGCACCGGCTACGACTGGCGGGTCTACGAGGCGCGGCTGAACGCGTTCGATCAGTTCACCACCACGATCGACGGGCAGAACGTGCACTTCCTGCACGTCCGTTCGGCCGAGGCCGGAGCGCTGCCGCTGATCATCACGCACGGCTGGCCCGGGTCGATCGTGGAGTTCATGAACGTCATCGGCCCGCTGACCGACCCCAAGGCGCACGGCGGCGATCCGGCCGACGCGTTCCACCTCGTCGTTCCCGCCATCCCGGGCTACGGGTTCTCCGGCCCCACCCGGGAGCGGGGCTGGAACGTGCGCCGGATCGCGCAGGCCTGGGCCGCGCTGATGGGGCGGCTCGGCTATGAGCGTTACGGCGCGCAGGGCGGCGACTGGGGCTCGTCGATCTCCAGGGAACTCGGCATCATCGCACCCGAGCACCTGATCGGCGTGCACCTGAACATGCTGACCCCCTACGCGGCGGACGAGCCGGCCGGCCTGACCGACGAGGACAGGGCGCGCATCGAGACGTTGCGCCGCTTCCGGTCCACGGGCAGCGGCTACGGCGCGATCCAGTCCACCCGGCCCCAGACGCTGGCCTACGGGCTCACCGATTCGCCGGCGGGTCAGCTGGCGTGGATCGCGGAGAAGTTCGGCGAGTGGACCGACGACGGGCTGCCGGACCAGGCGGTCGACCGCGACCAGCTCCTCACCAACGTCACGCTGTACTGGCTGACCGCCACGGCCGGATCCTCGGCGCGGCTCTACTACGAGGCCGCGCGGTCGGGCGGCTGGGGTCCCCCGGCCGCCTCGACCGCGCCCACCGGCGTGGCGGTCTTCCCGAAGGAGATCGCGAAACCGGTGCGGCGCCTCGCCGAGCTGTCCAACCACATCGTGCACTGGGCCGAGTACGACCGCGGCGGCCACTTCGCGGCCATGGAAGTACCCGACCTGCTCGTGGGCGACGTGCGGGACTTCTTCCGGGCGCTGCGCTGACCCTCCCCCCTGGGTCGCTCTCGTTGGGCCCGAACTACTATCCAATCGGGGGGATCACCGTTCGGCACGCGTCTAGGGTGACGCCGTGAGGCAAGGAGGTCCTCGGTGGGCAACTGGCAGCTTGATCCGTATCACACGCAGGTGGAGTTCTCGGCTAAGCACCTCGGGATGATGACGGTCCGGGGTTACTTTGACGAGATCAGCGCGAAGGCCGATATCGACCCCGACCACCCGGAGACATCCTCGGTGGAGGTGACCATGTCGACGGCCAGCATCAGGACCAACAACGGGGTTAGGGACAACGACCTCCGCTCGTCGAACTTCCTGGAGGTGGACAAGTACCCGGAGATCACGTTCAAGAGCACCAGCGTCGAGCCGGCCGGGCCGGATCACTACAAGCTGACCGGTGACCTGACCATCAAGGGCAACACCCGCCCGGTGACCCTCGACGTCACGAGGTACGGGGAGCTCAACGACCCGCAGATGATGGGACACCGGATCGCCTACAGCGCCACGAGCAAGATCAACCGGAAGAACTTCGGCCTGAGCTTCGCCATGATCCTGGACGGCAGGATGGTGGTCAGCGAGGACATCCAGATCAACATCGAGGGCGAACTCGTCGAGCAGCCGGAGACCGCCGAAGCCGCCAGCAGCTGAGTTCGTCTCGTTCCGGTTACGGCCCGGGCGGCTATCGCCGGTCGCGGCCGCCGGGGGTCACCAGCCCGCTTTCGTAGGCCATCACGACGAGCTGGGCGCGGTCGCGCGCGTTCAGCTTGGTCATGATGCGGCTGACGTGAGTCTTGGACGTCAGCGGGCTGAGGAACAGGCGGGCGGCGATCTCGTCGTTGGACAGGCCCTCGGCGACCAGCGCCATCACCTCGCGTTCCCGGTCGGTCAGGCCGGCCAGGGTTTCCGGGTTCCGGTCGCCGGGCGGGCGTTCGGGCCGGCTGGCGAGGTCGGTGATCAGGCGCCGGGTCACGCTCGGCGACAGCAGCGCATCGCCCCTGGCCACCACCCGGACCGCCTGGAGGAGGTCGGCCGGCTCGGTGTCCTTGACCAGGAATCCGCTGGCCCCGGCCCGGATCGCCTGGTAGACGTACTCGTCGGACTCGAAGGTGGTCAAGATGATGACCTTCACCCCGGCGAGGTCGTCGTCGGCGGAGATGCGCCTGGTGGCTTCCAGGCCGTCCACGCCGGGCATCCGGATGTCCATCAGCACCACGTCGGCGCGCTCGCGCCGGGCCAGGTCGACCGCCTGCGCCCCGTCGGCGGCCTCGCCCACCACCTGAAGGTCGTCGGCGGCGTCGATCAGGACGTGGAACCCCGCGCGGATCAGCGCCTGGTCATCGGCGAGCAGGACCCGGATCACGGCCGCGCGCCTTCCCCGGCCCGGGTGCGGGGCGCCTCGGCGAGCTGACCGCCGTAGGGGAGCCGGGCCGCGACCCGGTAGCCGCCGACGGGGCCGGGGCCGGTCTCGACGGTGCCGCCGACGGCGGCGGCCCGCTCGCGCATCCCGGCCAGCCCGTGTCCCGCGCTCTTGCCCATGGTGGCCGCGGGCTGGCCTAGCCCGGTGTCGGTCACGTCGATCCGCAGTTCGTCGCGGTGGTAGGTGAGCGAGACCGCGGCCGTCGCCGGGCCGGCGTGCCGGATCGCGTTGGTCAGCGACTCCTGGACGATCCGGTAGGCGGCCAGGTCCACCGCGGCCGGCAGCGGGACCGGCTCTCCGGTCACGGTGAACGTCGTCTCCAGGCCGGCCCGGCGGGCCCCGGCGATGAGGGCTTCGAGCTGGGCGATACCCGGAGCCGGCTGGGTGGGGTCGGCGTCGTCGGCCTGGCGGAGCACGTTCAGGATGGCGCGCAGCTCCCTGAGCCCCTCCTTGCTCGCGGCCTTGATCGCCAGCAGGGATTCGGCGGCCGCCTCCGGGCGGCTGGACAGGACGTGGGCGGCCACCCCGGCCTGCACGTTGATGGTGGCCATGGTGTGGGCGACGACGTCGTGCAGTTCGCGGGCGATGCGCAGCCTTTCCTCGTCCACCTGCCTACGGGCGTCCTGTTCGGCCCGGGCCAGCATCGACGCCGTGTAGGCGCGCCGGTTCGCCACCGCGATCCCGGCGAACAGGGCCACGGCGACCATGCCGGGGATGAGGTCGAACCCGCCGCCGCTGATGTGCCCGAACGGGTTCCTCGCGGCGGTGGCCGTCAGGAGCGCGGCGAGCGTGGCCACGGCGGCCATGATCGCCCGGCGGACGCTTACCTGGGTGGCTACCGCGTACAGGGCCAGGACGGGGGCGATCAACGAGGCGCCGTTGACGTAGCCGAGCAGCGAGTAGACGGTTACCCCGGCGGTCGAGACCGCCAGCACGGCGACCGGGTAGCGGCGGCGCCAGGCCAGGGCCAGGCAGGCGACCGCGACCAGGAGCACCGCCGCGCCCGGATGCGGCGCCGTGTGGCCGCGGAACTGAATCCGGTCGGCAGGGTTGCCGGGATTACCCTCGCCAAGGCTGCCGGACACCAGCACGAGGGTCAACAGCACGGCGAGAACCGCATCCCTGACGGCCGGGCTGAACCATCGCCGCCAGGCCGCCGCGACACCTTCCATGGCCGCCGCGACACCTTCCATGCACGTAAGCGTAGGCATGCCGGGGCCCGGAGTCGCCCTCCCCCGGTTGATCATCTGGTTACTCCCCCGGGAGTACGCGGGAGGCGGTTAATCCCGGGGGGGTACGGCCAAGTGCCAACCGTCGCCGGACGACGGGCCGGGGCCCGGGGCGTCAGTCTTGACCTGCAGCTGGCGGAACGACCGCCGGCTCGGTTGACTCGGAGGCTACGATGCCCGCGCTCACCCGCTTCGTACTTCGCCATAAGGCGCTCGTGGCCCTGTTCTGGGTCGTCGTGGCCGCCGTCGGCGTGATGACCATCAGCGGCACTACCCACCGGATGACGAACAGCTTCGCCATGCCGGGGCAGGCGTTCAAGGTCGACAACCAGATCGCCAGCCAGTACGGCATCGGCGGAACCCCCTACCTGCCGGTGGTCACCGTGCCGGCCGGGGAGCGCATCACCGACCCGGCGGTGGCTGCGGCCACCGGCCGGGCGTTCGCCGCCGTAGCCCGGGCGGTCCCCGGCGTGCGGATCGTGGACTACGCGACCACGCACAACCCGGTGTTCGTCACCCGCGACGGCCGGTCCACCTTCGCGCTGGTCTACACGGCTCCGGTGGCCGGCTTCGGCGGCAGCAACCTCGGCCCGGCGATCGAGGTTGCCGTCACGGCGGCCGTACCGGCCGGCTGGCACGTCGGGGTCACCGGCTCGCAGCTGCTGCAGAGCGGCCAGCCGTCCTCGTCCAAGGGCACCGGGATCATGGCCGAGGCGATGATCGGGGCCGTCGGCGCGCTGGTCATCCTGGCGCTGGTGTTCGCCAGCTTCCTCGCGCTGCTGCCTCTGCTCATCGGCGGGATCTCGGTCCTGGCCACGTTCCTGGTGGTCGGCGGGCTTACCGAGGTGACCGGGATCAGCCAGATCGTCGAGTTCCTGATCGCACTGATCGGGCTGGGCGTGGCCATCGACTACTCGCTGCTCGTGGTCAGCCGCTGGCGCGAGGAGCGGGCGGGCGGCCGGGACAACGCGGCCGCCGTGGTCGAGGCGATGAACCACGCGGGCCGGGCCGTGGTGTTCTCCGGCCTCACCGTGGCCATCGGGCTGCTGTCGATGATCGTCCTGCCGGTGCCCATGCTGCGCAGCGTCGGCTACGGCGGCGTGCTCGTGCCCCTGGTCTCGGTGGCCGTCGCCATCACCTTGCTCCCGGTGATCCTGGCTACCGTCGGCCCGCGCCTCGACTGGCCGCGGCTGCGGACCGAGCGGCGCGCCAGCCGGGTGTTCTCGGCCTGGGCCCGCGGCGTCTACCGGCACCGCTGGCTGGCCGCGCTGGCCGGGCTCGGCATCCTGGCGGCGCTGATGCTGCCCGCGCTGTCCCTGCACCTGGGCGAGCCCGGCAGCTCCGCGCAGGCCACCAGCGGGCCCGCGCACAACGCGCTGGTCACGCTGACCGACGGCGGCGTCCCCTCCGGCGTGCTTACCCCGGCTGAGATGCTGACCTCCTCTGTTCCCGGGGCTCCGGCCGCGGTCGCCGCCCAGGCCGCCCAGGTGCCCGGGGTGTACACCGCGATCGCGCCGGCTACGCCGGACTACCAGCGGGACGGCACGGCGATGGTCATCGTCATCCCGTCCGCCGAGAGCAGCGTGCCTGCGGGACAGACGACGATCGCCACGCTGGAGCACACCCTGCTTGGCCGCCCGCACGTGATCGGCGTCGGCGGCGACGGCGCCGCGCTGATCGACTTCGACCACGCGGTCTACGGTGACTTTCCGCTCATGCTCGCGATCATCAGCGTCGCCACCTTCCTGCTGCTGACCCGGGCCTTCCGCTCGGTGCTGCTCGCGGCCAAGGCCGTGGTGTTCAACCTGATCTCGCTGGCCGCCGCGTACGGCGTGCTGACCTGGGTGTGGCAGGACGGGCACGGCTCCCACGCACTGTGGGGCATCCCGGCCACCGGGGCGATCACGATGTGGGTGCCGCTGATGGTCTTCGCCTTCCTGTTCGGCCTGTCGATGGACTACGAAGTCTTCATCCTCACCCGCATCCGGGAGGCCTACGACACCAGCGGTGACGCCCGCCACGCGGTTACCGAGGGTCTCGGCCGGACCGGGCGCCTGGTCACCAGCGCCGCCGCGATCTTGATGCTGAGCTTCCTGTCCATGTCCACCGGGCCTCAGACCGACCTGAAGATCCTGGCCACGGGGCTCGGCGCGGGCATCCTCATCGACGCGGTGATCGTCCGCTGCCTGCTCGTCCCGGCGCTGGTCGCCCTGTTCGGCCGGGCCAACTGGTGGCTGCCGTCGTCGGTGGCGCGGCTGCTCCGGATCCCGGCTCCCGCTGCCGGGCTGGTGGCGGGTCCGGTTGCGGGTCCGGCCGCCAGGTCGGCCGCCGGCGAGATCGCGGGGCCGCACGGTTCGAGTGATCTGGTGGTGACTGGCGCCAGGTAACTGCGCTCCGTCGCGCAAACGCCGGGCCAGGCGGTCATCCGCCTGGCCCGGCGTCGTAGTGCCTGCGGCCCGGCGTCGTGGGTGCCTACGCCAGGCCGAGTAACCGGGCTAGTTGAAGCGTGTCCGTCACGAACTGGAAGCGCGTGATCTGCCCGCCCTCCCAGCGCCAGATATGGACGACGGGCGTCGTGGCCGATATAGCGCCCTTCCTCAGGTCGCTGTGGCCGAGAACCACAACCGTCTCACCGTTCTCGAAGAACTCGTCCGGCGAGAACCTGAACTCGTCCCAGGCGCCCGCGGCCCGCTGCAGGGCGCCGAGCGCGGCGGTCCGGCCAGCGTGTTCGCCACCCATCGGCAGTTCGTTGGAACTGGGGCCTCCCACACGAAGTCATCGGCCCAGTCTTGCGTCGCCCCGCGCCATACCCTTGATTCCCCAGAGTTCGCGCGAATTGAAGGGTCCTCACTGTGAACCCAGGGGCATTCAGGTTCTATGGATGGTTCTGACCCTTGGGTTCGCGTGAGCCGGCGGGGTCTTGCTGCTCGGCTGCGGTCACCAGGAGCGCTCTGGCGTTCTCCGCGTAGCGGATCGCGGTCTTGGGATCGAGGCCGAACACTGCGGCCAGGTGCAGCGGATCCGGTCCCTGGGTGAGGGCTTCGTCGAGCTGGCGGTGGACCCGCAACCGTTCCAGGGTGGCGGCCTGACCGCGAAAGGATCCGGTCAGCCAGACTTTGCTGACCGGGCCGGTTTCCACGGCGGTTTGCTGGTTGATGATCAGGTGGGGGTTGGAGGTATCGGGCCAGCGGCTTCGCCGGCGGTCGAGCCAGTCGAGGATCATCTGGCGGGTGAGGTCGTCAAGCGGCCGGGTCCGGCCGGCGATGGTCAGCCGCCGGTTGCCGAGGTTGATGTCGTCGAGCTGGAGCTCGCGGATCGCTTTGGGCCGGGCGGCGTGGATGGCGGCCAGCGCCGGGACGAGCCGGTCCCGGGGATTCCGGACGGCCTTCACGGCCTGGTCGATGTCGTCGTCGTGCAGCGGCAGGATGATGTTGCGGGGATGCTCACCGACCGGGAGCCGCGCTGCTGGATCACGGAAGATCGTCACGTGACGCTCAGGATCCTGTACCGATCCTCGTCGCGGGCCGTGATGAGCGCGGCTCAATGGCACGCGGTTACCGTCGTCCGGCCGCGGCGACCCGGGCGCTGGTGGCAGCGTACGGCGATCATTACATGCTCGCCGTATCGTGTCGCGCTTCAGCGCACCCTGAGCGTGTCGATCACCAGATCGAGATGCCTGCGCCAGTCGAACCTTGGCCTGGGGCCCATCGCGCTGACCACGCCGCAGATCAGCATCGCGATGTCGATCGCCTCTATGCCGGGACGGATCGTCCCCGCGCGCCGGGCGCCTTCGATCAGCTCGGCGATGACCGCGATCAGTTCGTCTTGCTCGGCCGGCGCTTTCGTCTGCGCCTGCCCGGCGCTGCTCGCCAGCGCGTACTGAACCCCGGCGTCCGCGGCGGCCGTCTCCGCGATACGGCGCAGCAGCCCCTCGATCCGCGCGAACGGTTCT
>Ga0070698_100007659_pt1 | contig 11684 bp, 10 predicted proteins | sample KBSK1502metaG_FD_65477 | JGI IMG/M metagenome (GOLD analysis project Ga0070698, IMG submission 65477) | Corn, switchgrass and miscanthus rhizosphere microbial communities from Kellogg Biological Station, Michigan, USA - KBS K1-50-2 metaG | ecosystem: Host-associated > Plants > Roots >...
GTCGCCAAGCAGTACGTCATCACCGACGCGGACTGGAACCTTCCGCTGTTCGCCACCGAGATGCACGCCCTGACGGGGAAGAACTTCTCCTTCCAGACGGCGAAGATCGCCGGGTACCAGACGATCAACGGACAGGCCGCCAACGCGATCGACATCCCCACGGTTCAGCGGCAGGTGCGGCAGGCGTTCATCGCCCCGGCGGCGTCGTCTGGCGGCAGGCGCGGCGCGGCGAAGAACACGGCACCGGTCCCGCCGGCGTCGACGGTCACCGTCGACGTGTTCAACGGCAGCGGAGCGCCCGGGCTGGCCGGCGGAGTCTCGCAGGCGCTGATCTCGAAGGGGTACAAGGGCGGCGCCGTCAACAACGCCGCGGAACAGCCGCACCAGGTCCAGCCGGCCACCCAGGTCTTCTACAACGCCGCGGCGGCGGCCAACGCCGCGAAGATCGCCGGCTACTTCGGCGCCACCGCGAGCGCGAGCACGTCACTGCCGGCGGGTCACGTGGAGGTCCTGCTCGGCACCGGCGTTACCGCCATGCCCGCCGGCCTCGCCTCGTCAGCCGCCGCGGGCGCCGCGGCACCCACGGCGACGGCAACGTCGGCCGGGGACAACGGCGCGGCTGCTGGGACGGTAACGGTGAACACGACGACGCCGTACGGCACGCCCTGCGTCTACTAGCCGGCGACGCGGCGAGGGGAAGCGCCGGTACAAACCCGTGATACGGCCTGCCCCGAAGGTAACGAACCGGTAGCCTCACGCCTTGAGAGCGGGGGTACCGGAAGGGACGACATGTTCGGGTCACTGCTCGCGGGCAAGATCGGCTACGCAGCGAGCTGCGTGCTCGCCGCCACCGCTCTCCTGGTGAGCGGCTACGCCTTCCACGTGGAGGGCCAGGTCGGCGACGTCGCCAGCTCCCGCGTGGACGCCGGCGGCCCGCAGGTCGGCGACATGAACATCCTGCTGATGGGCCTGGAGAGCCGCACCTACTGGAACGGCCAGCCGCTGCCCAGGACCCTCGAGGACATCATGCACGTCGGGTCGATAGGCGGGGACACCACCAACACGCTGATCCTGCTGCACATCTACGACAACGGGAAGAAGGCGATCGGGGTCTCGATCCCCCGCGACGACGTGGTCACCATGTACGGCACGCAGGGGTACGGCGGCACCACGGCGAAGGTCGACGAGGCCTACGGCGACGCGATGAGCTACGAGCTCCAGCAGCTCCAGCAGAACGGCCAGGCCGCGAAGATGAGCAGGGACCAGCTGTACTTCCAGGCCAATGAGGCGGGCAGGGCGGCGGAGATCCAGACTGTCCAGGCGCTCACCGGAGTGCACATCGACCACTTCGCCGAGCTGAACCTGTGGGGGTTCTACGAGCTGGCCAACATCTTCGGCCCGATTGAGGTGTGCCTCAAGCAGGCGGCATCCGACCCCGCTTTCTCCGGCGCGAACATCCCCGCGGGCTACCACGCGCTCAGCGCCGCGCAGGCGCTGGCCTTCGTCCGGCAGCGGGAGAACCTGCCCAACGGGGACCTGGATCGCACCCACCGGCAGCAGGCCGTGCTCGACTACGTGATCTGGAAGGTCACGCACCAGAACCTGGTGGCCGACCTCGTGCAGGGCAACGCCCTGCTCAACGACCTGAAGACCTTCATGATCACCAGCGGCGGCTGGAACATCGTGGAGTTCGCCACCGAGATGCAGAACCTGACCGGCCGGAACCTGGTCTTCCATACGCTGCCGATCCAGACCCAAGAGAACAATGTGATGCTGAACGGCAGGCTCCAGGACATCAACATCGTCGATCCTGCCTACCTCAAGCAGTACACGCGCAACTTGTTGTACCCGGCGCCCGCCCCCAAGAAGACGACGGCCGCGCCGAAGGCCACCGCGCCCATCCCCCCTGCCTCGACCGTCACCGTGGACGTGTACAACGGCGGCAGCGCGCATGGCCTGGCCGGCGGGGTCTCCCAGGCGCTGGTCTCGGCCGGGTACAAGCCCGGCGCCGTCAACAACGCCTCCGCCCAGCCAGAGCCCGTCAAGCCGGAGACCCAGGTCTTCTACGGTACCGGGACGTCGGCCAACGCGGCGAAGATCGCCAGGTACTTCGGGGCGACCGCCACCGCGGCCATATCCGTGCCAGTCGGCCACGTCGAGATCCTGCTCGGCACGGCCTCCGCCACGGTGCCCACGGGGATCGTCTCGTCCGGCGCGAGCTCTGGCGCTACCTCGGCCGCTGCCCCGTCGCCCTCGGCCACGTCGTCCGCTCCGGCGGCGAACGACGGGCAGTCGGGCGGCTCGGTCACGGTCAGGCCCAACGCCCCCTACGGCATCCCCTGCGTGGACTGACCAGGGCTACCCTTATTCGGTAGTCCGGTTAGGGGAGGCAGCGTGGCAGACACCAAGGGCAAGATCCGCGTCATCGTGGCCAAGGCGGGCCTTGACGGTCACGACCGTGGCGCGAAGGTCGTGGCTCGCGCGCTGCGCGACGCCGGCGTTGAGGTGATCTACACCGGACTGCACCAGACACCGGAGCAGATCGTGGCGGCGGCCATCCAGGAGGACGTGGACGCGATCGGCCTTTCTGTGCTGTCCGGCGCGCACATGACGCTGTTCGCCAGGCTTCTGGAACTGCTAAAGGAGCAGGGTGCCGACGACATCGTGGTGTTCGGCGGCGGCATCATCCCGGACGCCGACATCGCCGAGCTCACCGCGATGGGCGTCTCGAAGATCTTCACCCCGGGCGCCCCGACCACGGACATCGTCGCCTGGGTGAACGCGGAACTCGGCCCGCGCCGGGCCGCGTGACCGAACGTCACGCGGCCCCGGTACACCCGGTTAGCGGGTGCGCATGATGTCGCGGACGAGACCGGCCGTTTCGCTCGGGGTCTTGCCGACCCGCACGCCCGCCTTCTCCAATGCCTCTTTCTTCGCCTGCGCCGTGCCGGAAGAACCGGAGATGATCGCGCCCGCGTGCCCCATCGTCTTGCCCTCGGGCGCGGTGAACCCGGCCACGTAGCCGACGACCGGCTTGGTCACGTTCTGCTCGATGAACGCCGCCGCCCGCTCCTCGGCGTCGCCGCCGATCTCGCCGATCATCACGATCGCCGACGTCTCCGGGTCGTCCTCGAACGCCTTGAGGCAGTCGATGTGCGTGGTGCCGATGATCGGGTCGCCGCCGATGCCCACGGCGGTGGAGAACCCGATGTCGCGCAGCTCGTACATCATCTGGTAGGTCAGTGTCCCCGACTTGGACACCAGGCCGATCCGGCCTTCGGTCGTGATGTCGGCCGGGATAATGCCGGCGTTGGACTTGCCTGGGGAGGCGATGCCCGGGCAGTTCGGCCCGACGATCCTCGTCTTGTTGCCCTTCTCGCAGGCGTAGGCCCAGAACTCGGCCGTGTCGTGTACCGGGATGCCCTCGGTGATCACGATGCACAGCGGAATCTCCGCGTCGATCGCCTCGAGCACGGCGGTCTTCGTAGCAGTCTCGGGGACGAAGACCACGGACACGTCAGCACCCGTCGCGGCCATGGTGTCGGCCACCGTGCCGAAGACGGGAACCTCCGTGCCGTTCAGCTCGACGGTCTGCCCGGCTTTCCGCGGGTTGGTCCCGCCCACCACCTTCGACCCGGCGGCGAGCATGCGCGCGCCGTGCTTGCGGCCCTCAGAGCCCGTGATGCCCTGCACCAGGATCCGGCTCTCGGCGGTCAGGAAGATCGCCACCTCATGCTCCCTTCGCGGGGGCGGCGGCGGCCAGCTCCGCCGCGCGGCGCGCCGCGCCGTCCATCGTGTCCACCTGCTCCACCACCGGCAGGTTCGCCTCCTGAAGGATTGCCCTGCCCTCGGCCGCCCTGTTGCCGTCGAGCCGGACGACGATCGGGAGGTTTACTTCCTCACCGCGCTCCGTCAGCAGCGCGACCGCGGCCACGATCCCGTTGGCCACCGCGTCGCACGCGGTGATTCCGCCGAACACGTTCACGAACACCGACCGCACCGACGGGTCGGAGAGCACGATCTCCAGGCCGTTGGCCATCACCTCGGCGGACGCGCCGCCGCCGATGTCGAGGAAGTTAGCCGGGCGGATGCCGCCGAACGCCTCGCCCGCGTACGCCACCACGTCGAGCGTGCTCATCACGAGGCCGGCGCCGTTGCCGATGATGCCGACCTCACCCTCTAGCTTCACGTAGTTAAGGTGCTTCTCCTTCGCCCGCGCTTCGATCGGGTCGGTGGAGCTCGCGTCGGCGAACCGCCCGTGGTCCTGGCGGTAGGCGGCGTTGTCGTCGAGCGTGACCTTGCCGTCGAGGGCGAGCACCCGGCCGTCCGGGGTCAGTACCATCGGGTTCACCTCGACGAGCGTGGCGTCTTCATCGGTGAACATGGCCCACAGCCGTTCCGCCAGCAGGGCCGCCTGCTCGGCGGCCTCGTCAGGGATCCGGCCGGCCTTGATGATCTCCAGGGCCTTCGCGTGATCCACGCCGGTCAGCGGGGAGACCGGGATGCGGGCGATCGCGTCGGGGTTGGAGTGCGCGACCTCTTCGATTTCCACGCCGCCCTCGACCGAGCAGATCGACATGAACGTGCGGTTCGCCCGGTCCAGGAGGAACGACAGGTAGTACTCCGACTTGATGTCCGTCGCCTCGGCGATCAGCACCTTGTGCACGGTGTGGCCCTTGATGTCCATCCCGAGGATGCGCTGCGCCTTCTCGTAGGCGTCGACCGGCCCGTCGGCCAGCTTCACGCCGCCGGCCTTGCCGCGTCCGCCGGTCTTCACCTGCGCCTTCACCACGACTTGGGGGGTGCCTTCTGCCGTGTACGCGGCGGTGATCTCCCGCGCCTCCTCGGCAGTGTCGGCGACCTTGTCCTTCGGCACCGGAACGCCGTATTCGGCGAAGAGTTCCTTGGCCTGATACTCAAACAGGTCCACTGAGGGGGGTCCGATCTCGGTCCGTTTGGCTGCGTCTGACTTGCCGCGTGACACGCGGCGTCCACCAAGCAGCCTAGTCCGTGGCCGCCGCCGGTCGGGGCCTAGGGCACCGACGCGGCTTGTGAGCTGACTCTCAACGGCGTGGCGGCGTGCCGTTTGCCGGGTCCGCCGCCAGGATGGACACGTGAGTCCTTCGGCCGAGGAGCCTCAGGGCATCATCCTGCCCAGCCGGCCGATGCTCATGGCGGGCGGCATCGCCGCGCTGGCCGCGGCGGGCGGCGGACTCGCCGTGCTCATCACGCTGACCCTCGTCGGCTGGATCACGGCGCCGCACGTGGGCATCGGCGGCGGCCTGGCCGGGGTGCTGCGCTCCGCGGGCCTGCTCTGGCTTATCGCGCACCACGTCCAGGTGACCGTGCGCGGCGTCGGACCGATCGGGCTGCTGCCGCTCGGCCTGGTGCTCGTGCCTGGCCTCCTGATCGAGCGGGCCGGACGCTGGATGACGACCGCAGGGCACGTGACCAGGCTGCGGCACGTGAGCTACGCGGCGCTGGCGATCGCCTGCCCGTACGCGGTGTTCACCGCCACCGTGGCGGTGGCCTGCCGGACCCCGGCGGCCGCGCCGTCGCTGCTGCAGGCGGCCGTCAACGGCTTCCTGCTCGCGCTGCTGGCGGCCGGGCTCGGCGCGGCGCGCGGCCTCGCGCCGTGGCGCAGGCTGGCCGCGCTGGTGCCGCCGAGGCCCCGTTCGGTCATCATGGGGATGCTGGCGGCCCTCGCGGTGCTGACCGCCTTCGGCGCCGTGCTGGCCGGCGCGTCGCTGGCGACGCACCTGAGCGCGTACAAGGCAGCGGTCGGCTCGCTGTCCCCCGGGGTAGGCGGCGCCGCGCTGCTGCTGCTCGCCGGGCTCAGCTACCTGCCCAACTCCGTCTTCTGGGCTATCGCCTACATGCTGGGGCCCGGGTTCGCGTTCGGGGCGGGGACCGCGGTCTCCCCGTCCGGCTCGGCGCTTGGCGCGGTGCCCGCGTTCCCGATGCTCGCCGCGCTGCCGGTCGGCCCGAAGGCCGCGTTCCCGCCGTGGCTCGGCTTCTTCGTGCTCGTCATGCCGTACCTGGCGGGCGCGCTGGCGGGCCTCATGACCGTACGCATCGCGCCGACGCCGGTGCTTGAGGCGGCGCCGCTGTGGGGGCTGCTCACCGGCTCGCTGGCGGGCGTGGTCATCGGATTCGGCGCCAAGTTCTCCGGCGGCCCGCTCGGCTCGGGGCGGCTCGCCGCGGTGGGGCCCGCCGGCGCCGAGGTGGGCCTGGTCGCGGTCCTCGAGGTCGGCGTCACCGCCGCGCTGGTGGCCGGCGCCGCCAACTGGCTGATACTGCGGCATCACATCCGCAAGCTCGCCGCCGCCGCGGCGGCGAACCCGGAACTGGCGGAGCACCTCGCCGCTGGTTCTGGCGGTGCCGCGACGCCCGCGCACAGCCGGCAGATCCGCGGCACCGTCCCGCTGCCCGTGCTAGTCGTCGACGAAACTGACGACGCCCACCACATCTACTACGACCCCTGGGCAGCCGACCGCGACAGCGACGATCTGACTTAGGCGCTCGTCAGCCGCGGAGGATGCGCATCTCGCCGTTGACCGAGTTGTCGAACTGCTGCTGGCACGCCTGTCGCGTGCTGGCCGTGTTGGCGCCGCTCAGGCAGTTGGAGTACTGCGTGAGCTGCGGCCAGAACACCGCGTAGCCGACCAGCACGAACCCGCTGAGGATGAAGCCGGCCGCGCCGAGGATCACGGCGAGCGTCGCGCCGCGGGGACGGCCGGTGCCGCCGCGGCGCGCCCGCGACATAGCCCGCAGCGCCACCCAGAGCGCGATCGCGGCGATCACCAGGGCCACCGCGACGACGTAGACGCCGCGTCGCAGGTTGCCGATCAGCATGAGGGACAACAGGCTCAGGACCGCGAGCACCAGCGCGGCCCAGGCGCGCTGCTGCAGCGCCGGGTCCGCCGGGGCGCGCGGCGGCCGCGGCACCCCCGGCGGCGAATACCGCGCCGGCGGCTGCTGATCGGTAAGTTTGGCCATGTCGGATCCCATTGTGCCGTACCGGTTACTGTGGCTGCCATGGAAGCGAGGCTGGTTGTCCTCGTCTCGGGGGAGGGCACGAACCTGCAGGCGCTGATCGACGCCTGCGCGGACCCGGCGTACGGCGCGGCCGTCGTCGCCGTCGGCAGCGACAGGGAAGGCATCGGCGCGCTGAAGCGTGCGCAGGTGGCGAACATCCCGGCCTTCACCCTCAAGGTCGGCGACTTCGCCGCGCGCGAGCAATGGGACGAGGCGCTCGCCGCCCGGTGCGCGGAGTATCAGCCGGACCTGATCGTCTGCGCGGGATTCATGAAGCTCGTCGGCGCCGCGTTCCTCGCCCGCTTCCGAGGCCGCTGCCTGAACACGCACCCCGCCTTGCTACCGTCGTTCCCTGGTATGCACGGCGTGCGCGACGCCCTGGAGTACGGGGTCAAGGTGACCGGCTGCACGGTGTTCCTCGTCGACAGGGGAGTCGACGACGGTCCCGTGGTAGCACAGGCGGCCGTGCCGGTGGACGATGACGATGACGAGGAAACGCTGCACGAGCGCATCAAGGTGGCCGAACGCGCGCTGCTCGTCGCCACGGTCGGCAGGATGGCCCGGGATGGCTGGACACTGACCGGCGGCAGGAAAGTGAGGATCGGCAGTTGACTCGGATCGCGATCAGGCGGGCGCTGATCAGCGTCTACGACAAGACCGGCATTGAGGACCTGGCCCGTGCCCTGCACGAGGCCGGAAATGAAATAGTCTCCACCGGCAGCACCGCCGCAGCCATCGAGCAGGCCGGCGTCCCTGTCACCAAGGTGGAAGACCTCACGGGCTTCCCCGAATGCCTCGACGGGCGCGTGAAGACGCTGCACCCGAAGGTGCACGCGGGCCTGCTCGCCGACATGGCCAGCCCCGCCCACGAGCAGCAGCTCAAGGACCTCGGGATAGCGCCGTTCCAGCTGCTCGTCTCGAACCTGTACCCGTTCGAGGAGACGGTGGCGTCGGGCGCAAAGGACGCCGAGGTCATCGAGCAGATCGACATCGGCGGCCCCGCCATGGTCCGCGCCGCGGCCAAGAACCACGCCAGCGTCGCGGTGGTGACCAGTCCGATCCAGTACGCCGAGACGCGGCATGCGATCGCCGCGGGCGGCTTCACCGAGGAGGAGCGCCGCCGCCTCGCCGCCGCGGCGTTCGCGCACACGGCGACCTACGACGCCGCGGTCGCGTCCTGGTTCGCGTCCGCGTACGCCCCGGACGAAACCGCGCGGGAGACAGGCTGGCCCGATGTCACCGCCGCGGTGTGGGAGCGGAAAGACGTCCTCCGCTACGGGGAGAATCCGCACCAGCGATCGGCGCTCTACTTTTCCCGAACGGGCGCGGCTGACTCCGGCATCGCGAACGCTGACGTGCTGCACGGCAAGGCCATGTCGTACAACAACTACGTCGACGCCGACGCGGCGCGCCGCGCCGCCTACGACTTCGCCGAGCCGTGCGTGGCGATCATCAAGCACTCCAACCCGTGCGGCATCGCGATCGGGGCCGACATCGCCGACGCGTACGCCAAGGCGCTGGCCTGCGACCCGCTGTCCGCCTACGGCGGGGTGGTCGCGGCCAACGGCACCGTGACCGTGGCGATGGCGCACCGGATGACGGAAAGCTCCGCCGACGTGGTGATCGCGCCGGACTACGAGGAAGCGGCCCTCGGGGTGCTCAGCAGGAAGTGGAAGAACGTGCGGCTATTGCGCTGCCCACCGCGTGGCAGTTCCCCAGGTGAATTCCGGCAGGTCAGCGGTGGCCTGCTGTTGCAGTCGGCGGACCAGATCGACGCTCCTGGCGACGATCCGCAGCGGTGGGAGCTGAAGGCGGGCGACCCGGCTGACGCCGCGACGCTCGCCGATCTCGCGTTCGCGTGGCGGGCGTGTCGGGCGGTGAAGTCGAACGCGATCCTGCTCGCGTCAGGCGGCGCGTCGGTGGGCGTGGGCATGGGCCAGGTGAACCGGGTGGACGCGGCGCGGCTGGCTGTGGCCAGAGCCGGAAACCGGGCGGCCGGATCTGTGGCCGCATCTGACGCATATTTCCCGTTTCCTGACGGTTTCGAGATACTCGCAGAAGCGGGTGTCCGCGCGGTGGCAGAGCCGGGCGGCTCCATCCGGGATGGCCTCGTCGTCGAGGCCGCGCAGGCGGCTGGCGTGACGCTGTACTTCACCGGCGTCCGGCACTTTTATCACTAGGAGCTTTGTTGAGCGCATCGATTCTGGACGGCAAGGCGACCGCGGCGCAGGTCAAGGCGGACCTGAAGGAGCGGGTGGCCGTGCTCGCGGCCCGCGGGGTCACGCCGGGACTTGGCACGATCTTGGTCGGCGACGACCCGGGGTCGCACGCGTACGTGGCGGGTAAGCACCGGGACTGCGCCCAGGTCGGGATCGCCTCCATCCGCCGGGACCTGCCGGCCGACGCCAGCCAGGCGCAGGTCGAGGAGGCGGTGCTCGAGCTGAACGAGGACCCGGCCTGCACGGGGTACATCGTGCAGCTTCCGCTGCCCGCCGGGCTCGACGACAAGCGCGTGCTGCACCTGATGGACCCCGCCAAGGACGCGGACGGCCTGCACCCGATCAATCTGGGCAAGCTCGTGCTGGGTGAGGAGGGTCCGCTGCCGTGCACGCCGCACGGCATCGTGGTGCTACTGCGCCAGTACGGGGTGGAGATCGCGGGCGCGGACGTCACCGTGATCGGCCGCGGCATCACCGTGGGCCGGGCGCTCGGGCTGCTGCTCACGCGGCGTTCGGAGAACGCGACAGTGACGCTGTGCCACACCGGGACCAAGGACCTCGCTGCGCACACCCGCGCCGCTGACATCGTGGTCGTCGCGGCGGGCCGGCCCGGGCTGCTGACCGCCGCCATGGTCCGCCCCGGCGCGGCCGTGCTCGACGTCGGCATCACCAGGACCGACGCCGGGCTGGTCGGCGACGTCGCGCCCGAGGTCGCCGAGGTGGCGGGCTGGCTTGCCCCGATGCCGGGCGGGGTAGGGCCGATGACCCGCGCGATGCTGCTCGCTAATGTGGTGGAGGCGGCCGAGCAGCGTCTTGCTACTAGCGAGTAACATAAGCTCGTGCTTTGGAGAGTCATCACGCGGAAGGGGCAGCGTTGTCCATGAATATCGTCGTCTGCGTGAAGCAGGTGCCGGATACGGCGGTGGAGCGGACGCTCACGCCGGGTGCCGGGACGCTGGACCGGGAATCGCCGGACGGGCTGATCAACGAGCTGGATGAGTACGCGATCGAGGAGGGGCTGAAGCTCGCGGAGGCGCACGGCGGTGAGGTGACGATCTTGTCGATGGGCCCGGGCAAGGCGGCGGAGTCGATCCGCAAGGCTTTGTCGATGGGCGCGGACAAGGCGATCCACGTGACCGATGAGGCGCTGGCCGGGTCCGACGCGCTGGCGACGTCGCTGGTGCTGGCGGCGGTGCTCAAGCAGGCCGGGTTCGACCTGGTGATTCTGGGGTCGGAGTCGACCGACGCGCGGACCGGGATGGTGCCGGCGATGCTGGCCGAGCGGCTGGGGGTGCCGCAGCTGACGCTGGCGTCGCAGGTGGACATCTCCGGGTCGGAGGTGACGGTGCGGCGGGTGACCGACGACGGGTACGCGGTGGTGACCGGGGCGCTGCCGGCGGTGGTGAGCGTGGTGGAGAAGATCAACGAGCCCCGGTACCCGTCGTTCAAGGGGATCATGGCGGCGAAGAAGAAGCCGGTGCAGACCCTGTCCCTGGCCGACATCTCAGTGGACGCGGACGCGGTGGGGCTGGCCGGGTCGGCGACGGCGGTGGCGGACTTCGCTGCCCGCCCGCCGCGGGCCGCCGGCACGGTCGTGAAGGACGAGGGGGACGGCGGCAGCAAGGTGGCCGCGTTCCTCGCCGAGCGGAAGTTCATCTGAGAGGCGGCTGGTCATGGCTGAGGTTCTGGTTCTCGCGGAGCACACCGCCGGCGGGGAGGTCAAGAAGGTCACCGTCGAGCTGCTGACCGCCGCCCGGCGGCTGGGGTCGCCGTCGGTGGTGTGGACCGGCCCCGGCGCGGACGCCGCCCGGGACCGGCTGGCCGAATTCGGCGCGGAGCAGGTCTACGTGGCCGACTCACCCGACCTCGCGGACTACGCCGTCGCGCCGGCCGCGGAGCTGCTCGCGCAGCTGGTCGCGGAGAAGGCGCCCGCGGCGGTGCTGGTCGCCGGCACCACCGAGGGCAAGGAAGTCGCCGGGCGGCTGGCGGTCAAGACGAACTCCGGCGTGCTCACCGACGCGATCGACGTCACCGCCGGGCCTGACGGTTCACCGGTGGCGGAGCACGCCAACTTCGGCGGCGCGATCACCGCGCATTCCCGGGTATCCAGAGGCACGCCGATCATCACGGTCCGGCCGAACGCCATCGCCGCGGAGCCCGCGCCGGGCCGGGCCGAACTCGAGCCAGTCGCGGTCACGGTGTCCAACGCGGCGAAGGCAGCCAAGATCACCGATCATGTCCTGGCCGAGCGTACGGAGCGGCCGGACCTGACCGAAGCGCAGATCGTCGTCTCCGGCGGCCGCGGCACCGGATCGGCCGACGGGTTCAAGATCATCGAGGACCTCGCCGACGCGCTCGGCGCCGCCGTCGGCGCGTCCCGCGCGGTCACCGACGCCGGCTGGTACCCCCACCAGTTCCAGGTCGGCC
>Ga0070698_100007661_pt1 | contig 11681 bp, 8 predicted proteins | sample KBSK1502metaG_FD_65477 | JGI IMG/M metagenome (GOLD analysis project Ga0070698, IMG submission 65477) | Corn, switchgrass and miscanthus rhizosphere microbial communities from Kellogg Biological Station, Michigan, USA - KBS K1-50-2 metaG | ecosystem: Host-associated > Plants > Roots >...
GTTGCCCGCCGAGGCGCACGACACCGAAAGGACCGCAGCGTCGCCACCGACGTTGAGGGCCGCGGTGCCGGGGACCTCCTGCGCGGTGCCCCAGGTGCCGTTCGCCTGGCTGACGACGAACGCCTGCGGATGGCCGGAGCTGTCGGTGTAGGCCCCGCCGGCGCCGCAGTTGCCCGCCGAGGGGCACGACACCGATTGGACTCCGGCCATCCCGCCGGCGTTGAGCGCCGCGGTGCCGGGGACTTCAACCGCGGTGCCCCAGGTCCCGTTGGTCTGGGTGACGACGAACGCCTGCTGGTTGCCGTTGGTGACGTACAACCCGCCGGCGCTGCAGTTGCCCGCCGAGGCGCACGACACCGACACGGTACTGCCGTTGCCGCCGTTCTGCACCGCGATGCCGAGGACCTGCTCCGCGGTGCCCCAGGTGCCGTTGGTCTCGGTAACGACGAACGCCTGCTGGTTGCCGGAGCTGTCGAGGTAATAACCGCCGGCGCTGCAGTTGCCCGCCGACGGGCAGGACACCGACATGAGCGCGGCAAACCCTCCCTGGTTGAGGGCCGCGGCAACCTGCTCCGCCTTGCTCCAGATGCCGGTGGTCACGCTGGCGGGACGGGCCGTGGCGGCGGCGGCGGGCGCAGCAGCCGCCGCCCCGGCGGACGACACGGCCAGCAGCGCGATCGCCGCCGCGATGACCGTTCGCCTGATGGACCTGATGTTCCTCCACCAGCGGGCCGGTGCCGTGGTCGTCGTAGTAGATCTCGTGGGCATGGGGCTTCCTTCTGCTGGCGGGTGTGGTCGGTGCCTGGGGGCCAGCCGCCGGCGGTTTGACGCGGGCGGCAATGGTCTCAGCGTCGCGCCACCGGGGGCGGGCCGCGCCCGTGATAATCACTGGCCGGTGTCCTGGTCTGCGGTCCGTGCCGGGCCCGTAGCCGGCCGGGCGGCCGGTTCCGGGTTCGGACTCTACGGTGCCCCCGCGTCTCTGAGTGCTTCTTGCCGCGCAACCGCCCTGCGCGGCACCACTCGATAGCGCAGCCCGCCGGCGCGCCTCGCAGCCGTCAAGCCCGCTACTCAGGTTCGCGGTAGGACAGCTCGGGCCCGATGCCGGCGCTGCCGCCGATCACAATGACGGTTTGCCCGGGCAGTTCCGGTTCGTGCTGGGGAGAGGTAGCGGGCGGGGTGGTCATGCTTGCTCCGGCGGCTGGTGTCGGTGCGGGCTCACGGTGTCGCCGCCGGGTCCGCGAACGGCGTCCGGCACACGGGCCGGGACCAGGGCAACCGGCCGGGGTGTTCACGGGTGCGACCGGGCGGCCCGAACGCGACCGTGGAGTGGTTCCACTTCCACAGCACCAGGAGGAGCTGGCCATGGAGTACCTAGTCACAATGACCACCCACGTCCCGGACGGGACGCCGGAACGGGCCGTCGACGACGTCCGGGCCCGCGAGGCCGCGCGCTCGCGCGAACTGGCAGCGGCGGGGCACCTGCTGCGCCTGTGGCGTCCGCCGCTGCGGCCGGGTGAATGGCGCTCGCTCGGGTTGTTCGCCGCCGCTGACGGCGGCCAGCTTGAGGAGGTCCTGGCCTCGATGCCGCTGCGGGTGTGGCGCACCGACGAGGTGACGCCGCTGTCGCCGCACCCGAACGACCCGGCGCTAGCGGCCAGCAACGCGGGTACCGAGTTCCTGACCGCCTTCACCATCAGCGTCCCGGAAGGCACGCCCGGCCAGGCCGTGGACGATACCGAGGCGCGCGAGGCGCGGCGCGCGAAGGAGCTGGCCGGGCAGGGGCACCTGCGGCGGCTGTGGAGGCTGCCCGGCCCGTCGCGGTCGCTGGGCCTGTGGACCGCCGGGAACCCCGCCGAGATGCAGGCGATCTTGAAGTCGCTGCCCCTGGACCCGTGGATGACCGTCGAGACCACGCCGCTGAGCCGGCACCCGAGCGACCCGGCGGTGACCATCCCATGACCGGGAACGACCGGAGGGTCGCGGTCATCACCGGAGGCTCGCGGGGCATTGGCGCCGGCCTGGTGGCCGGGTACCGCGGGCGAGGCTGGGCGGTGGTGGCCAGCGCCCGCACGATCAAGCCCTCGCAGCACCCGGACGTGCTCACCGTCGACGGCGACATCGCGAAGCCCGCCACCGCCGACCGGATCATCGAGGGAGCACTGGAGCGGTTCGGCCGCATCGACACCCTGGTCAACAACGCCGGCGTGTTCATCTCCAAGCCCTTCACCGACTACACCGCCGAGGACTACGCCCTCGTCGTCGGGGTGAACCTCACCGGGTTCTTCTGGCTGACCCAGCGGGTCATCGCCGAGATGGTGAGGCGGTACGGCGGGCACGTGGTCAACATCTCGGCCACCCTCGCCGAGGTCGCGAACTCGAGCGCGCCCTCGGTCCTGGCCGCGCTGACCAAGGGCGGCCTGGCCTCGGCCACCCGGTCACTGGCCGTCGAGTATGCCTCCCGGGGCATCCGGGTCAACGCCGTCTCGCCCGGCATCATCCAGACCCCGATGCACCCGGCGGACAGCTACGAGGGACTCGGCGACCGGCTTCCGCCGCTCGGGCGGGTCGGCCAGGTCAGCGACGTCGTCGACAGCATCCTGTTCCTGGAGTCATCGCCCTACATCACCGGCGAGATCCTGCACATCGACGGCGGCCAGATCGCGGGCCGCTAGCTCATCTGGCCCGTGGCGACCCGTCTGAGTGGCGGGTAGCGTTGCGGTGAAGCGTCTCAGCTGGCCCTCACTCCGGATGGTGGCGTGACAGTGCATCCTCCGCCCCGGTTGTTCGGCAGGACCGGCGAGCTGGAGATCCTGGGACGGCTCATCGCGAACGTGCGAAGCGGTCGGAGCGCCGTCCTGGTTGTGCGGGGAGAGCCGGGGATCGGCAAGACGGAACTGCTGCGACATCTGATCGCCGAGGCGTCTGGTTTCGGGGTGGCCCGCGTGGCCGGCGTCGAGTCGGAGATGGAGCTGCCCTTCGCCGGGTTGCACCAGCTGTGCGCGCCGATGCTCGGCCGGCTTGGGTCGCTGGCCGAGCCTCAGCGTCGCGGGCTCAGCGTCGCGTTCGGGCTTGCCTCCGGAGATAGTCCCGACCGGTTCCTGGTCGCCCTCGCGGCGCTCAGCCTCATGGCGGAGGCCTCCGAGGAGCAGCCGATGCTGTGCGTCGTGGACGACGCGCAGTGGCTCGACCAGGCCTCGGCCCAAGTCCTCGGATTCGTCGGGCGCCGCCTGCTGGCGGAGTCGATAGCGCTGGTGTTCGCGGTCCGGACGCCTGCTGCAGGAGATCCCTCGCCGAATCACCTGGCGGGTCTGCCCGAACTCCGGCTGGGCGGACTGGATGAACAGTCGGCTCGGGCGCTGCTGGCGACGGTCACCTCAGGTCCGCTCGACGAGAGTGTCCGCGCCCGGATTCTCGCGGAGGCACACGGCCATCCTCTGGCCCTGCTCGAGCTCTACGGGGGCCGGAGCGCCGCCGACCTTGCCGGCGGGTTCGCTCTTCCGGACGCGGGAGATCTGCCCAGGCGCATCGAAGATCAGTACGCAGCGCGCCTGGGTGAGCTGCCGGACGAGGTCCAGCGGCTGGTCCTGCTCGCGGCGGCCGATCCGGTCGGGGACCCGGCGCTGATCCTCCGGGCGGCTGGGGTACTCGGCCTGGACGCCGGAACCGCGAACCTGGCCGCCGCGGCCGACCTGCTGGGGTTCGGTGCGAACGTGCGCTTTCGGCATCCTCTGGTGCGGTCTGCCGCCTACCGGGCCGCCGCCGATGACCGGCGAGCCGTGCACGGGGCGCTGGCAGCAGCGACCGATCCGCTGGCCGACCCCGACCGCCGGGCGTGGCACCGCGCGCACGCGGCGGCCGGGCCGGACGAGGCGGTGGCCGAGGAGCTCATCAACTCGGCCAGCCGTGCCCTGCGCCGAGGCGGGGTGGCCGCCGCCGCGGCCTTCTGGGAGCGAGCCGTGGCGCTCACTCCGGACCCGGGCAAGCGTGCCTCACGGGCTCTGGCGGCGGCCGAGGCGAAGTACGCAGCCGGGGATTTCGAGGCCGCCCAGGCCCTCTTGGTAACGGCTGAGGTCGGACCGCTGGGGGAGCTCGGCGAGGCCCGCGTGCAGCGGATGCGGGCGCAGATCGCGTTCGCGCTGAGACGGGGCGGCGACGCGCCGCCGCTCATGCTGCGAGCAGCACAGCGGCTACAGAGCCTGGACGCCGAGCTGGCCCGGCAGACCTATCTCGAAGCCCTGGTGGCCGCGATCTACGCTGGCCGACTCGCCCTCGGACAGGATGGGAGGCAGGTCGCGCGCGCCGCGAGATCCGCAACGCTCCGGCCTTCCGGGTCGGAGCCGCTGCCGCACTCGCAACTGCTCATCCACGGCCTCGCCGTTCGCCTGGCCGATGGGTACCTGGCCGCCGCCCCCACGCTCAAGGAGGCACTGCGCCGCTACCGGGCGCGGCCGCACGAGCTGGACTGGCTGTCCGTCTCGTACAACATCGTCGCCATGGACATGTGGGACGACGAGGCGTGGTTCGAGCTCGCGGCGGGCCAGGTCCGGTTGGCGCGAGCGGATGGCATCCTCAGTTGGCTTCCGTTCGCGCTGGACTATCTCGCCGAGTTCCACATCCAGTCCGGCGAGCTGTCGAAGGCGGCGGCCTTGCTGATCGAGCGCGAGCGCGTCGACCCGGGGACCAGGGAGCCCACCTTGCCCTACGTCCCGCTGCTGCTCGCCGCCTGGCGCGGGGACGCGCCGGGCGCGGCGGACCTAGCAGAGGAGATGGCCCGTGGCGCCTCGGACCGGGGCGAGGGCGCGGCACTGACCTACGCGGACTACGCGCACGCGGTGCTGTACAACGGCCACGGCAACTACGGGCCCGCCGCCGAGGCGGCGCACGGTGCCAGCGCCGTCGACGAGATCGTCATCTCGCCCTGGGCCCTGTATGAACTGGTAGAAGCCGCGGCACGAAGCGATCAGCAAGAACGTGCCTGCGCGGCGGCTGATCAGCTGTCGCAGCTAGCCCTGGCGAGCGCCAGCAACTGGGCTCGCGGGGCGGCGGCGCGGTCCCGGGCGCTGGTCTCCGGGGGACGCGCCGCCGAAGAGGAGTACCGCGAGGCGATCGAGCTGCTGGGCAGAACCCGGATGGCGACCCACCTGGCCCGCGCCCGCCTGGTCTACGGCGAATGGCTGCGCCGGGAGAAGCGGCGGATCGATGCCCGCAACCAGCTGCGGTCCGCGTTCGATGCGCTCGCGTCCATGGGCGCCGAGGCCTTCGCCGAACGGGCCCGGCGAGAGCTCCAGGCGACCGGCGAGAAGGTACGCAAGCGCAGCGACGATACCCGCGCCGACCTGACTCCGCAAGAGGAGGAGATCGCCCAGCTGGCCCGCGAGGGACGAACCAACACGGAGATCGGCGCACAGCTGTTCATCGGCGGTCGCACCGTGGAGTGGCACCTGCGCAAGGTGTTCACCAAGCTGGACATCAGCTCCCGCCGCGAGCTCGACCAGGCCCTGAGAAAAAGAAAAAGGGGCGTCCGCCCATGACGGAACCGATGCCCGGCGAGTTGATCTACGAGTACACCATCCAGTCGACCGGGGCGACCTCGTACGGTGTGCCTGCGCTGGATGCTCTGCTGTCCGGTATCGCAGACATGCCTCCGCAAGGGGCCCGGTACGACCTCGCCTTCCAGGGGCCGATCGTCGGCCAGAGGCTACGAGGAACTATTGAGCTAACTGACTACATCCACGTCCGTCCCGATGGTCGCGTTCAACTCCACATCCATGCAGAGATCACCACCGACGATGGCAAGAAGATCGCGCTCTATGCCGATGGCGTCGCCCACTTCAGGGAGGGACCACCCGTTGGCGACCTGCGCGAAAACGTGACCATGACGACTTCCGAGCCCGACTATGCGTGGGTAAACCCGCTTCAGATCTGGGCTCGGGGCACGGTCGACGTAGCCAAAGGCGAGGCACATGTCACGGGCTACGTCGCCTAGCGCCTGCCGGACAGCGGCCCTCGCCCGCTCAAGAGCCCGCCGCCGAGCGCGAGTGGCGACGGAGTGATCGGGGACGGCGACCTCCGGGCGGACCGGGGCACGAACCAGCTCGCTCGCCAGGCCAGGATTGGTGAGCGAGCCGGCCACCGCCGGTCGAACCCGTCGATCTAGCTGTAGCTGGGGTTGGGCGGGCCGAGGTAGGGGAAGTCGGTCAGCAGGTCGGGGTGGGGGTTGAGGCCTTGCGGGGGGACCTTGCCGTAGCTCAGCCAGGCGAAGCGGTAGCTGTAGATGTCCTCGATGGGCCGCCGGCCGTTGGGGTAGAAGGGGGGCTTGGTGCGGTCGTAGCGCAGGATGTCGGGCAGCACCTGCCGGGCGGCCGCCCGGGCTTCCTCCGGCGGGTAGCCGGCGTTTTCCAGGATCTTGGACCACGGCTCCAGGTAGCCGGCCACGTCGTCGGCGGGCTGCCGGGAGTTGTAGAGGTCCTTCTCCCCGTCGGGGTTGATGAACGGGTTGATGGTCGGGTGCCCGCCGCGGTCCATCTGCTCCAGGGTGCCGTCGCCGCGGCGGCGGCTGATCGTGGCCCAGACGCCGATCACCGGGCCGGCGCCGAGCAGGCCGGCGGGGACCTCCAGCACGAGGGAGGTCACGTTGTGGCCGGCGAAGTCGTCGTGCCCGGTCCAGGCGAAGCCGTGCAGGGTGCCCTCGACGTCGGCGAAGAACGGGTCGCTGCGCCGCCCGGCGAACAGCCGGACCGGGCCGGCCTGGACCGGCGGCGCGGCGCCGTCGAAGCTGACCGGGAACGACCCGGCGAGCACCTCGCCGCCCGGCTCGGGGGAGCGGGCCTGGTCGCCGGTGGCGTGCCAGGCGGTCCCGGTCTGGCCGCCGCCCTCGTAGTCGGAGAAGGTGAGCGTGAACGCGACGTCGGCGCGGGCGTCGCCGTCGGTGTCGATGTTGATCCGGTAGACCGCGCCGGGGTAGAACTCCGGGCCGCGGGCCTGGAGGGGCGCGGGTGCGGGGGCGGTCGGGTTCGAGTCGACGATCAGCACGAGCTTGCCCGGGTCCTTGGATGACCTGAACACGAACACGTCGGTGATGTCCAGGCGCCGGTCGCCGCCGGGGGACTTGAGGTAGTCGGCGCTGAAGTGGTTGGACATGGTGGCTCCTTCGGGGGTGCGGGTCTGGGCGGGGCGCCGGGGATCAGCGGCGCAGGAAGTCGAGCAGCGCGGCGTTGACCTGCCCGGCGTGGGTCCAGGGGATGGCGTGCGGGCCGCCCTCGATCACGGTGAGCTCGACGTCGCGGATCAGGCCGGGCAGCCGCTTGGCGGTCTTGTCCAGCGGCAGCACCTGGTCGGCGTCCCCGTGCAGCAGCAGCACGGGCACGTCGATCTTGGCCAGGTCGGCGCGGAAGTCGGTGGTCCAGGTGCCGATGCAGGCGACCGCGGCGGTGGCCGAGGCGGTGACGGCGAGGTTCCAGCTGGCCTGGTAGGCCTGGTCGCTGACCAGGGTGCCGCGCAGGCTACCGAAGTTGTAGAAGTTGTCCAGGAACCCCTTCATCCACGCCGGGGCGTCGGCCATGGCGGCTTGGACGAATCCGTCGAACAGGCCTTGCGGCACCCCTTCGGGGTTGTCCGGCGTCTGCAGCAGGAACGGCGGGATCGGGGAGACCAGTACGCCCCTGGCCACCCGGGCCGACCCGTAGCTGCTCAGGTAGCGGGTGACCTCGCCGGTGCCCATCGAGTGCCCGACAAGGACGGCCTCGCGCAGGTCGAGGTGCTCCAGAAGGGTGTGCAGGTCGGCGGCGAAGGTGTCGTAGTCGTAGCCGGTGGCGGGCTGGCTGGACTGGCCGAACCCGCGGCGGTCGTAGGTGATGACCCGGTGCCCGGCGTTCAGCAGTGCCGGGACCTGCTTGTCCCAGGCGCGGCCGCTGAGCGGGTAGCCGTGGATCAGCACGACGGGCTGGCCGGCGCCGTGATCCTCGTAGTAGATCTCGATGTCTGTGTTGTTTTCCTGTCCGACAGTTACTGTGGCCATGGGCTTCCTTCCGGTGGCGGCGACCGGTCGGCCCCAGACCGCGGACCAGGAGCCGACGGTTTCGCCTGCAAGTTGGTACTGAAACCACGGTCGCGCTCCGGGCGGCGCGTCGAACCCGTGGAACCCCCGGCCGGGTGCCCTGGTCTGCGGCAGGGCGGCCCAGCGTCAGGCACCCCTTCTGGATGAAGGTCATCACCAAGGAGTGGCAGCTGTACCCGGTCGGCGTGGTGTTCGGCCTGGGGGGCTGTTCCTCGCCACCTGGCTGGCCGCCCTGCTCATCTGGCTCTACGCTCGCATCGAGGAAATTTGTCACGCGGCTGCCGTCATGCGGCGGTCGCGCTGTCGCTGACGGGTAGCCGGACGGTCCGGTCGCTAGACCTGTGGGTCTGCCTGCCCGAGGCTGGCCAGGGCCCGCCGCAGCTCTCGGCGTGAGCCGACGCCGAGCTTGGTGTACACCTTGCCGAGATGCCATTCGACGGTCCGGGTGCTGAGGAATAGCTGGGCGCCGATCTCCGCGTTGGTGCGGCCGCTGGCGGCGAGCCGGGCGATGTGCGCCTCCTGGGCGGTGAGCTCGCTGACCGTCTGAACCGTCGGCTTGCGCACCGTGGCGCCGGTGGCCTGCAGCTCGCGCCGGGCCCGCTCGGCGAACGCCTCGATGCCCATGGCGGACAGCATGTCGTGGGCGGTCCGCAGCTCGGCACGGGCGTCCCGGCGCCGGTTCTCGCCGCGCAGCCACTCGCCGTACACCAGGTAGGCGCGGGCCACGGCTGGGCGCATGCGGGTGCGGCCGAGCCGCTCGATCGCCTCGCGATAGCAGTTCTCGGCGGTCTCACCCTCACTCAGCAGCGCACGCGAACGCGCCTCGGTGCCAAGCGCCCAGTCGGTGCCGCTGGCGCGGGTGGTCTCGGAAAGCCGCCGAAGAGCGCCGGTGGCGCGCGCGGGCTGGCCGCTGCGGACGGCCGCCTCGATCAGCTCGGTAAGCGACCAGCCGAGGATGCCCACGTCGTCGTACTCGCACACCAGCTCGGCGGCGGCAAGGGCCTTGTCGTAGTGGCCGAGACCGTTGTACAGCAAGGCGGCGGCGTACTGACTGGTCACTCCTCTCCCCTCGCCACGGCTGGTCACACCGTCCATGGTGACCTGGATGAGCTCGGTGGCCTCGGCCTCGCGGCCCCGGAACGCGGCGACGGTCAGGGCGCCGTACGGCCCGAGCTGGCTCCCGGTGGCGTCGACGACCGCCTGCGCCTCCGCGATGAGCGCCGCGCCCTCCGCCAGCTCGCCCGCGTGTGCGTGCAGGAGGATGCGGGACCGGACCGCGACGAGAAGCTCACTGAGTGCCCCCGCCTCACGCGCCAGCTTGACGTGACGGCTGGCCAGGACGTGGCATGCCTCGTCGTCCCACACCGCCATTGCCGCCCGTCCGGCGAGCCACAGCCAGCTCAGCCCCTCCTCCGCCGAAACGTCCTGGTCGCGGAAAGCGAGCAGTGCCCGTCTCAGGGCGGGCGTCCCGGCCGCGTAGCCCTCCGTGACCAGCAGCGCCAGGCCGTCCAGGAGCAGGTCGGCGGCGCGCGCCGGGGCCGATGGCGCGGGCGCCATGCGCGTTGCTCTGGCCACGTCCCCGACCGCCGGAGACAGGCGGCCGACGAACAGCGCGGCCGTGAACGCCTCCAGGTAGGTCTCGCGCGCGAGCCCGATGTCCAGCGACTCGAGCTGCTTGGCCGCGCGGAGCATGAGCGGGGGCGCGTCTCGGCCATGACTGGAGGCGAACGCGATTTGCGCGCGCAACAGGTCGCCGCGGGCACGCTGCAGTTCATCCAGCGGCCCGGCCTGTGCCATGGCCAGCAGGAAGAGCGCGGCGTCAAACGCGCCAGCCCGGTGCTTGGCTTGCGCTGCGGCCAGCGCCCGCTGTGCGCGGCGCGCCGGGTCGAGCGTCAGCCCGGCGGACCGCTCCAGGAACGCGGCCGCCGCCGCGAGACCACCGCGGCGCTGTGCCCGGCCTGCGCACTGCTCAAGCTCGGCGGCAACCTCCTCATCCGGGCCCGGCGCGGCCTGGGCACGGTGCCAGGCCCGCCGGTCAGGATCGGTAACCGGGTCGGTGACCTCGGCCAGCGCGCCGTGCAGCTCTCGCCTTGTCTGGGCCGACGCCAACCGGTAGGCCGCCGACCGCACCAGCGGATGCCGGAACCGCACCCGCGCGCCGAACTCCGCTAGCCCCGCCTCCGCCGCCGGCCCCGCCGCCCCGGCGCCGATCGCGAGCCGCCCGGCCGCCCGCCACACCAGCACCGGATCGCCGGACGGATCGGCCGCCGCCAGCTGCACCAGCCGCAGGGTCTGCGCGGGCAACGTCTCCAGCTGCCGCCCGAAGCTCTCCTCGATCCGCCCGTCCAGCGGTACCGCGCCGCTGAGCCCGAACCCGCCCGTCAGCTGCACCGACGTCAGCCCCCGCGGCAACTCCAGCAACGCCAGCGGGTTCCCGTGCGTGTCGGCGATGATCCGGTCCCGGACCCGCGCGTCCAGCGGCCCGGTCAGCACCGACTCCAGCAGCGCCCGCGCATCGCCCTCGGCCAGGCCCTCCACCACGAGCTCGGGCAGCCCGGCCACGTCCTTGCCCGGAACCCGCGCCGCGAACACCAGACCCACCGGGTCGGCCGCCAGCCGCCGGGCCGCGAATCCCAGCGCCTGCGCCGAGGCGCGGTCAAGCCACTGATGGTCATCTACCACGCATACCAGCGGACGTTCCCCCGCCGTCTCGGACAGCAACCCCAGCACGGCCAGGCCCACCAAGAACCGGTCCGGCACCGGGCCGTCGCTGAGGCCGAACGCGGTCCGCAGCGCCTCACGCTGCGGCACCGGGAGAGACTCAGCATGATCCAGCATCGGCGCGCACAGCTGATGCAGCCCCGCGAACGCCAGCTCCATTTCCGACTGCACGCCCACTGCTCGCGCTATCTGGCACCCCGAGGCCCGCCCGGCCAGGTAGTCCAGCAGCACGGTCTTGCCCACGCCGGGCTCACCGCGCACCACCAGTGCCCGGCCCTCACCGGCCCGCACGCCAGCGACGAACCGGTCAAGCACGCCACGTTCGCGGAGCCGGTCCGCCAGCCCTGCTGCGGGCCCCCCGATACCAGAAGGTGCCGTCATCGGCCCGGCGCTACACGCCAGCCGTGGCGGCGGCAGCCCCTGCTGCGGCAAAGCGGCACCGGAGCGCCGCGTCGCGGTCGCCCGGCCAGGCATGAACGCTCACACGGCCTCCCAGCCAGACACCGCTAACGCCCGCCCGCCAGCCTACCCGGGTGGGACCGGACCCGGAAAACGAGGCGCCCGGCCGCTGTTTGACGGGGGATCTGCGCCGTTACCCCGGCATCGGCGTGACCGCCCCTCCGCCAGCCAGACCGTGGTGATCATCGTCGGAAGCTCTTGCGGGGTGAGCGTGCCTGGCGTCTCGACGGTGCGCTTACGTACCGTCTCGCCTGCGGCCAGCAGCTCATGCCTGGCGCGCTCGGCGGGTGGCCGGTTCTTCTCGTGAGGCGTCAGCGTCCGCCGAGCTCAGCTCTTCACACACCAGATCCGCGGCGAGTTCCAGCGCCGCGGCGAATCCGGGGTCCTTGTGCCTGAGCAGCCCGCGCACGTACTGGATGTTCTCCGCGCTCTGGCCGGCGGCCGG
>Ga0070698_100007662_pt1 | contig 11679 bp, 10 predicted proteins | sample KBSK1502metaG_FD_65477 | JGI IMG/M metagenome (GOLD analysis project Ga0070698, IMG submission 65477) | Corn, switchgrass and miscanthus rhizosphere microbial communities from Kellogg Biological Station, Michigan, USA - KBS K1-50-2 metaG | ecosystem: Host-associated > Plants > Roots >...
GCTGGGGTCGAGGACGTCGCGCAGGCCGTCGCCCAGCAGGTTGAAGGCGAGGACGGTGACCATGATCGCGATGCCGGGGAAGACCGAGATCCAGGGTGCGGTCTCGAGATAGGTGCGGCCCTCGTTCAGCATGTTGCCCCACGACGGGGTCGGCGGCTGGGCGGAGAGGCCCAGGTAGCTGAGCGAGGCCTCGATCAGGATGGCCTGGGACAGGGCGACGGTGCCCTGAACCACGAACGGCGAGACCACGTTGGGCAGCACGTGCTTGAGGGCGACCACCCAGCGGGTGGCCCCGAGGGCGCGGATGGCCTCCACGTACTCCTTCTCGCGCTCGGCCAGCACCGGCCCGCGCATCACGCGGGCGAAGAGCGGCACGTAGACGATCGCGATGGCGATGACCGCGCTGTTCACCCCGGGGCCGCGCATCGCCGCGATGCCCACCGAGAGGAGCAGGCCGGGAATGCTGAAGAAGACGTCGAGCACCCGGTTGATCACGTTGTCCCAGCCGCCGCCCAGGTACCCGGCGGTGAGGCCGAGCGCGCCGCCGGTGGCCATCGCCACCGTGATCGAGGTGACCGCCACGTAGAGCGAGATGCGCGAGCCGTGGATCACCCGGCTCAGCACGTCGCGGCCGAAGCGATCGGTGCCGAAGAAGGCCTTCGGGCCGGGCCGCGCCTCGATGAGGTCGAAGTTCTGCTCGTCGGGGTCCTGGGGCGCGATGAAGCCGGCGAAGACCGCCACCGTCACGATGAGGGCCACGCACAGCGCGCCGGCGACGACCACGGCGCTGTGAGTGACGCGGCGGACCTGGCGGCTCCATCGAAGTCGGTGCGGCGCGGCGACCGTCGAGCCGAGCACCCCTTCGGTCCTCACTTCCACGGGGGAACACTAGGCTCTGCGCCCCCACCTGTCAAGCGCGGGGCCCGGCCGGGCGAGTGGCCGGATCGGGAAACATTTCGGAGGGTTAATCGTTACGGCTTATGATCGGATTGATGCGCGTCCGCCTCGGATTGAGCGTGGGGTGCGCGGTCGTCGCGATGCTCGCGCCGGCCGCGCGCGCCCAGGTCCCCGACACGGTGCTCCTGGAGGAGCTGACCTGGACCGAGGTCCGCGACGCGGTCCGCGCGGGCAAGACCACCGTCATCGTGCCGTCGGGGGGCACCGAGCAGAACGGCCCCCACATGGCGCTCGGCAAGCACAACGCGCGGGTGAAGGTCCTCTCCGAGCGCATCGCGCGCGCGCTGGGGGACGCCCTGGTGGCCCCGGTGATCGCCTACGTGCCGGAAGGCGCGATCGCGCCGCCCTCGGGCCACATGCGCTTCGCCGGCACCATCACCGCCCCGGAGGACGCCTACGAGAAGGTGGTCGAGTCGGCGGCGCGCAGCTTCAAGGCGCACGGCTTCCGGCACGTCGTGCTGCTCGGCGACCACGGCTCGACCCAGGCCGGCCAGAAGGCGGTGGCCGGGCGGCTGAACCGCGAGTGGGCCGCCACCCCCGTGCGGGTGCTCGCGATCGAGGAGTACTACCGGGCCAGCGAGGTCGAGGCCGCGCAGCTCTACCGCTCGCGCGGCTACCGCGACGTGGAGCTGGGGCGGCACGCCGGGCTCACCGACACCGCACTGACCCTGGCCACCGCGCCGGCACTGGTCCGGGCCGATCGGCTCCGGCCCGCGACGGCGGGCGACGGGGTCGACGGCGACCCGAGCCGGGCCACCGCGGAGCTGGGACGGGCGGGAGTCGACCTGATCGTGACGCGGACGGTGGACGCCATCCGCAAATCCATCTCGACGCGCTGAAGGAGAGGATCGGCATGAGAACTGAACGACGCTTGAGCGCACTCGCCCTCGCGCTGGGGCTCTGGAGCGGGGTGGCCGCGGCCCAGAGCGGCCCGGTGGAGACGATCCCGGGCATGCCGCCGGTGGCGGACCCGTCGAACCTCTACCGCGAGACGCGCACCCTGAGCCCCGCGGTGAGCGGGGCCCTCCCGCGGATCTACGTGCCGAACCGCCAGGGGAACGACGTGTGGGTGATCGATCCGGCCACCATGAAGGTCGTCGACAAATTCCCGGTGGGGGTGAACCCGCAGCACGTGGTGCCCGCGTGGGACCTCAAGACCCTCTGGGTCACCAACAACGCGGAGGGCCGGACCGACGGGACCCTGACCCCGATCGATCCCACCACCGGCAAGCCGGGCAAGCCGATTGCGGTCGACGACCCCTACAACATGTACTTCACGCCGGACGGGCGCTCCGCGATCGTGGTGGCGGAGGCGCTCAAGCGGCTCGACCTGCGCGATCCGCAGACGATGGCGCTGCAGGGCTCGATCGCGGTGCCGCAGTGCAAGGGCATCAACCACGCCGACTTCTCCATCGACGGCCGGATCGCGATCTTCACCTGCGAGTTCCAGGGCGGGCTCGCCCGCATCGACGTGGTCGGGCGCAAGGTGCTGGGCTACCTCAAGCTCTCCCGCGGGGGCATGCCGCAGGACATCCGCGTCTCCCCCGACGGCAAGATCTTCTACGTGGCCGACATGAAGGCGGGCGGCGTGTTCGTGATCGACGGCGCCACCTTCACCGAGATCGGCTTCCTCAAGACCGGCATCGGCACCCACGGCCTCTACCCGAGCCGCGACGGCAGCCGGCTCTACGTGGCCAACCGCGGCACCATGCACGTGTTCGGCCCGCCGCGCGGCAAGGGCAGCGTGTCGGTCATCGACTTCGCGAGCCGGCAGATCGTCGCCACCTGGCCGATCCCGGGCGGGGGCAGCCCCGACATGGGCAACGTGAGCGTGGACGGCAAGACCCTGTGGCTCTCCGGCCGCTTCGACAACGTGGTCTACGCGATCGACACCACGAGCGGCGAGGTGCGCAGCATCCCGGTCGGCAAGGAGCCGCACGGCCTCACGGTGTGGCCGCAGCCGGGACGCTACTCGCTCGGCCACACCGGCAACATGCGCTAGCCGGCTGCTGAAAAAGGCCCATCTGCTTCGTTGACGCCCTCGCATCTGGACCTTTTTGAGCAGCCTGCGGCAGCGTCGCTCGACCTCAGGTCGCGGGCGTCCCCGGACGCGCGCGCCCGCCGTGGGCGGTGGCGAGCAGGAAGAGCGCCCAGCTCAGCAGCACGCCCAGCGGGGCCAGCCCGAAGGGGATCCGGTAGGAGCCGGTGAGATCGTAGAGGAAGCCGGCGAGGGCCGGGCCCGCCGCGGCGCCGCACCGCCAGCCGAGGGTCAGGATTCCCATGATGGCGCCGAGGGCCCGCATGCCGAAGACCTGCGGGACCACCTGGGCGACCACGGTGTCGCTGGCCGCGAACCCGGCGCCGAAGGCGATCAGGGAGAGGAGCAGCGCCGCGCGCGAGGGGACCGACAGCAGGGTGACCAGGGACGCGATCTGCAGGACGAAGGCGGCCGCGATCGTGCGGCGCGCGCCCAGGCGGTCCGATAGGGTGCCCCCGAGCAGCCGGCCGATCGCGGAGCCGATCCCGTAGGCGGTGAGCGATAGCGACGCGCCGGTGAGGCTCACGCCCTGGTCGCGGGCGAAGGGCACCGCGTGGACCGAGATCATGATCGCGATCCCGCCGATGAGGAGCCACGAGAGGTTGAGCGCCCACTGGCGCGGATCGGTCAGCGACTCGCGGAGCGTGATGCCGCGCGCGGCGCCCGACGCCGCCGCGGGCGCCCGGCGGCGCAGGGCGGCGCGCTCGGTGTGACGGGGCAGGCGCACGCCGAGGGCCGCGACGGTGGTGACGAGGCCACAGCCGCTGCCGAGCACGTAGTAGGCGACGCGCCAGCCGAGCCGGGTGATGAGCCACGCGGCGGCCGGGCCGCCGGTGATGTAGCCGAGGTTGAAGCCGATGAGCACCAAGGCCAGCGCGAGGCCGCGCCGGTCGTCGAACCAGTGGGTCACCGTCGCGGTGCCGAGCACGTAGAAGCTCGAGGTGCCCACGCCCGCCACGAGGCCCACCAGCAGGTAGAGCTGCCAGAGCGCGCTCACCGACGCCACCAGCGCGAAGCCGGTGCCCGCCAGCGCCATCGTGGCGGCCAGCAGCACGCGCGGGCCGTGCCGGTCGGCCAGCGCGCCGACCGCGAAGCCGGCGACCCCGCCCACCAGAAGGTTCAGGGAGAGCGCGGCCGAGACCGCGCCGCGGGTCCACCCGAAGTGCTCGGCGAGCACCGGCAGGAAGACGCCGTACGCGGCGAGCGGCACCGAGACCCCGTAGCTGACCACGAAGAGGGCGGCGACGATCAGCCAGCGGCGGGTGTCCGCGCGGACGGCCAGGGTCGGTGCTCCGTTTCTCGGGGGGCGCGCGGGGCCGGCTCAGGCCGGCGGCTTCCGTCGGAGGAGATAGCGGTGCTCGCCCTCCATCACCAGCTCGCCCGTCTGGTTGTGCACGGTGGCCCGCATGGCGACCACCCCGGTGGTCCGCCCGGGCTCGAGCCGGGTGATGGTGAGCAGCGGGTAGAGCGTGTCGCCCACGTAGACCGGCTTGAGGAAGCGGGACGACTGATCGAGGAAGGCCACCAGCGAGTCGCTGATCGCGTGCGGGAAGATGCCCGCGCCCGCCGCGGCCTGGGCGGTGACGAGGAGGCCGTGGGCCAGGAGGTCGCGGTGGCCGTGGGCCCGGCAGTACTCGCGATCGTAGTGGATCGGGTGATTGTCCGCGGAGGCGAGCTGGAACGCGGCGAAGAGCGCCTCGGTCATGGTGCGAGAGGGAATCGGGAAGCGCTCGCCCACCGCGAGGTCGTCGAACCAGCGCGGGACGGCGAGCCGGTGCTCCTCCGGGCGGAAGGCCGGGTCGGGCATGGCGCGGCCCCGCGCGGCCGTCAGCGCGCCGGCGCCGGCGCGGAGGCCGCCGCGCCGCCGGGAGCGTGGGCGCGCCCGGGCAGCAGCGAGACGAAGAGCGTGGTCGACGCGGAGATGGCGGCCATGACCACCAGCAGGGTGGTGAAGCCAGCCGCCTTCACGGTCGGGCCGAGCACGTAGACCGCGAGGGCGCTGACCCCGAAGGAGACGGCCAGGCGCATGCCGGCCACGCGCGAGCGCATGCGGTCGTCGACGTACTGCACGATCATCGCGTCGATGAACGGGATCGCCCCGAAGACGAACACCATGAACGCCAGCACGATCGCGTAGAACGCCCAGCCCTGGGCGTTGGCCGCGAGCAGGAAGAGCGGCACCTGGGCCGCCACGATCGGCAGGTAGACCGCCTTGAGCGGGTAGCGATCGATGAGGCGGCCCACCACGATCTGGGCGAACGAGGCGATCGTGTAGACCACGGCCAGGAGGAGGCCGAGCTTGGCCGGGTCGTCCACGAGGCCCCGGAGCCGCTCGGCGAGGAGCTGGCTGTTGCCGTTGGTGGTGAAGTTGAAGATCATGCTGCCCGAGACCGCGGCCAGCGTCATCACGAAGAAGATCCGCATCATGACCGAGGCGGGCAGGTCGACCGACTTCGTGGGCCGGCGCGCGGGCGCCGTCTCCTCCCGAGGCACCACCAGGGCGAAGAGGATCCCGCATCCGATCGCGAGCAGGGCCGGCACCGCGAAGGCCATGCGCCAGCCCACCTGCTGCACCAGAAAGCCGGTGAGGACCGCAGCCACCGCGATGCCCAGGTTGCCGGCGAGGCCGTTCAGGCCGATGGTGAAGCCGGGCCGGGAGGATCCCTGGACGATCATCGGGATGCCCACCGGATGGTAGATCGCCGCGAAGGCGCCCAGCACGGTGAGCGCGACCGCGAGCTGCCACGGGCGCTGCGCGGCCGCCACCAGCAGCCCGGCCAGGCCCAGGCCCAGGAAGAAGATCACCATCATGGCCCGGCGGCCCCACAGGTCGCCCAGGCGGCCGGCGGGCAGCGAGCCGAGCCCGAAGAGCACGAAGGCGCCCACCGTGTAGGGCATCAGGTCCTGCCACACCATGCCCCACTCCGCCGCGATCGCGGACACCGCGGTGGCGAAGATGAGCAGGAAGAGGTGGTCCATGGCGTGGCCCACGTTGAGCAGCAGAGCGGTCGGACTCGTGTTGGACATGTCGCTCACCGTGCCGGGCGCGCCCAGATGCCGCGATCGTGCATGAGGCGGATCTGGCGCTTGATGACCTTCTCGCGATACTCCTTGTGCTTCATCGGTGCCCGCTTGAGATAGAGGTTCTTGGGGTAGATCGGCTTCTCGTAGAGCATACCGTAGAGCTCGGTCCGGAGGTCCTTCATCCAGTTGTCCCACTGGGCCCGGGCCCGGTGGTCCCGGAGGGCCTCGATGTCGATGACCCCGCCCACGTAGGTGGACCCCGCCCCGTAGTCCTGGCGCCCCACGATTCGCCCCTTGTAGTCGATGACGAACGAGCGGCCCCCGAAGGTGTCGATGGGGGTGGACTCCTCAGGGAACAGGTAGTAGGTGCCCATGTTCGGAGCGACCAGGTACATGTTGTTGTCGAGGGCGCGGGCCCGGCTCTGGATCTCGAAGATCTCGTTGCCGGTGGCCGGGTGCGGGTAGGAGGCGCGGTAGACCACCTCGGCCCCGTTGAGGGCGAGGGCCCGCGCGTTCTCGGGATAGGAGCCCTCGTTGGCCATCATGATGCCGAGCCGGCCGATCTCGGTGTCGACCACCGGCCAGAAGGCCTGCAGGTTCCGCCCGTACTTCTCCACCCACCAGTCGTAGACGTCGTGGGGGCAGACCGAGTGCTCGACCGGGAAGAGGGGCGAGACCTTGTAATGCTGCAGGATGACCCGGCCGCGCGGGTTGATGATGAAGCCCACGTTGAAGTAGCGGTCCTTCAGATCCGGGTGGCGGGCCTTGGCCTGGGCCATCACGAAGGCGTTGTACTCCTTGGCGATCTTGCCGAGCGTCTCGGTCTCCTCGCCGGGGATGTCGATCGCGCACTCCCGCGCGAAGGTCGCGTGGTCGAGATCGAGCACCTCGTCGTTGAAGGCCTGGAGCGCGCCCTCAGGGAAGGCGATGAGGCGGACCGGCAGGTCGAGGCTCGAGAGCCACGAGGCCGCCTTCACCAGGTGGGTGAGGTGCTCGAGGTTGATCTGGATGTCCTTGCGCCGGCGGATACCCCGGACGGTGGGGATGAGCCCGACCGCGGTGTAGGGCTTGATCATGACGCGTCTCCTTGTTGGCGCTGCACTTCCTCCATGATCATGGCGTTGAGGTCGTCGATCAGCTTGCGCCGCTCGTGGCTGCCGTCGTTCCGGATCAGCTCGCGGATGCGCGCGGGCCGCGCCGACAGCATGATGAGGGTGGTGCCGATCGCGACCGCCTCCTCGATGGAGTGGGTGACGAAGAGGATGGTGCGGCCGGTCTCGGCCCAGATGCGACGGACTTCCTGCTGCATGATGCGGCGGTTCTGCGCGTCGAGGGCCCCGAACGGCTCGTCCATCAGGAGCACGTCGGGCTCGATGGCCAGCGCGCGGGCGATCGCGGCCCGCTGCCGCATGCCGCCGCTGACGCGGCCCGGGTAGTAGTCCTCGAAGCCCTGCAGCCCGGCGAGCTTCAGGTAGCGGGCCGCGCGCGCTTCTCGCTCGGCCCCATCGAGCCCGAGCGGCCGGAGCACCAGGGTCACGTTGTCGCGCAGGCTGAGCCAGGGCAGGAGGCGGTCCTCCTGGAACACGATGCCCACGTGCCGCTGGTGGCGCCGGTCGGCCTGTACCGGCAGGCCGTCGAGCAGCACCGCCCCCCGGCTCGCCGGCTCGATGCCGCCCACGATACGCAGGAGCGTGGTCTTGCCGCAGCCGTTCGGGCCGAGCAGGCAGACGAACTCACCCGCCTCCATCCGGAACGAGATGGACTCGATGATCGGGAGGAGGAAGTCCTTCCCGACCCCGCGCACCTCGAGCTTCAGCGCCATCGGGTGAGGCGCCGGTTGAGGGGGTCGAACAGCAGCTTGTCGGTGGCCACCATGATGAGGATCATCACCAGCGCCCACACGAACACCATGCGGGTGGCGAGGATCTCGCGACTGTAGTTCATCGCGTAGCCGATGCCCGAGGTGACCCCGAAGATCTCCGCGACCACCGACACCTTGAGGGCGAGCCCGAACCCGACCTTCATGCCCGCGAGCAGGTAGGGCAGGGTCGAGGGGACCACGATCGCGGTGAACTTCTGGGCCGCGGTGAGGCGGTAGACGTCGCCCATCTCGAGCAGCCGGCGGTCGACCGCGGCGACGCCTTCCACCAGGGTCGACGCCACCACCGGCAGCGTGATCATGAAGGTGGTGAAGATCGGCGCCCAGTTGCTGAGCCCGAACCAGACGAGCGAGACCACGATCCACACGAACACCGAGGTGGAGTTCAGGATGGCGAGGAGGTCCTGCACGATGCCGCGCGCGGTGCGGGAGGCGAAGGCGCCCAGACCCATGACGAGCGACACCGCCACCGCGCTGCCGAAGCCGGCCGCGATGCGGCCGAGCGAGGCGCCCGCGTGGCCCCAGATCTCGCCGCTGCGCACGATCTCGACGAGGCCGGTCACGATCGACCACGGGGCGGGCAGCACGAAGGCCCCGTAGCGACGGGCGAGCAGGCTCCAGCCGGCCAGGACCACGGCGAGGGCGGCGAGGGTCGGCAGGTGCAGGCGGCCGGCCCAGTCGCGGTAGCGCCTCACGCCCGATGGAAGAACTCGCGACGGATGCGGTCGGGGTTGTCCCAGAGATCCGACTTGAGGAAGCCGAACTCCTTGTTCAGTTTGAGCTGCACGATGAGGGTCTCGACCTGCTCCTCGGGCAGGCCCGAGAGCATGCGTACCGTCTCCTTGTAGGCCACCGCGATCACGTCCTTCGGCAGCTTCGTGACCTCGGTGACGACGTCGATGGCCCGCTCCGGCTTGCCGTACCAGAGGTCGACCGCGTCCTTCTGCGCCGCGTTCAGGTCGGCCGGGAACGACGGGTTCTTCTGGATGAAGTCGGGGCTCGCCAGGTAGCAGACGTGCACCGGGAAGCCGGTGGCCCGCCCGGTCGCCTTCCGCCAGAGATCGATCTGCTTGGCCAGGTAGACGCCCTCGCCGCGAAAGACCACCTGGTCGGTGATGGGCTGCCACGCCACGATGGCGTCCACGTCCTTCTTGCCCAGCATGGTGACCATGTCCGGCGGCGCGGTGGCGGTGACGAGCTGGGTGTCCCTTTGTAGATCCAGGCCGTACCCCTTCAAGGTGAGCGCGCGGATGTCGAAGAAGGTCGAGGTGCCGACCACCGCGGCGATCTTGCGGCCCTTCAGGTCCTCCATCTTCGTGAGCCCCGCGTCCTTGCGCGCCACGATGGCCCCCAGCACCGCGGTGGCCACCCCGGTCACCTTGAGCGGCACGCCCTCCTCGAAGGCCTTGGCCGCGAGCGCGAAGCTCATGTCGATGGCGTCGACGTTCCTGGCCGCGAGCTGGCTCAGCAGCGGACCCGGCGCGCCGGGCACGATCGAGTACTCCGCGCTCCAGCCGTGGCGGCCGAGCAGGTCCTCCTTGTGGATGATCTCGGTGGCGGCCCAGCCGAGCTGGAGGTAGGCCAGACGCACCTTGCCCTTGCCCTGCGCGCGCAGGAGCGCGGGCGCGCCGGCCAGGCCCGCCGCCGCCCCGCCGGCGCCGGCCAGCGCGAGGAAGCGCCGCCGTCCGAGCACGGCGCCTAGCCCTTCACCTTCGGCAGGTGCTGGAGCGCCTCCGCCACCTTCGCGGCGGGGTACTCGTAGTCCTGGAGCTTGCCGGCCAGATAGGCCTCGTAGGCCGAGAGATCGAGGAAGCCGTGGCCGGAGAGGTTGAACACGATGGTCTTCCGCTTGCCTTCCTTCTTGGCCATGAGCGCCTCGTCGATGGCGCCGCGCACCGCGTGGGCCGCCTCGGGGGCGGGCACGATGCCCTCGGCGCGCGCGAAGCGCACCGCCGCCTCGAAGGTGGTGATCTGGGGCACCGCGCGGGCCTCGATCACGCCCTCGTCGAAGAGCTTGCAGATGAGCGGGGCCATGCCGTGATAGCGCAGCCCGCCCGCGTGCACCGGAGCGGGCATGAAGGTGTGGCCGAGCGTGTGCATCTTCACGAGCGGAGTCAGCCCGACGGTGTCGCCGAAATCGTAGGTGTACTTGCCCTTGGTGAGGCTCGGGCACGCGCTCGGCTCGACCGCGACGATGCGCCGCTTCTTGTTCTTGCCGGTGAGCTTCTCCCCCGCGAACGGGAACGCGAAGCCCGCGAAATTCGACCCGCCGCCCACGCAGCCCACCAGCACGTCGGCCTCGGCGTCGGCCTTCTCGAGCTGCTTCTTGGTCTCGAGGCCGATCACGGTCTGGTGCATGAGCACGTGGTTGAGCACACTGCCGAGCGAGTACTTGGTGTCGTCGCGGGTCGCCGCGTCCTCCACCGCCTCGCTGATCGCGATGCCGAGGCTGCCCGGCGACTCCGGATCCTGCTCGAGCACCTTCTTGCCCGACTGGGTGTCCGGGCTCGGGCTCGCCACCACCTGGGCCCCGAAGGTCTCCATGAGGATCCGGCGGTACGGCTTCTGCTGGTAGGAGACCTTCACCATGTAGACCTTCAGCTGCAGGCCGAAGAACGCACACGCCTGCGAGAGCGCGGAGCCCCACTGGCCGGCCCCGGTCTCGGTGGAGAGCCGCGCCACCTTCTCGGCCTTGTTGTAGTAGGCCTGGGCCGCCGCGGTGTTGAGCTTGTGGCTGCCCGCCGGGCTCGCGCCCTCGTACTTGTAGTAGATGTGCGCGGGGGTATCGAGCGCCTTCTCGAGCCGGCGCGCGCGATAGAGCGGGGTCGGCCGCCACAGGCGGAGGATGTCACGCACCGGCTCCGGGATCTCGATCCACCGCTCCTGGCTCACCTCCTGCTTGATCAGCTCCATGGGGAAGAGCGGGGCCAGGTCCTGGGGCCCGATCGGCTGGCCGGTGCCCGGGTGCAGCGGCGGCGGCAGCGGCGTCTTGAAGTCGGCCTGGATGTTGTACCAGCGGGTCGGGAGCTCCTTCTCGGTGAGGAGATACTTGGTCGTCATGTCAACGGGCTTCCGAGCCATGGGGCGGCCTCCTTCCAGGTCGTGCCGGTGGGACTGATGAGAAAACGGGCATCACACTACAGGTCGGACGTCGCGGCCGTCAAGGGCCCGCTTGACGCGCCCGGGACGCCCCGCGATACTTCCCGGCATGCTCAGCGACGACGGTCTCGACCTGATCTTCCGCAAGGCGCGCACCCATCGCGCCTGGCTCGCCCGGCCGGTGCCGGACGCGCTGCTCCGCCAGGCGTACGAGCTCGCCGCGTGCGGGCCCACCAGCGCCAACTGCAGCCCGATGCGGGTGCTGTTCGTGAAATCGCCCGAGGCCAAGGAGCGGCTGCGGCCGGCGCTCAGCCCCGGCAACGTGGACAAGACCATGCAGGCGCCGGTCACCGCGATCATCGGGCACGCGATGGACTTCTACGAGGAGCTGCCGCGTCTCTTCCCCGCCGCCGACATGCGCGCGCTCTTCGTGGGCAAGCCGGACTTCATCGCGACCAGCGCCTTCCGCAACGGCAGCCTGCAGGGCGCCTACTTCATGCTCGCGGCCCGCGCCCTCGGGCTCGACTGTGGGGCCATGTCTGGCTTCGACAACGCCAAGGTGGACGCGGAGTTCTTCCCGGACGGGCGGGTGAATTCGAACTTCCTGTGCAACGTGGGCTACGGCGACGCGAGCAAGCTGCCGGCGCGTCCCCCCCGCCTGCCCTTCGACGAGGTCTGCCGC
>Ga0070698_100007664_pt1 | contig 11678 bp, 12 predicted proteins | sample KBSK1502metaG_FD_65477 | JGI IMG/M metagenome (GOLD analysis project Ga0070698, IMG submission 65477) | Corn, switchgrass and miscanthus rhizosphere microbial communities from Kellogg Biological Station, Michigan, USA - KBS K1-50-2 metaG | ecosystem: Host-associated > Plants > Roots >...
CGGCGGGCGGGCAAGCTCCGCTACATCGGCTTCACGGGACACAAGGATCCGCGCATTCATCTCTACACTCTCGAAGTCGCGAAGGAGCACAAGTTCACGTTCGATTCAGTGCAGATGCCTCTCAATGTGATGGACGCCCATTACCGCAGCTTCGAGAAGCTTGTGCTTCCGCACCTTGTGCGCGCCAACATCGGAGTGCTCGCGATGAAAAGCATGGCGAACGGAATAATCCTGAAATCGCGGACGGTGACAGCGACGGAGTGCCTCCACTACGCGATGAGTCTGCCAACGTCGGTCGTCATCACCGGGTGCGACAGCATCGAGATCCTCGAGCAGGGGCTCGAGGCTGCGCGCGCGTGGCGACCGATGAGTGAGGCACAAGTGCAGGAACTGCTGGCCCGGACCGCGAATGTCGCTTCTCGCGGCGAGTTCGAGCCGTTCAAGACATCATCGATCTTCGATGCCACGGCGAGCCATCCTGAATGGCTCGGCGAGGAGCCACAGCATGTGCGGGATTTGCTTTGACGCACTGGTGGAGCAAAATTCCCTGCTCGGAGTGAGCCGCAACCTTACGCTCAAAACAGGAAACCAGAATGGCACAGGCCACCCTCAGGAATCAGCAGAAACTTCTGACCAATGACAGGGAGATCGTGGGCAATCAGAGAAAAATTCTGAAGAATCAGGATCATCTCCCGCAGCTCCTCAGGAATCAATCAAAAATCATTCGGAACCAGCAGGCCATTATCAAGAATCAGAAACACATCCTGAAGAATCTGGCGAGGCTCATCAGCAAGTAGGCCTACGAATGCGCGTCGATCAGGCGATCGACTGCGCTGACATAGCTGCGCCATCGAGTTGACTCTCGTAAAAGTGCGTGTCGTCCCGCCGGAGTCAGCTCGTAGTATCTCGCGATGCGATTGTTTTCAGTTTGCCGCCAGAGTGATGTAACCCAACCGCGCGACTCGAATCGGCGGACGGCGGGGTAGAGCGAACCCTGGCCGAGTCGAAAGACTCCTTCAGACATCCGTTGTATGCGCTCGCCGATTCCCCAGGCGTGCATTGGCTCGTCTGACAGCGCCTTCAGAATGATCAAATCAAGCGTTCCCTGCATTACATCCATGGCATCTTTCAATTCTGGACGCTCCTGTCGAAGCAAAAGGGAAGAGTCGCGAATTTCTTAGTCTTGCGCAAGACAAACATCACCTTCAATTTTGCTCCTCCGCCGGCCCAACCTGAGGTGCTATGCTCCGCAGTGCAGCTCGTGCTGTTCTCGTAATTGCGTCAACAGCAGCATCCATTTCTGCGCAGACCCCGGCCGACGGACTCATGATGCCAAAGCGCACCATGATGGCGGGCGTTGTGTATGCTCGCGACAGCTGGCGCGAGTATTGGGAAGGCACACTCAAGCGAACGAACGGAAACGTCGGCAGAGTAACCACGCAAAGCGTAACGTTCGCCGCCGGTTACGCGATCACCGATCGAATAGCTGTGATGGCAGCAATGCCATACGTCTCGACTCATGCCAGCCAGGGCGTCCTGAGTGACATGAGTGGGATTCAGGATCTGTCAGTCTCCGCCAAGTACAAGTTCGCAAGCGTTGCCACGGAGAGTCACGGCGCATTCAACGCATTCGTCGTGGGAGCGGCAGCGATTCCCATGAGTGATTACACTCCTGACTTTCTCCCTCTTTCCATCGGAACAGGTGGCAGTCGCGCTGCAGGGCGACTGATTCTCAACTATCAAACCGCATCCTCGTGGTTCGCTACTGCATCAGCCGCCTATACGTTCTGCAATAACGTCAGGCTGAATCGCAACTCGTACTATACTGACGGCCAGCTCTATCTCACCAACGAAGTCTCGATGCCGAACGTGTTCGAGAGCTCGATCAGTGCCGGTTACAAACGCGGACGAATTCATATTCCGGTGTCACTGACGCAGCAGCGCACAATGGGCGGCGGTGACATACGCCGACAGGACATGCCGTTTGTCTCGAACCGCATGAACTTCACAAGGGTGGACGGTTCGGTTGCCTACGCACTTCCGGGAAATCTTTCCGTTCGCTTCGGCGCCGGGCATGTGCTGAGCGGTCGCAACGTGGGCCAGTCCACGACATTTACATCCGGGTTGTTCCATGCGCATCGTCTTTAATCGAATAGCGGCAGCTTCATGCGCAGCCCTGATTGTCGCGACCGGATGTGACAAGTCAGTAAGTCCAGTCGAAGTTCTTCCCCCGCTCGAGCCGTCGAGTCTCGAGCCGACGGCCGGATCGTGGAGCATGATTCTTCTTACGGGTCCGAATCAGTTCACCGTTGCGGCACCGTCGTCGACAACGTCACCGGAATATCTGGCCGAGCTCGAAGCCATAAGAACGAGCCAGGCAAATCTTACGTCGGCGCAGATGCGCTCGATCGAGTACTGGAGTGGCGGTGGAGTGATGCGGTGGAATCAGATTCTTCGCGAGCTCGTTGCGAGATACAATCTTCCGCCGGCACCGCGTGACGAGGGTGGATATCCCGTTCCGGACGCGGACAATCCGTTCGGCGATCCCGCCTTTCCGTTCGCCAACCCTGTTTATGCGGCGCGTGCTTACAGTTACGTAAGTGCGGCGCAATACGACGCGCTCAAGTCGGCATGGTATTGGAAGTATCGATACAACCGGCTGTCTCCAGCGAAAAACGGCACCGGCATCCACGCTGTGATGCCGATATCGGACCTGCCTTCGTATCCATCCGAGGACGCGGTGATATCGGGCGTCACTGTCGAAATGCTGAAGTCTCTTTTCCCTGCCGCTCTCGAGGAAATCACACTGAAGGCAGCTGAGCAGCGGAATGCTGCACTGTGGTCCGGCAAAGCGACGGCGAGCGATCTCGCGGCAGGACTCGCACTTGGGAAATCGGTGGCCGCCACATTCCTCGCTCGCGCCGGAACCGATGGAATGCGCAACGCCGCAGGGACTACGGCACAATGGCAGGCCATGGCTGCAGCGGTTACAGCACGAGGTGAAATAGCGTGGACGAGCCGGGACATTCCGGCTCGACCGCCGATGCTTCCCCTGTTCGGGCAGGTCCGGGCGTGGATGATGACGCCTGCCAACATCGTCACTGAGCGTCCCGGACCCCCGCCCTCCACCAGCTCGCAGCAGATGAAGGATGAGCTTGGTGAAGTGAAGCGCACCGTAGATAACCTCTCGTCGAGCCAGCTGGCGATAGCACAAAAATGGAACGACGGAGCGGGAACGTATTCGCCACCCGGTCACTGGAATGACGTCGCACTGGAGTATGTGCGCGACGCGAAGATGAGCGAGGTCCGGGCAGCGCGGGTGTTCGCCCTGTTGAACATGGCAATGGATGACGCTGGTGTCGGATGCTGGGAAGCGAAGTTCTACTATTACAATCCGCGTCCCTCGCAGATGGACCCGAGCATCAAGACGAAAATCGGAATCCCCAATTTCCCTGCATATCCCTCGGGGCACTCGACGTTCTCGGCCGCCGCGGCGTCAGTCCTTTCGTATCTGTTCCCGAGCGGTGCCGGCAGCTTTTCGCTGATGCGGGATGAGGCGGGGATTTCGAGACTGTATGGCGGAATTCATTACCGCAGCGACATCGACGCGGGCAAGGCGCACGGCAATCGCATCGCCACATACACGCTTAACTTCGCAAAGAATGACGGCGCTCCCTAGCATATACTCGCCCTCGAGTTTCTCCGAGAGTCTCAATACGCGCTGGCACAAGGTCGCGCTCCAGGCCTTCCTCGCGATCGTGCTGTTTCACTGGCTAGAGCACATCGTGCAGGCATACCAGTTCTTCGTGCTGAACTGGTCACGCCCGATGTCGATGGGAATTCTCGGGATGTACTACCCGTGGCTCATGAAGTCCGAGGTGCTGCACTACGGATTCGCGCTGGTGATGCTGATCGGCCTGTGGGTGCTCCGCAAAGGATTCACCGGCACTTCGCGCACATGGTGGATGGTGGCATTCTGGATCCAGTTCTGGCACCATTTCGAGCATTTCATTCTGTTCTACCAGGCGCAGACGCATCAATACTGGTTCGGTGGCACGGTACCGACGAGCATCGGGCAGATCTGGATTCCTCGTATCGAGCTGCATCTCATCTACAACGCGCTCGTGTTCATCCCGATGGTCGTCGCCATGTACTATCACATGTATCCGCCGGCCCGTGATGCAGTGCAGGCGATGTGCACGTGTGCGCGCCACCGTTCGCACGCAGAAGACTCCAACCCGCGAGACCTGAAATGGGCGTGAGTCCGGATCCTTACGTGACGCTGCGTAATCGCGTTTTAGAAAACGTCCTCGACGGTCCAGGACTTAGCGATCCCACGACTCGCAATGCGGCTGCCAGCCGGACGGACGTCCCGGATGATCTAAAGGTCCTGGTCGAGAAGATTCACCGACACGCCTATAAGGTGACCGATGAGGACATTGCTGCTCCTCAGGCAAAGTACGGTGACGACCGCATGTTCGAGATTGTCGTAAGCGCCGCACTGGGCGCATCTGAAGAGCGGCTGCGGGCCGGGCTCAAGGCCCTGGAGGAAGCATGAGACTTCAGAAGGTTCACGAGGGACACCGCTTTCCCGACAAGGCGCTGCTTGGCTTCATGCGCCTGGTCATGGGGCACGCGCCGGGGGTCGTGCGGACGCTCAGGTACCGGAAGGAATTCTTCGGACGGCCGTTCTCAGAGCTCACGCAGGATGTGATGCGCGGACCCTCACCGTGGAGCGTAGGGGAGCGCGAGACGTTTGCAGCTTTCGTCTCACGGCTCAACCAGTGCGTCTTTTGAACTAACGCTCACTCCGCGGTCGCGGAGGCAGCCCTTCAGGACGGAAAAACGGAGCTGGTGCTGAACGATTATCGCACAGCCCCGATCGACGAAAAGCTCCGCGCGATGCTCGGGTTGCTCGAAACGTTCACGTTGTATCCAGAGCAGCTGGATGCAAGTCGCATTAGAGTTGTCCTTGATACGGGCGTGACACGCGAGGCGATTCGCGACGCGTTCTATGTAGCATTTTTGTTCAACACGTATGACAGGCTAGCTGATACCCTTGGCTGGCAGCTGCCTGATCCGCGCTACTACACTAAGGCCGGCCAGTTCCTGCTGAAGAAAGGCTACCGGTAGGGCGAAGGCGTCTCAGGTCGAGGAACTTCGCCACCGGTCCCACCGTGGCCAGGGCGAAAAAGGCCGGAGCCACGTTAAAGGCGGTGGGCAATGGCCACCCCTTGTCGGATGCAAACCTGATCAAGGTTTCCATCATAGCGATCAGGACCACTACCACCATCTGACGCTGCCGTCCCTTCACGACCGTGCGCGGGTCGGTGATCATGAAGAAAATGAAGAGCTGATACATCGGTCCGGTGATCGGAGCGATCTCCGGGAGCACGGCTTGCCCGAGCAGAAGCGCCCGGAGCGTGTTGAGGACAAGGAAAGTGGCGACGTAGGTCAGCGTGATATGAAGCACACCTACACGGGCCGCGATGATCAGACCGAATGTCCAGATCACGAGATTGGTCGCCACGTCGTTGCCGAACTGGTGGCTGAGGACTGAAACAGTGTCTGGAGCGACGAGCAGCAGTGTCGCGATCGCGAAATTAGTCGGATTCCAGAGGTGATTGTCGCGGTATCTCAGGACGTATTTCGAGGCGATCGCAATGAATCCGCCGATCGCAAAAGGCCAGAGCGCTCCTCCCTGAGGTTTTACGAGGAGTGTGAGGCTGATGCCGCTGATGTACGCGCTCTGCAGGTTGACGATCTTGCCGCGGTCGAACCATGACAGCAGCGCCTCGGTCGCCATGCAGACGCCGAGTGCGAGTGCGAGACGCTGGTACCCTGCGACTCCGAATACATGGTAGCGGAGCTGCGCAGTGAGCAGCACCAGAGTGATGAGGAACGCGATGAGGTACCGCGGATCGATCTTTTTTCCAAGATCCCACGATCGCGTAAGCGGATTGCCGCTTGTTGCTACTGTCTGTGCTGCGTCGCTCATACCGTCAGTGTCGAGGTTCGGTGACGGCAACGATCTGATCGATCGAGGGTCGCGAGAGCATCTGCCTGATTCCCGATGGCCAGTAGATCGTGACGCGATCCACCCATTCGCGCGATCCGAGCCCGAAATGAAGGCGACGATCGTTCTGGCTGGCGAATCCAGATCCGCCGTCGACGACGCGTCGTTGCGTCAGATCCCCCGACTCGAGCACTATCTCGGCGCCGATTGCACTGCGATTGCTTTGCGTTCCTGTGAGCTTGAAAGCGATCCAGTGGTTCGTGCTGTCCGGATAATCGCGATACAGAACGGCAGGCTGGTTCTGGTTCGCCACGATCACATCCACTGCACCGCGATTCGAGAGGTCGGCGAGGGCCACACCGCGCCCGTCATAGACGTCGCTTGCGCCGACAGTCTTTGCAACATCCACCCAGCCGGCAACGCCGCGGTTGAGATATACCCGCGACGGCTCGTATCCCGAGAGACTCGAGTTTCCAAAGGGTGGCCAGCTCGCTGCATCCTCGAATAGTCGTCCATTCGCACCGGCGATCTTGGACATCGAATACCAGTAGCTCTTCTCGCGATTCGCGGAGATGAATCCGTTGACGACGAACAGCTCGTTGCCGCCATCGTTGTTGAAATCGCCGAACTGCGCACCCCACGCCCAGCCTGCGTCCGCAAGTGCGCCTTCGGCAACATTCCGAAAGCGGCGCGACTCTGTCATCTGATTCAGTCGCAGGTTGTTGTTCTGAAAGAGATATCCGCGCTCGGAAATATTCGTTACGAACGCATCAAGCTTTCCGCGATTGAATGCATCACCCAGCGTGACAGACATTCCGCTCTTCGATTCACTCTCGAGACCAGCCGTTGTAAGAACGAAACGATGCCCGCGGTCGTTCAGGTATAGCTCCTCCGGACCGTAGTCATTGGCGAGATAGATGTCCGCCCATCCATCGCCGTTGAAATCAGCGGACGCTGCTGCGAGCGTCCATCGCGTGGTGCCGACTCCCATTCTGTCGGTGACGTCCTCGAACTTTTTGCCACCGATGTTGTGAAAGAGAAGATTCTTTCCGCCGTTAGTCGCGAACTCGAAGCTGTTGTGCATGATCTTCGTCGTTGCGAGATGCCACAGATCGACGTCGCGGAAATACGCAGTGACATAGAGATCGAGAAATCCATCGCGATCGTAGTCGAGCCAGATTGCGCTGTTGCTGTTTATCCAGTGGCGCAGGCCGGCTTCATTCGTGACGTCCTGGAAATGCTTTCCATCGACGTTTCTAAATAGCGCCGGATACCCGTATCGATAGACAAGTACATCCTCGCGGTCGTCGTTGTCGAAGTCTCCCCATACCGCGCCCATGGAAACGCCCTCGCCCTCAGCGTTCAGATTCGCGAGTCCCGCACTCGAGGCGACGTCATCGAACGTGCCGTTGCCGCGATTCCGATATAGGGCATTTGGCTCATTGAACCGGCTGTTGGTGAAATAGAGATCGGGCCATCCATCGCCGTCGAAATCAGTAACCGATACTGATGCGCCGAGCGCAGCAACGTGCGGCTCGACACCAGCGATCTTCGGATCAAAGCTTGGCCTGCGATGCACGAAGTGAATTCCCGCTGCCGCAGTTTCGTCATGCAAGGTGAATCCGGGATGCGCAGCGTCAGCAGGTGATCGATTCTCACCTCTATCGAGCTGAGCAGCGAGGAGAATCGCCGCGAAGAAGGGAATCGCCATGATGGCGCGGCGAACTCGAGGGCTTGAGCGTTGCGGCACGGTGCAGATTATATCCTTCGTCTCGCGGCCGCGACATGCTTCAAATAGTTTGCAACCAATGCCTCAGACGGTTCGAACCTTTCGTCCGGTTATCGGGATTGCCGTCGCGCTAGCCCTTGGTGCGTGCGGCTCGAGCGATTCGCCTGGTCCGGGTACTGTCACTCCGCCCGTTACCCAGCCGCAGTGGACGCTGGCCTGGAGTGACGAGTTCGATGGAGCTTCCGGGGCGCCCGTAGATGGAACCAAATGGGTGGCAGAGTCGGGTGGACATGGATGGGGGAATCAGGAGCGGGAGTACTATACCGCCGGCACTGAGAACGCGTCACTCGATGGCTCCGGACACCTGGTGATAACCGCGAAGGCGGAGCCTCCAAATACTCCATACCAATGCTGGTACGGGGCGTGTCGCTACACCTCGGCCCGCCTGATCACGAAGGCGCGATTCGAGACTACGTATGGCCGGTTCGAAGCGCGCATTCGCATTCCCCGCGGACAGGGGATCTGGCCTGCATTCTGGATGCTGGGCTCGAACATCGACGCGGCAGGCTGGCCCCGCTGTGGTGAGATCGACGTGATGGAGAACATCGGCCGTGAGCCGAACATGATTCACGGGACAATGCACGGTCCCGGTTATTCAGGAGCCGGCGGCATTGGCGGAAGCTATGAGATCGCGGCTAAGCCATTTGCGGACGACTATCACGTTTTTGTGGTGGAGTGGACACTGAACGAGCTCCGCTGGCTCGTCGATGACAAGGAATACAAGCGGACGTCGCCTGGCAGCATGCCACTTGGAGCGACGTGGGTATTCGATCATCCCTTTTTTCTTTTGTTGAACATTGCCGTCGGCGGCGCGTGGCCCGGCGATCCTGATGCGACTACGGTATTTCCGCAGCAGATGCTCGTGGATTACGTCAGAGTGTACAAGCTGTAGTCACTTCCTGGATAAGGCGCGGCCGACGACGCGCGTGTTGTACTCGCGTAAATATCGTTGATGTTGAGCGTCGCCAGGATACATGTCCGACGGCGAGTACGGATACAAGCGGACTTTGTGGAAGGGAAGAGGATCGACGGTAGTTCCGAAGGCTGTGTTGAGATCGGAGTCCTTCACCCACCCGTCAGTGTAAAGCAGGAAATCGCGCTTCCATCCTGGCGGGACTGATTTCGCGGAGCTCGCATCGAATTCGATGGTCGCTTCATCCCCTGCCGCCATCACGACGTACATATCGTCGGAATTGTTCAAGAGAGGCAGCACATCCCCGAAGCGCGTGAATGATCCTGTAATCGGTCTCCACGGAGATTCCCTGGTTACATCGTCATACGCGAACCAGTACGGACCGTGTCGGCCTCCCTTGCGATAAGTGCGGGAGAAGCCGCGGAAATGGAGATCCGCGGAAACCGGCTGGAGCGTCGTGATCCTGGCGCCGGCATCTGCAAGATCGCGTGCGACAAATGCTTCGTCCCAGTAGATCTGCATGGCCGTGCGAATACGTACGTGACGATCCTTCGTTAGAAACTTTCCGGCGAGATCGATGATGATCGTCTTGTCTTTCCCTGATGGGAACCCGATGTCTGCAACAGCTCGCCACCTGCCGCTCGCATCCCTTACCTCCAGTGCAGGAGGGGACGCCTTGATCGCTGACTGCTGCGACAGTGCGACGTTGATGCTCGCATCGGTCGGATAGATCCATCCCCGCAGGAACAGGAACGTGCCCTTGTCACCGGCGTTCTTTGCGAGGTCGAGCACGATCTCGTGGGGCTCAACGACTCCCTGATACTTTGTCGGCGTGAAATTCGACACGTAGACATCGTCGCTCTCCAGCAGAGCGGGCAGCACGTTGTTGCCGCGCTCGTCAATTGCAGAGAGCGGGGCGGAACGCTCTGCAACGTTGAACAAGCGCAGCGAGACAGGTCCCGGCGGAACAAAGCGCTCGTCCACGAACACGTCGACGGAATCCGGATGATCGACTGCGAGAAGCTTCACTTCGTCGGCAAAGGCTGTTTCCCACAGCTCCTCGGTGAACTGAAGAACATATCGTCCGTTTCGCGGCTGCAATGCGTCGCCCCGAATGCGCACGTACTCCTGTGATGCACCTGCAGGTGCAAACGCGCTCGTGCTTCCCATGAGTCCGAGCGGCATGCCCAGCGCACTCCGCCACATTGCATCGGTTACGAAGCGGAAGCCTTTGCCATCCCACGTATAAATGAAAGCGCAGGATCCCTTGAGTATCTCGCTTTCGACTACATCCTGATCGGATCCCGGGAAGTAAACGGTCTGCGGAACTCCATTCGGCCACTCGACGCGCAGCACATCGGCCTTGAGATGAGGACCAAGTCCGAAGTGAGTGGTACGGCCAGTTGTGACGCGTGTCTGGTAGATCTCGCCTGCGCGAAGCTGAACCTTCGAGCCAATTCCGAAAGTGTTGTTCTTGCCGCTGCCATTTCGAAGCGCTTTCAGCTCGACGTTTACAGCGAAATTGCTGTTGCCGAAATCGTTTCGCAGCAGGCGCAGAGTACCGACAGAATCGATGAGATAAAGATCTTCGTCACCGTCAGCGTCAGTGTCGGAGACTTGAATCGCTGTCGGGCCACCACTTTTGAATGGAGGCGGAATCAGTTTCGACCTGTCGGTGAGCTTACCTGTGCCGTTGTTCCGAAGAAGCGCCACGTTTGACTTTCCACCGATTACGAGATCGAGCCAGCCATCATTATCGTAGTCAAGGAACGCTGCAGAAATCCCAGACGTAAGCCGGCTATCGAGAGTAAAAGTTCCGTTTCCCTTGTTCAGCCAGAGCTCACTGCCGTTATCGCCCGCAATGAAGAGATCCAGAAACCCGTCATTGTTGTAGTCACCTGCTGCAGCTGCCGCTGAGGCGCCCCCTGTAACCCCGCTCTTCGCAGTTACGTCGGCGAAGCGTTGAACCCCGGCGTTGTGCAGGAGAGCATTGTGTTCGCCCGCAATGAACAGATCGATGCGTCCGTCGTCATCGAAGTCGGCAAACACCGCGGCGCGAGGTCCGGTGATGCCCGAGAGACCAAAGCCCGACGTCGCTTCCGTGAACGTTCCGTCGAGATTGTTTCGATAGGCAGCGAGCTGAGCTTTCGACAAGAGCAACAGGTCCAGATCGCCGTCGTGATCGAGATCCACGAAGAGCGCCTTATGCGCGCCCCTTACGCTCGCAACTCCGGCTTTCGACGTCGTCTCCGCGAAAGTGGCGTCGCCGCGGTTTCGGAACAGGTGCCCGCGTCCATCGTTGCCGATGGCGAATAGATCGAGCCAGCCATCGTTGTCATAATCGGCGAATGTGGCGTACCCTGCCCCCTGTGAAACGGAGATGCCCGACGACGCAGTGATATCACGCGCAACGCCGCGCTGCATGCGATAGAGGTTTGCACCAATGAAGACATCATCTGTTCCGTCGCCATCTATGTCACCGGCAGCGAGTGCCCCTGGCATTTGTGTCGCCACAAGGCCGGCTTCCTCCGTCGCATCGACAAAGATTGCGTCGATGAATCTCGCCTGGTCTCCGGCGGAGGCAATCCGCGCCTTCCGGAGTGAGATGAAATCCTTCGGGAGAAAAGTAAGAACCGGCTGGCCGGCGATTGGACCATCAGGGGATTTCACATCCTCGAGAGAAGCCTGATAAGGTGCAGTCACCTTCATCAGCTCAACGAGTCGCTTCAGCGCATCACGCGACGCAGGAATATTTCCCGAGCGAATGAGTTGAATCGTGTTGTCGAGGTAGGCCCTCGCTTCGCTCGGCAGCTCGGGCGGAATTCGCCGCACTTCCTCGAGATGTTTCACGACGCTGTCATTCTCGTTGCGCTTCGCAAGCGCCTGGATCAGATCGAGTCGCACGGCAACATTTGCGGGTGCAATAGCGAGAACATCTCTCAATCGATCCTCGTACACAC
>Ga0070698_100007665_pt1 | contig 11677 bp, 11 predicted proteins | sample KBSK1502metaG_FD_65477 | JGI IMG/M metagenome (GOLD analysis project Ga0070698, IMG submission 65477) | Corn, switchgrass and miscanthus rhizosphere microbial communities from Kellogg Biological Station, Michigan, USA - KBS K1-50-2 metaG | ecosystem: Host-associated > Plants > Roots >...
TCGTGCGCGGCTGCAAGCTCGCTGACCGCGAGGCTGTCGTCGCCGCTCAGCGACTCGATGACGTGGCGCCGCGTGCGATCGGCCAGCGCAGCGAACAGCGTGTCGAGCTCGTCGTCTGAATACTTAACCACAAGGTTTAGTATTGATCGCGCGCGACCCGCCTGTCAAGTCCTCCGTAGAATGCGCCCATGACGCCCAATCGCTCGCGGCCGTACGCCGGTCTCACGCCGGACACGGTGCTCGATGCGCTCGAGCACGCCGGCCTGCGCGGCGACGGGCGCATGCTCGCGCTCAACAGCTACGAGAACCGCGTCTACCAGGTGAACCTCGAAGACGGGACGGCCGTGGTGGCGAAGTTCTATCGTCCGCACCGCTGGTCCGACGCGCAGCTGGCGGAAGAGCACGCGTTCGCGCTCGAGCTGGAGGAACGCGAAATTCCCGTCGTCGCGCCTTTGCGGCTGAGCGGGAATACGCTCCACCGGTTCGCCGATTTCCGCTTCGCGATCTATCCGCGGCGCGGCGGCCGCGCACCGGAGCTCGAAGACGAAAGAGTGCTCGAATGGATCGGCCGTTTCATCGGGCGCATCCACGCGGTCGGCGCGACCGCGCGCTTCGCGGTGCGCCCTGCACTGGATATCGAGAGCTTCGGCGAGGAGCCGCGCGACTGGCTGCTGGCTTCCGGACTGATCCCCGACGATCTGCACGAAGCGTGGAGCGGCATCGCCGATGTCGCGCTTGGGGCAGTCCGCGACTCCTTTGACCGTGCGGGACCCTTCCAGTCGATCCGCCTGCACGGCGATTGCCATTCCGGCAATGTGTTGTGGACCGACGCAGGGCCGCACTTCGTGGATCTGGACGATGCGCGCAGCGGGCCTGCGGTTCAGGATCTGTGGATGCTCCTGCCGGGTGATGCCGTCGCGGCGGTGAAGAGCCTGCGCGCGGTGCTTGCCGGGTACGAGCAGTTCCACGAATTCCAGCGCAACGAGCTCGCACTGATCGAAGCGCTGCGCACGCTGCGCCTGCTGCACTACTCGGCTTGGATCGCCCGCCGCTGGGACGATCCGGCGTTTCCGGCGGCATTCCCCTGGTTCGGCACGCATCGCTACTGGCAGGACCGGATCCTCGAGTTGCGCGAGCAGGTCGCCGCGATGCAGGAGCCCCCGTTGTCCTGATACGATGCGCGCCGCCATGCGACCCGATCCGCTGCGCGCGCTCGAGAAACTGCGCAACGTCCATCACGCGGAAAGCGGGCGGCAAAAGGACATTCTGCTGCGGGTGCTGGAACGCACCCGCCTTCGCTCCGCGGCTGAAGTCGAGCGCCTGCACGAGATCCTCTGCTTCCTGCGCGCCTATCCCGACGATGCGCGCACGCTCGCACGCGCGAGCCGGATGTTGCGGCGCTTCGCGAATCGAGGCGACCTGCGCAGACACGCCGACGCGCTCGAGAACACAGGCATCGCAGGGACGGCAATCCGCTTCCCGTTCTTCTGGCCGACCGCGGTCTGGCTCGCCCGCAACTGGCCGCGGCAGCTGACGCTCGACCGGCTCGATCGTGCCGCCGACCGCGCGATCGGACGGCTGTTCGGTGTGCGCTCGGGGTTCGCCGCGCTCGACCGGATCCGCCCGCGCACGCTGGCCGATGCGGTCTACTTCATTCAGCTCGTCGAACGCATGCCCGGCGGCTCGTTTTCGCACGAAGCGTTCTACGACGCGATCGAGCCCGTGCTCGAGCTTCGCGCCGGGCGCGACACGCCGACCCGGACGCTCGCCTGGCTTGCGGTGGGGGCGCCGCACTGGCAGCGCACGCCGCTCGAGCGTGCGCGACCTGATCTTCGCGAGGAGATGCGGCGGCCTCCGCGCCGCGTGCGCAGGCTCGCGCTGCGCGACGGCGCGCGCGTCGTCGACCTCGGGCGCGTGACGATGGCGACTCGCAGCCGCGATCTGGATGCATTCGCGTACGGCGATCCGCACCGGGTGCAGATCGTAGAAGATGCACAAGGCCTCGCGTTCGCGCTGGTGGGCATGATTGCCGAGCGGCACAAGGCCGGGCTGGATACGTATGGCGCGCTGACGCTCAAGAATGGCGTGCCGATCGGATACATGGAGCTTGCGGTGGCCGGCCGCCACGTAGAGATCGCGTTCAATACGTTTCCGACCTACCGTGACGGCGAGGCGGCGCGCATCTTCGCCCGCACGCTGGCAATGCTGCGCCGCGTGTTCGGCGCGCAATCGTTCGGCATCGCTCCGTACCAGCTCGGGCGGGCCAACCGCGAGGCGATCGACTCGGGCGCCTGGTGGTTCTACTACAAGCTGGGCTTGCGGCCGCGTGCGCCGGCCGCCCGGCGGCTGGCGCGCGCGGAGTTGAGGCGCTGGCGCGCCGAGCGCGCCTACCGGTCGAGTCGCGCGAGGCTCGAAGCGCTCGCGCGCTGGCCGCTCTACTACTTGTACCATTAGGACCATGTCGCGCGACACGGTGAAGATCGGCGGCGCTGCGGGCTTCTGGGGTGACAGCTCGGTCGGCGCCCCGCAACTCGCCGACGTTCCAGGCATGCGCTACATCGTGTTCGACTATCTCGCCGAGCTGACGATGTCGATCCTCGCCGCGGCGCGCGCGAAGAACCGGGACCTCGGGTATGCGACCGATTTCGTCGACGTGGTGGCGCGCCAGATCCTCGCGACCTGCCGCGCGCGCGGCATCCGGCTCATCGCCAACGCCGGCGGCGTGAATCCCGGCGCGTGCGCGCGCGCACTCGAGCGGCTCGCGGACGAGCTCGGCGTGCGGTTGAAGGTCGCGGTCGTCGACGGCGACGACGTGCTCGATTCCCTGCCGCGGCTGCGCGAGCACGGCGTGACCGATTTCTACAGCGGCGCGCCGATGCCGCAGCGCCTGCTGAGCGCGAACGCGTACTTCGGCGCGCTCCCGATCGCGCGCGCGCTCGCGCTCGGCGCGGATGTCGTCGTCACGGGACGCGTGGTCGACAGCGCGGTGACGCTCGGCGCGCTGATCCACGAATTCGGCTGGCAGGCGCACGAGCACGACCGGCTCGCGGCCGGCTCGCTCGCCGGGCACCTGATCGAATGCGGCTGCCAGGCGACCGGCGGGCTCTTCACCGACTGGAAGGACGTCCCCGACTGGGCGAACATGGGCTATCCGGTGCTCGAATGCGCCGCCGACGGCACGTTCGTCGTCACGAAGGCCGAGAACACCGGCGGACTCGTGGCCGCGCCTGCCCTCGCGGAGCAGCTGCTGTACGAGATCGGCGATCCCGCCAACTACGTCCTTCCCGACGTCGTCTGCGATTTCACGCAGGTCAGGATGGAAGCCGCGGGCAAGGATCGGGTGCGGGTCTCGGGTGCGCGCGGAAAGCCGCCGACGAGCACGTACAAAGTGAGCGCCACGTACGCCGACGGCTTTCGAGCGATCGGCACGCTGACGATCACCGGGTTCGAGGCCGCCGCGAAGGCACAGCGCTCGGGGGAAGCGATCCTCGAGCGCACACGCACGATCTTCCGCAAGGCGGGCCTTTCGGACTACAGCGCCGCCGACCTCTCGGTCCTGGGAACCGCGGCGGCGTATGGCCCCCACGCGCAGGCGCACGACTTGCGCGAAGCGGTGATGAGGCTCGCGGTTTCCCATACCGACCGGAAGGCGCTGGAGATTTTTGCGCGCGAAATCTCGCCGGCGGGCACCTCCTGGTCGCCCGGAACGACCGGAAGCCTCAACTCCGGACGGCCCGGCGTTTCGCCGCAGATCAAGCAATTCGCTTTCCTGCTGCCCAAGGGCGAGGCGTTCCCGCGGGTCACGATCGACGGGAAGACCGAAGCGATTGCCGTTCAGCCGGGTTCGGATGCGACGCTGCAGCGAGGCGCGGACGATGATGCCGCGGCGCTGGCGCTGCCGGCCGATGCACTGACCGTACCGCTGATCCGGATTGCACACGGCAGGAGCGGTGACAAGGGCGACCAGTCGAACGTTGGAATCATCGCGCGCAAGCACGAATACCTGCCGTTGATCCGCAGCCAGGTCACGGCAGACGCGGTGCGGGAGTACCTCGGGCATCTCGTCAAGGGAAAGGTCACGCGCTACGCGCTGCCGGGAATCGGCGCGCTCAACTTCGTTCTGGAGCAAGCGCTCGGCGGAGGCGGCATGGCTTCGCTGCGCAACGACCCGCTCGGCAAGGGGATGGCGCAGCTCGTCCTGGCAATGCCGGTCCGGGTCTCGCGAGCCCTGCTCTGCTAGAGCGATCGAACCTCGAGCACCGCGTCGATCAGCTCCTGCGGGCCGAACGGCTTCTTCAGCGTCCTTGCCGCGCCCAGCTCGCGTGCGACCGCGAGGTAGTCGACCCCGCTGCGAGCACCACCGCCCGACATGACGATGATGCCCGCCTGCGGAAATTCCTCGCGCAGCTTGACGATCGTCTCGATTCCCTCGGCGTGGGGCATGAAGATGTCCATCACGACGACCGCGGCAGGATGCTCACGCTGTACGGCGAGCGCCTCGATTCCGTCCATCGCCGAGAAGACTTCGTAGCCTTCCACTTCGAGCAGCATCTGCAGGAAGTTCCGGACTGAGGGGTCGTCGTCGACGATCAGGACGCGCGTCTTGGCGCTGGCGACGGTACCGGATTCTGCCGCGGCGGAGGACATATGCTGGACGTATACTGCCAGAGATCAGGTCTCGAGATGCGGAAAGAATCAAAGACGCCGCGCGCAGTCTGGCTCAGCATCGTCTTGATGGCGATGTCCTGTCTCGGACTCGCGGGGCTCAGCATCTACGCGATCAGCATCTACGAGACGATGACGCAAGCGCCCGCTTTCGCATGGGTTGCGGCGGCGCTGGGCGTGTTCGTGATGGCGTTTGGGACCGGCCTGTTGCTGCACGCCATCCGCCAGATGCAGCAATTCGCCGACGCACGGCAACGCAGCGAAGAGGAATTTCATCTGCTGGTCGCAGGCGTCACCGATTACGCCATCTACATGCTCGATCCCGGGGGGCGCGTAACGACGTGGAATGCCGGCGCGGAGAGGATCAAGGGCTATACCGCCGCCGAAATCATCGGGCAGCACTTCTCCCTTTTCTTCACCCCGGAGGACCGCGCCGCGGGTGTTCCCGTGCGGGCGCTGGAAACCGCGGCCCGCGAGGGCCGGTACGAGGCCGAAGCCGAGCGCGTGCGAAAGGACGGCACCCGGTTCTGGGCGAACGTCGTGCTCAACCCGCTGCGCGATCCGGCGGGCGGTCTGCGCGGGTACGCGAAGGTCACGCGCGATATCAGCGAGCGGGTGCGCAGGCAGCAGGCGCTCGAGCAGACGCAGGCAGCGCTCGCGCAGTCGCAGAAGATGGAAGGGTTGGGTCAGCTCACCGGCGGCATCGCCCACGACTTCAACAACCTGCTCACGGTGATCCGCGGCTCGATCGACATGGTCGAGCGACGCCTGCGCGCGGGTGACAAGGACATCACACGATTCATCGAAGCCGCGCGTCGCGGCGCGGACCGCGCCGCCAATCTGACGAAAAGCCTGCTTGCGTTCGCGCGCCGGCAGCCGCTCGAGCCCAAGCCGCTCGAACCCAACCGGCTCGTCGCGGGAATGGCGGAGCTGCTGCGCCGCACGCTCGGGGAAGGCATCTCGATCGAGACGGTCCTCGCGGGGGGACTGTGGTGGGTGGCGGCCGACCCGAATCAGCTGGAAAACGCGATCCTGAACGTCGCGATCAATGCGCGCGACGCCATGCCGGGCGGCGGCAAGCTGACGATCGAAACGTCGAACAGCCATCTGGACGAGGCCTACGAGAATGAGGGTGTTACCCCGGGCCAATACGTGCTGATCGCAGTGAGCGACAACGGCGGCGGGATGTCCGCAGAAGTGCTGAGCAAGGTGTTCGAGCCGTTCTACACGACGAAAGCGGAAGGCACGGGCCTCGGCCTTTCGCAGGTGTACGGCTTCGTCAAGCAATCCAATGGCCACGTGAAGATCTATAGCGAACCCGGCAGCGGTACGACCGTGAAGATCTATCTGCCGCGCCTCGAAGCGCCGGCGGCCGCGGAGATCGCGAGGACGGCGCGCGCCGTTCCGAAGGGAACGAGGCAGGAAACGATCCTCGTCGTAGAGGACGACGAGGACGTCCGCGGGTTCGCGATCGACATCCTCGGCGAGCTCGGGTACCGCGTGCTGGGCGCTGCTGATGCGCGCTCGGCGCTGGCAGGGCTCGAAAAGGAGCCGGCCGTCGACTTGCTGTTCACCGACGTGGTGCTGCCGGACGGCGTCAACGGGCGCCAGCTGGCGAACGAGGTGTTGCGGCTCCGGCCGGAGATCAAGGTGCTGTTCACGACCGGCTACGCGCGCAATGCGATCGTCCACCACGGCCGGCTCGATCCCGGCGTCGAGCTGATCGTCAAGCCCTACACGCAGCCGGACCTGGCGCGCCGCATCCGCAAGGTGCTCGACAGCGCCTAGTCGGGAAGGTCGTCGAGTGCGGCCTCGAGGTGGCCGCAGTCTGCCCACCCCAGGACGCTCCACGCGTCACCCGCGATCGCGAGGCGGTTCAAACCGGCATTCGGGATCTCGAACTCGCGCACCGTCGTGAGGCTGCTGCCGGTCGCATGCCGTCGCGCCATCTCCAGCACGCCGCCGTGCGTGAAGACCAGAATGGACTCGCCGCGGTGCCGCGCCGCGATCTCGGACAGGCACGCAACGGACCTCGCGGAGAACGCGCGCAGGCTCTCGCCGCTGCGAAAATCGTAATCCAGGTCTTTCGCCTTGAAGCGCGCGTAGTCCTCGGGATGCAGGACTTTCACGTCGGCGTAGGTCAGCGTCTGGAACATTCCGTAGTGCCGCTCGCGCAGCCTGGGATCGAGCTGTACCGGGAGCGCCAGGATTCGCGCGATCGGCTCCGCGGTCTGCGTCACGCGCTGCAGATCGCTCGAGTAGATCGCGGTGAAATGCTCGCCCTGCAGCGCCGCAGCCACCGCACGCGCCTGCGCAAGCCCGATTTCGTTCAGCGGCACATCGAGCTGACCCTGGACGCGCCCTTCGGCGTTCCACGCGGTCTCGCCGTGCCGCACGACGCAGAGCAGCGTCGGTTGCATCAGTCGGGCCGGATGTTGTGGTCCTTGACGACCTTGCCCCAGCGCGACATTTCCGCGAGCAGGAACTTCTGCAGCGCGTCGGGGGTGCTGACGACGAGATCCATGCCGAGTGTGTCGGTCAGAGTTTTCCTCACATCAGGAAGGTTGAGCGTCTTCACGAGCTCGGCGTGAAACTTGTCCATGATCGGCTTGGGCGTGCCGGCCGGCGCGAAGATTCCCCACCACGCGAGCGCCAGGAACCCGGGAAATCCCTGCTCCGAGAGCGTCACGACATCGGGCAGCGCGTGCGAGCGCCGCTGTCCAGTGACCGCGATCGCACGCAGCTTCCCGCCCTTTACGTGCGGCGTGAGGACGGCCACGGAACCGATCGCAAGATCGACCTGGCCGCCGATCGCGTCCGTTGTCATCGGCCCGCCGCCCTTGTAGGGCACGTGCACCAGCTTGATGCCCGCAGCCTGCTGCACCAGGATCATCGTCAGGTGACCGAGCGAGCCGTTGCCGATCGAGCCGAAGGTGACCGCATCGGGCTTCGCTTTCGCGGCGGCAATGACGTCGCCGAAATTCTTGTACGGCTTGCCGGATTGAGTCGCGATCGCCATCGGCGCGGTTCCGACCAGCATCACCGGTGCGAGGTCCTTCGTCGTATCGAACTGCAGCCCCGGGATCAGCGCGGGATTGACCGCGTGCGTATCGAACACGAACAGGAACGTGTAGCCGTCCGCGGGTGACTTGGCGACCTGCGCGGCGCCGATCGAGCCCGACGCGCCCGGCTTGTTCTCGACGATGAACTGCTGCTTGAGCGAGTCCGTAAGCTTCGCGCCGACGAGCCGCGCCAGCGGGTCGACCGACCCTCCCGGCGGGAACGGCACGATGAACTTCACCGGCTTGGTCGGCCAGTCCTGCGCCGCGGCGGGCAACACGATCAGCGTTGCGCACGCAACCAGCAATCTCCTAATGTTCATCCGTTTCATCGCGTTGATTTCTCCTCGAGGCTATTATGACATCCGCGATGCTCTCCTCACCTGCGGCCTTGCGCAATCGCGGCCCGATCCTCGAAGTCCTGCGGCGTCATCTGCCCGCGAGCGGGGCGGTGCTCGAGCTTGCGAGCGGCAGCGGCGAGCATGTGATCCATTTCGCCGCCGCGTGTCCCGCGCTCGTCTTTCAACCGAGCGATCCAGACGCCGGGGCTCGCGCGAGCATCGCTGAACGCACCGAGCAAGGCCAGTTGACGAATGTTCGCGCACCAATCGCGATCGACGCGACCGGCGATGACTGGCGCCTCCCGGAAGAGATCGCGGCATCGCTCGCAGCGATCGTCTGCATCAACATGATCCATATCTCACCCTGGAGCGCGGCGCTCGGCGTGCTGCGCAGCGCGGGGAAGCTGCTTCCTGCCGACGGCGTGCTCTTCCTCTACGGTCCGTACCGGCGCGGCGGACGCCATACCGCGCCCAGCAACGATGCATTCGATCGCGACCTGCGCGCACGCAATCCCGACTGGGGCGTGCGCAACGTCGAGGACGTGGTTGCCGAAGGAGCCGCGCAGCGACTGGCGCTGGCGGAAATCGTCGAGATGCCTGCGAACAACCTCTCGGTTGTGCTGCGCCACCGAGGAAACCTTGTATGATTTCCCGCGGGAGGAAAACACCATGAATCGAACCGTCCGTCTTGCTCCGCTTGCTCTTTCCGTCGCCGCCGCTCTGACCGCATTTCCGTCGATCGCGCACGAACCTGACAGTATCCTTGCGCAGTCGCGACGCCAGACGCCGGCGCCGCCCTGGCCGGCGGGCGACGAGCGTGGCATGGCGAACGCGATCGGATCCTCGACCTGGGCGCGCTGCGCCTGGCATCTCGGTCAGCGCAGAGCCAAGTCGTACGAGCTTTCATACGTGCGTTCCAACACGATGCCGCTGTCGCCGTTCAGCGGGCCGTATGTGCAGAAGCCGAAACCGACCGCGAGCCTGCCGGGAACGGCTCATGTGTTCAACCTCGAGCAATACGACGCGGGCGCCGAGCCGGGACAGCAGGCGACGCAGATCGACGCGCTCGGGCATTTCGGCGTGCTGAAGCAGCCGTGGGACGGCAAGCCGCCGATTCCGGTCGAGAGCGCAACGTACTACGGCGGTTTCACGCAGAAGGACGTCAAGCCCACATCGGAGTCCGGATTGCAGAAGCTCGGCATGGAGAAGGCACCGCCGCTGATCACGACCGCGGTGCTGCTCGATGCGAAGCAGCACGTCGGCGGCGGGCAGCCGATGAAGGCAGGCGAGCTGGTTACCGCGAAGCACATCGAAGCGATGCTGAAAGCGCAAGGCCTTGCCAAGCGCGGCATCCTGCCCGGCGACATCGTGTACGTGCACACGGGCTGGGGCGATCACTGGAAGGATCCGGACACCGAGAAGTTCTACTACTCCCAGGCGCCGGGGCTTTCGTACGACGCGGCGAGATACCTCGGCGAGCGACGCATTGTCGCGATCGGCCTGGATACGCCGTTCGTCGACCCGGTTCCCGAGGGCATGCTCGCCGGCAAAGCCGGGCCCGCGCCCGGAACGCCGCCGAATCTGCCGTTCGCGCTGCACCATCACATGCTGACGCAGATGGGGATTCATCACATCGAGAACGCGAAGCTAGACGAGCTCGCGCGCGACCAGGTGTGGACCTCGTGCACGATGGTGCTGCCGATGCTGGAGAAAGGCAGCGCGGGCTCGCCGATCCGCCCGGTCTCGATCGGCGTGCCGCGCCGCTAGCGGATCAGGCGCGTATTCGCGAGCGCAAGGCGGTCGACGAGATTGCGTGCGAGCGCGCGCGTAAGATGCAGTTGCGCGCTGATGCTCATTGCATCGAGCGCGGCGGGATCGAACTCGGCGACCAGCAACTCGGTCATCGATTCGACCGTCGCATGGCGCGGCAGCGCGCCGCCCCACATGTACGCCATATCGCCGAAATACTCGACCGGGTTGACGACGTTGAGCAGCCGTCCGCCCTTGGTCACCTTGACTTCGCCGCGCGCCAGGAAGAACAGCGTCTTCCCGGGCTCGTCTTCCTTGACGACGATCTTCCCCTTCGGCACGCGCGACCAGCGTCCGGCGCGCAGCATTTCCCACAGCTCGGCGTCCGAGAGGTTCGACAGCACCTCGACCTTCTTCAGCGCGACATATTTTTCGCTGTCGGGAATCGAGTCCGGCCCGACCACGAGCGGGCTCGCCTTCGAAAGCTCGCGCGCGAACTCGGCCCAGCTGGGATAGCGGTACTCCGGCTTCTTCTTCATTGCGCGCAGCACGACGGTGTCGATCGCGTCCGGCAAGCCTCCGGGGCGCACTTTGCCCGGGGCCACGGGATCCTCGGTCAGAATCTTCTGTACCAGCGCCTCGATCGTGTCGCCGGTAAACGGGCGCCGCCCGGTCAGCAATTCGTACAGCACTACGCCGAGCGAATACATGTCGCTGTGGAACGTGAGCTCCTTGCCTTCGATCTGCTCGGGGGACATGTAGAAAGGCGATCCCATCGCCGCGGTCTGCACCGACTGGCTCTTGCGCAGATACGCCGCGCCGAAGTCGGAGATCTTCACTTCGCCGCGGAAGTCGGCGATCTTGACGTCGCCGCCGGCCAGCAGGATGTTGGCCGGCTTGATGTCCCGATGCACGATGCCTTCCCGGAACGCGTAATCGAGCGCCCCGCAGCACTTGAAGCCGATCTGCAGCACGTCGCCTACCGGAAGCAGCTTGTCTGCTGCGACATGCGCGGACAGGTCGCCTCCGGTCACCAGTTCCATCGCGATGTGGCCGGAATCCTCCTGCACCACGGCGTCGAGGATCGCCACGATATGCGGATGGCGCAGCTTGCCGGCCAGCGAAGCTTCGTTGAGGAACTGCTGCCGGTAGACGGTGCCGAACTCGGGATCGTTGAATACTTCCGGCTCGATGGTCTTCAGCGCGACCTCGCCGCCCGTGAACGTGTCCTTGGCGAGGTACACCGTTCCGGTGGCGCCCCTGCCAAGCAACTTGCGGATGTCGTACCGGCCGACTTGAAGGCTCAGATCCATGACTTCATCTAGATTTACACATTGTTACCAAAACTGCAGGTTGCCGGGGATCGGCCCTGCTACTCTTGGTCACCCTATTGAAAATGCCCCTCCCGATCGGGGGACCGCTATGAAACTGACAAGAAAGACCGCCCTGGTGCTCTCACTGTTTGTCCTGGGCTCGGCACTCGCCGAATCTGCGGACGCGCGTGGCAGATCGCGGGTCGGTGTCGGATTGTACTTCGGCGTGCCGCTCGCAGGCTGGGGCTGGTATGGTTATCCGGGGTACTACCCGTATTACCCGTCGTATCCCGTTTACGTCCCTGCGCAGCCGACGACGTACATCCAGCAGGAGGCTGTGCAGTCGTCGCCCGCCCCGCAATCAGGCTATTGGTACTACTGCGGGGATGCGCGCGCGTACTACCCGTACGTGAAGGAATGTCCGGGCGGCTGGCAGCGGGTCGCACCCCAGCCTTCGAACTGATCCGATGAGCCGCTCGCCGTTCGTCTGGACCGCGCTCGTCGCCGCGCTGGCGCTGTCTGCGTGCGCAACGCAACCGCCTAGCGGTCC
>Ga0070698_100007666_pt1 | contig 11677 bp, 12 predicted proteins | sample KBSK1502metaG_FD_65477 | JGI IMG/M metagenome (GOLD analysis project Ga0070698, IMG submission 65477) | Corn, switchgrass and miscanthus rhizosphere microbial communities from Kellogg Biological Station, Michigan, USA - KBS K1-50-2 metaG | ecosystem: Host-associated > Plants > Roots >...
TAGAAAAGTACGAGCATAGTTATCCGCATTGCTGGAGAACAGATAAACCTGTTCTATATTATCCGCTTGATGCATGGTTTATTAAAACTACGGCGAAGAAAGAAGAAATGATCCGTTTAAATAATACTATTAAATGGAAACCTAAATCAACGGGAGAAGGTAGATTCGGTAACTGGCTGGAAAATATGGTAGACTGGAATCTGAGCCGCAGCCGTTTTTGGGGAACACCATTACCAATTTGGAAGACCCTTGCTTTTCAAAGTCCTTTTGGGCACCATATAGATGACTTAGGTTCTTATGATGAGGTTACCATAGGTTCTCGAAGTGAACTGATTAAAGCTGTTTCTAAAAATGAATGGAAAGTTCAAGGATATTTGGTCAATTTTAAAAAGCTGTATACCGATATTCAAAATGATGAACCAACACTTATTAATAGTATAAAATCTTATAATGACAGCCTAGGAGAACTAAAAGAAATTTTTGCAATTGATTTCTCAAGACTGAAAGAATCTGCCAGTAAAAAAAGCATGGATAAATCTGGATTGAAAGAGGACCTGAGAGATAATGTTATTTCCTTAGACATTATTAAAGATTATTGTACCATAATAGACGAGTCAGTAATTTCTTTTTTAGACTTGCATAAACCCTCGATAGATGATGTGGTATTTATAAGAACAGATGATTCAGGTAAAGATTACGTATATGTTCGTGTCGATGACTTGATCGACGTTTGGTTTGACAGTGGCGCAATGCCTTATGCTCAATGGGGTTTACCCGATACAAGTTCAAATCAATTTGGTCCATTGTCTCCTGAGAATTTTTTCAAATATCATGAGGCTTCTAAAGCCTCCCCCATCGGGGGAGGTTTGGAGGGGGCCGTTTTCCCTGCCGATTTTATTTGTGAAGGAGTGGACCAGACAAGGGGTTGGTTTTATACGCTTCATGCAATTTCAGCACTTGTATTTGATTCAGTTGCCTACAAAACCTGCGTATCAAACGGATTGGTGCTGGACAAAAAGGGCAACAAAATGAGCAAACGATTAGGAAATGTTGTTGATCCGTTTAAAACAATTGAAACATTCGGTGCCGATGCTACCAGGTGGTATTTGGTTACCAATGCATCTCCATGGGATAACATGAAGTTTGACCTGGATGGCATTAAAGAAGTTCAACGTAAATTCTTTGGTACACTTTATAACACCTACCAGTTTTTTTCTTTGTATGCAAATGTGGATGGATTTGCTTTTAAAGAAAAATATGTTCCGCTTGCAGAAAGACCTGAAATAGATCGCTGGATACTTTCTTCATTAAATACGGTTGTAAAGCAAGTAAATGAGTTCATGGATGATTATGAGCCTACACAAGCAGGCCGTGTTGTGGAAGATTTTGTAGATGAACATTTGAGCAACTGGTATGTTCGGCTTTGTCGTCGCCGCTTTTGGAAAGGTGAGTATGAGCAGGATAAAATTTGCGCCTACCAAACTTTATATGAGTGTTTGGAAACAGTATTAAAATTAATTGCGCCTATTTCTCCATTCTTTAGCGATGCTGTTTTCAGTAATTTGAATGCGATCACTAATCGTTTTAATCTTGAATCAATTCATCACGCTGATTTTCCGATTGCTGATGAAAAGGTAATTGATACATCGCTTGAAGAAAGAATGCAATTGGCGCAAGATGCTTCATCACTTATTTTGTCATTACGTAAAAAACAAAACATCAAAGTTCGTCAGCCTCTTCAAAAAGTTTTGATACCGGTATTAAATACTTCCATGAAAGAGCAATTGCAAAAAGTAGAAGACCTGGTAAAGGCTGAAGTGAATGTAAAACAAATTGAATATTTAAACCCCGATAACACATTTATCAGCAAAAAGATCAAACCAAATTTTGTGGCACTTGGTAAAAAACTTGGCCCCAAAATGAAAACGGTTGCCACATTGCTAAGTCAATTCACCCAGGATCAAATTCGTCTTTTAGAAAAAGATGGGCAATTTAATTTGCCGGTTGATGGCGAAGACTTAATATTACAGGTTTCGGACGTGGAAATAACAAGTGAGGATATTCCCGGCTGGCTGGTAGCGGGTAAAGGGCAGCTGACCGTCGCATTGGATGTGACCATAACTGAAGAATTGGAACATGAAGGCAATGCCCGAGAGTTTGTAAACAGGATCCAGAAGATCCGGAAGGATAGCGGTTTTGAACTGACAGACAGGATAGAAGTAGGCGTGATGGCAGAGAATGGATTAAAAAATTCGTTAGCTCAGTTTAAAGACTATATTTGCGCCGAAATTCTGGCAGATAAACTGGAGTTTCTATCGGAAAATAATAGTGGAATAGAAATTGAAGTAAATGATATTCAATTAAAAGTGATTGTATTAAAAAAAGCTTAAACGTATGGCTAACAAAAAAAAGCCTGCACCAAAAAAAGCTAGCAAGCCAGTGAAAAAAGCGAATAACAAAAAGCCGGCGCCTAAAAAACCCGCTCCGAAAGCAGCCCCTAAAAAAGTGGCTAAACCTGCACCAAAGAAAGCAGCCCCTCAAAAACCTGCTAAAGTTGTTGCAAAAAAACCTGTTGAAAAACCGGCAAAGCCAATCGAAAAAAAGGCACCCGGCCATGAAAACAAATCTTTAGTTTCCGTAAAACCCCAAATAAAACAAATAGTGAAAAAGGAACCTCCTAAACCCGGGAAAGTTGTGATACCGAAAACAACCACGAAGTCAGTAAAAAAATATGAGCCTGAGTTTACCAAATCTGTGCTTGATTCCCAGGCACTGGATCCTGGCGCTCCCGTACATAGATATTCCGATGCAGAGTTAGTAGAATTCAGAGAAATTATTGGGAAAAAACTCGATGCTGCTAAAAAGGAATTGAATTACCTGCAAGGTCTTATCACCCGTAAAGATGAAAGCGGTGATATGGATGAAGGTCGTTACATGACTATGGAAGATGGTAGTGTGAGCATGGAAAGAGAACAACTTAGCCAAATGGCAAGTCGCCAGATCACTTTCATTGATCATCTTGAAAAAGCAATGATGCGGATTGAAAATAAAACCTATGGCATTTGTCGTGTTACAGGTAAGCTTATTGATAAAGCAAGATTAAGAGCAGTGCCACATGCTACACTTAGCATTGAAGCAAAGCAAATGATGAATAAATAAGTGAATTGATCTTATACAACTGATTTAAAACCGGGAATTAAATCTCCGGTTTTTTTATTTGCAGAATTTATTTTCCGAGTAACTTGTTGCAAATTTTTCTACAATGCTTCGTCTTATTTTACTTCCTGCGTTTTTCCTTTTTATTATTACCAATACAACATCGCAAGTAATTTCCGGGCCAATGCTTGGCCCTGTAGAATACAGGGATGCAAAAATTTGGATCGAAGTAGCTCAACAGGTAAAGTTAGTTTCTCTTCAGTATAAAAAGAAAGGCGATCCAAAAACCAAAAAGATTTTATATAAAGGACAATTGGGAAATGATTTTAATCCATTACAGATAACAGTTGGCGGGTTAGAATTCAATACTACTTACGAATATCAATTTATAATTGATGGAAAACCTTCTGCAGCAAAAGGTCAGTTTACTACAAAAGATCTTTGGCCTTATCGAAAACCAGTTCCCGATTTTTCTTTTTTAACCGGCAGTTGTGCCTATTTTAATGAGCCTGCTTATGATCGGGTTTATACTGATTTGGTTCGATTAGATAAGTTAGCTGCACCTTACGGAAAAGATTCTTCCATTTTTGAAACAATGGCAAAAGAAAGATCTGCTTTTATGCTTTGGCTGGGAGATTCATGGTATACCAGAGATGTTGATTACAATAGTGAATGGGGGCTTTGGTATCGGGCTCATCATGACAGGTCCCACCCGGTATTACAAAACTTTTTGAAAGCAATGCCGCAGTATGCTATTTGGGATGATCATGATTACGGGCCAAATGATATTGGTAAAAATTATATTTTAAAAGAGGCAAGTCGAAAAGTGTTTATGAATTATTTCTGCAATCCATCTTATGGTGAAAATGGACAAGGCATTTATTCAATGATCAGTTGGGCCGATGTAGAAGTTTTTATGACAGATGATCGTTGGTGGCGCAGTGAAGACAGGATGAAAGATTCGGTTGATGGTCCGGAAGGACTCCCTGGGAGAAAACCAAATCCGGAAAAAAGAATGCTGGGGAAAGAACAAATGGATTGGTTAAAAAATTCTTTACTGCACAGTTTTGCAACTTTTAAAATTATTGCAGTAGGCAGCCAGGTGCTCAATCCAGTTTCGCCTTTTGATAAATGGTGGGACTTTCCGGCAGAGTATGATGAATTGATGAATTTTATAAAAGAGTATAAGATAAGTGGCGTTGTATTTCTTACTGGTGATCGTCATCATAGCGAGATCATTAAAGTGAATCGTCCCGGCCATTATCCATTGTATGATATTACTGTTTCTGCACTTACTTCAACGGGTTATCCGTTCAGTGCTGCGGAAAAAAATAATCCATACAGAGTAATTGGATTTGAACAAAAACAGAACTATGCAAGATTTTCTTTTTCAGGCAAAAGAGGTGAAAGAAAAATGACGGTTCAATATTTGGGATTAAAAGGAGAAAACCTTGGCGAATGGAGTGTAAATGAAAAAGAGTTGAGGAACCAATAGTTAATGACTATTCATTTTACATATGAAAAATCAAAAGTGATACAGGGACTTCGTTATCATTTTATCACAAGACCTGAACTTCGGTTGATGATAATTGTCGTAAATGTGTTCGCATTGCTTTCAGCCACGTTATTTTATTTTAAAGTAGTTACACCGCTTGCATTTTTTATTGCTTCTGTTCTTTGGTTCATGCTAATGATCAGTGTTTGGTTTTTATTACCGGGAATTATTTATCGTCGCACATCTACTTTCAAAGATCATTTTGATATGAATTTTGAAGAGAATGGTTTTTCATTGGGAAATGAAAGAGGTTCACGCAACTGGCCATGGAAAGTATTGAGTACATTTCTTGAAAGCCCACATTTTTTTCATTTGTATTTTGATAGCCGCACTTTTTTCCTGGTTCCAAAATCAGGTCTAAGATCAACTGACGAAGTGTTTGAATTAAGGCAGTTGTTAAAGGAAAAAATTAAGAAGAAGTGAAAGATGAAATGTTTAATTGCTAAATGGCTAAATTGTTTTTCAGCGAACAATTGAACAATTTATCAGTGTAACAATTTAGCACTATAGCTCTTTCTCCATTTCAAAATGCGGAATAGTGATCTCTATAAATTCAGGGCTGCTTATTTTATATCCCATTTTTTCAAAAAAAGGAACTGTAGGTTTTCTTGCATGCATGCTCATGATCCTATAACCATGATCTCTTGCTAAATTTTCTGCAAATTGTATCAAAGCTCTTCCAATACCTTTTCCCTGCAAATTATTTAATACAGCCATTTGTCTTAACCGGGCTTTTCGGGGATCCATTTCAACGATCATACAACAACCAAGCATTTGTTCATCTTCATATGCTGCGATAAGCAAATTATCTTTTTCTTTTTCAATTTCATCTTCAGAAAATGTAAGACCAAGAGGTTTGCGCAGAATTTCTTCCCGCATTTTTATCATTTGCTGGTATTCTGGAGTGCCAAAATCTATTATTTTCAGAGCCATAGTTGGTTTTGCTTAAAATCAATGATTGATTTCAATTTACAACTTAAATTGATACTATCAACTGTTTGCAATTACATTTTCTGGTAAACTTTTGAGGCTAATCCTTAATAGTCAGGAGGTTTTAAACAACAAGAAAAAAACACTGTAAATGCGGTAGTTAATTCAAATATTCTATTTTTGCAGCCATATTTAACTAAAATATCTCATCATGTCAGACATTGCATCAAGAGTAAAGAAAATCATTGTAGACAAATTAGGTGTTGATGAAGCTGAAGTAACTAACGAAGCTTCATTCACAAATGATTTGGGTGCCGACTCTCTGGACACCGTAGAATTGATCATGGAATTTGAAAAAGAATTCAACATCTCCATTCCTGATGAGCAGGCAGAAACCATTACAACTGTTGGCCAGGCAATTGCTTACCTGGACGAAAATGCAAAGTAATTTATCTCGCCTCAGGCGGTTAGAAATGCCTGTCCCGCCTGAAGCGGGAGAATAAATTTATCCGCCTTCTGCTGGTATCGGGAAGGCGGTTTTACTTGTACATCATAGCTGCTTAACTTTAATTAAAATTTGAGCTGGCCATTATGGAATTGAAAAGAGTAGTAGTAACAGGACTGGGAGCTATAACGCCGATTGGCAATACCATTGATGAATACTGGAACGGTTTGATCAATGGTATTTCTGGCGCGGATATGATCACCCTTTTTGATGCCGCAAAATTCAAAACAAGATTTGCCTGCGAGATAAAAGGTTTTGAACCCACAGCTTTTCTTGAAAAAAAAGAAGCAAGAAAGATCGACAGGTTTACACAAACTGCATTGGTTGCAAGCGACCAGGCTGTTAAAGATGCCGGCATTACAAAAGATAATGTCAACACCGACCGGGTTGGTGTTGTATTTGCAAGTGGCATCGGCGGTCTTATTACTTTCCAGGAAGAAGTAATGAATTTTGCAAAAGGAGATGGTACACCCCGTTTCAACCCATTCTTTATTCCAAAAATGATCCTAGATATTGCTGCAGGGCAAATATCAATGCGTCATGGTTTCAGAGGGCCAAACTTTGCAGTAGTGAGTGCATGTGCCTCATCTACCAATGCCATGATGGAGGCTTGTAATCTTATTAAGTTGGGTAAAGCAGATATCATTCTTACCGGCGGCGCAGAAAGTGTAATAAGCGAAGCTGGAGTTGGCGGATTCAATGCAATGAAAGCACTGAGCGAAAGAAATGATGATCCAAAATCTGCAAGCCGTCCTTATGATAAAGATCGTGATGGTTTTGTTATGGGAGAAGGCGCAGGTGTTGTTATCCTCGAATCTCTTGATCATGCAAAAGACCGGGGTGCAAAAATTTATTGTGAGCTGGTTGGTGCTGGCGCCACAGCAGATGCGCATCATATCACTGCCCCTCATCCTGAAGGATTGGGCGCAAAGAATGTAATGAATGCAGCACTTGAAGACGCAGGTATGAAGGCCGGGGATATTGATTACATAAATACACATGGCACATCAACGCCACTCGGAGATATTGCAGAAGTGAAAGCAATTGTTGATGTTTTTGGCGAACATGCATATAATGTAAATATTAGTTCTACCAAATCAATGACAGGTCACTGTCTTGGGGCCGCTGGTGTTATTGAAGCTATCGCTTGTATAAAAGCTGTCATGCATGATATCGTGCCGCCAACGATCAATCATTTTACTGATGATCCCGAACTGGACCCTCGTTTGAATTTTACTTTTCAAAAAGCACAGCAACGTATAGTAAATGCTGCTTTAAGCAATACATTTGGTTTCGGCGGTCACAATGCCTGTGTGATCGTGAAGAAATATCAATAGGAAATTCCAGGAAACAAATTCCAAATTCCAATTTCGGAGTTTTTATTTTTGATTTTTTACTTTTGAATTTATTTGGAATTTTAGATTTTAGAATTTGGAATTTAAAATTCTTACATGAATTTTTCGTAGCTTTTGGCCGTGGATTTTTTTAAGCAATTTTTTAAAGAAAGGGCCGGCGCTTCATTCAAGAAGCAATTAAAAAACGTACTCGGTTTCAGCCCGGATAATCTTTCACTTTACAAAACAGCTCTCACCCATCGCTCCGTCAGAGAAAATGCAGACGAGAATAATGAACGTCTCGAATACCTTGGCGATGCAGTCCTCAGCGCTTTAGTTGCCGATTATCTTTTTATGCGTTATCCATATAAAGAAGAAGGATTTCTTACCGAAATGCGTAGCAAAATGGTTAACCGTCAGCAATTAAATGAAATTGCTTTGCGCATGGGTTTAAAAAAAATTACACTGTACAATAAATCTGATGGCTCTTTAAAGATCAGCCAGATATTTGGTAATACATTGGAAGCTTTGGTTGGTGCCATTTATCTCGATAGGGGCTATAAAAAAACTGCAAGGTGGGTAACTGAAAGGATCATTTTACCACATATGTTCATTGACGATCTTGAACTGCTGGAAATAAATCATAAAAATAAACTTTACGGCTGGGCAAATAAGAATGGAAAGGTGCTTGAGTTTGAGACCGTAGAAGAAAGAGTAGAAAATGGCCGCAGACTGTTTACTATAGCCGCTGTAGTTGATGGAAATAAAATAGCCGAAGGGAAAGCATTTAATAAAAAAGATGCTTCACAAATAGCCGCCCAGATGGCAGTAGCATTGCTTGGGCTTATTCCAATTGAAACATCTTCAGAAAACGATTCAGAGAACAGGTAATTTTATTTTATTTCCTGGCACAACTCTATCAATATACCATTTGTAGATCCTGGATGAAGAAAGCAAACCAATTTATTATCAGCTCCCATTTTTGGCTTATCATTTAGTAAAATAAACCCTTCATTTTTCAGCCTTTCCATTTCTGATTCTATGTTTTCGACTTCAAAAGCTATATGGTGAAGACCTTCACCTTTTTTGTCAATAAATTTTGCGATCACTCCATTCTCGTCAATACTTTCTAACAGTTCGATCTTTGTATCGCCTGTTTTGAAAAAGGCAGTATTAACCTTCTCGGTTTCTACTGTTTCCGATTTATAACACTGACTTTTCAGCAGCTTTTCAAACAAAGGCACGGAATCTGCCAGTGTCTTTACGGCTATACCGATATGTTCGACTTTTAGCATGGCTTTTTGTTTATGATTTTGAGGGTCTTACGATTTTGGTAAAATTAGCTCTTAGCGATAAAAATAGCCTTTTGAAGTCAGCACTTTAGGGCTAATTTTGTAGTCTGTCAAATTTATAAAAGATATCTAATGTTGAAATTTCCTATATATCTGGACCATAATGCCACAACACCTTGCGATCCAAGAGTTGTTGATGCGATGATACCATATTTTACAAACAACTTTGGTAATGCGGCAAGTCGTAACCATCCTTTTGGTTGGCAGGCAGAAGAAGCTGTTGATAATGCCCGTGAACAAGTCGCAAAATTAATTGGAGCTGATCCAAAAGAAATAATTTTTACTTCCGGTGCAACAGAAGCTGACAACCTTGCAATAAAAGGTGTATTTGAAATGTATGCAAGTAAAGGCAATCATATCATCACCTGCAATATCGAACACAAAGCTGTACTTGATACATGTAAGCACATTGAAAAAGAAGGAGGAGAAGTAACTTACCTGAAAGTAAATCCTGATGGCTTGATCGATATGAAAGAATTGGAGGCTGTCATCAAGCCAACTACAATTCTTATTGCTATCATGTATGCCAATAATGAGATTGGAACTGTGATGCCAATGAAAGAGATCAGCGCATTAGCAAAGAAGAAAGGGATACTTGTTTTTTCCGACGCAACACAGGCTGTTGGAAAAATTCCTGTTGATGTAAATAAAGATGGGATTGACCTGATGGCATTTACAGCTCATAAAATGTATGGCCCTAAAGGTGTGGGCGCATTGTATGTTCGCAGAAAAAATCCAAGAGTAAAAGTAACAGCACAAATGGACGGCGGTGGTCATGAACGCGGAATGCGCAGTGGCACATTAAATGTTCCGGGTATTGTTGGGTTTGGTAAAGCATGCGAAATATGCATGAATGAAATGGAAGAAGAAACAAAAAAAATAAGCGCATTAAGAGATAAGTTGGAAACGGAATTGATGAAGATTGAAGAAGCATACATCAATGGCAGCAAGCAACACCGCTTACCGCATGTAACAAATATTTCTTTCAAATATGTGGAAGGCGAGGGTTTATTGATGGGCTTTAATAAAGATATAGCTGTATCATCAGGTTCTGCCTGTACATCTGCATCACTTGAACCGTCTTATGTGCTAAAAGCACTTGGTCTTGGTGATGATCTGGCACATAGTTCGCTTCGTTTTGGGTTGGGAAGATTTACAACAGAAGACCAAATTGATTATACGATTGAGGCAGTTACGAAAACGGTTAATAAGTTAAGGGAAATGAGTCCTCTTTGGGAAATGTATAAGGAAGGAATTGATATGAATAGCATTGAGTGGGCGCATCATTAATTATTTAAAATTGAACATTACGAAACGAAACAATATTAAATCTTACATCTAAACCTTAAACAATATGGCTTACTCAGATAAAGTTCTTGGTCACTACCAGAACCCCAAAAATGTAGGTACGCTTGATAAAAGCAAACAAAACGTAGGTACCGGTCTTGTTGGCGCACCTGAGTGTGGCGACGTAATGCGTTTGCAAATAGAAGTAGATGAGAATGGATTGATAAAAGATGCAAAGTTCAAAACCTTTGGTTGCGGCTCTGCCATCGCTTCTTCATCGCTGGCTACTGAATGGCTGAAAGGCAAAACGGTAGATGAAGCAATAAAGATCGACAACATGGAAATAGTGGAAGAACTCCATCTTCCTCCTGTAAAAATACACTGCTCAGTATTGGCTGAAGATGCCATTAAAGCTGCGGTAAATGATTACCGGAAAAAGAACGGACTACCTGAGTTGAAGTTTGAAGAAAGTGTAGTTCATTAAAAAAAGTAAAACTTGAAAAGTAAAAAGTTAACTCTCTTATTTGAGTTTTGACTTTTTACTTTTGATTTAAGCATATGAGTGTAGCATTAGAAAATACTATTTACATAAGCGATAAGGCAAAGTCAAAAGTTATTCAACTGATGACTGATGCGGGTATTGCCAATGACCCGTCCTACTTTTTACGGGTGGGTGTTGTTGGCGGCGGTTGTTCGGGTCTTAGTTACAAACTTGATTTTGATAATGAGCCAAAACCGATGGACCAGGTGTTTGAAGATAATGGAGTGAAAGTAGTAACTGATCTGAAAAGTTTTCTTTACCTCGTTAACACGACACTTGATTTTTCCGACGGCTTAAATGGTAAAGGTTTTTATTTCAGTAATCCTAACGCAAGCAGAACTTGCGGATGTGGTGAAAGCTTTGCAGTATAATTGAAACGTATTTTAAAAAACCTCCCCGATTTAATCGGGGAGGTTTTTTTTATTGTTTAATGGCTATGCTTTTGTTTTTTGTTTAGGTGGTGGTGGCGGAGGCGGAATTGGCGAAACGCCATATTTTTCGGTAAAACTCTTGTCTTCCTCTTTTTTACTCATATCATATTTTTCAGTTGTACCATCCTTCTTTTTTATTGTAATGACGCTTCTCTGCCTTGAAATACCAGAAACGGTTGGGTTTCTCTTATAAAAATCATCAGCTTCTTTCCCTTTGACAGTTACTACAGGGGGCTCTAATGGTTTACTTGCATTTACTTTTTCATCAATAATAATAATTGGAGAAGTGTTTTTTACCTTTTCCTCCTTTACAATTTTATATTTTACTTCCTCTTTAGGTTTCGGTGGAGGCGGAGGTGGTTCTTTTTTTTCAGACTGGGAATTTGCGGATACAACGACTAGTATCAATGATGCCGCAACAGCGAATATTTTTTTCATAAAACAATTTTTCAAGTAGATGCCAGGCTCGGTTTTTTCCATAATAATATCCCGGCATGTGTATAAAAAGCTAATCATTCTTCGTTTATGCTTAGTTTACCTTATTTTGCACAATCTATCCAAGCCTATGTGGTCCGTTTGTAAAAAA
>Ga0070698_100007668_pt1 | contig 11676 bp, 12 predicted proteins | sample KBSK1502metaG_FD_65477 | JGI IMG/M metagenome (GOLD analysis project Ga0070698, IMG submission 65477) | Corn, switchgrass and miscanthus rhizosphere microbial communities from Kellogg Biological Station, Michigan, USA - KBS K1-50-2 metaG | ecosystem: Host-associated > Plants > Roots >...
TCGGCGGCGTCGAAGGCGAGGCCGCGCGCCCATTCCAGGCGCGCCAGGTCGGCCGCACCGATGACCCGCTGGCCGAGCTCGTGGCCGGCCAGAAAATCGGCCAGACGGGCGCCGACGTGGCGGATGGAGGGACTCTGCGAGGGACAGGCGGCCAGGTAGTCGGTGACGAGGTTGTGGAAGTGATCCTCGCCAACGAGCTTCACCAGATTCGGGTAGTCGTCGCGCAGCACCTCGAGCAGGCGGAAGAAGTACATGTTGGCGTAGATGTCGAGGCGGGCGATGGCCGCCTCCTCGCTCGCCGCCCGGATCCAGGAGGTGAGAGGCGCCGCGTCGGGATTCCGCCCCAGCGCCTTCGCCACCGTCTCCGGCGCGCTGACCAGCTGCCAGAAGCGGCGCTGCAGCTCCGCGAGGGTCACGGCGCGCGCTCCATCTCTCGCGCGCGCTCCGCCTCGGCCACCACGGTGTCATAGTCGGGCGTCGCCTCGTCCCACTCGACCAGGCTCGGCACTGGCCCGATGCGCGCGACCAGGCGGCGGTAGAGGCGCCACACCGGATCCGGCACCGGCCCGACATGGGTATCGACGATGTGGCTGCCGAAATCGGTGTGCCCGGCGAGGTGCACCTGCCCGACCAGCTCGCCCGGGATGGCGTCGAGGTAGACCTCCGGCTGGTAGTCGTGGTTCACCGCGCTCACATAGATGTTGTTGATGTCGAGCAGGATGCCGCAGCCGGTCCTGCGCGCCAGCTCGACGATGAACTCCTGCTCGCTCATCTCGCTGGCGACGAACTCGACGTAGCTCGACACGTTCTCGACCAGGATCGGGCGCGCCATGCGCTCCTGCACCCGATCGACCTGGCGCACCAGGTGGTCGAGCGCCTCGGCGGTGTACGGCAGCGGCAAGAGGTCGTGCGCGTAGTGGCCGCCGAAGCCGCCCCAGCACAGGTGGTCCGACACCCAGGCGGGCTCGATGCGATCGGCCAGCGCGCGCAGCGACGACAGGTAGTCGTCCGGCACCGGCTCCAGGCTGCCGAGCGCCATCGACACGCCGTGCATGACGACCGGCACCTCGGCGCGCACCTTCTCGAGCACGGCCTGCGGTCGGCCGCCTGGCTCGAAGAAGTTCTCCGAGATGATCTCGAACCAGTCCACCCCCGAGACGCCGTGCTCGAGGATGTGGCCGAAGTGGGCCAGCCTGAGCCCGATGCCGTGGCCCAGGTTCGTCAGCCGCGGGAACATACGCGGGGAAGGCGCGCCGAGCGCGGCGCGCCTGGCCGAGCGCGAGCCGTCACTGGACGACGGTGCCGCCCTTGGCCGAGCAGTCGTCGGCCGACGCCATCACCCAGCCCTTGCCCTTGCACTCGTTCTGACCCTTGCAGGAGTGGCTCTCGCCCGAGCACTCCGCCTTGCCCTTGCACTCGTTGATGCCGGAGCACTTGATCTGCTCGGCGGTCGCCGGCTCGGCGCCACCACCGCCCTCGTCGCCGCCAGCCGCCGCCGGCTGCTCGGCCGAAGCCGGAGTGGTCGACTCGCCGGCCTTGTCACCACCGCCGCACGCGAACAGCGCCGCGACAGCGCCAGCCAGAACGGTTCCCTTGCTGAACAGGTTCATCTCCACTGTCTCCTTTGGTACGTGTCCGATCGTTTCTGAGTGGCGGCCCACGTTACACGCGGGATGTCGGCCCCGCAACTCGCCAACCTCGCGTCATCCTGTCGTTCTCCTTCCGGCCCGCGCACCTGATCCCGGCTCTGCAGCGCGTTCACGCTACGTCGGCGCGCGAAAACGGTTACGCCAGCGCCACGCCGATGGATCGGCTTCGCCAGTGAACGGGCGAACTCGATTGATCCACCTGCGACACGGGTTAGACCGAAAGGACGGCCTATGCGCGTCCTGGTGGTCGATGACGAGAGCGATGTGACCCTGGTGGTGGGCGAGGCGCTGCGCGATCGCGGCCACGAGGTCGAGTGCGCGTCGTCCGGCCACGAGGCGATGACCATCGCCGCCGACTTCCGGCCCGACGCCATCCTGGTGGACATCGGGCTGCCCGACATCGACGGCGTCACCCTCACCGAGCTCCTGCGCGGCTCGGTGACCGGCAAGCGCCTGCGCGTGGTCGCCTTCAGCGGCTACGGCGATCCCACCCTGCGCGGCGCCATCCAGCGCGACCTGTTCGACGACTACCTCCTCAAGCCCGCCTCGCTGCAGGCCATCGAGGACGCCCTGATCGCGACGCGAACGCCCCCGCGCGCGGCCCATCTGCGCTGAGCAGCTACGCGCAGCAGGGCTGCCAACTTCCACCCGTTGCAGGCCTGCCCTTGACCGCCGGCAGTCCGTCCGGCAAATTCCTCGGCTCCCAGCAGCCGCCGATGTAGCTCAGTGGTAGAGCAACGGTTTCGTAAACCGTAGGTCCCCGGTTCAAATCCGGGCATCGGCTCAAAATCGCATAAGGTTCGAAGCTACAGTCCGGACCGTATCGGGGAGTGTAGCCAGCTACACTGGCTACACGTCGGTCCGTCCGCGCCAGCGGGCACACGCTCGCCATCGCGCTGGTGCGGCTCGACGACTACCGCACCCAGCCGCTCGACTCGTCGCGGCTGTCGGCGCTCCGGGCCGGGTTCGCCGACGTCCGGACGCACGGCATCAAGGTCATCCTGCGCTTCACCTACAACTCGTCGTACGACGCGGATGCCTCGCGCGAGCAGATCATCGAGCACATCGCGCAGCTGACGTCGATCCTCCATGACAACGCCGACGTCATCGCCGTCATGCAGGCCGGCTTCATCGGCGCCGCCGCGGCGATCGCGATGGTCGAGGTGCCCTGAGGCCAGCGTCGGGCGCGAGGATCTCGTGCGCATTTCTTGCGCGCCGCACTGGCATCCGGATGAGGCGATGTCAGTGGCACCCACTCCGAAAGGCACCTTCGAAGATCCGAGCGCTTCACCGCGCACGTGGTTACGCTGCCTGGAGCACTCTTGGAAATCGAGCTCTGTCGCTCGTTCGTGAGGTTGCTGCGGGCCTGACGCTCACAGCGTGGGAAGGGGATCGGGGGATCGATGAGGACCGACGACGAGGGCGTGGACAACTGGCTGCCGACTTCACGGCAGCGGGCAGAGCGGGCGCTGCGAGCGTCCGAGACCCGATACCGGCGTCTCTTCGAATCAGCCAAGGACGGCATCCTCATCATCGAGGCCGGCAGCGGCCAGATCATCGACGTCAACCCATTCCTCGCCGACCTGCTCGGGTACGCGCGCGACGAGTTCCTCGGGAGGCACCTCTGGGACATCGGACCGTTCAAGGACATCGTCGCGTCCAAGGATGCCTTCGACCTGCTCCAGGCGCAGGAGTACATCGCCTATGAAGACCTCCCTCTGGAGACCTCCGACGGGCGCCACATCGCCGTCGGCTTCGTGAGCAACGTCTATCTTGTGGACGGCAAGCGGATCATCCAGTGCAACATCCGCGACATCACGCGCCGCAAGCTGGCCGAGCAGGCACGGTTGAACCTCGAGGCGCAGCTGCGAGCGTCTCAGAAGATGGAGGCCGTCGGCGGGCTCGCGGGCGGCATCGCGCACGACTTCAACAACCTGCTGTCCGTGATCCTCTGCTACACGAAGTTCGCGCTGGACGAGCTGCCCGCGGAGAGCGCGATGAGGAAAGACCTCATGGAGGTGGACAAGGCCACGCGATGCGCGGCCACCCTGACCAGGAAGTTGCTCGCCTTCAGCCGCAAGCAGGTCCTGCTGCCGGTGCTGCTCGACCTCAACGAGGTGACCGAGAGCATCGAGACGATGCTCTTGCGGATCCTGGGCGAGGACATCGAGCTGAAGAACGATCTCGCCTCCGACCTCGGAATGATGCTGGCAGACCGCAGCCAGCTGGAGCAGGTGATCATGAACCTGGTGGTCAACGCGCGCGACGCCATGCCGAGCGGCGGCAAGCTCGTCATCAAGACCCAGAACCAGGTGCTCGACGCGGATCACGCGGCCCTGGAGGTCGGCATGGAGCCCGGCCCCTATGTCATGTTCGCCGTCACCGACAACGGCTCCGGCATGGACGCGGCCACCGTGTCGCGGGTCTTCGAGCCCTTCTTCACCACCAAGGCACCGGGCCAGGGGACCGGGCTGGGGCTCTCCACCGTCTACGGAATCGTCAAGCAGAGCGGCGGCAACATCTGGGTCTACAGCGAGCCCGGTCGCGGGACCACCGTCAAGATCTACCTCCCGCGCTCGACGTCCGGGCACGTGGCCACCACCGAGAGTGTGGCCGCCAACGTCCCGATCGACCTGACCGGGACCGAGACCGTCCTCGTCGTCGAGGACAACGACGCCGTGCGCAGCCTCGCGGCGCGGATCCTCGGCGCGGCCGGTTACACCGTGCTCACGGCGGCGGACGGCCAGCAAGCCCTGCAGATCTGCGCGTCGCGCCCGAGCGACCTGCCACTGGTGGTGAGCGACGTCGTGATGCCGGTCCTGGGTGGACGGCTGTTCGCGGCGAAGGTACTGGAGCTCTGCCCGTCGACCCGCATCCTCTTCATGTCGGGCTACTCGGACGATGCGATCGCCAACCACGGGGGGCTACTCCCGGGGACGCGATTCCTCGAGAAGCCCTTCAACGCGCTGGACCTCTCCCGGAAGGTTCGGGAGATCCTTGACGAGGTCCGCGTCGAGGCCGCGACCCCCGCCCCTCCGTCCGGGGGCACTTGATCCAGACCGGAAGCGAGCTCGGCGCTCCGGCCCCGGCCGTTCCCCTCGCCGGGCCCAGGGGGCGCATCCTGCTGGTCGAGGATCAACCGGCACTCCGCCGGGGCTATGCCCGGATCCTGGAGCGCGCCGGCTACGTCGTGATCCAGGCGGCCGATGGTCTGCTTGCGACGGTCTCGCTGGCGACCGGCAGCTTCGACCTGATCCTGACTGACCTGACCATGCCGCGGATGAGCGGGACCCAGCTGCTTCACGCGGTGCGGGCACGCGACCTGGATGTGCCAGTGCTTCTGATCACCGCGAGTCCCACGGTCGAGTCGGCGGTCGACGCCATCCAGCATGGAGCCGTCGGATACCTGGTGAAGCCGGTGAGCAGCGCCGATCTGATCGCGACCGTCGAGCGGGCGACGAGGCTCGGCCGGCTCGCCAGGGTCACGCGCGAGGTCGCCGACTACGTGGGCTCGGTCGAGAGGCGCGCCAGCGGCCAATCCGAGCTGGATGAGGCCTTCCGGGCCGCACGCGATACGATCTGGATGGCGTATCAGCCGATCGTCCACTCGCGGAGCAAGGAGGTCCACGCCTACGAGGCCCTGGTCCGGACCGACGAGCCCTCCCTGCGCAATCCGGAACGGCTCTTCACGCTGGCCGAGCAGAACGGCGCGTTGCACGACGTGGGCCGCAGGATTCGCGCGTGCGTGGCGACGACGCTCACCGAACACCCGACATCGGTCGACGTCCTGGTCAACCTGCACCCGGCTGACCTGCTCGACGACGCCCTCTACTCGCCCGACGCGCCGCTCTCGCCGTTCGCGAGTCGCGTGATCCTGGAGATCACCGAGCGCCGGCCCCTCGATCAGACCGCAGACATCCCGGCCCGCGCGAGCCGCCTGCGAAAGCTCGGGTACCGGATCGCCATCGACGACCTGGGCGCCGGCTACGCCGGCCTCAACTACTTCGCCCAGCTGTCCCCGGACGTGGTCAAGATCGACATCGCGCTCGTGCGCGGCATCCACCTGGAGAGCATCAAGCAGAAGCTGGTCGGCTCGCTCATCACGCTCTGCAAGGACCTGGGAATGGTGGTCGTCGCGGAGGGGATCGAGACGGTCCATGAGCGCGAAGCTCTGGTCGATCTCGGTTGCGACCTGCTCCAGGGCTACCTGTTCGCCAGACCCGGTCGACCCTACCCGGAGGTCACCTGGCCGCCACGAAGGTAAAGGATCTGGGATGGGCTCTTCAGCGGGGGGGATGGAAATGCGCCGGGAACTTATCCTGACCATCGACGACGATGCGTTGGTGCGGAACGCCTACGCGCGGATCCTGGAGCAGGGTGGATTTCGCGTGATCCAGGCGGACGACGGCGCCTCGGGCATGGCGCACTTCCGCGAGCACCGCCCGGACGCCGTGCTGCTCGACCTGCGCATGCCGGGCCTCGACGGTTTGGAGGTGCTGGCGGCGCTGGTCGCCCGCGCGCCCGAGACGCCCGTCGTGATCTCGTCGGGCACCGAACAGATCGCCGACGTCGTGCAGGCGCTGCGCCGCGGTGCCTGGGACTACGTGACCAAGCCGATCGAGGATCCGGTCCTTCTGCGGCGGGCCATGGAGCGCGCGCTGGAGAAGTCCAGGTTGCTGAAGGAGAACCGCGAGTACGCCGAGCGCCTGGCGAGTGCGCTCGAGGAGCTCCGCGCCGACGAGCAAGCCGCACGCCAGCTCCAGTTCCAGTTGCTGCCCGAGGACGGGCTCAGCGTCGGCGACGTCCTCTGTCACCGGCGTCTGTTTCCCTCCCACCTCCTGAGCGGGGACTTCCTCGACTACTTCTTCTTCGGCGATCGTTTCCTCGGCTTCTACCTCGCGGACGTCGCCGGTCACGGGTCTGCCTCGGCGCTGGTGACGATCATCCTGTCCACCCTGGTGGGGAACTACCGCGATGCCTACGCGGCCCGCGGCGACGACACCATCCGGCGCCCGACCCACCTCCTGACCCAGCTGGACGCCGACCTCGCCGGCCGCCGGCTCGACAAGCACATCACCATGTTCTACGGCGTCCTCGACTGTGGTTCGGGAGAGCTGGTCTACGGCAACGCCGGCGCGTTTCCCTACCCGTTCCTCTGCCAACCGGCTGATGGACCGTCGCTCAGCGGCGACGTGCGCCAGCTCGAATGTTCCGGGCGCCCGCTCAACCTCGCCGGCCGGGCCGGCTTCGGCAGTGGCGAGGCGAGGCTCGAGCCGGGCGCGCGACTCTTCATCGCGTCGGACGGCGTGCTCGAGCTCGGCGCCCCCGGCAGCCACGAGGAGAGGTGCCGCCGGCTGGCCGTGCTGGCGCGCGATGCTGGCGGCATCGACGACATATCGCTCGCTCTCGCGCTGGACGACGCCACGACCCTGACGGACGACGTCGCCCTCCTCCTGATCGAGCGAGGACGGCGATGAGCGAGAGCGGTCGGGTCACCTATGCCGGCGGGGACGACTTTCACGTGCTCCGCTATCACGGACGGGTCACCTACCCCGCGGCGCCCGCCATCAAGCGGTTCGCGGACGGGCTTCTCGCCAGCACCAACGTCGGCGAGTGGATCTTCGATCTCTCATCGGCGGAATGCCTCGACAGCACCAACCTCGGCATCGTCGCCCGCATCGCCGACCTCGCCCAGAGCAGGGACCGCGCCCGCGTCCGCATCCTCTCCAGCAACGACGACATCACGCGGGTCCTCCGCAGCATGCGCTTCGACCAGATGTTCGACGTCGTCACGGACCTGCCGGCCGCCACCGGCACCGGCCCGGTAAGCGTGATCGGCACCGCGACCGGCTCGCCCGACGAGCTCGGGCAGACCATGCTCGACGCCCACCGCATGCTCATGACCCTCGGCGAGGTTCCTCGTCTGCAGTTCAAGGAGGTCGTGGCACAGCTCGAGGCCGAGCTCGCCCAGAAGTGACCCTCACGGCATGTCCCCGCCACCGCGCGCGATGAGCACCGAGCACGGCTCAGATTTCTCCTACAGCCCGGAGTGTCGGCGATCTGTCCGGCCGGTTCCTCGCTGCCCGGGCGCGCCGCGCCACAGGAAGATGCGCTTGGGCGGCCCGGCATCCGAGTAGGCCAGGAGCTCGAGCTTCGGCACGCGAACCTGCTTGCCGGTCCGGGTGAGCACGACCTGGCGAGCCTCGCCGGCCTCGCCGCCCACGATCTTCACATGGACCCCACGGATCGCCTTCAAGTAGTCGATCACGTCGATCCGCCGGCCCTGCGGGTCGATGATCACGGTCTGGTTGCCGACGTGGGTCGCGAGGGCGCCGCCCACCTTGAGGACGCCGACGACCGCGCGCAGGGTGCGGTCGTACTCGGGGGAGTAGGCGGTCGCCATCACGTCGGTGGCGTAGTCGACCGGCGGCAGGCCGCGCTTGCCGAGATCGGCGAAGTCGGACTCGACGACGCGGAGCCGGCCGGTGCCCTTCTCCCGGCGGATCGTCTGCGCGAGATCACGGAGCGCCGGCAGGATGGCGAAGTCGACCGCGATCACGTCGGCCTGCCCGCCGCGCTCGAGGAAGTCGCCGATCGCACGGCCCTCGCCAGCGCCGAGGTCGAGGAAGACCTGCCCCTTCTTGAGCGAGAACAGCCGCCGCACCTGGCGCAAGCCGATGACACTGGCGTAGTGCTTCCCGGTCACCGGGCGCTCCTGCCACGCGAGGCGCTGCGCCTCGAACCGTGCCGGGTCGGAGAAGTCCTCGGGTCGCGGAGGCTCGAGCCGATCGACGCCGAGGGTCCGGCTCACCATCATCTGGGACTTGCTCTCGGCCGAGAGGGTGTCGCGATCGTAGAGCACCGGGAGGTCCCGGTGGAGGACGTCGTCCGGTGGGCGACCGAGCGCGTCCACGTTGTGCGACGACAGCGCCATGAGGACGCGGGCGTCATCCTCGGGCGTGACGTCGTCGCGTTGTTCGTAGCGGCTGCCGTGGGTCAGGTGCCAAAGGCTCCGGCCCCAGACGCTGCGATGGTCGGGCATCAGCGCCTTGTACCTGTCGGGATGGGCGGCCCGGTACGCGGTCAGCGCGCGGAGCTGCACCGGGTCGAACGGCACGGTTCGCAGGTGGTCGAGGTCGAAGCGTTCGAACCGCTCGACCTCGTCTCCGAGCCGTACGTCGTGCTGGACGATCGGCGTCAGCGGCCCGCGGGTCACCGACACGAACCGCGCCGCCCGCTTGGCGAGCGCGCGGGCCTTCCGGTCCTGGCGAGCCTTGGTGCGTTCGGCGGCCGCCGGAGCCGGACCGAGGACCGTGGCGAACAGCACCGCGCTGCCCACGGTCGTCATCACGATGTTGCCGAGCTTCATGGTGGAGGTGAAAGCAACTCGAGCGCCAAGCTCAAGCGACCGGATCCCGACCCACGCGGCCGCGGTGGCTCGACAGTTGGCCGAACACCCTCGGCGATCGTGTGCGTCAGAATCTGTCCGCCCAGCGCTTCGCTCAAGTCGCCTAGCCGGCCAGTGCCTCGAGCCAGGAAGCCGCGCCCATGCCAGCCACAGGAGACGAGGCTCGAATCGTCACGGCCTACCGCGAGATGGTTCAAGCGATGCTCGAGCGACGAACCGAGCAATTCGACGCGCTGCTCGACAATCAGTACACGCTGACCCACAATCGCTCCGGGTGTATACAGTTGGCATGAGGTTCCCGCTCCTGGCTGTCGGCCTCGTCGCCGCGTGCGGTGGATCGGACAAGCCCGAACCGCCGCCGCCGGCTTCCCATTACCTTGCGTCGCAAGCGGCGGAGGACAACACGGAGCGTCCGAAGGCGACGCCGCGGCCACCGCCGCCGGTCGAGACGCACGCGCAGGCGACGCCTCCGCCCAGGCCGCCGGCCGATCCGGGGCCGCCGCCGCCGGTGGATGGCGTGTATGTGCCGCGCTACCTGCGGGTCAATGGCTCGAAGGTCCTCGATACGCGGATCAAGGTGAAGGGAACCGTGGTCTGGATCTACGACTGCGCGGCGGATGTCGCCGCCCAGCAGCCGGACAAGTCGCGCGACGACATCGAGAAGCTGATCAAGAAGAAGCCCGAGCTGTGCAAGCGGCCCCACTTCTACCTCGGAGACAAGAAGACGACCCCGCGCGAGCGCGCCATCCAGGTGGTCGAGGTGCCGCGGCCGCTGCGGGCGGACGAGCGCATCTCCTTGCCGAAGGATCAGGTCGACGCGTGGCCCGAGGTGCCCTCGATCGCGGTCGGCCAGGAAGTCACCGTCGAGGGGAAATGGGCGCTGAACTCGCCGAAGGGCTACGCCAACCCGGACGGGCTTCTGGTCTACGGCCGGCTGGTACCCTGACCCGGCGCGCGGGCCGCTATGGCTCCGTCGGGGAGTCGGCGTCCGGCTTCTTCGGTGGGTCGAGGAGAGATCGCGGCAGGACGAGGACCAGGAGGATGCCGGGGATCGCCATGGCCGCCGTCGAGCTGAAGAAGGCGGCCCAGCCGGCGTTGGCGATGATGTCGCCGCCGACCCAGCCGAAGACGCGCTTGCCGACCGACGACAGGCTGGTCAGCAGCGCGTATTGCATGGCCGTGAACTGCTTGTTGCACATGGCGATGAACACCGCCATGAAGACGGCGGTGCCCATGGTGTTGGCCACGTAGTCGACGAAGATGGCGCCCACGATGAGCGGATACGACTTGCCAGTGATGGCCAGCGCCACATAGAGGAAGTTGGTCGCGGCCTGGAGGAGGCCGAAGAGAATGAGCGCCCGCCGCGAGCCGAGCCGGGGCGTGAGGATGCCGGCGAGAAAGCCGCCGACCGCCACGCCCGCGAACCCGGCGAACTTGGTGATGGTGCCGATCTCGGTCTTCGTCAGCGCGAGCTCGCGGCGCCAGAACGGACCGATGAGACCGTCCACCATCTGATCACCGAACTTGTAGAGGGCCGCGAAGGCGAGCGCGACCAGGGCGGCCCAGCCGAGGCGCTGGAAGAACTCGACGATCGGCTTGACCAGCGGCACCACGACCGCCTCGACGAGGTCGCGCGGGCGCGCGCGCGATCGGGTCGGCTCCTCGGCCAGGAAGGTCGCGACCATGCTCAGCGCCAGGAGCGCCGCGGTCCCCAGGAAGACGACCCGGTAGCTGGTGAAGTCGGCCAGGATGAGTCCCGCGGTGCCGACCGCCAGCATGGCGACCCGGTAGCCGAGGACGTACACGGCCGAGCCGGCGGCCCGCTCCTCCGGCTCGAGGATCTCCGCACGCCACGCGTCGATGGCGACGTCCTGGGTCGCGCTGAGCGCGGCGACCACGATGGCCATGAGCGCCACGTACGAGGTGTTCGAGGCCGGATCGGCGGAGGCCAGCGCGACGATCGCCGCGATGAGCCCGACCTGCGTGATGAGCATCCAGCCGCGCCGGCGGCCCAGGAAGGGCGGCACCACGGCGTCGAGCACCCAGGCCCAGGCGAACTTGAAGGTGTAGGGCAGACCGACCGACGCGAACAGCGCGATGGTCTTGATGTCGATCCTGGCGTCGGTGAGCCAGAGCGCGAGCACCTGGCCGGTCAAGAGGAGCGGCAGGCCGCTGGCGAACCCGAGGGCGGCGACGATCGCCATGCGCCGCGACGCGAAGATCTCGGCCCACGCGCCGCGCTTCCGGTCACCCGCCATCCGCGGCCATCATAGCAGCGCTCGCCGACGCCGGATTCCAGCGCGCCATCGGGTACCATGGTCGACGTGGAGGACCCGAACCTCGGGAAGGTGCTCGCGGGACGCTACCGGCTGGCCCGCCACCTCGGCGCCGGACAGATGGCACGGGTCTACGTGGCCGAACAGCTCGGGATGGGCAGGAACGTCGCCATCAAGCTCCTGCTCGACGACGTCCGGCTCGACGACGTTGCGGTGGCGCGGTTCGTCCACGAGGTGGTCGCCGTGGCGCGGCTGCGATCGCCGCACACGATCCAGTTCTACGACGCCGGCGTCTCGGAGAGCGGCGCGCAGTTCATCGCGATGGAGCTCCTGGCCGGGGAGA
>Ga0070698_100007669_pt1 | contig 11675 bp, 9 predicted proteins | sample KBSK1502metaG_FD_65477 | JGI IMG/M metagenome (GOLD analysis project Ga0070698, IMG submission 65477) | Corn, switchgrass and miscanthus rhizosphere microbial communities from Kellogg Biological Station, Michigan, USA - KBS K1-50-2 metaG | ecosystem: Host-associated > Plants > Roots >...
GAGACGACGAAGAGCGTGGACGCCTCCATGTCGTTGCTGAGGATGCCGGCCTTCGCCCACATCTCGAGCTCGTCGCGCACGTGGGGCCGCGGCATGGTGTCGGGCAGCAGGTCCGAGTACAGTGCATCGACCGACCGCGTGACGCCGACGTGGTACTTCGCCCCCGCCGCCTCGGCGGCCTCGATCAAGGCCTCGACGACGTGCAGCGACGCCACGGCCGGGTACTCGAGCGGGACGTAGCCATTAGGTGTGCCCTCCGAGCGGACGGCCGCGTAGCTGATCACCAGGTCGCCCACCTTGATCTCGGGCTGCGCCGCACCGCACGTGCCGACGCGAAGCAGCGTGTGCACGCCCAGCTCGTGCAGCTCCTCGATGCCGATCGCCACCGACGGCCCGCCCATGCCGGTCGACATCGTCGACACCTTCACGCCGTCGACGCTCCCCGTGAAGGTGCGGTACTCGCGGCTGAACGCAACCTCCTTCGCGCCGTCGATGAACTTCGCGATCAGGGGCGTGCGGAACGGATCGCCCGGCACGAGCACGTAATCGCCCACGTCTTCGCGACCAAGACCGATGTGGTACTTCTTCTCCGCCACCGCCACTTCCGGCGAATACTAATCCGCGCGGGAAACGCCGTCCCTGTCGACGCGGGCGAGCACGTGCGGCGGGCGCCGCACCTCGTGGTCGACGATGCGCCACGCGTTGCGGACTCGCGTGGCGACGCGGTCGACCAGCTCCTGTGAGCGCGCGTGCACGACCACCAGCGTGTCGCCCTTGCCGACGCGGGCTCCGACCGGCGCCTCGATGACAAAGCCCGCGGCGGGGTCGACCCTGTCCTCCTTGCGGATCCTCCCGACGCCGATCTCCGCCGCCGACAGGCCGACCTCGAGCGCGTCGATCCCTTCCACGTGGCCGTCGCGGTCGGACTTGATCTCGACCTTGACCGGCGCCACCGGCAGCCCGCGCTCGAGATGGCCGCCCTGCGCGGCGAGCATCTGCTCGAACTTCTCCCTCCCCGCCCCTGAGCGCAGCACCTGCTCGACGTCGGCTGACACGCCGGCGACGGAGCACATCTCGCGCGTGACCCGCACGCAAACGTCGAGCAGCTCCTCGTCGCCCTCGCCCGCCAGCGCGTCCAGCGCCTCCTGCACCTCGAGGGCGTTGCCCACCGAGCGCCCGAGCGGGTTGTCCATCGCCGTCACCAGCGCGACCGTCCGGCGACGTGCGCCCTCGCCGAGCACCACCATCTCCCGCGCCAGCTCCTCGGCGGCCGCCACGTCGGGCATGAACGCGCCGCGGCCGAACTTCACGTCCAGCACGATCGCGTCCGCGCCGGCGGCGATCTTCTTCGACATCACGCTCGAAGCGATGAGCGGCATCGACGGCACCGTCGCCGTGACGTCGCGCAGCGCGTACATGAGCTTGTCGGCCGGCACCATTCGCGGCGACTGGGCCCCCACCGCAATCCCGATCTCGCGCACCTGCCTGACGAAGCGGTCGGGGTCGAGATCGACCGTCAGGCCAGGCACGGACTCGAGCTTGTCCAGCGTCCCGCCCGTGTGCGCCAGCGCGCGCCCGCTGAGCTTCGGGACCTTGACCCCGCAGGCCGCCGCCAGCGGCCCGGCCACGAGCGTCACCTTGTCGCCCACCCCGCCCGTCGAGTGCTTGTCGACCTTGATCCCTGGGATGGCGCTCAGGTCCAGGACCTCGCCGCTCGCGACCATCGCCTCGGTCAGCGCGAGCGTCTCCGCCGGGGTCATGCCGCGGACGCACACCGCCATCAGCCAGGCGGCCATCTGGTAGTCGGCGACCTCGCCGCGGACGTAGGCGCCGACCAGGAAGCGGATCTCCTCCGGCGGATGCTCCTGGCCGTCACGCTTGCGTGCGATCACCTCGAGGACGTTCATGAGCCCTCTAATTTGACTACGGAAAGCGGGTGTACAATCCGCCCGACCAAGGTATCCGCGGCCCGGGCCTTTCATCCGGGCTCTTTCAGGTGTAAGGGAGCGACGAGGATGGGTCATAAGCGCCTTAGGTTCCTGGTTTTGGTTGCCGCGGCGATGGTGTTCTCACTGGCCTGCGGCGGTACCTCCGGAGGGGGAGGGACCACCAAGACCTACAAGATCGGACTCGTTACTGACACCGGCGGCCTCAACGACAAGAGCTTCAACCACCTCGCCGACGTGGGCCTGGAGAAGGCGAAGACCGACTTCCACGTCCAGGGCGACGTCAAAGAGTCGAAGACCGGTGACGACTACATCCCCAACCTCACCGACTTCGCGAGCAAGAAGTACGACCTCGTGATCGGGGTCGGCTTCCTCATGCAGGAGGCCGTCGGCACGGTGTCGGGTCAGTTCCCGAACGTCCACTTCGCGATCATCGACGGCGCCGGCACCGACAAGAACGGCAAGGACCTGCAGCACCCCAACGTCGTCTCCCTCTTCTTCAAGGAGCAGGACGCGGGCGCCATGGTCGGCGTGATCGCCGGATGGCTGGAGAAGAACGGCAAGGCCAAGAAGAACAAGCACGTGATCGGCGCGGTCGGGGGCATCAGCATCCCGCCGGTCAACCACTACATCGCCGGCTACAAGTGGGCGGCGAAGATGGAAGACCCGATGATCCAGGTCCAGGTCGGCTACTCCAACAACTTCAACGACCCGGCCAAGTGCAAAGGCGTCGCCCAGGGCCAGATCAACGCCGGCGCTGACGTTCTGTTCCAGGTCGCCGGCGGCTGCGGACTCGGAGTCCTCCAGGCGGCGGGCCAGGCCGGCGTCTACAGCATTGGCGTCGACGCCGACCAGAAGGACGCCGACCCGTCGGTCATCGCGAGCGCCCTCAAGAAGGTCGACGTTGCGACCTACACAGCCATCCAGAACGTCGTCCAGGGCAAGTTCCAGAGCGGCGCGCTGACGTTCAGCATCGCCAACGACGGCGCGGGTTACGCGATCGACAACTTCGACCTGCCGTCTGACCTGAAGGCAGAGCTGGACAAGGTCCAGGGCGAGATCAAGAGCGGCTCGCTGACCCCGCCCGCGGACATCCCCGCATAGACACAGCCTCGGGGACGGGGGCGAAAGCCGCCCGTCCCCGACCTCCGGGCGTCCCGCCATTCGTCCGGCGATTCGCCGGCGGACTGGCGATGCCCCTCGGTTCGGTCATCCTTGCGTTCGCCCTCGGCGCCGTCATCTGCCTCGTCACCGGCGCCAACCCCATCGACGCCTACTCGGGTTTGCTGTGCGGCGGCGCCGGCCTCACCTGCTCACAGGGCGAGAACTCCGCCCTGCAGATCTCCAACACGCTCGTGTTCATGATCCCTCTGATCATGGCCGGGGTCGCCGTCGCGCTTCCGTTCCGCGCCGGTCTCTTCAACATCGGCGCCGAGGGCCAGCTGATCGCCGGCGCGGTGGCGTGCACAGCGATCGGGATCCAGTTCGCGGGCCTGCCGGGAGTGATCCTCCTGCCGCTGGTGCTGCTTGGCGGAATGGCTGCCGGCGCCTTGTGGGCCGGCATCGCCGGTGTGCTCAAGGCCACCGTCGGGGCGCATGAGGTGGTGACGACGATCATGCTCAACTACGTCGCCCAGTGGCTGCTGCGGTACCTCATCATCGGCGGGCCACTGCAGCTGGGGCCGGGAACGTCGACGTCGAAACCCATCGGCCAGGGCGCCGAGCTCGCGCGAATTCTGCCCGCCGACAACAGCCTGGTCATCTTCGGCCTGCCCGCGAGCGTGTACCGGCTGCACGCCGGCCTGTTCATCGCACTCATCGCCGTCGCCGCCTTCGCGTTTCTCTTGTGGCGGACGTCGTTCGGCTACGAGATCCGCGCCGTCGGCCAGAGCCAGAAGGCGGCGCGCTACGCGGGCATCAGCTACCGCCGCACGATCATCTTGACCATGCTCATCGCCGGCGGGTTCTCGGGCCTTGCCGGCGCCGTGCAGGTCGCCGGTGTCGACCACAACCTGACGGACAAGTACTTCTACGACACGACCGGCTTTGACGCCATCGCGGTGGCGCTCCTGGGGCTGGGCAGCGCGGGGGGAATCGTCTTCGCCTCGCTCCTCTTCGGCGCGCTGCACAGCGGCGGCGCGATCATGCAGAGCGACGCCGGCATCTCGAGCAACCTCGTCCTGGTGCTCCAGGCGCTGATCCTCTTCAGCATCGCCGCCAACTTCATTGGGGCGATCCGGCGCACCCTGCCATTCGGCCGGGCTGGTCCTGCGCCGGTCCTGCCGAGCGAGCTTCCGCCCGCAGCCGGCCTCATGTCCGAGGCCGCCACCCCACCGCCGGAGACCGCGTGAGCGCGCTCGGCGACGTCGGTCAGCTCCTTCTCACCGCCAACCTGTGGCAGGCGACGCTGGCCGCGGCGGTCCTGCTGCTCCTTCCCGCTCTTGGAGGGGTGATCTCGGAGCGCAGCGGCGTCGTGAACATCGCCATGGAAGGGATGATGCTCACAGGCGCCTTCTTCGCCGTGGTCGCCGACCTCGCCTGGCACAATCCGTGGCTGGCGACCGGGGTCGCGATCCTCGCAGGCGGCCTGATCGCGTCCATCCACGCCGTGGTCTCGATCCAGTTCCGCGCCGACCAGATCGTGTCCGGGATCGCGATCAACATCTTCGCCGCGGGCTTGACCGTGTTCCTGGTCAACCGGATCTACGGCCTGCAGGACATCGGCCACGTCGGGCCGACCGAAGGCCTCCCGTACATCGACATCCACGGGCTCGACCAGATCCCGTTCTTCGGCAAGGTGCTCTTTCAGCAGAACGTGGTCGTCTACGTGGCGCTCATCCTGCTGATCGCGGTCCACCTGATGCTGTTCCGGACGCGGCTCGGGCTGCGCATTCGCGCCGTGGGCGAGCACCCAATGGCCGCGGACACGGCCGGCATCAACGTGTTCCTGATCCGCTACAGCGCGGTGATCGCGAGCGGAATGCTGTCCGGGCTGTCAGGCGCGTTCCTCGCCATCGGCATCTCGAACACGTTCGTGCCGAACATGACCGACGGTCGCGGTTACATCGCGCTCGCGGCGATGATCTTCGGCAAGTGGACGCCGTTCGGCGCCTTCGTCGCTTGCCTGATCTTCGGGCTCGGCCAGGCGATCTACGACAACAACTCCACGATCCACGTCTCGCAGTACCTGCTGAGCATGCTGCCCTACATCCTCACGCTTGTCGTGCTCGCCGGGCTGGTCGGTCGCAGCACGCCGCCGGCGGCGGATGGGCTGCCCTACGTGCCAGGTTCGGAATGAGCGAATCAGCGCTCGCAGTCGACATGCGCGGCATCACCAAGCGGTTCCCCGGCGTGCTCGCCAACAGCAACGTCGACTTCAGCGTGCGCGAGGGCGAGATCCACGCGCTCGTGGGTGAGAACGGCGCGGGCAAGTCGACCCTGATGAACATCCTCTACGGTCTGATCCAACCCGATTCAGGCGAGATCCTGATCAACGGCAAGCCCGCGCACATCACCGGCCCGCGCGACACGATCGCCCTCGGCATCGGCATGGTCCACCAGCACTTCATGCTCATCCCGGTGTTCTCGGTGGGCGAGAACATCATGCTCGGCCGCGAGCCCGTGGCCGCGTACGACTTCTACGACCGGGCCCGCGCGCGCCGGGCGATCACCGACCTGACGAAGAAGTACGGCCTGGCCCTCGACCCCGACGCGCGCATGGCCGACCTTCCGGTCGGGCTGCAGCAGCGCGCCGAGATCGTCAAGGTTCTGTACCGCGGCGCCAACATCCTGATCCTCGACGAGCCGACCGGCGTGCTCACGCCACAGGAGACCAAGGAGCTCTTCGTCGTCCTGCGCGACCTGGTGAAGGCGGGCAAGACGATCATCTTCATCAGCCACAAGCTGAAAGAGGTGCTCGACATCTCGGACCGGATCACGGTGATGCGCCGGGGCCGGGTGGTCGGGCACCTGACGACGAAAAACACGAGCGAAGAGGAGATCGCGACGATGATGGTCGGCCGCGAGGTCCTGCTCCGCGTCGACAAGAAGCCGGCCAAGCCCGGCGCGGTCGTGATGCGGGTGGAGAACGTGACCGCGAGCTCCGACCGGGGAGTGCCGGCCTTGAAGGGCGTCAGCTTCGAGCTGCGCCAGGGCGAGATCCTGGGCATCGCTGGCGTCGAGGGCAACGGTCAGAGCGAGCTCATGGAGGTGCTCGCCGGCACGCGCAAGACGACCGGCGGCCACATCCTGCTGGGCGATCGCGACATCACGACCTACGACGCGCGCACCGAGCGCGACGCCGGCGTGGCGTTCATCCCCGAGGACCGGCGCGGCACCGGGCTGGTGCTCAGCTTCTCGATCGCCGAGAACTCGATCCTCGGCCGCGAGCGTGCGCCGGCGTTCTCGTGGCGCAATTTCATCCTCAAGCTGGTCGCGATCCGGGAGTGGGCGCGCCGGCTGGTCAAGGAGTACGACGTGCGCACGCCGAGCATCGACGTCGCGGCGCGCAACCTCTCCGGCGGCAACCAGCAGAAGGTGATCGTCGCGCGCGAGATGGCCACCAAGCCGAAGGTGCTGCTGGCCGCGCAGCCGACGCGGGGCGTCGACATCGGCGCGATCGAGTTCATCCACCGCCAGATCGTCAAAGAGCGCGACGAGGGCACCGCGGTTCTGCTGGTCTCGGCCGAGCTCGACGAGGTGCGCTCGCTGTCGGACCGGATCGCCGTCATGTACGAGGGCCGGATCGTGAGCATCGAAGGCCCGGACACACCGGAAGAGAGGCTGGGCCTGTTGATGACCGGCGGCGGCAAAGCCCGGGAGGGCGCCGCCTAGAGCTCTTTCAGGACGGCCGGGAGCTCCGCGATCCTATCGATCCGGCGCCATCCCTCCTTCGGCAGCCTGTCCTCGGGCACGTGCTCGTGCTCCCAGGTCACCTCGTAGGGGATGTGCACCGCCCGACCGCCCAGCGCGACCACCGGCACGACATCTGAACGGAGCGAGTTGCCGACCATGACGAACTCCGTCGGGTCGATGCCGCGGCGCTTGAAGACGCCGCGATACGTGTCCGCGTTCTTCTCGCTGAGGATCTCGACGCCGAGGAACAGGTCACCCAGGCCCGAGCGCGCGAGCTTGCTTTCCTGGTCGAAGAGGTCGCCCTTCGTGATGAGCAGCAGGTCGTGGCTTTCGGAGACGGTTCGCAGCGTCTGCTCGACGCCCTCGAGCAGCTCGGTCGGCTGCGTCAGCATCCTCTTGCCCCAGCCGAGGATCACTTCTAGGTCCGCGGCCGGGATGCGCGCCTGCGTCAGCTCGATCGCGGTCTCGAGCATCGACAGCGTGAACGACTTGACGCCGTAGCCGTAGATGGCGAGGTTCTGCATCTCCTTCTCGGCCAGCCGAGCGTCGATGTCCGCGTCGTGAACGTGCCGTCGCAGAAGGTCGCGGAAATCGCCCTGCGTGACGTGGAATCGCGTTTCGCTGTGCCACAGCGTGTCGTCGCCGTCGAAACCCACCACCCTGACCGGCATTGCGACGATGGATTATCGGGTCTGCTACGTCCCGGGCGTGTGGAGCCTCGTCCAGTGCAGGCCACCGTCGGTCGTGCGCTGGATGCCGCCTCGCACGGTCCCGTACCCGACGCTCGAGTCCGCGAAGACGAACGTTGACGCGACCCCGGCTGCGTCCTGGTAGTCGCACGAGTACGCATGCCAGGTCTTGCCTGCGTCCGTTGTCTCCTGGCCGTTGCCGTCGTTGCCGATCACGACCCACCGGGCTGCTGTAACCAGTGCGACGCGGACGTACGGATTGACGCTCGATTGCGCCCTGAAAGACCACGTGGTTCCGCCGTCGGTGGAACCGAAGACAAACTGCGCGCCCGCCGGAGATTCCGCGACCGCCAGCAGCAGGCTGGGGAAGGACCGGATGCTGGCGACCTGCAAGGCGTTACCGCCGGCGTTGGTGACGTAGCCCGGCGGATCTGGCAGCGTCGACTGTGACCAGGTAACTCCCCCGTCCGCCGTGCGGCTGATGATCGGATTACGGCTGGTGTCGTGGCCCGCGATGAACCCGTGCGACCTGTCGGAGAACATCGCGTATTCCTTGCACTGCTCAAAGGTGAGCCCGCTAGCTGCCGTACCGGGAGGCTGGACGCTTGCGACCAGCTGCCATGAAGCTGCGCCATCCGTCGTCCGCCACAGCTGCGCCCCGGCCTGCTGGCACTGCGTCGACGGAACGCCCGGAAACAAGGCCCATCCGTAGCGATCGTCGACGAAGGAGATGACGGGATTCCCGCCTCCGCCCGCGTAGGGCGGCCAGCTGCGCCGCTGCCAGGTGGCACCCTGGTCGGTCGAGCGAAACAGGTATCCCGATGCCGCAAGCGCCCAGACCACGGTCGACGAAGGGGCGCTCAGCTGCACGTCGGTCGGCATCACGATCCCGGACGGTGTCGGGCTCGGCGACGGCGCTTCGGGCGCCGACCAGGGTGGGCTGAGCAGCGTCCAGTGCGAGCCGCCGTTCAGCGTGCGCTGGATCTCGCCCCCCGCCGCGATGTAGCCGGCCACAGCGTCCCCGAACACCATGACCGCTCCATCCACGGGGGTGTTCGCGATGTCGGAGGCGTACGGGCCTAATTCCTGGCCGCCATTGACAGTCTCGGAAAGCTGACCTGGCGCGTCGAGCTCCAGCCAGCGCGACGGAGTCAGGACGGCGAGGACCCGCGAGGGGACCTTCTGCTTCCAGGCCCACGCACCGAAGGTGGTCGAGGTGTAGACGTACTGGCGGTCGGGAATGTCGGGGTACGGAGTGCCGGCCCCCTGCCGTCCGTATGCCTCCAGGTAGAAGGTGTCCCCGACCTTCTTGATCCACTCGACGCGAAGCGTGAATCCGCCGGGCAAGGTCTTGAAGTCGGGCGGATCGGCAAGGGTGAACTTCTTCCACGCGACGCCGTCGGGGCTGTAGTAGACCGAAGGCTGATGGTTGTCATCCCAGGCGCTGATGAACCCATGTCCGGCATCTGAGAAGTAGATGACCTCCTTGCACTGGGCCGCGTCGAGTCCGCTGATGTGAAGCTGAGTCCACGTCATGCCGCCGTCGCTCGTGTGCCAGATCGCGGCGTTCGCCTGCCCGCACTGGCTGGTCGGTGACCCGGGCGCCAGCAGCCACCCTTCCGACTCGTTGATGAAGCTGATCGACGGCCGAACCCCAAAGTCGCTCGGCAGGGTGCGCTTGACCCAGCGATCACCCTGGTTGGTGGAAAGGAACAGCGCGTCGTAGCCGACCAGCGCCCAGACGACGCTCGTGGACGGCGCGCTCAGCTGCACCTGGCTCGCCGCCGGCAGCGGAGTCGGGCTCGGGAAGGGCGTGGGCGTCGTGACGCGCGGGGCGCTCGTTACCGGGCCCAAGGGCCGGCCATGCCTCGCGCCGACCAGGACTCCGACCGAGGTCGCCGTGAGCAGGGTCACGACGACCACCGCCACAACCGCGATCCAGTCGTTCCCGGCGGGCCGGGGCCGGTGCTCCGGCATAGCCTCGCCGCTTGGCGCCTCGAGGAAGTTGTCGTTGCTCACGCGTCCTGCCTGTACTACGCGGGCCGGCGAAGTTGTGTTACGGAACAAAAGGCGCGACGGCGCGGGTACGGAGAGATGACATGAAGGATCTGAACGGAATCCACCACATCAGCGCCATCACGGCCGACGCGAGGAAGAATCTCCTCTTCTACACCGGCGTCATGGGAATGCGCCTGGTCAAGAAGACGGTCAACCAGGACAACCCATCCGTCTACCACCTCTTCTATGCGGACGAGGACGGGAGCCCGGGCGCCGACCTGACCTTCTTCGAGTACCCCGGCCTGGTCCGCGGGCGTGCGGGCGCGGGGATGATCCACCGGATCGGGATTCGCGTCGGCTCCGAGCGCGCGCTCGAGTTCTGGGCGAAGCGCCTGGCCGGCGCCGGACTCGAGTCCGAGCGCAGCGATCAAGCGCTCCGCTTCGAAGACCCCGAGGGCCTCGGGTTTGAGCTGATCGCTGAGCCGACAACCGACCACCCGCTCGTGGCGAGGCATCCCGACATCCCGGAAGACGTCGCTGTGCAGGGCTTCGCCGGCGTCCGGGCTTTCGAACGGCGCCGGGGCGCAAGCCACGAGTTCCTGACTGATGCGGTCGGCTTCGCTCCCACGGGTCCCGACAACTACGAATCACGTGGGGATTCGCGTGGCTCGTTCTATGTGTACGACGCGGCCCCTGAAGCGCGCGGGCTGAGTGGCGCGGGCACCGTCCATCACGTCGCGTGGTCGTCAACCATGGAAGACCATGTCAGGTGGCGGCACCGCGTCATCGAGTCAGGTGGCGACCCAACACCGGTGATCGACCGCTTCTACTTTCGCTCGATCTACTTCCGAGAGCCGAGCGGGGTCCTGTTCGAGATCGCGACCATCGGTCCGGGGTTCGCCACCGACGAGTCCAAAGAGCACCTGGGCGAGAAGCTCTCGCTGCCGCCGGCTTTCGAGTACCTGCGCGCGCAGGTGGAGGCCAACCTCACGCCTCTGCCCAACCCGAGAGAGGCAAGCCAGGTCAAGTAGACAAAGCCGCGTTTTGCGCAAAAGAGGTCAATCCACGGATCGGGATAGGCCTGTTTTGCGCAAAGCGGGGGTGGTCGCTGAAAGCCTGAGGACCGAACACTCGCCAGCGAAAAAGCGCTACGCCCCATGATTTAGGGCGTGCACCAGGTCCGGCTCGAGTCCGTCCGCCGGAAGTCAGGCGGGCGGATCCACCTGACACCCAAGGTCCCACGCACCGGTCCCGTGACGACCCTCTGCGGCCAGACCCTCGACGCCGGCTCGTTCGCGGCCGTCAACTCGGAGCCCGACTGCGCGAACTGCATCCGCCGCTCTCACGACCAGGCCCGCATCTCGGGTGCCTTCTTCGCCCAGGAGGAAGGATCGGAATTGCTGCGCCTGTCCCTGGAGCACGCGCGCACGCGCAAGCCCAACCTGAGGGTGCTGCCCCACCCCTCGGAGAAGGAGAAGCCCGTCGTGTGGCCGGCGGCCAAGCCGCCGCCGGAGACGACGCCGGAGCGGGTTGGTGAGCTGGTCACGCGCGGATTCAAGCCTTCGAGCGAAGGCATTTGGCGGAGCCCGCAGGGCGTGATCGTCCGGATGCGGCGCCACGGAAAGGAGTGGCGTTTCGCCGAAGTCGTCTACGAAGGCGAGGTCGTCGCCACGCGGGTCGAGGATGGCGTTCGGCTGCGGGCGGGCGACGTCGAGGTCGTCCCCGATGACGGCGGCTTCGAAGTCCGCCTGCGCAAGAAGACCTAGCCCCGCCCGTGCACCGGGTCGCTGGGTCCTTCTCATGGCCGTTCCGGGCGCCGCCGACGCGGTGGTTGCTCGGATCTGTGTCCGTCTTGCTCCTTCCGCTGTTGTTCGTCCCTCTTCTTGGCTACGCGATCGCGGCTACGCGGGCCGCCGAGCGGAACGAAGAGCCTCCCGCGTGGATGATCTCGTGGCGACTGCTGGTCGACGGCTTCTGGACGGCGCTCGTGGTCGGGCTGACAGTGCTTCCATTCGCGCTCGTGCTGCCGTGGCTCGCGCACGCGCTGCACGGCGGGCTGATCGGAACAGCCATCGCAGTTTTCGTGCTGCTGTTCTTTTGGGGCCTGCTCGCGCTGCTGTTCCTTCCGCACGCGACCACCGCATTCGCCGCCACCGGCCGGCCGGCCGACATGTTCAACTTCGCGGCC